>Ga0209802_1003514_pt1 | contig 10489 bp, 10 predicted proteins | sample GraSoiAngelo_129_FD_185886 | JGI IMG/M metagenome (GOLD analysis project Ga0209802, IMG submission 185886) | Grasslands soil microbial communities from the Angelo Coastal Reserve, California, USA - 14_0927_12_40cm (SPAdes) (version 2) | ecosystem: Environmental > Terrestrial > Soil > Grasslands ... | reverse complement strand
GGGTGCGCCACACTTCACGATCGGCCAGCCGCTCGGCGAAGAGCTGGATGTCGGGCTTTTCCGTGGCGGCGGCCTCGATCGCGCTGACGATGCGCCCCACGGCCGTGTTGGGCCCGAGCTGCTCGGCTCGGATCTCGATCTCGCCGTGCTCGAGCGTCGTGGCTGCGAAGACGCGATCGCCCGGGAGGCAGTCGACCGGCAGCGCTTCGCCGGTCATGGTCTGCTGATTCACCATCGCCTCGCCGCGGACGATGGTGCCGTCGACGGGGATGCGCTGGCCGGTGGTGACGACGACGACGTCGCCCATGTGAAGGGCGCCGAGCTCGACCGACTCGCGCTGGTCGCCGGACCGGCGCGTCACCGCTCGCTCGGGCACGCCGACGACGTCGCTCAGGGACGTGCGGGCCCGCACGATGCTGCGCGCCACCACGAGCTCGCCCAGCGTGCGTACCCACGTCAAGAGCGCGGCCGCCGTGAAGTTTCGTCGTGCGACCAGGAGCCCGAGCGTCGACGCCTCGAGGACGTCTCCATTCAGCCGCCGTCGGGTGGCGAGCGTGACGCCGGCGCGGAAGAACGCCGGGGCGCCCGACGCCAGCAGGAGGCCCGCGGTGATCGCCGGCGGAACCGGCAGGCAGCACGCGGTGACGAGCACCGAGGTGGCGCCGATCATCTTCAGCACCGGAGCCGACGGGAGCGTCTGGCGCTGCCGGCCCTTCGGATGCGTCAGCTTGGATTGCGGCGGCGCGACCAGCTCCGCCGTCATCCGGTCGAGCCGGTCGACGATCGCCTCCGCGGCCAGGCGATACGGGTCGTAGTCGATGCGAAGGCTGCCGGTCAGTGGCCGGCCGTGCACGGCCCGCACGCCCGGAACGGCCTTCAGCTCGGATTCGATGGCCGAGCAGCGCGGCTCGAGCCAGTGGGCGGGGTACCGAACGCGGAGGCGCCCACGGACCGAGTGGGCGATCGTGCGGCGCATGAGCTCTCTAGTGCTCGCGCGGTCCGTGGTAGTCGCGGAAGAGCCCGTGGGCGTACCAGAGCGCCGACGTCCACGAGAGCGCCGTGATCGGACCGCGCAGGAGCTGCCGGCCGGCCCAGAGCGCCAGACCGACCGAGACCACGATCGGCAGGTCGAGACGACCGCGTGTTCCACGGGCGACGCGCTCGTTCAGGTCCCTGAACGCGCCCACGACCGCCGCGGCCACCGGGAGGCGGCCGTCCGCGGCGTGCGGACCATCGCTCGAGCTCGGCACTTCGAGGTCGGCGTGCTCGGCGACCGCTCGGGTGATCTCCTCGGGGGTAAGGACGCTCGCGTCGTAGCGGATCAGGAGGCTTCGCGTGCGAGGCGACCAGACGGAGCTCAGCGCGCCGTTCAACCGGTCGACGACCTCGTTGAGGCCCGCGGTGCTCGCCCCCGGCGGCAACCGCAGACGCAGGCGTCCGGGAACATCGTGGACGATGCCGACCGCACGAGGGGCATCGGCCCACTCGTCGCGGCACGTCACGGCCGACATCTCAGGACGCGCGTCGCCGGCCGCCGTTGCCGCGCCGCCGGGACCCGACCCGATCGGCCTCGTCCCCGGCGCTCTCGACCTCGACCGCGGCCTCGACGTGGTGCCCATTGCCCTCGCCGATCAGCTGCTCCTCGCGGCGCGCGCGGGCTTCGGCGACGATGTCCTCGAACGTTTCCATCTGCTCAGCGACGATCCGACGTCCCTCCTCGACCATTCCCATGCCCGCCACCGCGGCTTCGATCGCCAGCGGACGGAGGACCCGGGTGAAGAGCGGAACGACGAGCGCGGCGCCAAGCCCGAGCAGGAAGGACGTCGGTTGGATCTGCATCAGGAACCTCCTGATCTGGCGTGGAGGCTACCAGTCGGGTTGCGGAGCGTTCACTACGTTTCTGTTACGACCAGCCCAAACTCGCTTCGTGCGATGAAAAAACTTCATACCTCGCACCAAGCGAGTGTTTGACGGACACTCGCCGTGCTTCCACAATGTCACTATCTCACGAGGTCCTAGAGGGGGATGCCCGCCATGCCAAGACAAGCCAGGAGTCGCACGCGCGCAAAGGCCGCACCGGTTCCCGCGGCCAAAACGTTCAGCGATGGACGCATGCCCGACGCCATACGCACGACGCTCCAGGGCGCCGAAGCGCTCTCGGTCGGTCTCGTGCACGCCGTGACCGAGACGGTCGTCAGCGCGGTGCGCGGCGTGCAGGAGGTCGGCGCCGAGATCGGCACGACCGCGCTCAGCGCCGTTCGGGGATCGATCCGAGCCGCCGAGGAAATCGGCGGCGATCTCGGCCGGCTCGCGATGAGCGCCACCAGCGGCGCCGTCGACGCCGGGCGTGAAGTCGGCGGCGAGGTCGGGCGAGTGGCCGTCGGCGCGGCCCAGGGCGCGGCCCATGCCGTGCAGCGCGCGGGCGTCGGCGCCGCACGGATGGTCGGGTTCTCCGTCCGGCGACCGCTCCAGAAGATCGAGCGGCCGCGGCGTCGCCGGGCGCGTCGCGCCTCAGCGGCCTGAGCGCTACCCCATCGAGGCCAGACGCGCCAGCAGCGCCTGCAGCGCCGGGTCGTCGGCGCCCTTGGGCTTGATGCGCGCGAACTCGTCGCGCTCTTTCTTTCGCCAGAGCGCGGGCTTTGTCGCGTCGATCGCCATCTTGCCGCCCACGCGCATCACCGTCACCTCGGAGCGGTCCACGTTCGGCGCCGAGATGTCGAGCGGATGGATACGCTCGTGCGGGATCATGATGACGTCGCGCTCGGGGTTGACGCGCGTCGAGATCGCCCAGAAGAGCTCGCGCGGGTCGTAGATGTTCACGTCCTCGTCGACCGCGATCGCGATCTTCGGGTGCAGGTACGGGCTCGACAGCACGCCCAGCAACACGTCGCGTGCCTGACCGTCCCAGCGCGGCGTCATCTGGACGAACACCGTGAACATCGTGACCCACGACGGGATGTAGACGTCGTGGATCTCGGTGCGGCCGTGGATCTCGCTGAGCCGCCGATAGAGGCTGGCCTCCATCGGCACCGAGACGAGCGGCTGGTGGTCGGTGAAGACCGTCGCCTGCATGTGGCGATAGATCGCGTCCCGTCGCCGCGTGATCCCCGTCACCTCGAACACGGGCGCCGGGCCCTCGGCGCCCTTGCTGTAGCCGGTGAACTCGCCGAACGGGCCCTCGGGCTCGCGCACGCCCGGCGGCACGACGCCCTCGATCACGATCTCGGCCTGCGCGGGGACCTCGAGGTCGATCGTCTCGCACTTCACGAGCTCGAGCGTCTCGCCGAGGACGCCGGCACCCATCTCGAGCTCGTCGTAGCCCTCGTGGCGGCCGCTGAAGTTGGCGAGGATCTCGTAGCCCGGATGCAGGCCGATCGCGAACGCCATCGGCGCCGGCAGGCCGCGCTCCTGGTACTTCATGAGGTGCGCCCAGTTGTGGCGCGCGGCCATCCAGAAGCCCATCTTGCGCGGCCCGCGGACCAGGGCGCGGATGATCGCCTCGTTGCGCACGCCGGTCTCGGGATCGCGCGTGATCGTGACGCCCGAGCCGAGGTAGCGGCCCGCGTCGCCCTCCGAATGGATCGGGATCGGCAGCTTGGTGATGTCGGCCTCGGCGCCGAGCAGCTTCACTTCTTTGCACGGCCCATCGGGCACGAGCTTCGAGCCGCCGGGTACTCGCGTAAACATGCGGTCGGACAGCTCGCGCACGACGTGCCGCGGCGTGGTCCCGAGCGCCTTGGCCTGGCGCGCGCGGTCTTTGACCAAAATATCGCAGAGCGACCAGCCCGGGAAGCCCTTGAGGTGGTTCAGCATGATCGGCCGCGGCGCCGCTGAGCAAAGCGCGCCGGCCTGGGTGATCGGATCGATCTCGTCATCGACGCGGATCAGGTCGTCGCCGAGAGCCTGCAGGAAGTCTCGCAGATTGAGTGCCATCGTTGTCCCCTCGGATCCTACTTCGCCTTGTCTCGGCCGCCGGCCGCCTGCAACGTGACATCGTCCCCGAGGATCAGGAAGACGACCTCGCCGTTCGAGGCCTTGTAGCGCCAGGTCTCCACGGGCCCGAGCTTGGTGATCTCGTCGGGCTGGCCGAGTGCCCGCTCGAGCTCGGCGCGCTTGGAGATGTCCCGCGCCTTCGAGACGATGTCTTCCTTCGTCCCGCGGCCGCACGCCACCAGGCCGAGCACCGCCACCGCGCACACGAGAACTCGCGTCATCATCCGTTTGCCGCACCGCCCCGGCCGGCGGGCCGGAGCCCCCGCGACAGCCTGCGGCGCGCTCCTCGCCATCATCGCATCCAGTCCTCCGCTCGAGACCACAGACTACCGGATTTCGGTCTTGACCGAACCCTGATCCCGGGTATTAGTGGTGGGCGGTTCGGGTCGAAATTCTCCGGGGGGGTATGATCATGGCGCAGCCCGCCAAGCCGAAATCCGCGAAACGGACCGAGGCGGCACCGCAGGCCACTGGGAAGAAGCCGGCGCTCCCGTACACCGGCAAGGAGTTTCTCGAGAGCCTCGACGACGGCCGCGAGGTCTGGATCTACGGCGAGCGCGTCAAGAACATCACGACCCATCCGGCGTTTCAGAACTGCGCCCGGATGCTTGCGCGGCTTTACGATGCGCTGCACGACGACCACCAGCGCGGCCAGCACGTGCTCACCGAGCCGACGGAGTGGGGCGGCTTCACGCACCGATACTTCCGCGCGCCGACGACCGTCGAGGAGCAGGTGGCCGGGCGCGACGCGATCGCGGCGTGGGCGCGTCTCACCTACGGTTGGCTCGGCCGCTCGCCCGACTACAAGGCGGCGTTCCTGGGCACGCTCGGCGCGAACGCCGAGTTCTACGCTCCCTACCAGGACAACGCCCGCCGCTGGTATCGCTACTCGCAGGAGCGCGTGCCGTTCATCAACCACGCGATCATCCACCCGCCGGTCGACCGGAACCTGGCCCCCGGCGCGCCGGGCGGCCCGACCGACATCTACGCGCGAGTCACCAGGGAGACCGACGCCGGCATCTACGTCTCCGGCGCCAAGGTCGTCGCGACCGGCTCGGCGCTGACCCACTTCACGTTCGTCGCCCATCACGGGCTCATCCCGGTTCAGGGCAAGAACTTCGCGATCGTGTTCATGGTGCCGACGAACGCCAAGGGCGTGAAGCTCATCTGCCGGGTCTCGAACGAGATGCGCGCGGCCATGCTCGGCAGCCCATTCGACTACCCGCTCTCCAGCCGCCTCGACGAGAACGACGCGATCTTCGTGATGGACAACGTGTTCGTACCCTGGGAAGACGTGTTCGTGCACGCCGACGTCGAGAAGGCGAACAACTTCTTCCCGCGCACCGGATTTCTGCCGCGCGCCCTCATCCACGGCTGCACGCGCCTGGCGGTCAAGCTGGATTTCATCACCGGGCTCATGATCAAGGCGACCGAGATCACCGGAGCGCGCTCGTTCCGCGGTGTCGAGGCGAATATCGGCGAGGTCATCGCCTGGCGCAACATGATCTGGGGCCTCTCGGACGCGATGGCCAAGAGCGCCGACCCGTGGACGGGCGGCTGCATCCTGCCCGCGATGGAGCCGGCGGCCGCCTATCAGGTCCTGGCCCCCGAGGCGTACGTGCAGATCAAGAACCTGATCGAGAAGACCGTCGCGAGCGGGCTCATCTATCTCAACTCGCACGCGCGCGACTTCAAGAACGCGGATCTGCGCCAGTACCTCGACCTCTACATGCGGGGCTCGGGCGGGGTCGACGCGGTCGAGCGGGTCAAGCTCATGAAGCTCCTGTGGGACGCGATCGGCACCGAGTTCGGCGGTCGCCACGAGCTCTACGAGATCAATTACTCCGGCAGCCACGAAGAGATCCGGCGCTACGCGCTGTTCGGTGCGCTCGCCTCGGGCCAGTACGATCGGTGGAAGCAGTTCGCTGAGAGCTGCATGGCCGAGTACGATCTGGACGGGTGGAAGGCGAAGGACCTGATCAACGTCGGCGGGCTCAGCATGCCGCGCTGAGAGAGAGGACATCGATGAATCGACCCTGGACTTGGAGGCTTCTGAGCCTCACGCTGGTCGGCGCCGTCGCGGGCACGCTCGGGCTCGCCGGCGCGGGCGTGTTCGTCGCGCGCGCGGCGGATCCGATCAAGATCGGCCTCGGCATGGCGCTGACGGGCGGCTTGTCGGCGAACGGCAAGCCCGCGCTGATGGCGATCCAGATCTGGAAGGACGACGTGAACAAGAAGGGCGGGCTTCTCGGCCGTCCGGTCGAGCTGATCTCCTACGACGACCAGACCAACCCGGCGACGGTCCCCGGCATCTACACCAAGCTGCTCGAGGTCGACAAGGTCGATTTCGTCATCTCCGGCTACGGGACCAACCTGATCGCGCCGCTCATGCCCATCGCGATGGAGCGCAAGCTCACGATCATGGGCATCCTCGGCCTGGCCAACAACGAGAAGTACAAGTACCCGAACTACTTCCAGATCCAGCCCTCGGGGCCAGACCCGGAGACCAACTGGGCGACCGGATTCTTCGAGATCGCGGCCAGGCAGAATCCCAAGCCGCAGACGATCGCGCTGGTCGGCGCCGACGCCGAGTACCCGCGGCACGCCATCGCCGGGGCCCGCGAGCTCGTCAAGAAGTTCGGCTTCAAGACCGTCTACGACAAGTCGTATCCGCCGAGCACCGTCGACTACACGCCGATCGCGCGCGCGATCAAAGCCGTGAACCCCGACATCGTGTTCGTGGCCTCGTACCCGCCGGACTCGGTGGGCATGGTCCGCGCCTCGCACGAGGTCGGGCTGCAGCCCAAGATCTTCGGCGGCGGCATGGTCGGCCTGCAGTTCACCACGGTCATGACGAGCCTCGGGCCGATGCTGAACGGGATCGTCAACTACGACTTCTGGGCGCCCGAGCAGACCATGATGTTCCCGGGCATCAAGGAGTTCTTCGCGGAGTATCAGAAGCGCGCGAAGGAAGCCGGCGTGGATCCGCTCGGCTATTATCTTCCGCCCTACGCGTACTCCGCCGCGCAGATCCTCGGCCTGGCCATCGAGGGCAGCAAGAGCCTCGACCAGCAGAAGGTCGCCGACTACATCCGGTCGAACGAGTTCGGCACGATCGTCGGCAAGGTGCGCTTCGGGGCGAACGGTGAGTGGGCCAAGTCGCGCGTGCTCCAGGTCCAGTACCAGGGCATCAAAGGGACCGACGTCGAGCAGTTCAGAGTCCCCGGCAAGAAGGTCGTGCTCTATCCCGACGAGTTCAAGTCGGGCAACGTGATCTACCCCTACTCGGCGGCGCAGAAATAGCGCCGGGACTCCGCGTCGGGTGAGGGCCGCGCCCCGCCGTCGGGGCGCGCGCCCTTGCTCTGTGTGGACAGGCGCACGACATGTTCTCCTGGGATCTGCTCGCCAACGCGATCGTCGCCGGGATGCTGCTCGGGGGCTTCTACGCCGCCGTCAGCCTCGGCGTGTCGCTCACCTTCGGTCTCCTCGACATCGTCAACATCGCCCATCCGGCGTTCGTGATCCTCGGCGCGTACGCGGCCTACGTGATGAACAGCTCGTACGGCCTCGACCCGATCCTGACCGGCGTGATGCTCACGCCGGTGTTCTACGGGCTCGGGGCCGGCGTCTACCGGATCTACTACGCGAGCTTCGAGCGACGCGGCGAGGAATCGCTGCGCGGGCTCGTGTTCTTCTTCGGCCTGCTCTTCATCATCGAGGTAGGGCTGAGCCTGAAGTACGGCGTCGACTACCGGCTGGTCGAGGCCGCGTACATCGGCCGGTCGATCGACCTCGGGGGCGTCGGCATCGCCTTCCGGCTCCTGGTGCCGTGCGTCGTCGGATTGTTGATGACGCTCGCGCTCTATCTGTTCCTGTCGCGGACCTTCTACGGCCGGGCCGTCATGGGCGTCTCCCAGGATCAGGTCGCGCTCCGACTCATGGGCGCCGATCCCGTCCGCATCAAGACGATCGCGTTCGGGATCGGGATCGCGGCGGCCAGCCTCGCGGGCGCCTTGCTGATCACGATCTCGCCGGTCGTGCCGTCGACCGATCGCGACTACATCGGTCGCGTCTTCGCGATCACGGTCCTGGGCGGCCTCGGGAGCATCGGTGGGACACTGGTCGCCTCGATCATTCTCGGAATCGCCGAGAGCCTGATGGCGACCTTCTTCGGGCCGTCCTGGTCGCTCGCGGTCTCGTTCGGAATTCTCCTGCTGGCCCTGGCCGTACGGCCTGCCGGGCTCTTCGGGCGATAGCCGGTGAAGACGGCCAGGGCGCTCGTGGTCGGTGCAGCCGTCATCGGGCTCGGGATTCTCCTGGCCAAGCTTCGCATCAACCCGTACATCTACTTCGCCGGGTATATCGTCCTGCAATACGTCGTCATCGCCACCGCGTGGAACGTCCTCGGTGGCTACGCCGGCTACGTGAACTTCGGCACCCCGGCGTTTTTTGCCCTCGGGGCGTACACCGCGATCTTCCTCATCGAGGCGTTCGAGGCGCCGCTGCCGGTGCTGATCGTCGCCGGGGGGCTGGTCTCGGCGCTCCTGGGGCTCGGCATCGGGTACCTCACGCTCCGCTTGAAGGGTGTCTTCTTCTCGATCGCGACGTTCGCGCTCTCGGTCGTGCTGCAGACCCTCATCATCAACTGGGAATACGTCGGCGGTGCGAAGGGGTTCACGTTGATCCGCCCGCCCGCGCCCTTCTTCGGCAACTGGGGCGTGCTGCTCTTCACGGTGATGGTCGCCCTGGCGGTCGTGACGGTGCTGGTCGCGCGCTCGATCGAGCGCTCCTGGATCGGCCGCGGGCTGGCGGCGCTCCGGGACAACGAGGAGGCCGCCGAGTGCATGGGCGTGCCCACGCTTCGGCTGAAGCTCTTCGCCACGACGGTCAGCGGCTTCTTCCTCGGCGTCGCCGGCGCGCCCTTTCCTTACTATGTGACCTACGTCGAGCCGTCGTCCGCCTTCAATCTGGACTACGCGGTGAACGCGCTCGCGATGCCGATGATCGGGGGCACGACGACGTGGCTCGGTCCCATGATCGGCGCGATACTATTGGGTACGGCGCAGCAGATCGCGACCGTGACGATCTCGTCGGAGCTCAATCTGCTGATCGTCGGCGTCGTGCTGGTGCTCTTCGTGGTGCTGGCGCCGGAAGGGCTGACCGGCCTGGCCCGGAGGCTTCGCGGGCGATGAGCCGGCCCGTGGCCGCGCCGCTGCTCGAGGTCGACGGGGTCACCAAGCGCTTCGGCGGCTTCCTCGCGCTCGACCGAGTCAGTCTTCACGTGAGGGCCGGCGAACGGCTCGGGCTCATCGGCCCGAACGGTTCGGGCAAGACCACCTTGATCAACTGCGTGTCGGGCGCGCTCGCGACCGATGGCGGGCGGATCCTCTTCGACGGCCGCGACATCACGCGGTTGCCAGCTCACCAGCGGACCCGACTCGGCATCGTGCGGAGCTTCCAGATCCCGAAGCCGTTCACCAGCATGACCGTCCTCGAGAACCTCGGCATACCGATGGAATACGCGGCCCACACGCGATCGGCCGGCTCGCCCGGTCCCGCCGCGGCTCTGGACATCTTGCAGATGATCGGGCTCGACGCGAAGGCGCACCTGCGGCCGGCCGGGCTCACGCAGATCGAGATGCGTAAGCTCGAGCTCGCCCGCGCGATGGCGGCTCGGCCGAAGCTGCTCATCTCCGACGAGGCCATGGCGGGACTCTCCAGCGCCGAGGTCGACGACATCCTCGCGATCCTCCTGCGCCTGAACGAGCAGGGGATCACGATCATCATGATCGAGCACATCATGCGCGCGGTGATGCGTTTCTCCGAGCGCGTCGTGGTCCTCGACGCGGGCACGCGCATCGCCGAGGGCACGCCCGACCAGATCGTCCGTAACCCGGCCGTCGAGAAGGCCTACCTTGGCGAGTAGGATCGTCGTCCGCGACGTCGAGGCCGGCTACGGCGCCGTCCGCGTGCTGCACCGTGTGTCGATCGAGGTGCGTGAGGGCGAGACGGTCGCCCTGCTCGGCACCAACGGCAACGGCAAGAGCACGCTCATCAAGTGCATCATGGGCATGCTGGTGCCCGACGCGGGCGAGATCTACCTCGAATCGGACGGCGCGCGGATCGATCTGACGACGCGGTCCACCGAAGAGATCGTGGAGCTCGGTATCACCCTGGTCCCCGAGGGCCGGCGGCTCTTTCCCAGGCTCACCGTTGAAGAGAACCTGCTGCTCGGCGCCTATCGCACGGGCGCCCGCGCCGACATCGATCGCAACCTGCCGTTCTGCTTCGAGGCGTTTCCAGTCCTGCGCGAGCGGCGCCGTCAGCTCGCCGGCAGCATGAGCGGCGGCGAGCAGCAGATGCTCGCGGTTGCTCGGGCCCTCATGTCGTCCCCGAAAATTCTGCTGATCGACGAGCCGTCCGTGGGGCTGGCGCCGATTCTGGTCACCCGGGTCATCGCGAAGATCCGCGAGCTGAAAGAGCGCTATCACCTGAC
>Ga0209802_1003511_pt1 | contig 10493 bp, 10 predicted proteins | sample GraSoiAngelo_129_FD_185886 | JGI IMG/M metagenome (GOLD analysis project Ga0209802, IMG submission 185886) | Grasslands soil microbial communities from the Angelo Coastal Reserve, California, USA - 14_0927_12_40cm (SPAdes) (version 2) | ecosystem: Environmental > Terrestrial > Soil > Grasslands ... | reverse complement strand
CCGCGGCCAGGGCCTCGCGGCATACAGAGACGTCGAAGCCCTTCGTGACGGCGACGATGGTCACGTCGTCAGGGTCGCGGCCGGCTTTCGCGATGCGTTCGCGGACGGCCGCGAGATTTTCCGCGATGGTCAACGCGTGGCTTTGGCGGCCGGGTCTATCCCGGCCGCGACTCCGCGTCGCTGCATGACTACGCGCATCGCTTTGAGTAACAAGTAGATTGATCCCATCCCGGGGAAAGTGAGCAGCCCCTCGGCGCAGCCGACGGGCGATGAGCGAAAACCGCCGAGGTTTTCGCTCATTTGATCGCGACGATCGCGCCGAAGCGGGTGCCGTCGGGCGCGCGGCGGTGTGACGGTAGGTAATCCGTCTCCTTCGTGCACAGGCCGATGACGTCGACCTCAACCCCCTCGGCCTCGAGCTGTGCGCGATTGGCTGCCGCGAGGTCCAGCAAGAACTTGCCATCCGAGCCTGGCCGGACGAACGCCGCATCGAACTGCCTCGCGACTTCCTCCCCGACCTCGTAGCACGCGCCGCAGATGCCGGGGCCGATGCCGGCCTTGACGTGAGCAGGATCCGTGCCGTACTCATCCCTCATCGCCTTCAACGCGGCCGGCGCGACTCGCGCCACTGTGCCGCGCCACCCGGCATGTACGAGGGCCGCTGCTCGGTGTTCCGCGTCCCAGAGCACGACCGGATAGCAGTCCGCGAAGGTCGCAAACAGCCCCACACCGCGCCGATCGGTCACGAGCCCGTCGACGCCCCTCACCACACCCTGCTGCTCGTCGACGCGTGCCACGCTGGCGCCATGAACAGCGCCGGCGACCGTGAGCGGCTCGGCGTCGATGCCGAGTACGCGCGCGAACTGGCGCCTCGACGCCATCACCGCGTCGGGGTCTGGCGCGTGCGTCAGTCCCATCGTGCCGAGCGAGATGGTCGAGAACCCATGCACCAGGCCCGTCTCGCCCTCGAGGGCGGGGATCATCAAGACCTGAGGAGTGCTCACGTAGGTGAGCTTACGAGGCGCATAACGCACGTTTGGCGTCAGAAATTCGGAATCCGATGCGAGGAAGCGCACGTTTGGCGTCAGACGTGCGGAATCGAGCGGGGTGGTTTTAGCCCGGGCGGCGCGAGCTGAGGACCTGTTCGATCTCGCGCTTGACCTGCTGGAGGTCCATGAACTCCCGGTACACGGACGCGAAGCGGATGTACGCGACCTCGTCGAGGTCGCGCAGGCGATCCATCACCATCTCGCCGATCTCGCCGCTGGGGATCTCGACCCGGCCCGAGCGCCGCAATTCGGCCTCGATGTCGTCGACGATCGCCCGCAGGCGCTCGGGGGAGATGTCGCGCTTCTCGGTCGCCTTCTTCAGGCCGGTGAAGAGCTTCTGGGGGTCGAAGTCCTCGCGGCGCCCGTCCTTCTTGGTGACGTAGAAAGGCACCGCCTCAATGCGCTCATACGTGGTGAAGCGCTGCCCGCACTGCAGGCATTCACGCCGGCGGCGGATCGCCTCCCCGACCTCGGAGTCTCGGGAGTCGACCACCTTCAGGTCGTGGTGACCGCAGTACGGGCAACGCATGGGTTAAGGAGTATTCCTACAAACGGTTGCGGAGAAACGCGGGGATGTTGATGTCGCCCAGGTCCTCGGCGCCGAACTCGGGCCGCTCGTAGGTCGTAATGGTCCTGCCCTTGACGTCCTGCTTGGCCTCGTGCTGGGTTTTCCCGCCGAAGCCGGTGGCGATGACCGTGATCTTGATCTCGCCCTGCATGGTGTCGTCGCGGACCACGCCGAAGATGATGTTGGCGCCGGGGTCGGCCGCCGAGCGCACGATCTCGGCCGCCTTCTGCACCTCCTGCAGGGTGATGTCCTTGCCGGCGGTGATGTTGAACAGGATGCCCTTGGCGCCGTCGATCGACGTTTCCAGGAGCGGGCTGGAGACCGCCTGCTTGGCGGCGTCCTCGGCGCGCGAGTCGCCGGCGCCGTGGCCGATGCCCATGAGCGCCTCGCCCGCGTTCTCCATGATCGCCTTCACGTCGGCGAAGTCGAGGTTGATGACGCCGGGCTGGGTGACGAGGTCGGAGATACCCTGCACGCCCTGGCGGAGGACGTCGTCCGCCATGCGGAACGCCTCCTCCAGCGTGGTCTTGGAGCTGGCGACCTGCGCGAGTCTGTCGTTCGGCACCACGATCAGCGCGTCGACCTGGCTGCGCAACGCCTTGATCCCTTCCTCGGCGGTGTCGTTGCGGATCCGGCCTTCGAATGCGAAAGGCCGCGTGACCACGCCGATGGTCAGCGCGCCCGCCTCCTTGGCCAGCTCGGCGACGATGGCCGCCGACCCGGTGCCGGTGCCGCCGCCCATGCCGGCGGTGATGAATACCATGTCCGAGTCCTGAACCACGGCGGAGAGCTCGGTGCGGCTCTCGTCGGCCGCATCGCGGCCCCGCGTCCAGTCGCCGCCGGCGCCCAGACCGCGGGCGACCTTGTTGCCCATCTGGACCTTGACGTCGGCCTGGCAGCGCTCCAGCGCCTGCTTGTCGGTGTTGACGGCGATGAACTGAACCTTGATCGCTTTCGAGATCATCCGGTTGACGGCGTTGCCGCCGCCGCCACCGCAGCCGACGACCTTGATGCGGGCTCGCCCCTCATGCAACTCGCTCTCTTTCATGACGTCCTCCTGGTGATGTGCTTTAGCTATGGCGAGCTCCAGCTGATTCCGGGTCTGTTCTCTAGAAAAAATCTCGAAGCCACCTCACTGTTTTCTGATAGGTCGAGCCGAACCCGACCTGCTGGCGCCCGTTGTTGTAGGTCGGGGCGTGCGCCTTCAAACCCCACTTCACGAGCCCGACCGCAACCGCGTAGGACGGGCCCTGTGCGCGGTCGGCGAGGCCTGACACCGCGGATGCCTGGCCGAGGCGCACCGAGGTGTCGAACACGAGCTGCGCCGCATCCGTCGTCCCCATCAGGCGCGAGCCGCCGCCGGTGACGACTACCCCCGCGGGCAGCAAGCCGTCGAAGCCGCTCTTGCGTACCTCCTCGCGCGCCATCTGGAAGATCTCCTTCATGCGCGGTCCGATGATCTCCGCGAGGAAGCGCCGTGGCAGCGCATTGATGCGATCGCCGCCGACCTGGCGCACCTCGACCTTCTCTCCATGGTCGATCACCTCGGGCAGCGTGTGGCCGTAGTTGAGCTTCAGGCTCTCGGCCTCGTCCAGGGTGGTGCGGAGGCCGATCGCGATGTCGCTGGTCACGTGGTTGCCGCCCACCGGCAGCACCGCCAGGTGTCGCGCGGCGCCGTCGTTGTAGACGACCACCGACGTGGTGCCGGCGCCGATGTCGACGAGGCAGACGCCGAGGTCGACCTCCTGGACCGTCAGCACGCCTTCGCCCGCGGCCAATCCCGCGCAGACGACGTCCTCGATGTCGAAGCCGGCGCCATGCACGCATTTGATTACGTTCTGGAGGGCGGTCTGCGCCCCGGTGATGATGTTCGTCTCGACCTCGAGCCGGTGGCCCATCATGCCGATGGCGTCGCGCACGCCGTCCTGGCCGTCGACCGTGTATGCGCGCGGAATGACATGGATCACCTGGCGGTCAGAGGCGACGCTCACTGCGCGCGAGGCCTCGACCACGCGCTGCACGTCGTCGTCGCCGATCTCGCGATCGCCGCCGGCGACCGCGACCACGCCCATCGAGTTTTGCGACCACAGGTGGATTCCGCCCAAGGAGACGACGACCGTCTCTATACGCTGCCCGGCCATGCGCTCGGCAGCGATGGCGGCAGCCTGAATCGAAGCAATCGTCTTGTCGAGGTTGACGACCACGCCCTTACGCAAGCCATCGGACGGGCTCTCGCCCACGCCGATGATGCTCACGGGCCCGTTGGACTCGTCAGACTCGGCGATGACAACCGCGACCCGGCTGGTACCCAGGTCGAGACCGACGGCACGCTTCCGCCTTGGCAAAACGGTGCTGGAACGCCTCCTGGAACGTAGAGATAAACGGGCGGGTTGCCCGAGATTATAAGGGCAACCGAGGGCCTGCGGACCAGATTTTGTGGGTCAATCAGTGGCCGGGGCTACGCCTAGTGCCTGTACTTGATAGCCAGGCTTACAAATAATGCCTCCTGATCGCACCAAGGTTATTGAAGATTCGCACCCCAAAAGCCACTATCGCGGCGATCGAAAGGTCGACCCCCAACTTGTCCCCGAAGTACGTCAACCCGGCCGCCAGCGTCATGTTGGTGAGCAGACCGCTGAAGAAGACGCGCGGCTCGAACGTGCCCGAGATGTAGGCCTTGAAAGCCCCGAAGATCGAGTCGAGCGCGGCCAGCAAAGCCACCGCCGTGTAGCGGGCGTACGTGATTGGAATCGTGAGCGGCGAGAGCAGGCCGAGCACGACGCCCAGCAGCGCGAACAGGACCGCGACGACAATTATTTGCATGCGGGTACAGCGGCGGGCGACGGCGAGGGCTGGGGTGCGCCGGGGGACGGTGTCGGTGCGGCCGGCGCGCGCGACTTGTATCCGGCCGCCGGCTCCGACGGATTCATGACGTTGACGTAGATGAGGTCGCCCGAGTTGTAGTCGACGTTGCCATGGCCGGCGATCGCCTTCAACGCCGCGAGCTTTTCATGCAGGCTCGAGAACTCTTCGGGCGTCAGCACGCGGCCAAAATAAACCTTCCAGCCGCGTTTGGAAACGAGGGTCAGGTCGCCGCAGGAATCGAAGATGAAACCCGCCACCTCCTGCCCGATGAGGCCAGGCAGGCCCCGCTGGATGTTGACGAGCGCGACGAGCAGCGCCGGGTCGATCGCCTGTGAGCCCACCCTCGGGTCAGCACCCGCCGGACCCTGTATGTCGACAAGAGCTCCCGCCGACGTGGCGGGGCCGAGCACCATCGCCTGGCTCGACAGCAAGAAGTAATGCTTGCTCAGCCCGGCGTGATAGGCCGCGAGGGGCTGCCACTCGCTGACGTGCACCACGACCGTGCCGTCGAGCTGAGGATCGACGCTCGCCGTACGCACCCACACCTGGTCGAGGAGGCGCCGCCGATCCGATTCGCCGTCTACCGCGAGTATGGATCGGCTGCTGTCAAGGCCCAGGGCGCTGGCTACCTGCGCCGCGGTCAGGTGGCGCGCGCCGGAGATCTCGACCGACTTGATCGACAGGGTGGGCCCGAACCACAGCCAGCCGAGCAGAGCGCATTCGGCGACGGCGACGGCGGCCGCTATTGCGCGCCGCAGCCAGTGGACGTCTGGCTCTTTGAGAGCACGCTCCGAGCGAGTCCAGAGCTGGCCTTTCAACGGCACGGCTTCTTCTGGGCTCGGACGGCGCCCGATTCTCGGCATGAGCGAGCGACGCCGCCGGAACTTCATGCTTGACGGCCCTCCCCCGGGCCGACATGGTGCTGGTGGCGCGCTATGGCGTGATCAACGAGCCGCTGGCACAGGTCGCCGAACTCGATGCCGGCCGCGCGCGCCGCGTCGGGCAGCAGCGAGAGCTCGGTCAGCCCCGGCACTGTGTTGACCTCGAGGAGCCAGGGCTTGCCGCCCGAGTCGACGATGATGTCGACGCGGCCCATTCCCGAACAACCGAGCACCGTGAAGGCGCGGCCTGCCGCCTCCGATGCCGCGGCTCGCGCCGCCTCCGGGATGCGGGCCGGGATGATGTGGTGCGACTTGCCGGCGGTGTATTTCGCGTCGTAGTCGTACACAGGGTTGTCGCTCACGATCTCGAGAGTCGGCAGCACCTGCAGGTCGGGCGTGGCGACCACGCCGACCGTGATCTCGGTGCCGGCCGCGAAGCGCTGCACCAGGACGCGCCGGTCGTAACGGGCGGCCAGCGCCAGGCCGCTGGCGACCTGGTCGACGTCGCGCGCGATCGTGAGGCCGATGGTCGAGCCCTCGCGCACGGGCTTGACGACCAGCGGAAGTCCGAAGCGCGCGACCAGCCTCTCGACCACGTCCGCGCTCACACCCTGCGTGACCTCGACGTCTTCGAATTCGGGCACGTGCAGCCCCGCGCCGGTCATGACCGCTCCCGCCCTGGCCTTGTCCATGCATAACGCCGAGGCGAGCACGCCCGACCCCGTATACGGGAGCGCCAGCAGCTCGAGCATCCCCTGCACGGTGCCGTCCTCACCGAGGCGGCCGTGCAGCGCGTTGAAGACACAGTCGAAGCCGCCATCGCGAAGGACGTCCCAGGTGTTCCGGTCGAGGTCGACGCCGGTGACGTCATGGCCGCGCCGCCGAAGAGCCTGCTCCACCTGCGCGCCCGAGCGTAGCGAGACGTCGCGCTCGGCCGACCGGCCTCCCCGCAGAACGGCGAGCTTCACCACTTGCCCACGAGCTCGACCTCGCGCTCGAGCTCGATGCCGAAGCGGCGCATGACCTCCGAACGCGCCCGGTCGATGAGAGCTGACACGTCGGCAGCTTTGGCGCCGCCCTCGTTGACGATGAAGTTTCCGTGCAGCTGCGAGATGACCGCCGCACCCTGGCGCGCGCCTTTGAGGCCGGCGGCCTGAATCAACCGTCCCGCCGAATCCCCGGACGGGTTCATGAACACGCTGCCGCAGTTCTTGGTCTTGATCGGCTGCGTCTGGCTGCGCTCGTTCGTGAGCCTGGTCATGAGCCGCTTGGACTCTTCCCCATCTCCGCGCTCGAGCTTGATGGTGGCGTCGATGACGAGCGAGCCGCGCAGCGGACCGGCGCGCAGCGCCGACGTGCGATAGCCGAACGCGAGGTCTTGCGGGCTCCACGTACGCCGGTCGGCGCCGGGCTGGAATCCGCGCGCTTCGACCAGGACCTCGCGCAGCTCCTTGCCCCAGCAGCCGGCGTTCTGATAGACCGCTCCGCCGACGGTGCCAGGAACGCCGATGGCGAACTCGAAGCCGCGCAGATTGGCGTCGGCGGCGATTCTCGCCAACCTCATCATCTTCAGGCCGGCTGCCGCTCGAATTCGCGTGCCTTCGACCTCGTAGTCGCGGTTGACCACCCGCACGACCAGGCCCTCGATGCCCGCGTCGGCGATCAGCAGATTTGTGCCCGCGCCGAGCAGCAGGTACGGAATCCCGCGCAAGCGGCAGCCTTCCAGCGCGAGCTCGATCGACTGCGGGTTGGCGGCCTCCATGAAGAACTCGGCCGGACCGCCGATTCCGAACGACGTCCGCGTGCCGAGCGGCTCACCCTCGCGCACCCCCGGCAGATCGCGCAGCCACGCGAGGTTAGAACTTTTGCGCCAGCTCATCGCCCAACTTTCTGATATCGCCCGCACCCATCAAGAGGAGAACGTCGCCCGGACCCACCAAACCTTCGAGGTTTTCGCGGGCATTCTGAAACGAGCCGACATACGTGCCGTTGGGGATCAGGTCGGCGAGGTCGCGCGCCTGGATCCCGGTCGGGTTGTCCTCGCCGGCGCTGTAAACGTCGACCACCAGCACCCTGTCGGCCCCGGTGAACGACCGCGAGAAGTCCTGCAGCAGCGCGGCCAGGCGCGAATATCGATGGGGCTGAAACACGACGATGAGCCGCCGATGCCTCAGCTCGCGCGCCGCCTGCAGCGTCGCCCGCACCTTGGTCGGGTGGTGCGCGTAGTCGTCGTAGACCGGGGCGCCCTGGAAGATGCCCAGGTATTCGAGCCGCCGGCGCGCGCCCGGAAAACGCTCCAGCGCGCCGGCCACGTCGGCGAAGCTGACGCCGAGCTCGAGCGCCATCGCGGCGGCGCCGGTTGCGTTCTGCACGTTGTGCCGGCCGGGCTGACGCAGATTGACTAGTCCCAGCTCGCGGCCGGCATGATGGATCGCAAACGGGCGGCCCTCGCCGCAGCGGTAGTCGGCAGCCTCGCTGAACCCATAGGTCACGCGCCGCGCCGGTGTCTGCAGCCCTCGCGCACGATCGTCGTCCGCGCACAGGACCGCCACGCCGTCGGGAGTGAGGCCGGACGCAAACTCCGCGAACACCTCTTGCACGCCTTCGACATCCTTGAAATGGTCCGGATGGTCGAACTCGATGTTGGTCACGATCGCGTGCTTGGGGTGATGGAGCACCAGGCTGCCGTCGGACTCGTCGACCTCCGCGACCAGCCAGCGCGAGCGACCTGCGCGCGCACTCGAGCCGTCGCCGACCAGAACCGTAGGGTCGAATCCAGCCTCGGTGAGGATGTGGCCGGTCATGTGGGTGACCGTGGTCTTGCCCGCGCTGCCGGCGATCGCGATCGAGTCGGATTCCGCGATCAGCTCCGCGAGCATCTCGGCGCGCGAGAGCACCTTCACGCCCATCGCACGCGCCGCGTCGAGCTCCGGCGAGGACTTGATGGCGCCGGTGTAGACGAGCAGGTCCTGGAACAGGACGTGCTCCGGGTCATGGCCGATGTAGATGCGCACGCCCGCGTCCTCCAACTCCGCGGTCGTATCCGATTCGCGCACGTCGCATCCGCTCACCTCGTCGCCCCGCGCGAGGAAGACGCGGGCCAGGGCGGACACGCCGGCGCCGCCGACGCCCATGAGATGGACCTTCATCTACGCACCAGCTCATGCAGAACAGCCAGCACTCGCTGAGCGGCGTCGCGCCGGCCAGAGGAAGACGAGGCTCTGGCCATGGCCCGCAGCTTGTCTGGCGTCAGCGCATCGAGCGTCGCCACAAGCGACTCCGCATTCAAGTCGCCGTCCGCGATGCTTACCGCGGCGCCGGCGTCGGCCATTGCCTTCGCGTTCTCCTCCTGGTGGCCGCCTCCGAAGGTTCCGGGGATGAGCACCATCGGCAGGCCCACAGCGCCGATCTCGGCGATCGTGCTCACCCCGCCCCTGCTGACGACGAGGTCGGCCTCGCCCATCAGCGCCGGCATGTCGTCGGTGAACATGAGCCCGCGGTATCCCGGTCGAGCGTGGCGGGCGATGCCATCGGCTCCCTGCACGCCGGCGACGTGCGTCACCTCTTCAAAACGCTTGACGAGCTCGTCGAGCGCACCCCACACCGCCTCATTGATGTGGCGCGCACCCTGGCTGCCACCCGTGATGAGCAGGCGGCGCGGCGGCACCTGCGGAGTGCGCGGCCGAAAGCCGTCGCGTAGAGGCACGCCGGTGAGCTCCACGCGTTTGGTGCGAATGCGAGCCTCGGTACCCGGCAGTGTCGTACACACCACGGCCGCTCCGCCGGCGAAGAAACGCGTCGCCAGTCCCGGCCGCACGTCCTTCTCGTGCAGGACGTACGGGATCTTTCGGATGCGGGCGGCCGCCACCGCGGGCGCCATCACGTAGCCGCCCATGCCCAGCACGACGTCCGGCCTGAAGCGGTCGACGATGGCAAGCCCGGAGCGCAGCGCGACAGGGACGATCGCCGGCAGGGCGAGGTTCTTCCACGGCGCATCGCGGTCGAGGCCGCGCACGTTGACCGTGGCCAGGTCGAAGCCGGCCTCCGGCACCAGCCGCTCCTCGGGCCCCCCTTTGCGCCCGACCAGCAGGAGAGCACCCTCCGGCTCCTCAGCGCGAAACGCGTGCGCGACGGCGAGCGCCGGATACAGGTGCCCACCGGTCCCGCCGCCAGCTATCAGCAGCCTCATCTTTCCTCTTGCTATGCCCAAAACCAGTGCCCGAACCGAATCGCGCGACGCTCAGTAGCACTCCTGACGCCGCCAGCGTCGTCGCCACCGCGGTGCCGCCGTAGCTGAAGAAGGGCAGCGGCACGCCGGCGATCGGCAGCGTGTTGGTCACCGTCGCCATGTTCATCAACGCCTCGAATGCGATCCATGTCGTGATCCCCGTCGCCAGGCACACGCCAAAACGGTCGGGCGCGCGCAGCGCGGCCAGGTACCCGCGCACGGCGAAAAACAGAAACCCCAGCATGACGAGGGTCGTGCCGATCAGGCCGGTCTCCTCGCCCACGATGGCGAAGATGAAGTCGGTGTGCGCCTCGGGCAGCCAGCCGTACTTTTCGACCGAATGGCCGATGCCCACGCCGAAAAATCCGCCCGAACCCAGGCCGTAGATCGCCTGCGTCGACTGGAACCCGGCCCCGAGTGGATCAGCGAACGGATTCTTGAAGTTGGTCAGCCGCGCGAAGCGGTATGGCTCCAGCAGCGTGACCGCGACGAAGGCCAGACCGAGGCCGCCCGCCAACAACACCATGTGGCGGAATCGCCCACCGCCCGCCCAGTACGCGCTGAGAAAGATGCCCACGATCACGATCGACGTGCCGAGGTCGCGCTCGAGCATGAGCAGGACGAGCACGCCCGCGAGCATGGCCGAAAACGGCGCCAGGCCCTTTCGGATGTCGCCGAGATTGCCGGCGTTGCGGTCGACCCAGTGAGCGATGAAGAAAACGAAGGCCAGCTTGCCCAGCTCTGACGGCTGAAAGGTTCCCAACGGGCCTGCGTCGAACCAGCGCCGCGCCCCGTTGACGGTGACACCGAGGTGCGGGACGAGAACCAGCAACATGAGGAGCACCGCGGCGACCGCGCCCGCCGGAGCGAGCGGGCGCAGCTTTCGATAGTCGACGCGACCG
>Ga0209802_1003510_pt1 | contig 10494 bp, 6 predicted proteins | sample GraSoiAngelo_129_FD_185886 | JGI IMG/M metagenome (GOLD analysis project Ga0209802, IMG submission 185886) | Grasslands soil microbial communities from the Angelo Coastal Reserve, California, USA - 14_0927_12_40cm (SPAdes) (version 2) | ecosystem: Environmental > Terrestrial > Soil > Grasslands ... | reverse complement strand
GGTATCCCCACGGTAGCGCTGCGTTACTCCTGCACCTACGGACCGCGTCAATCGATCTTCAATCCCTACACCGGCGTGATTGCGATTTTTTGCACGCGCTTACTGAACAATTTGCCGCCGGTACTTTACGAGGACGGTGAGCAAACACGTGATTTTTCATTCGTGGAAGACATTGCCCGCGCAAATCTGCTCGCGGCGGAAACAGACAAGCTCGATGGATCGCCAGTGAACGTCGGCTCCGGCAAAGGAACGCCAATTCGTCAGATCGCGGAGGAACTTTCCTCCGCCCTCAAGATCGAAATTGCACCCGCAATAAATGGCGAGTTTCGACCGGGCGAAATGCGGCATCTCACCAGTGACACAACTCGAATCCGTTCCATCGGCTACCGGCCGCGTGTCGATCTTGCCGAGGGAATCGCTTGTTACATCGATTGGATCCGCTCGCAATCGGACATTCACGATTATTTCAGCGAGGCAGCAGAGATTTTGCGAAGCAAAGGAATCGTACACAAAGTGCAGCGATGAGAATTTCCGGCGCGATCGATTTCAACGCGCCGGTTCTCAATTACGCGCGGAAAGATTTTCCGTTGCTCGAAGCGGACGCCAGCGTGGAGAAAGCGCTGGAAGCCATCCGGCGCGAAGGAATCGGCGAACGGGTCATTTACTTTTACGCGATCGATGAGCGAAAACATCTAGTCGGCGTTGTCCCGACGCGCCGATTGCTCACGGCCGCTCCGAACACTCTGTTGCGCGAGATCATGGTGCCGCGCGTCATCACGTTGCCGGCAGAAGCGACCGTTCTGGAGGCATGCGAATTTTTCGTGCTCTACAAATTTCTCGCATTTCCGGTTGTGGATGCTGGGCGTCGCCTGATTGGGATCGTGGACACGGACGTCTTCATGGACAGCGTTCTTGAGAGCGAGGAAGGCGAGCGCGAAGAAACGCGCAGTGACTTGTTCGAGGCGCTCGGGTTTCATCTCGCCCAAGTCCGCGACGTCTCGCCCTGGCGAGTTTTTCGTTATCGTTTTCCGTGGCTGCTGGTGACTGTAACTGGAGGCACTATCTGCGCGCTTCTCGCCGGCTTCTTTGAGACCACGCTCGCGCACAGTCTGGTGATCGCATTTTTTCTCATTATGGTGCTCGGGCTGAACGAAAGCGTGAGCGCGCAATCGATGAGCGTGACCACTCAGGCCCTGCGCTCTGCGCGCGTCACGTGGGCTTGGTTTAAGACAGCATTCCGGCGGGAAATTGCGACTGCGCTTATGCTCGGGCTCGCTTGTGGCGCGCTGGTGGGAGCGATCGTCTGGAGCTGGCGTGGCGACGCGCCCAGCGCGTTTGTGATTGGCGGAAGCATTGCGCTTTCGTTGGTGAGCGCGTGTCTGATCGGCCTCGGCGTACCGTCGTTGCTGCACGCCGTTAAGCTCGATCCCAAAATCGCGGCCGGTCCCGTCACGCTCGCGCTCGCAGACATTTTTGCGCTCGTAATTTACTTCACGACCGCGTGGCTGGTTCTGCGATGAACAACGTGTCAGTCATCATTCCGGCGCTCAACGAGGAAGAGCCGATTGCCGGGGTCGTGCGTGAAGTCGTGGCCACAAAAATCCTGACCGACATCATCGTGGTCGATAACGGCAGCACAGATAGAACCGCGGAACGCGCGCGCGAGGCTGGCGCGCGCGTCGTCAAAGCCCATCGCGGATACGGTCGTGCGTGCTCCGCCGGAGTGGCGGCGCTGCGGCCGGAATGCGACGTCATCGTATTCCTCGACGGCGACGGGAGCGATTGCCCCGAGTTTATGAATCAACTTATCGATCCAATTGCGCGTGGTACGCATGATTTCGTAATCGGCTCGCGCACCCGTGGCCGGCGCGAAGCCGGCAGCATGAATTTTCAGCAGATTCTTTCCGGGCGGATCGCCGGATTGATTCTGCGGCTCCTTTACGGCGTTCGTTACACCGATATGTGCCCGTTTCGCGCGATTCGTCGCGACTCACTGGAGCGGCTTGGTATGCGCGAGCAGACTTACGGCTGGAATCTGGAGATGCAGATGAAAGCGGCGCGCGCCGGGCTGCGCATCCTCGAAATTCCGGTAAACCATCGACGGCGCGCCGGCGGTGCGTCGAAAGTTTCCGGCACGGTTCGCGGGACGTTGGTGGCGGGCGTCCGCATCATGGCGACGCTGGTGCGAGTCGCGTTCACAAAGTCGTAGCGTCGATCGCGTCGGCGAACAGTGGCCGGAATTGATCAGGCGCTTGGCACAAGCGCCTCTACAAGGCATAATCGCCGCCATAATGACCAGGGTTAAAGCGCTCTCTGCCGGTTTGCTGGCTGGTTCGGTCGCGGCAGCTGCCATGACCGTGACGATGCTGTTGCTGGCGTGTCTTGGCGTAGCGACGCCGCTGGTCATTATTGGCGATCGACTCTCGGTTTTTATTTCGCCGGGGCCATTTCTTTCGCTCATGGGCAAAGTGGGCGGCTACAATCATCTCAAAGAGCTCGGTGTTGGATCGACAATCGCCGGGCAGTTGCTGGTCGGCGCCATCGCCGGCGCGATTTTCGGTTTTGCTGCACGGCGAAATTTCCATAGGCCAGCGACAATTTGGACAATCTCGATCTTCGTCGTGCTTCCGATCGTGGCCATTGCGATTTTGTTGTGGCCGGTGCTTGGCACCAGTTACATCGGATTGCCGATCGATGCCGCGCGTCTCCTTACACTTGTGAGCTTCGCGCTGTGCGTTTTCGTTTTCGAGCGAACGCTCGTAGCGGGCTTTCAATTTCTCGCACGACCAAGGGTTGGAACCGAAGATCGAGAATTCACTCCCACGGTCGGGCGACGCGCATTTGTCCTGAGCGCGATTGGAGTCGCGCTGGCTGGCGGTGGCGTGGCCTTGGCGCGCAAACTTTATCGCGCGGCGACATTCAGTTACGACGGCTTGCAATACAAAGGCCGCATCGTCCAGCCGATCACACCAAACGACCAGTTTTACTGCGTGACCAAAAACGTTGTCGATCCTCGCGTCAACGTTCAGCTTTGGCATCTGGAAATAGACGGCCTGGTGGAGAATCCCCGCGTGTATCGGTTCGACGATTTGAAGATGATGAATTCCGTCGAACAACAGACGACCTTGATGTGCATTAGTAACGGACTCGACGCCGGCCTGATCAGCAACGCAGTTTGGAAAGGCGTAACACTGCGCGATTTGCTCGAATCTGTAGTACCGCTTTCTCAAGCTGCACGCGTTCGTTTCTGGGGCGTGGATAATTACACCGACACAATTCCGCTGGAGAAAGCAATGGAGCCGACCACGCTAGTTGCTTACGAAATGAACGGTGTGCCCTTGCCGCATCGGCACGGTTACCCGGCCCGCATAATTGTCCCTGGCTATTTCGGCGAGAAACACGTGAAATGGCTCACCCGGATTGAAGTCAGCCGCGAGAACGCAAAAGGATTTTACGAAACGCAAGGTTGGGGACCGGACTTCATCACACCGATACGCTCGCGCATCGACGCGCCCGATCACGAATCGTGGTTTTCACTGGGCAAATTAAGCGGCCCCATCGAAGTCAAAGGCATCGCCTACGGCGGCGACCGCGGTATTTCGCGAGCGGAACTTAGTTTCGATAACGGCAAATCCTGGCGGGACGCCGAGATCTATTACTCCGGCGGCGACCTTGCATGGTCGCTTTGGAAGACGGAGTGGCTGCCTTCTGCCGCAGGCGATTACATCCTCGTTGTCCGAGCCACTGATGGCGAAGGCGACGTGCAAGAATGGGAAGCCGACCGCAGTCCATTTTCCGGCGTGACCGGCTTTCATAAAATTTTGGTGCACGTCACCGCGTGAATGCAGACGAATTTCTTCGGGCTTGCGGAGCACATCTCCAGTAGCGAATTTGATCACTTCGCTGGCTGTGTCCTGAAGATTACGATGGCGGGCCGAACAAGGCGCGTCGAGTTTGTCTGGCGAATAGACGCGAAAGCTAGGCATAGAATCTTGTCTCGCTTTTGGAAGGTCTGGCGTTCAGTTCTCAAGCGAGTTCCGTCTCCAAATCGGGACCAAGAAGCGGTGTGCTGGCTCCAGCAGGTTCGCCCTGACCTTGTTGGTGAACTTGTGCCAAGCGGCGACTGATCCGACGGTTGTTGCGGAATGAAAAGATCAAAAAAAGGAAATCGCCCAAGCGGATTCGCATTGGGCCACAACCACTGGAGCTCAAACCTACGCATCACAATATTAGTCTGAATCAGCTTTTCGATCAGCTGAAAGCGGAACGCACTGCTGCACAGGGAGCGTCGCGGTTGACTGAAAAATCGCGTTGAGGACAACACGATCCACCTTTGTGATCCTTGCTGTTTGCACCGTGTGCTAAATTTGTTCATGGAGAAAGTGATCATCATCGGAAGCGGTTGCGCAGGTTTGACCGCCGCGATTTATGCGGCACGCGCGAACTTGAGTCCGCTGGTGCTGGAAGGCCGCCAGCCGGGCGGGCAGCTTTCAACGACGACGTTGGTGGAAAATTATCCCGGTTTTCCGGATGGAATCGATGGGCCTCAGCTCATCCTCAACATGCACAAGCAAGCCGAGAAATTCGGCGCGCGGTTCGCTTATGCTGAGGTGACCGATTTCGATGGGAGCAACAAGAATATCCGGATCCAAGCCGATGATGAATGGTTGGAGACGCAAACGCTCATCATCGCCAGCGGAGCGTCGGCGCGCTATTTGCGACTCGAGAACGAAGAGAAACTGATTGGTCACGGTTTAACTTCGTGCGCCACATGCGACGGCGCGTTTTACAAAAATGTACCGGTCTGCGTGGTCGGTGGCGGGGATTCCGCGGCGGAAGAATCGCTCTTTCTCACCCGGTTCGCTTCAAAGGTCTATCTGATTCATCGCCGCGACAAAATGCGCGCTTCCGTAATCATGCAGGATCGCGTGTTCGCGAACAAGAAGATCGCGCCGATCTGGAACACCGTCGTGACGAAATATATTCCCGACGAAAAAGGCGAGATGCGCGCCGTCCGTTTGCGGAACGTGAAAACAAATGAGGAACGGGAGTTGCCGGTGGCGTGTGTTTTTATGGCAATTGGTCACGACCCGAACACGCAAGCGTATCGGGGCAAACTGGACATGGTGGCAGATCGGGTTTACAAACAGGCGGTAACCGCAGCCGGCTCGGGCTGCGCCGCGGCGATGGAAGCCGAAAGGTATCTAAGCGAATTAGAATCACATTCTTGATCTTGCCCCGCGAAACGGGACAGAATCGAAAGAGCAAGAGATTCCTCGACTTCGCTCGGAATGACCAAACAAGCGTGAAAATCTGCGATCTGACCCAGTTTTATTCTCCGCTTAGCGGCGGCGTAAAGCGATATCTGCACGAGAAGATTGCATACATCGACCAGTACTCGCCGGAGATGGAACACGTCCTCATTGTGCCTGGGCCGAAGACGCAAATGACCGCCGGCGCGCGGTCACGCATTTATACCATCCATTCCCCGTTGCTCTCGCGCGCGTCGCGTTATCGAGCGCTGTTGAATCTGCGCGCCGTTGAAGAAATTCTGGAACGCGAGCGGCCCGACATCATCGAATCAAGCGACCCGTATCAGATCGGTTGGAAAGCCATTTCGATCGGCCACTCGCTGAAAGTTCCCGTTGTCGGTTTTTATCATTCGCATTTCCCGGAAGCATATCTGCGTAGCAGCACGAAATTTTTGGGCAGAGGCGGGACGCGTCGGGCCATGAAGTGGACTCGCGCGTACGTCCGCAAACTTTATAACCGGTTTCAGGCTACGCTTGTGCCCTCAGAAATTTTGGCCGAGGTCCTTTCAGGTTGGGGCGTGCGCAATGTGCGCGCGGTGCGCCTCGGCGTGAACACCGAGGTTTTCAGGCCGAGGCCGGACGACGCAAAATCTACACGCGCATCGTTAGGCGTTGCCACTGATCAAAAGCTGCTGCTTTACGTTGGCCGGTTGGCGAGGGAAAAGAACACGCAGACATTGTTTCGCGCGTTCCAGCTTTTGCAGCAGCAGCGTCCGAACGAATTTCATCTGTTGATCATCGGAGACGGACCGCAGCGGAAAGAACTTCGAGGGCTGCAGTCCCGCAATTGCAGCAAACACGTCTCGTGGATTCAATATTGCACCGACTCCGCCGATCTGGCCAGTTGCTATCGCGCAGCCGATCTATTCGTTCATCCAGGCGTTCAGGAAACATTTGGGCTTGTAGCGCTGGAGAGTCAGGCGTGCGGCACGCCGGTGGTTGGAATTCGTGGCAGTTACATGGACCGGGTTATTTGCCACGACCAGGAATCGTGGGCGCGAGAGAACAGCGCTGAGGCACTGGCGGACGCAATCGAAGGAGCGAGCACAGCGAAGTTGTCCGTCCTGGGTGAGTGCGCCGCCCGCGGAGCGGAGAATTTGTATAGCTGGCCACGCGTATTTGCAGAACTGTTTTGCATTTATCGCGAGGTGTGCGCAAACTATCGCCGTTTTAATGGAGAGGGACAACCACAAGCCGTTCATCATTCGCAGCTACCGCAAATCTGACCGCGAAGCAGTGAGAAAGCTCTGCTGCGACACCGGCTTTCTTGGCGATCCTATTGATCCGGTTTACGAAGATCGCGAGTTGTTCGCCGATTTTCTCACCACCTACTACACCGACCACGAACCGGAATCGTGTTTTCTCCTGGAGGTGGACGGCGAAATCCGCGGGTATCTTCTCGGTTCGCGCAAGCCGCTGCGCAATCAGCTTTACGCATTTTATCAAAACGTCTGGCTTTTTTTCCGCGCGCTGACCCGCTACTTCCGCTGCAATGAACGTTCGCGCCGCTTTATTCGCTGGACGCTGGTGCACGGCTGGCGCGAAGTGCCGGCAGCGCCGCGGCGCACGCCGCATTTTCACATCAATCTGCTTCCCGAGGCTCGCAGGGTTTCCACAACGCGCGCCCTCATGAGCGCGTATCTGAGTTATCTCTATCGCTCCGGTGAAAAGCGTGTTTACGGGCAGATCGTCACGTTCGAAAGCCGGCGCGGGGAGAAGATGTTCGAACGTTACGGATTCAAAGTATTGAACCGCGCCGAGATCACCAAGTACAAGGCATTTTATCCCGAGTCGGTGTATCTCAGCACAGTGATCAAAAATCTGGAAACAGCCGAACCGCTCTCGGCTTACTCGCGCGCACGCGAATAAGTCAATGCTCGCATTCTAGCATAGGTCGGCGGAGTTCGGACACCTAATCCGGTCGCCGTCATAGCGAACTGTGTTCGGCGGCAGCTCTTTCAAGAGATTCAGGTAGTTGAAATATCAGACTTTTACCTACACCCGAGTAGTGTATAATCTGGTGTGCCGTGGCAAACCGTCTCTCCGCGTGATCTGGTGTCTTCCGTGATCGGAAGCGCGGCGATTCTGGCTGTTCGTTGGCGGGGTTTCGCCGCGTCGCAGTGAGGACTTCGCGAGGTTCGGCAATATGAACTGGGTCACCGTCATCTGGTCTATGGGCGGCGGAGCGTGCTTGACCCTGGCGCTAATGCAGCTTGTCCTCTGGTGGAAGGACCGAACGGCGCGAGCGAACCTGATTTGCTCCGTGATGGCCGTATCCGTGGCGGCCATTGCGGCGTTTGAGTTAGCAATGATGCGAGCGGAGACACCGGATCGATTCGGCACGTTGATGCGGTGGACGCACGTGCCCGTGTTTGTAGTGGTCGTTTGTCTGGTGATTTTCGTGCGGCTCTATTTCGGCACGGGCCGGCCCTGGCTCGGCCACGCCGCGTGGGGTATGCGGTTGGTTAGTCTGATTCTCAACCTTATCTTGTTGTTGAATCTGAACTATTCCCCGATCACGAGGCTGGGGCATGTCGAGTTTCTCGGCGAACGCGTTTCTGTGGCAGAGGGCGTGCATAGTCGGTTGTTAGAGATTGAGATTGGTAACCTTAGTTCAGTATTGCTATTGGCGTTCGTTGTCGATGCTTCCATCGCGCTGTGGCGACGGCGCAGTCGCGACGGACGGAGGCGCGCCTTAGTGGTGGGAGGGAGCATAGTGGTTTTCATTGTGATCGCGGCGGGATGCGCCGCGCTTATTCGTGTGGGAGTCATCCACGCCCCGTATATCATAAGTCTGCCGTTTCTCGCCATCGTGGCGGCGATGGCTTACGAGTTGAACTGCGATGTGCTCCGCGTCCGGCGCGATCTCGACGAACGACTGCGCCTCGAAGGGCTTGTCGCCGCAGTGGGCGCGGCATTTGTGAACGTGACTCCGTACCGGGTGAATGAAGAGATCGAACGGTGGATGCAGCGCATGATTGTAACTTTGGATGTGGATCGAATCGTTTTGTTCGAGTTCACGACTGATCACACCCAGGCGCGCAATACTCACCAGGTCGCGCGCGAGGGAGTGCCGAGGCTGGCCCGGGAATTTTCTTATGACCAATTGCCCTGGTACCTGGGCGAACTTTGCGCAGGGCGATCTGTGGTGTTGTCGGATCTCACCAAAGAGCTGCCGGCGCAAGCGATCGCGGAACGGGAATTTGCCCGCGAACGCGGGACTCGGGCGGTGATGGGTTTTCCGTTGATGGTGAGCGGTGTCATTGTGCGCGGGATTAACTGTGTGAGGGTTCACAAAGCCCGTGTTTGGTCGGAAGCCGCACAGAACACCTTGCGCTTGATCGGCCAGATTTTCGCCCATGCATTGGCGGAACAACAGGCCGAAATGGCCTTGCGCGAAAGCGAGGAACGTTTCCGGGTGGTAGCTGACTCGGCGCCCGTCCTTATCTGGATGTCGGGCTTGGACAAACTCTGCACTTTCTTCAACAAGTCCTGGCTCGAGTTTACCGGCCGCACGATTGAGCAGGAAATGGGAAATGGCTGGTCCGAGGGCGTGCATCCGGACGATTTTCAGAGCTGCCTCAAAACCTACGCAGAAGCGTTTGACGCCCGGCAGCCGTTCGTCATGCGATACCGGCTGAGACGTCATGATGGCGAATATCGCTGGGTCTCTGACAGCGGGGTCCCGCGCTACGACGCTCAGAAAAACTTCGCTGGCTACATCGGTTCGTGTATGGACATCACTGAGTTGATAAAGAAGAAGCAGGATTTGAGCGAAAGCGAGGAGCGGATGAGTTTAGCGGCGGAGGCGGCCAATCTCGCATTGTGGGAGTGGAACCCGAACACCGATGAGCTCTGGGGCTCGAAAACGCGCCGTGCTCTTTTGGGGTTGCCTGCTTCTGGAAAGCTCACATTGCAAGACACTATTTCCCGAGTGGTGCATGTCGATGATCGCGATCGACTCCTGCAGACGCTGAAGGATGCGGCCGCGACCGGCAAAGATTACGAGTGCGAGTATCGGGTTATACTTCCGGACGGGAGGGTACGCTGGATGGAACAGCGTGGACGCTGCATGCCCGGGGCGGACGGCCAAACTGTCGTCACCCGGGGCGTTTCGATGGATGTGACGCAGCGGAAGCAGGCAGAAGATTTGTTTCGCCTGGCGACGGAAGCTTCGCCGAGCGGCATCGTCTTGGTGAATGATCGGGGCCGTATCGTCTTGGTGAACACTCATGCCGAAGAGCTTTTCGGCTATCGACGCGAGGAGCTTCTCGGAAAACTTGTGGAAATCCTCGTGCCGGAGCGGTTCGCTAGCCAGCATCCAGTTCATCGGGCGCAATTCCTCGCTGCGCCAACGGCTCGGCCGATGGGTGCCGGTCGGGAATTATTCGGGCGGCGAAAAGATGGCAGTGAATTTCCAATCGAGATCGGACTAAATCCGATTCAAACCCCGGATGGCATGCTCGTTTTGGCCGCGGTGGTGGACATCTCTGCTCGCAAGTTCGCTGAAGCGGAAGCGCTGCAGCACCAGGCACAACTCGGCCATCTCAGCCGAGTGGCAGTGTTGGGTGAATTGGCGGCATCCATTGCCCATGAACTGAATCAGCCGCTCTCGGGAATCGTTACCAACGCTAGCGCGGGACAGCGCTTTATTGATCGCGGCGATTGCAACATTAGCGAACTTCGCGACCTGCTCACTGATATCGTGGCGGATGGACGCCGAGCCGGCGATGTGATTAGGACCTTCCGGGGCATGATAAAAAAAGGCGACCCGGCCTGGCAGCGGGTGAATCTGAACGATCTTGTAACGAATGTGGTGCGCATGTTAAACTCAGATGCAATGCTTCACTCCTGCGAGTTGAAGACTTTGCTGGATCCAAATTTGCCGGCGATTGGAGGCGATCCGACTCAGATGCAGCAAGTCCTGCTCAATCTTGTGGTCAATGCCTTCGATGCCATGCGCGATACGCCGCTGAGCCACCGCAAAGTCGTGATCGCCACGGAGCGGAATGGCGACGGCGCAATTTGCACGAGCGTGCGCGATTACGGGTGTGGTATTCCCGAGGAAGCGCGCAAGCGACTGTTCGACCACTTCTTCACGACGAAAGCGGAAGGTTTGGGGATGGGGCTCGGGATTGTGCGTTCGATCGTTGAGTCACATGGCGGCACAGTCGCGGCCGAG
>Ga0209802_1003508_pt1 | contig 10497 bp, 9 predicted proteins | sample GraSoiAngelo_129_FD_185886 | JGI IMG/M metagenome (GOLD analysis project Ga0209802, IMG submission 185886) | Grasslands soil microbial communities from the Angelo Coastal Reserve, California, USA - 14_0927_12_40cm (SPAdes) (version 2) | ecosystem: Environmental > Terrestrial > Soil > Grasslands ... | reverse complement strand
CGCGCCGCAGCCGATGCAGCGCTCGCGCTGCACGCGCACCGACACGGGGCGGCGCGGGTGGACGCCTGAGTCGCCCGGCGCCGGCCATTCTTCCGGCCGGTCGAGCGCGGCGACGGTCGCCCGATAACCTTCCTCGACCACTTCGCGCAGGTGATCGAAGTCGAAGGCCGAGATGTGCTCGACGCGTGGGTGGATATAGTAGATCGGCGGCGTGGTCCACTCGCGCAGTCGCAGCTCGAGGATGGTCTGCATCGCGATCTCCGCCGCCCGCGCGAACACCGACGCGAAGCCTTCGTCCTGCGTGTCCGCGCGCAGGGCGTTCGACGCGGACACGTCCACGGCGACGATCACATCCGAGCCGAGGATGCGCGCCGTGCCCACCGGCAGGTTGTCCACCGTGGCGCCGTCCATATAGAACCGCCCGCGGATCTCGCGGGGGGGGAGGTACCCCGGCAGCGCGCAGGAGGCGAACACGGCGTCCTTCACCGGCACCTCGTCGAGCCCGTCGAGTCCCCAGAAGACCTGCATCCCGGAGTTCAAGTCCACGGTGTTGACGACCAGACGGTGGCGCAGGTCCTGGAAGGTGACGTCGCCGACGAGGCGGTGCAGCAGGGTGTCGAGCGGCTCGCGGCGGAACAGGGCGGGGGAGCGCATCCGCTTGAACGCCATGTCGGCGTGCGCCACCGCGAAGATATCCTTGCGCACGAGGCCGACGGCGATTTCATGCAGCTCGGCGATGCTCTTCCCCGCGGACCAGGCGGCGCCCACCAGCGCGCCCACGCTCGAGCCGACGATCTGCGACGGCACGAGGCCACGCTCGGTCAGTGCCTGCAGCACCCCGACGTGGGCGACACCTTTCATGCCCCCGCCGCCCAGCACGAGGGTGAACTGGGTTTGATTGTTCACGTGACCCGCCGCTTGCCCGGAAGGTGAGCCTCCGAGTAACGTAGTCGTACTCCCCAGCCCCGCGCTACTCATGCGTCATCGCGTCGTACGGAACCGTTGGACATTGGCGGGACTCACGGTTGTGACGCTGCTCGGGTGTGCCGCGCTCGGAGCGCCGTGGCTGGCGCCAGGCGATCCGACCCGCGGCGATCTCACCGCCGCGCTGCGCTCGCCATCGTCGACCTACCTGCTCGGTACCGATGCCCAGGGGCGGGACGTGCTGAGCCGCGTGCTGTTCGGGGCCCGGTTGTCGCTCGCGGTGGGTCTGGCGAGCCAGGTGATCGCCCTCGCGGCGGGGCTCGCGCTCGGCCTCACGGCTGGCTTCTACGGCCGGTGGGTCGACGCCGTGGTGATGCGCGTCGCCGACGTGACGCTCGCATTCCCGTCGCTGCTCCTGCTCATCGCCGTCGCCGCCGCCGTGCGACCGTCGCTCCCGGTCGTATGTGTCGTGATCGGGCTCGTGGGCTGGGCAGGCATGGCCCGGCTGGTGCGCGGCCAGGTGCTCGTGGCGCGCGGCCTCGACTATGTGCAAGCGGCCCGCGCGCTGGGCGCGTCGGACGCGCGGCTCGTGGCGCGGCACGTGCTCCCCAACGTCCTCGGGCCGGTGATCATCGCGGCGACCCTCGGCGTCGGCGGCGCGATCATGGCCGAGGCGGCCCTCTCGTTCGTGGGCCTGGGCGCCCAGCCACCGACACCGTCCTGGGGTGCCATGATCGCGGAGGGGCGGGATCTGCTGCGGGTCGCGCCGTGGGTGTCGCTCTTCCCGGGGCTCGCGATCGGTATCACCGTGCTGGGCGTCAATCTCGTGGGCGATGGTCTGCGCGACGCGCTGGACGTCCGAGCATGACCGACATCGCGTACCACCCGACTCGCTTGCGCGCCCTGCGCGACCAGTTCCGCGCGCTGCGCGCCGCGGAGTTCCCGTGGACCGCGGACACCGTCTACCTGAACAACGCCAACATCGGACCCATCCCGGAGCGCACGCGCCGCGCCCTGGACGAATTCACCGCGAAGCGGACGGCCCCGCACCTGCTCCCGGACCGCGAGCTCCAGGCGGGACTGCAGGCGGCGCGGCTCGCTGTGGCCCGGCTCCTCAATGCCGAGCCCGCCGAGATCGCGCTCGCGACCAACACCAGTCACGGCCTGAACCTCGCCGCCCGCGCGTTGCCCCTGCAGCGCGGCGACGTGGTCCTGGTCTCGGACCGGGAGTTCCCGGCGAACGTGTATCCCTGGATGCTGCTCAAGAAGCAGGGCGTCGAAGTCGAGCTCGCGCCCTGCACCCCCGAAGGCTGGCCCGACGAGGACTACCTCGTCGAGCGCCTGCACGACCCGCGGGTACGAGTGCTGGCGGTGTCCTTCGTCCAGTTCTCGAACGGCTATCGCGCCGATCTCGCCCGGCTGGGCGCGGCCTGCCGCGCCAACGGCACATTCCTCGTGGTGGATGGGATACAGGGCGTGGGGAACTCGGTGCTCGACGTGCGCGAGACGCCGGTCGACATCCTCGCGTGCGGCGGGCAGAAATGGCTGCTCGCGCCCTGGGGATCGGGGTTCGTCTACGTGCGACGGGAGCTCATTTCGGTGCTCGAGCCCGCCGTCGCCGGCTGGATGGCGTTCGAGGGGACCGACGACTTCTCACGGCTCACCGAGTACAACCCCACCTTCCGCTCAGACGCCCGTCGCTTCGAGATGGTCACGCTCCCCTACCAGGATTTCTACGGGATGACCGCCTCGGTCGGCATGCTCGCGGAGCTCGGCATCGACGACATCGCGCAGTACGCCCGCACCCTGCACGAGCCGGTGTGCCGCTGGGCGGACGAGACCGGCGTCCGCGTCGTGTCACCCCGCGCGGAGGCGCACCGCTCGGCGATCATCTGCCTCGCTCCCGCGCATCCCGTGGAGGCCTACCACGCGCTCAAGCGGGCCCATGTCGTGTGCTCGCTGCGCGAGGGAGCCATCCGCCTCGCCCCGCACTGCTACAACACGGTGGAGGAGCTGGAGCGGGTGCTGGATGTGCTGGATCAGCTGGAATAAAAAGAGCGTTACACGTTGCAGGTTACATGTTGCACGGACGTCGTGGAACGTGCGACGTGCAACGCCGTTTATGCGACGCTTTCCCGGTGTTTATCCCCCCACCCCGCCCACGCCACGAACAACCAGCCGAAAATGATCCCGCCGACCGCGAGCGCGACGCGCGTCGGCGGTAGGGGACTGAGGAGCGAGCCGACGTACATGAAGGCTCCCTAGCTGGCCGCCCGCAGCAGCGCGTAGTCCTTCTTGCCCTTACGCAGGAGCAGGTTGCCACCGGTGAGCCAATCGGGAGGCTCGATCTTCCGGGCCGGGTCCTTCACGCGCTGCTGGTTGACGTAGATCCCACCTTGCTCGATCGCCCGGCGCGCTTCGCTCTTCGATTTCGCCAGCCCGGCATGGACGACCGCGTCCACGAGAGACAGGCCATCGCCCGAGGGCACGCGTGCGGTGGGGATCTCTTGCGCCAGCAGGTCCAACGCGCTCGGCTCGACGTTCCGTGGATCCAGGTCACTGAAGAGAATGGCATTTACCGCCGTGGCATTGGAGGCGGCCTGCTTCCCGTGGACCATGCTGGTCACTTCAACGGCCAATTTCCCCTGGGCCTCGCGGCGACTCGGGTCCTTCTTGTGCGTTTTCATCTGCGCCTCGATGTCCGGCCGAGGCAGCAGCGTGAAGAGCTTGAGGTAGGACTCGACGTCCCGGTCGTCGACGTTGTACCAGAACTGGTAGAATTTGTACGGTGAGGTGAGCGCCGGATCGAGGTAGATCGCGCCCGCCTCCGTCTTTCCGAACTTCGCGCCCGAGGCCATGGTCACGAGTGGCGCCACGAGTCCGTGCGCTTCCCCGCCTTCCACCCGGCGAATGAGATCGATCCCCGCGGTGATGTTGCCCCACTGGTCACTGCCTCCCACCTGGATGGTGCAGCGCCGGTCGCGGAACAGGTGCAGGAAGTCGTACGCCTGCAGCAACATGTAGCTGAATTCGGTGTAGGAAATGCCCGTGTCGAGCCGCGCTTTCACCGACTCCTTCTGCAGCATGATGTTCACGCTGAAGTGCTTTCCCACATCGCGCAGGAAGTCGACGAGGGTCTGCTTGACGAGCCAATCGGCGTTGTTGAGGACGAGGGCTTGCGCCGGTCCGTCGAAGTCGAGGAGCCGCGCCATCTGGTCGCGCTGGCGTTGCAGATGCTCGCGGATCTGCTCCTTCGAGAGCAGCGGCCGCTCGCTGCGCTTGCCGCTCGGATCGCCGATCAGGCCGGTGCCGCCGCCCATCAGCACGATGGGCTTGTGGCCGGCGAGCTGGAAGTGCCGCAGCAGCATGATCGGCATGAGATTGCCGAGCTGCAGGCTGGGTGCGGTCGGATCGAACCCGCAGTACACCGTGCGGCGCTCCGCGCCGAGGTGCGTCGCGATTTCCTGCGTGGCGTGGTGGACGAAACCGCGCCACTCGAGCTCCGCGAAGAGGTCCGGCATGGCGCGGAATCGTACGAGATGCCTCCACCGCTGGCAAGCGCCGAGCGACCTTACTAGGTTGTAACGCGATGGCGTCCATTCCAGCGCCGCCCCCCGTGACGCTCCCGGGGCCCATCTCCTGGTGGCACAAGCCCAAGGTTCGCCGCCGCGTCATCGCGGTCGCGGTGCTCGCAGGCGTGTACGTCCTGGGCCTCTCCTACGGCGCGTGGACTCGCGTGTGCGCGGGCGAGCACTGCCCCAGCATCTCGCGGCTGGTCGCGAACCCGAATCACCAGGTCCAGACGTCCAAGGTGTACGCGGCGGACGGCCGCCTCATCAGCGAGCTCGGCGCCGAGCGGCGCACCGTGCTGCCGCTCACCGAGATCCCCCTGCCGGTGCGCCAGGCGTTCATCGCCACCGAGGACAAGCGCTTCTACGAGCACAAGGGGATCGACTACTGGCGCATCGTCGGCGCCATCAAGAACGACATCCTGACGATGAGCTTCGCGCAGGGCTTCTCGACCATCACCATGCAGCTGGCGCGCAACATTTTTCCGGAGGAGATCAGCCGCGAGAAGACGCTCACCCGCAAGCTCAAGGAGGCGCGGGTGGCGGTGGAGATCGAAAGCAACTTCCCCAAGGATACGATCCTCCAGCTCTACCTGAACCAGATCAATCTCGGGGCCGGGGCCCACGGGGTTGAGGCGGCCGCGCAGATCTACTTCGGCAAGCACGCGCAACAGCTCAACGTCGCGGAAGCAGCAACGCTCGCGGCGCTCCCTAAGCTGCCGGCGTTCTATAACCCGCGGACCCATCCCGAGCGCGCCGTGCGCCGGCGCAACGTGGTGCTCGGCCTGATGCGCGACCAGGGCTTCCTGACGTCGGAGGAGACCGAGCTGTGGCAAGCGTACCCCCTCGTCCTCACGGCGAACCGCACCAACTACGGCGACGTCGCCCCCTATTTCGTCGAGTGGCTGCGCGTGCAGCTCGACGCGCGTTTCGGGCGGGACCTGTACGAAGGGGGCCTGCGCATCTACACGACGCTCGACCTCGACATGCAGGAGGCGGCGGAGCGCGCGGTGCAATCGCAGCTCGATGCCATCGAGGCCGGCGTGTATTCCAACGGCAAGTTCCCGGGACGCACCACGTATCGGGAATACCTCGAGTCGTCCCGAGCCTCGGGCGAGGACCACGGACCGTTCACGCCCTACCTCCAGGGCGCGCTGGTGGCGCTTGAAGCGAACACCGGATCCATCCGCGCGATGATCGGCGGCCGGGACTTCGACGACTCCAAGTACAACCGCGCCACGCAGGCAATCCGCCAACCGGGCTCGACCTTCAAGCCGTTCGTGTACTCGGCGGCCGTGCGGGCGGGCCACCCGGTGACCGAGATGGTCGACGACTCACCGCTCAACCCGCCGGTGATCCAGCTCGACTCCACGCTGTGGCAGCCGAAAGACGACGACGATACGACGCTCGGCCTCATCCCCATGCGCGAAGGGCTGTACCTGTCGCGCAACCTCGCCACCATCAAGCTCGGCATGGCGCTGGGCGAGCAGACGGTGATCGGCGAGGCGCGTCGCTACGGTATCACCACGCCGCTGCCGCCATATCCCTCGATCCACATCGGCGCCAGGGGCGTGCGCCCGATCGAGATGATCGCCGCCTACACCGCGTTCGCGACGCTCGGCACCCGCGCGGAGCCGGTCGGCGTGCTGCGCGTGGAAGACCGGCAGGGCAACATCCTGTGGCAGCCCGCGATCCGCCGCGAGCCCGTGATGGATCCCGAGCACACGTGGCTCATGGTGGACATGATGAAGGACGTGATCCGCCGCGGCACGGCGTTCAGCGCCGTCTGGAAAGCGGGGTTCACACAAGTCCCGGCGGCCGGCAAGACCGGGACGACCGACGACTACACCGACGCCTGGTTCATCGGGTATACGCCTGAGCTCGTGACGGGCATTTGGGTCGGTTACGACATCCAGCAGCGCATCCTCGAGCACAACGCCGGCGGAGGAAAAATCGTCGCGCCCGCCTGGACCGCGTTCATGCGCGATGTGTACGACCGCCGGCCCGCACCGCCCGATTGGGTGCGACCCGACTCGCTCATCACGCGCGAAGTGGATTGGTCGAACGGCTACCTCGCCACACCGTTCTGTCCCCAGGAAGTGCGGCACTGGGACTGGTTCTACCCGGGCACCGAGCCGACTCAGGCCTGTCCGGTGCACGCGCCGTTCGGGCTCGGGGTCTCGCCCTAGCCGCGCGTGCTGCGCATCCGCGCGGGCTCGGTCCATCCGGTCACGGCGCCGCCCATCGAGGACGGCGCCGTTCTCGTTGACGACCGTGGCACCATCGCCGCCGTCGGCCCCCATCCCCTCGTTCCCACGCCGCCGGGGGCCCGTGAGCTCGCGTTTCCTCACGCCAGCCTCGTCCCGGGCCTCGTCAACACGCACACGCACCTCGAGCTGACGCACCTCGCCGACAAGAACGCGGAGCGCGAGTTCGCCCGCTGGATCCGCGCGCTCCGCACCCTGAAGGACGCCACGACCCCCGACGAGTTCGCCCGCGCGGCGGAACGGGGCGTGCGCGACGGCTGGGCTGCGGGCGTCACGTGCGTCGCGGACACGGGGAGCACCGGCGCGCCGCTCGAGGCGCTCGCGCGCCTCGGAGGGCGGGGGATCTACTATCAGGAGGTCTTCGGCCCCGACCCCGGACAGTGCGCCGCCAGCATGGAAGAGCTGCGGCGAGCCCTCGACCGCCTTAGCCCCTTCGCCACTTCGCCCCTGAGCCTCGGTGTCTCCCCGCACGCGCCGTACACCGTGAGCGGTCCTTTGTATCGTGCGGTCGCCGACTTCGCGCGCGGCGCAGGCCTGCCGGTGGCGCTGCACCTCGCTGAATCGAGCGCCGAGACGCAGCTCGTGCAACAGGGCAGCGGGCCGTTCGCGGACGCGCTGCGAGCCCGCGGCATCCCCGTTACGGCGCACCACCGCTCACCGGTCCAGTACCTCGTGCAACTTGGCGTCTTGCATCGTGCAACGGGGTGGCTCTGCATCCACTGCGTCCAAGTCGACGGGCCGGATATCGAGTCGCTCCGAGGTGCGGGGGTGGCGGTGGCGCATTGTCCCCGCTCCAACCGGGCTCACGGTCACGGGACCGCACCCCTCGCCGCGTTCCGGCGGGCCGGCCTGCGTGTCGGCCTCGGCACCGACTCGGTGGTGAGCGTGGGGGACTCGCGTCTCTTGGCCGAAGCCGCCGCCGCCGGCCTCGACGGAGAAGATGCGCTGCGGATGTTGACGATCGAGGGCGCTAGGGCGCTCGGACTGGAACGCGAGATCGGCTCTCTGGAAGTCGGAAAGCAAGCAGATCTCGCGGTATTTACCTCCACCATCCTCCACCATCCTCCACCATCCTCCAGCTCCCTGCTTACCCTCGTCGCCGGACGCGTGGTTCACGGCTAGATTCTGGCCCCATGAAAACCCAACGCCATGCGGCCATCCTGAAGATCGTCCGCTCGGAGACGGTCGCGAGTCAGGAGCAGCTGCGCGAGCTGCTCAAGGCCGAGGGGTTCGACGTCACGCAGGCGACGCTGTCGCGCGACATCCGCGAGCTGGGGCTCGCCAAAGTGGCCGCGCCGGACGGCGGGTCGCATTACGCGCCGCCGGAGGCGGGGGCGGCCATCCGGCCGCACCTCGGGCAACTGCTCCCCGCCGTGCTGGTCTCCGTCGATGGCGTCGGTCCGCTGCTCGTGGTGAAGACGCCCGCCGGCGGCGCGCAGGCACTCGGCCTGGCGCTCGACGCGGCCGGGTGGACGGAGATCATCGGCACGATTGCGGGCGACGACGCGGTCCTCGTCATTACCAAGAGCGAGCGCGCTCGACGCGCCGTGCAGACGCGTATCAAGGAGCTGGCTGGAATTCCCGACTAAACGAGGAGGCGACGTGAACCCTGTCATGACCCGCGTGACCCGAATCCGGCTGCTGGCGGCCTGCGCCGCGGCGGCCCTGACCGCCGCCCCGCGACCGAGCTTTGCGCAACAGGCCGGCACGGCGAGCGGCCCCGCAGCGCTCAACACGTTGACCGCCGCCGAGCGCTCCGCCGGCTGGCGCCTGCTGTTCGACGGTAAGACCACCGCCGGGTGGCGGGGCTATAAGCAGGACTCGGTGCCGCCCGGCTGGCAAGTCGTGGACGGCGCGCTGACCCGGGTCAACACCGCCAGCGACATCATCACGCGGGACAAGTTTCGGAATTTCGAGCTGACACTCGAATGGAACATCGCCCCCGCCGGGAACAGCGGGATTTTCTACCGGGGTAGCGAGGACGACGACGCCATTTACTGGAACGCCCCCGAGATGCAGGTGCTGGATGACGCCGGGCACGTGGACGGCAAGTCGCGTCTCACGGCGGCGGGTGCCGCCTACGACGTGTATCCCTCGCCGGCCGGCGTCGTGAAGCCGGCAGGCCAATGGAACCAGGTGCGCCTCGTGGTGAAGGGGAAACACGTCGAGCACTGGCTCAACGGCGTGAAGATGGTCGAGTACGAGTTCGGGAGTCCCGACTGGACGACGAAAGTCAAGGCGAGCAAGTTCGCCAGTCACCCGCATTACGGGCGTAACGCCACCGGCTACATCGGTCTCCAGGACCATGGCGACAAGGTCGCGTACCGCAACATCAAGATCCGGGTGCTGCCGTGAGCGTCCGCGCCAAGTTGTCCGCGATGATGTTCTTGCAGTTCTTCGTCTGGGGCGCCTGGTATACGTCGATCGCCGTGTATATGACGAACCACGGGATGGAGAAACTGACGCACTGGCCCTACACGGTGAACCCGATCGCGGCCATCGTGGCGCCGTTCTTCCTGGGGCTCGTCGCCGACCGCTACTTCGCGACCGAAAAAGTCCTGGGCGTGCTCCACCTGCTGGGCGGTGTAGTGATGTTCGCCGTGCCCCAGGCGACCGGTGCGCCCGCGGCTTTCATTCTGCTCCTGCTGGTCTACAACCTGTGCTACATGCCGACGCTCGGCCTCGCCAATAGCCTGGCGTTTCATCACATCCAGTCGCAGGAGCAGCAGTTTCCCCTGATCCGCGTCTTCGGCACGATCGGGTGGATCGTGGCTGGATTGTCGATCGACTTCGTGCTGGGGCCAATGCTCGGGAGCGGGCCCGTGCCGGAGCAAACGGCTCTGCCGATATACACGACGGCCGCCGCGAGCGTGTTGCTTGGGCTCTTCGCCTTTTCGCTCCCGCACACACCTCCGCCGGGCGCTGGGCAGCGGGTGTCGCTACGCAGCATCGCTGGGCTCGACGCGCTGGCGCAACTCGGCGACCGTGCGTTCTATGTCTTCATCGCCGCCTCGTTGTTGCTGTGCATCCCGCTCGCTGCCTACTACAACTTCACCCAGATCTTCCTGGGGAACGCCGGCATTACGAAGATCCAGGCGACGCAGTCTCTCGGTCAGATGTCCGAGGTCATCTTCATGCTGCTCATGCCGCTCTTCTTCGTGCGGCTCGGCGTGAAGCGCATGCTGATGGTCGGAATGGGCGCGTGGACGCTGCGCTATGCATTGTTCGCGCTCGCGGCGCCGCACGCGATCTTCTGGCTCATCGCCATCGGCATCCTCCTCCACGGCGTCTGCTACGACTTCTTCTTCGTGACCGGGCAGATCTACGTGGACAAGAAGTCGACACCCGCCGTGCGCGGCCAGGCGCAGGGATTCCTCGTGCTCGTGACCTACGGCATCGGCATGCTCATCGGCGCGCAGGTAGCCGGCAACGTGTACAACCGGATCCTGGGCGGCGCGACCAGCCTCACCCTCGATCAGTGGCCGAGCTTCTGGGTGCTGCCGGCCGGTTTTGCCGTGGTGGTCCTGGTCTTTTTCGCCGTGCTGTTCCGGCCGCCCGCGATGGCCCCCGGAGCGGGGCGGGCCCCGGGGAAGGCCTCATGACGACGATACCGAGACGAGAATTCGTGGGCAACGTCGCTGCGGCGGCGGCGTTCACCATCGTGCCGCGCCACGTCCTGGGGCGCGGCTACCGCCCTCCGAGCGACAAGCTCAACGTCGCCTGCATCGGCGTGGGCG
>Ga0209802_1003507_pt1 | contig 10498 bp, 13 predicted proteins | sample GraSoiAngelo_129_FD_185886 | JGI IMG/M metagenome (GOLD analysis project Ga0209802, IMG submission 185886) | Grasslands soil microbial communities from the Angelo Coastal Reserve, California, USA - 14_0927_12_40cm (SPAdes) (version 2) | ecosystem: Environmental > Terrestrial > Soil > Grasslands ... | reverse complement strand
CGCGCGGGGGGGTCCAGCGCGACCTGCTGCCCATCGTCGAGGGAAGCACCGTGAACACGAAGTACGGACCGGTGAAGACGGACCACGTCCTCTTCATCGCCGCCGGCGCCTTCCACCTGGCGAAGGTCAGCGACCTGCTGCCCGAGCTGCAGGGGCGCTTTCCCATCCGCGTCGAGCTGGAGGCGCTCTCGCAGGCGGACCTGATGCGCATCCTCACCGAGCCGCGCAACGCCCTCACCCGGCAGTACTCGGCGCTGCTCGGAGCCGAGGGCGTCGAGCTGGTGTTCGATGCCAGCGGCGTCGAAGAGCTGGCGCGCGTCGCCCACGACATGAACACGCGGACGCAGAACATCGGCGCTCGCCGGCTGCATACCGTGCTGGAGAAGGTCCTCGAGGACGTCTCCTTCGCGGCGCCGGACTTCGCCGGCAAATCGATCCGCGTCGACGTGGGCTATGTCCGGGAGAAGCTCGACCGGGTGCTCAAGGACGAAGACCTCTCCCGGTACATCCTGTAGACCTTATCCGAAGAGGTCAGCTTCGAGGCATGGCGCGCTTGGCGACTGCCTGATCGCGACCTTGGACCTGGACGACGCCCTGCTCCAGCAGCTCGCAGAGGATGCGGGCCGTGTCGAGCCGCTTGAGGCCGCAGATCGCGTACAGGTCGTCGAAGGATACTTCGCCGTCGATCTGCGCGAGGACGAAGCCCGCCCGCGGATCGAGGTTCAGCCAGATGATCTCGTCCGGCGGAATGGCGGTGCGCGGGCGCGCGTCCATCGAGCCGATCTTGCTCTCGTACATGAGGGTCAGGTTGTGCTCGCACACCTCGTAGAGCTGGAGCGCGTCCTTGTCGTTCGCCTTCCGCTGCAGCACCTTGTTCAAGAGCTCCAGCGCGCCGGAGAAGTCGTTGAGCGCCACCAGCTCGCGCGCGCCTCGTATCCAGACGTCGGTCTCGTCGTCGGACACCGAGGCGTGCGGCAGCGTGTCGGCGTGGATCGACCAGGCGCCCCCGCTGCTGTCGCCGGTCTCCGGCTGGGGAATCGCGAGCGACGGTCCCTCATCCCAGGCGTTGCGCGGGGTCGCGGCAGGCTTCGCCGGAGCAGCGGCAGCGGGCTTCGGTTTGCCCGGACTTGCCTGGGCAGGCGCCGGTTGCCGGGGCACGGAGGACGGGAAGGCCTGGGCGGCGGCGGGAGGCTGAGCGGGCAGCCAGGGATGTGTTGGCGCCGCGTCCGTGGGGGCCTTCGCCGGGGACATCACCGCGTGGATGCGTTCCAGGGCCGAGCGGAGGAATTCCCGCGCCCGCAGGTTCGTAGGCTCGAGCAGGTAGGCTTCTTCCCACGCCTTCACCGCGTCGAGCATGCGGCCCTTGCGGTAGTGGTCCAGCCCCTCGAGAAGGAGCGCCGAGAACCGGCCTCCGCCGCCTTGGATGGCCATCTAGGCCCCCCCTTGGCTGCGCTCCAACGCGCCCCGCAGGGCTTGCAACATGCGTTCGAGGCGCTCGAGCGATCCGGCCAGCGCCTCGCTCTCGCGCTGCGCGAGTTGGAGGCGGGCCACCGACAGCGCCGCCTGCGCGCGCTGCAAAGGCTCCTGTCCGAGGCCGTTCTGGGAGGCGCGCGTGAGTCGCGGCCAGAGCGCCTCGAATTCCCGGAACAGCTCTTCCGCGCGGGCCTTGCGGTCCTGGAATTCGGGATCCTCTTTCTGCCCGAGCATCCAGTCCTCGTTCGATCGCGTGGCCTTCTTGATCTCATCCTCGGTGAGACCCGACGAGGCGGTGACGGTGATGCTCTGCCGCGTTCCCGTCTGCATGTCGATGGCGGAGACGGAAACGATGCCGTCGGCGCTGATGTCGAAGATGACGTCGATGTCCACCGCGCCCCGCGGCGCCGCGCGCAGGCCGGTCAGCATGAACTCGCCCAGCAGCTCGTTGTCGGTGGCGGCCTCGCTCTCTCCCTGCAGCACGGTGATCTTGGCGGAGGTCTGATCGTCCTTGACGGTGGTGAACACGTGGTGCGCGCTGGTCGGCACGGTCGTGTTCTTGGAGATGATCTTCTGGAAGAACCCGCCGGCGATGGCGATGCCCAGGCTGTGCGGCGTCACGTCCAGGAGCAGCATCTCCTGCTCCTCGTGCAGCAGCATCGCCCCCTGGATGGACGCGCCCAGGGCGACTGCTTCATCGGGGTTGACGTTCTTCGCCGGCTCCTTCCCGAAGAGGCGCCTCACCTCTTCCTGGATCTTCGGCATGCGCGTCTGCCCGCCGACCAGCAGGACGTCGCCGAGCTGGGCGGCGAGCACCTTGGCTTCCCCGAGCACGCGCTCGCAGACCTGCATGCAGCGCTGCACCAGATCGCGCGTCATCGCCTCGAGCTGGTCGCGCGAAAGCGTCGCCTGCAGGTGCAGCGGGCCCGTCTGCTGCGAGGCGGAGATGAAGGGCAGGTTGATCTCGACCTGCTTGAGCGAGCTGAGCTCGCACTTGGCCTTCTCCGCCGCATCGCGCAGGCGCTGCAGTGCCATCTTGTCCTTGCGCAGGTCCATGCCGTGCTTCTGCCGGAACGGCTCGGCCAGGAAGTCGATGATCCGGTTGTCGAAGTCCTCGCCGCCGAGGAGCGAATCGCCTCCGGTGGCCTCGACCTCGAAGACCCCTTTGAACATGTGCAGCACGGTGAAGTCGAAGGTGCCGCCGCCCAGGTCAAACACGGCCACCTGCCGCTCCCCCTGCGTCTTGCCGAATCCGTAGGCCAGCGCCGCGGAGGTGGGCTCGTTGATGATGCGGATCACGTCCAGGCCGGCGATGCGCCCCGCGTCCTTGGTGGCGTTGCGCTGCGAGTCGTTGAAGTAGGCGGGGCAGGTGATCACGGCCTTGGTCACCGGCGCGCCGAAGAAGGCTTCGGCATCGAGGCGCAGCTCGGTGAGCACCATCGCGGAGATCTCGGGCGGCGAGTACTGCTGTTCGCCGAGCGTAATGCGCACGTCGTCGTGCGGCCCGGCCACGATCGAGTAGGGCATGCGCTGGATGGCTTCCTGGGTGGTCTTCGCCGACCAGCGGCGACCCATCAGCCGCTTGACCGCGACCACCGTGCGCTCGGGGTTGGTGACCGCCTGGCGCCGAGCCAGCGCGCCGACGAGTCGTTTGCCGTTGCGCGCCATCGCCACCACCGAAGGCGTGATCCGGTAACCGCTGCGGTTGGAGATGACGGTGGGCGTGCCGTTCTGCACCGTGGCGCAGACGGAGTTGGTGGTGCCCAGATCGATGCCGATGACCAGCTCGCCCAAGATCTGCCTATAGCGTCCGGAGGAGCGCCTTGGCCTCCTTGTGATCGGGGTTCTTGCCGAGGAGCGCGTTCAGCTCCGTCCGGGCCCGGGCCTTCATGCCGGCCGAGGCGAAGAGCCGCGAGAGCATCATGCGGGCGCTCGCGTCGTCAGGGTTCAATTCCACGGCGCGCGAGGCCCAGATGGTCGCGGCTGGGGGGTTGGAGGTCTCCATCGCGCAGCGGGCCGCGCCCATCGCCGCGGCGAAGCTGCCCGGGTCGTTCTGGAAGGCGGCCGCGTACGCGGCGATCGCCTCCGCGAAACGCTTCTTTTCCTCCTGTTCGCGCCCCGATGCGAGCGCGGAATTGGCGCGCGCGCGCGCCTGCTCGCGCTCCAGCTCGACCAGCTTGGCCGCGATCTCCTTGCGCTTGGGATCGAGCTCGCGCGCCGCCTTCAGCGCGAAGATCGCCTGCGTCCGCTCGCCGTTCAGCGCGTACTCCAGCGCTTCCTCATAGAGCTTGCGCGCCGCGCCGATGCGGGCAAAGCCCTTGGTGCGCAGCAAGCGCTCGCGGCGCTCGCGACCTCTCCGCTCCTCCTCCGCGCGCGAGAGCTCGCGCCGATCGAGCGCGGCACGGTCGGTCTGGGACAGCTCGGTGTGGTGGTCGCTGTCGTACGCCGTGCGCGACTCCTCGTCCGACAACACCTGGTACGCGCTCGAGAGCCGCTGGAACCACTTGGAGAGAAGCGGGCCGAACTTGCCCGTTTCCTTGCGGTACCAGGCATCGGGATGGAACCGCTTCGACTTCTCCAGGTAGGCGCGCCGGATCGTGCGGCCGTCGGCGTCGGCGGAAACTCCGAGCAGCTGGTAGTGCGTCAGCCGGTCCCCCCGCGCCTCGAGCTGCTGGAGCTCGCTCTGCATGTCGGCCGGAAGCTCTATGGTTCCTCCGGGGCTGCTCGGCGCCGCACCCAAACGGTTTCCCCCTGCGCGTGCATCCGCGCCCGCGTCGCGCCAGAGTATCCCACGGCCCAATGGGGAGAAAAGGTTCTCGCTAAGCCTTTTCCAATGCCTCGGCGAGCAGCTCTGCCGCCCGGTCGATCTCTTCATCCGACACTGTGAGCGGAGGTGCGAGACGCACCACTCGATCGCCCACCGCGTTCACCAGCAGGCCGAGCTCGCGCGCTTTCACGACTACTTTCGGAGCGAGATCTTCGCCGAGGACCAGGGCACGGAGCAGTCCGATGCCGCGCTCGCCGGCGCTACGGCCGCCGATGGCCGCCAGCCGCCCTGAGAGCCGCTCACCTGCGCGCTGCACCCGCTCGACCAGTCCCTCCGAGAGCAGATCCATCACCGCGCAGGCGGCGGCGGTCGCCAGCGGGTTCCCCCCGAAGGTGCTGGCATGGGTGCCCGGCGTGAAGACCTTGGCCAGGTCCTCGCGGGCGAGCAGCGCGCCGAGGGGGGCGCCGCCCGCGATGCCCTTGGCGAGGGACATGGCGTCGGGCTCGATCTTCTCGTGCTGATGCGCGAAGTACGCGCCGGTCCGGCCCATGCCGGTCTGCACTTCATCGAGCAACATCAGGGCGCCGTGGTTCGTGCAGAGCTCGCGTACGCGGGCCAGGTATCCGCGCGGCGGCACCATGACGCCTGCCTCGCCCTGCACCGGCTCGAGCAAGACCGCGCAGGTCTTGTCGGAGAGGGCGGCAGCGAGCTGCTGAGCGTCGCCGAAGTCGAGAAAGCGGAAACCTTCCGGCAGCGGGCCGAATCCCTGCTGGTACTTGTGCTGGCCGGTTGCGGCGAGGGAGCCGAGGGTGCGGCCGTGGAAGGAGTTGTGGAAGCAGAGAATCTCGATTCGCTCGGGGTGGCCGTTCACCACGTGGAAATGGCGGGCGAGCTTGATCATCGCCTCGTTCGATTCGGTGCCGCTGTTGCAGAAGAAGGCTCGCTTGAGCGTGCGGGTCTGCCTAGTCAGCTTTTCGGCCAGACGGATCTGCGGTTCGGTGACGTAGAGATTCGAGGCGTGCCAGAGGAGCTTCGCCTGCTCCGTCAACGCCTCGCGCACCCGGGGATTCGCGTGGCCGACGCTGATGGTCGCGATGCCGCCGATGAAGTCGAGGTAGCGCTTGCCGTCCGCGTCATGGACCCAGGTTCCTTCGCCCCGCACCAGCGCGATCGGCTGGGTCCGGTAGTTCTGGAAGAGCACGGCCTGGGCGCGCTTGACGAGCTCCTCATTGGACATGTTTGCAGTGTAATCGGTGGGCCTCTTTTTGTATCGGACGATACGACCCCGCGGCGTCAGCGCACTGCGGACTGCAGCTCTCCAGTAGAGCCCGGGAAAAAGGAGACGTTGTGGAAGGCTTCGTGGGCGATCTGTTCGGCGACGAAACGGGCGTCGTCGGCGGAGGAGACGAAGACGATGATGCGGGTGTTGTGATCGGCCAGCAACATGTTCACGCCCCCTTGCTGCGCGCGCGCTGCGCGTACTCCATCAGCCGCTCCAGGTAGCTCTCGATGGGAGGGCAGGATATTCCGGTGCCGTCGAGGATCTCCAGCGTGTTCCGGCTGGAGTAGAAGCTGAGGTGGTTCACCGTGGCGAACGCCATGCGCTGCTCCCGGGTCAGCTTCTCCAGCCCAGGCAGCTTGAGCAGGCGGTCCGTCAACTTGTACCCGAGGGACAGGCGGGGCAGCTTCTTGCCTTCGCGTTCCGCCACGCGCTCGTACACCCGCCGCGAGCTGGAGGGATTGGGATCGACGATGTGGAACGTGCGTCCGACCGCGCGCTGGTCGTGGTGGATCGCCGCCGCCGCCGCCGCGACGAAATCGATCGGAACGACGTTCAGCGGCGCGACGCCATCGCCCGGCAGCGGCAATGGGACTTGGAGTCGGGTGGACAGGAGCAAGGCGGCGACCGTATACGGTCCCTCGAACCGGTCGATCTCCCCCGTCGTGGAGTCCCCGACGATGAAGGCCGGCCGCAGGACGGTGCAGGGGGTCTGACCCATCGCGCGCCGCACCAGCAGCTCCGACTCGAACTTCGTCTGCTCGTAGAAGTTGCGGAACGTCTGCCCGGCGGAGAGCTCGTCCTCCGCGATCACGCCGACGCGGTCCCCGCTGACGAAGACGGTGGAGAAGTGCGTCAGGCGGCGCAGCTTGCGGCAGTCCTGGGCGAACTCCAGCACCGTCCGCGTCCCTTCGATGTTGACGCGCTCGAGCGTCGGCTTGTCCGCGCCGACGTTGCTCCACTCCGCGCCATGGATGATCTCCGTGCATTCGCTGGAGAGATCGCGGTACTCCGCTGTTGAGAGCCCCAGGTGCATCGAGGCGACGTCTCCGGTGAGCACCCGCGCTTGCGGCAGGGTGGCGGCAAAATCGGCGGCCTGGTCGGCGTGGTGCTCCTGCGCGAGCAGGACCACCGGACCGCGCGGTGCGAGCGCATTCGCGATTCGGCGCGCGAGCAGCTTGGGAAAGCCGGTGACGAGGAGCATCAGGACTCCTGCCGCAGCCGCGAGACGAGGCTCTTCACCTTTTCCCACAGCTCCGATTCCGAACCGGAGTTGTCGATCACGACGGTGGCGTGCCGCGCTTTTTCTCCTGGAGGCAGCTGGGAGGCGATGCGCGCGCGCGCCTCGGGCTCGCTCATGCCCTCGCGCAGGCGCAGCCGCGCGATCTGCACCTCGGGCGGCGCGCTGACGACGATCAGCCCATCCAGCCCTTGCTGCAGCCCGTTCTCCACGATCAGCGCCGCCTCGTACACGGCGACCTTCTGACCGGCGGCGGCGAGCGCCGCCATCCGAGCGGCGACCTCCTCCGCGATCCGCGGATGAATGATGCGATTGAGTGCCTCGCGCTCGGCGGGGTCGCCGAATACCCGTGCCGCCAGCGTCTTGCGGTCGAGGGAGCCGTCGGGCAGGAGCACGCCCGGGAAACGCGAGGCGATCTCGCGCAGGGCGGGTCGCCCCGGCTCGACCACCTCGCGCGCTACCTGGTCGGCGTCGACGACGGGGATGCCGCGCGCGGAAAGCATCCGCCCCACCGTGCTCTTGCCCGATCCGATGTTGCCGGTTAATCCCCAGATCCGCACCGGCAGAGTGTACACTGCGCCCCCTGCATGAAGCGTCTCGTCCTGCTCTTCCTCGTGGCCCCCGCGGCGCTCGCCTCCGACCTCATCGGCCCGGCCTCGTGCCGCAGCTGTCATCCCGAGGCCTACCGCATCTGGGCGGCAAGCCCGCACGCCCGGGCGGCGGAATCGCTCGCGCCCGATCAGCGCCAGAAACCGCTCTGCTTGCAGTGCCACTCGCGCGACGAGCAGCGCGCCGGACAGGCCGAGGTGCAAGGCGTCTCCTGCGAGACCTGCCACGGCGGCGGCCGCTGGTATCAGTCCGTCGTGGTGATGCGCGACAAGGAGCTCTCGCGCTTGTTCGGCCTGCTCGATCCGGGCCCGCAGACCTGCATGGTCTGCCACGGCGGTCAGTCGCCGTCACTGCGCCCGTTCGATCCGAAGGAGGCGATGCAGCGCATCGACCATTGGACCGCGGATCGGGCGGCACGGAAGCCGAAGGTGTCGCTCTGGCTCAAGGAAAGACGGTGAGTGATCGTCCTCTCCGCAGAGTTCGTGAAATCGGCCAGCGACGCGCGGGGATGGCCGCCGCCGGGCCCGCCTGAGTTCGCCTTCTGCGGCCGGAGCAACGTGGGCAAGTCGTCGGCGCTCAACGCCCTCGCCGCCCGCAAGTCGTTGGCCCGGGTCTCGCGCACGCCGGGCCGCACGCGCCTGATCAATTTCTTCGATCTGCGCGTCGCGGAAAAGACCCGCTCCGGCGGGCGCGGCGAGGAGCAACACGTCGTCTTCGCCGACCTGCCGGGCTACGGATACGCAAGCGGACCGCGCGAAGAGCGGGATGCCTGGCGCCAGATGATCGAGGAGTACCTGACGCAGCGCGATGCGTTGCGCGCGCTGGTGGTGCTGATCGACGGCGAGCTGGGCGCTCAACCCAGCGACATCGAAATGGTGCGCTGGGCGGAGACGCTTGGCCGCAAGGTGGTGGTCGCCGCCACCAAGCTGGACAAGCTGTCGCGAAACAGGCGCGGCCAGCAGATCGACCGCATCGCGGGATCGCTGGCCGTCCCCAAGGTGATCGCCTTCTCCGCCAGGGAGTACTTCGGCGTAGAAGAGCTCTGGAGCGAGCTGCTTACGTAACCGGCATCTGCGACCGGTTCATCATGTCCTGGTTCACGCCGAGCTGATCGGCCTTCCGCCGCATCCGATCGCCCAGCTCGCTGCGGAATTCCTCGCCGCTCTTCGGCGCAAACGCCAGGCCGATTCCCGCGCCGACCAAGCAGCCCAGCGCGAAGATGCCGATGGTGCCGAATGTGGTGGCCCAGGCGCTGCTCCGCTCCTCGAGGCCGAGCGCCTCGAGCACGTCGTCCTTGTCGATGTCCTGTAGGTACTTGAGGGCCTTGAGCCCCTGCCTCCGGATGTCCTTGACCATGATGGCCTCCAAGAGCGGCCGCCCGAGGCCGCTCACCACGTGAACGCTGTTGAACTGTCCCCGGCGCAATCTGCGCACGAACCGCGGGGAATGCTCGGGCCTGCCCGCAGGGCGCGAGCGCGGCGCTGGGCGCCCGCCTCGCGCAGCGCTAGAACGTCGGACCGGCCGCTCCCTCGCCCGCCACGTGCTCGCTCTGTCCGGCGATGTTGGCGAGCTGGCTCTTCACCAGCGGGATCAGCGCCAATCGCAGCCCGATGCGGAGGGCCTTGCCCGTGAGCGGAGAGAAGAGGCCGCCCCCGAGCACGTAGCCCACGCCGGCCGCGGCGAGCATCATCCCGATCGGGTTGCGCTGCACACGCCCTCGCAGGTCGATCGATCGGGTGAAGCTCTCGGCCTGGTTCCCGATCGCCTCCTTGAACGCCCGTGCTTCCTCGACCATGCGCCGCCCGTGATCCATCGCGCCCTGTCCTTCGTACCCGCTGTTGCTGGCCACTTCGACTCTCCTTAGCGCGAAGCGATCTTGCCGATCAGGTACCCGAGCGCGAGCGCGCCGGCGAGGCACACGATGGGCCGCTCCTTGATGAACTCCGCGGCGGTGTTCAGCGCCTGGTCCACGGCTTCGCGCCCCTGCTCCAGCATTTGCTCCGCATCCTCCGGGTTGAAGTTGCTGAGGATCCTCGCGGCGGTGCCCTGTCCGTCCGGGCCCTGGGGTTCGGTTGCCATAGGGGGTATCCCTCCGTGCCGCGAACCTAGGCACCAGCCTTGCCCACGGCTAGCCCCAATGGCGCTCACTTGACCGCCGCCGTCGTTGACGTGGTCGCGAGGGTGGATGTCGTCGCCCTCGGTACGAGGTCGACCCAGAGCGGCAGGTGGTCGCTGGCGGCGCGGGTCCGCGGATCGTTGACGACACCACATCCGAGGACGTCCACACCGGCGTCCACGTATGCGCGATCGAGCCGCAGCAGTGGCAGCACAGAGGGGTATGTGGCGCGCCGCTTGCCACAGACGGCAGCGGTATCGCGCAGGGCCGTCCGCAGCAGTCTCATGATCGGCCCGGGGAGCGGCGACCACATGTTGAAATCCCCGCAGAGCACCAGCGGCGCCGCCAGCGCGGTATCCCGCAGCAGGTCGGCGGAGAACAGCATCGCTGCCTGCCGGCGCCGTTCGCCCCCGGAAAGGCCGAGATGGAGATCGAAGAGATGAAGGCTCTGCCCACCGGGAAGCGAGAGGTCTGCCCGCAAGCAGCCGCGCGGCTCGCGGTCCGGCACCGACAAGTCGTAGTTTTGCGCGTGCACGATGGGAAAGCGGGAGAGGATGGCGTTTCCGTACGGTTGCCCGCGCAGCACGAGGTTCGGGCCATAGGCGACGAACCAGCCGAGCCTGCGGCCCAACCACGACGCCTGATCGGCCAGCTCGGTCTCGACGCTGCTGCGGTGCGCGTCGCCCACCTCCTGGAGCGCGGCCACCTCGCACTTCATGTCCTGGAGCAGGGCCGCGACGCGACCGAGATCGCGCCGGCCGTCGCGCCCGAGCCCGCCGTGGATGTTCCAGGTCACGAGGCGCACGTCGCTTCTTCCCTGGCGCCGAGGGGCAGCTCGCGCGGGAGCCGGCCGCTGCGCTCGAGGAAGAAGCGGTGCAGATCCCGCGGGCGCACGACCGAGGCGAAGGCGCTTTCGCCAAGCTCCTGCGGATGGATCATGAAGGTATCGAGCCCGCCGGGCGCGAGGCCGCCGTGAGAGCCGAACTCGAACGGATAGGCGACCGTTTCGCCGCA
>Ga0209802_1003506_pt1 | contig 10499 bp, 8 predicted proteins | sample GraSoiAngelo_129_FD_185886 | JGI IMG/M metagenome (GOLD analysis project Ga0209802, IMG submission 185886) | Grasslands soil microbial communities from the Angelo Coastal Reserve, California, USA - 14_0927_12_40cm (SPAdes) (version 2) | ecosystem: Environmental > Terrestrial > Soil > Grasslands ... | reverse complement strand
TAGGCGGCGAGGACGAGCGGCAGGTTGCCGTCGAATCGGTCCATCAGGCTCCGAAGGTGCCGCACGCCGGCCTCGATGTTTTCGCGTGGATCGAAGGGATCACTCACGCCGAGGATGGCCGCCGTCTGGGGCATGAGCTGCATCAGCCCGCGGGCGCCCGTGCGGGAGACGGCGCGCGGGTTGAACTCCGACTCGGCTTCGATGATCGCCGCGATGAGGTCGACCGACACACCGTACCGGGTGGCGACGGCCCTGATGAGGGCGTCGATGTCCAGACTGCTCGCCGCGCTCTCGAGCTCTTCCTGGAGGTCGGCGGGGGCGTGGGTGACGTGCGGCGTGGCCTGCGCGCCGGTCGTGCGGGACGCCACGTACCCTGGAACCATCGTGAGGAGGAGAACCCCCACGCCGAGCAGTTGCCGAGTGACGAACGGGCGCGCTTCGGCGGCCGACGGCGGCCCCGCGACCGCGAGGAGCGGCGCACCGAGAGCCGCCCGCGACAGCACGAGCGGACAGAAGGTCGCTGACGCTCCTGGGCACCCCGGGGGCACGGCGGCCCAGCCCGTCGCCCGCAAGAGCCCGTCGATCGTCGTGGGCGAGCGTCGATCGCCCCGGCGCCGGTCGGTCACCGAGGGCCCAGAACGCCGCCGCCGTTCGGCGGCGCGCCGATCCAGGAGCACGTGAACGGTGTCGTCGTAGGCGAAGGCTCGCTGGAAGAGCTCGTAGAGGCGCGCGCGATCGTCCGCGACGATGATGAGCTGCGGGTCGTCGTGGGGCTCCCGCTGAGAGTGACTCTCGCCGCCACAGGCCGGGCACGTCGCGCGGCTCGGGCTCTGGCCTCCGGAATTCGGGCCTTCCATGGCAGGACTGCAGGGCAAATCTGATACCGGAGTGGAACTTCCAGAAACATCAATCACTTGCGCGATCCTGGCCAGGAGGGGGCCTGGTGAGTCTCTGGCCAGACAGATCAGTCTCGAGCCATGGCCCGCGCCCCGACGGCGGACCGGCCGCGCATCAAGCCGACCTTGACAGGTGTCGCGCTGAACGTGACAATGGGCCCGTGCCGCGTCGGACCACCCAAGCGCCCGGCGAGTCGGTTCCCGTCGGTGCGGCGGAGATCGCCGCGCGCCTTGGCGTGAGGCCGCAAACCGTGCACACGTGGCGTCACCGCAAGCTCATGCCGGAGCCGCGCTGGACCGTGTCCGGCCAGCCGGCGTGGGACTGGCCGGAGATCGAGGCCTGGGCGCGACGCACCGGCCGACTTCGCGAGGGGGACGCCCACGCGGCGCTCCTCGAGCTCGAGGGAGTCGGCTGGGAGGGCAACCTCGACGAGCTACGGAGCCACCGCGCGTCCCGGCGGTGATGCTCGTCGACACGTCGGCCTGGATCGAGCTGCTCCGTGCCACCGGGCATCCGGCTCACGTCACCCTCCGGTACCATCTCGAGCGACGCTCGCCCATCGCCACGACCGAGCCGATCATCATGGAGCTCCTTGCCGGGACGCGGAGCGGCGGTGAGCGAGCGAGGCTACGCGCGAGGCTGATCGCGCTCCCCCGCTTGACGCTGCGAGGGCTGGCCGACTTCGAGTCGGCCGCCGAGCTGTATCGCATCTGCCGCAGCCGGGGCGCCACCGTCCGAAAGCTGATGGATTGTCTGATCGCCGCCGTCGCCATCCGGGAGAAGGTGACGGTCCTCCACAACGACCTCGATTACGAGGTGCTCGCCAGGTACACGCGACTGCGGACGGAGCGGTATCGGGCCCTGCGCATCGTCCCGTCGCGCTGACCCGGCGATCAGCGCGCTTGCGCCGCGCGGATGGCGCGCCAGACGCGCTCCGGGGTCGCCGGCATCTCGATGTGCTCCACGCCCAGCTCGGCCAGCGCGTCGACGATCGCGTTGACGACGGCGCCGAGCGCCGGCGTCGTACCGCCCTCGCCCCCGCCCCGGAGGCCGAGCGGGTTCGACGTCGAGGGCACCTCGCTGATCTCGGTCGTGAAGCTCGGGAGCCGATCGGCGCGCGGCACGACGTAGTCCATGAGGGTCGCCGACTGCGGCTGCCCCGTCGCCGGGTCGTACACACACTGCTCCCACAGCGCCTGCCCCACGCCCGCCGCGATCCCGCCGTGCGTCTGGCCGTGGAGGATCATCGGATTGACGGCGCGGCCGCAATCGTCGACCGACGTGTACCGCGGGACTTCCACCACGCCGGTCTCGGGATCGACCTCGACCTCGCACACGGCGCAGCCGTAGGGAAAGGAGGGCACGCTCACCGTCTCGTCGCTCACGCCCGCGAGCGGCCCGCCCAGCCCCTCGGGAACGTCGTCGCGCAGCGCGGCCGCCGCGACCGCGAACAGGTCGAGGGAGCGGTCGGTGCCCGTGACGCGGAACCGACGCGCCGCGAACTCGATGTCCGCCTCCGCCGCCTCGAGGAGCCACGCCGCGATCCGCTTGCCGCGGTCGACGATCGCGTCCGACGCCTTCGCGAGCACGACGGCGCCGAGGCGCATCGAGCGGCCGGAGTGCGAGCCTCCGCCGACGGACGCCACGTCGGTGTCCCCGGTGATCAGGCGCACCTGGTCCAGCTCGACGCCGAGCCACTCGGCGAGGAGCTGCGCGAAGCTCGTCTCGTGGCCCTGGCCGGCCGATAGCGTGCCCATCACGACGTCGACGCGGCCCTGGGGCCGCACGGTGATCTCCGCGCGCTCGTGCGGCATGCCGGTGTTGAGCTCGAGGTAGTTGGCCAGGCCGATGCCGCGATAACGACCGCGCCGGTGGGCCTCGGCCCGCCGCGCCTCGAACCCCGCCCAGTCCGCGAGCGCGAGTGCGCGGTCCTGCGCCGCCACGTAGTCGCCGCTGTCGTGGAGGAGCCCGAGCGGGTTGCGGTACGGCATCGCGCTCGGCGGCACGAGATTGCGCCGCCGGAGCTCCACGCGATCGAACCCATGGCGGCGCGCGGCGAGGTCGATCAGGCGCTCGATCACGTACATGACCTCGGGCCGGCCGGCGCTGCGGTACGGGTACGTGGGCGCCGTGTGACTGAGCGCCGCGCGGCCGCGCAGGGACGCGGCGGGAATGCGGTAGAGGCTCGGCAGCACCGCGACACCCTTGGCGAGCGGGATGAACGAAACGGCGTACGCGCCGACGTTGCTCGTGTTGGTGCCGCGGAGCGCGAGGAAGGTGCCGTCAGCCTCGAGCGCGAGCTCGACCTCGGAGACGAGATCGCGCGCCTGGTAGTCGGTGAGGAATGCTTCGGTCCGGTGACACGTCCACTTGACCGGGCGGCGCAGGCGCTTCGCCGCCCAGGCGACCAGCGCGAACTCGGGGTAGGAGGCGTTCCGGGTTCCGTAGTTGCCGCCGACCTCGCGCGCGACGACACGGACCGCGCGCTCCGGCACGCCGAGCGTCGCGGCGAGATCGCTCTTGATGCGCACCGAGCCGCCGGAGCCCGCGTAGAGCGTGTAGCGGCCGCTCGCCTCGTCCCAGACGCCCAGGGCGGCGCGCGGCTCCATCGGCACGCCGGTGACGCGGTTGATCCGCGTCTCGAGCCGCACCACGTGCGCGGCGCGCCCGAAGGCGGCGTCCGTGGCGGCCCGATCGCCGGCCTCGGAGTCGACACAGACGTTCGACGCGGTCTCCTTCCACACGAGCGGCGCCCCCGTTGCAACCGCATCGCCGGTGGCGGTCACCGCCGGCAGGGGCTCGTAGTCCACCACCACGCGCTCGGCGCCGTCCCGCGCGGCCGCGGGCGTCTCGGCGATCACCATGGCCACGGCGTCACCGACGAAGCGCGTCGTGTCGGCGGGCAACGGCGCGTGCGGCGCGATGAAGAACTCGGCGCCCGCGCGGCTCCGGAGCGGGACCTCGTGCGGGTTCGTCGGCACCGGGCGGTGCGGGATGGGGCGCAGGCCATCGGCGGCGGCGTCGGCGCCCGTGAGCACCGCGATCACCCCCGGCACCGTCAGGGCGCCCGCGCCGTCGATGCGTCGGAGGCGCGCGTGCGCGTGCGGCGAACGGACCAGGCTCGCGTAGGCCTGGCCGGGGACGTTGACGTCGTCGCTGTAGCACCCCGTGCCCGTGATGAGGCGCGCGTCTTCGCGGCGGCGGACGGGCTTGCCGAAGCCCTCACGGGCCGAGCGGGTGCGGGAGTCGAGGAGCGACGTCACCAGATCCGCTTGTGGACGAACTCGACGATCTTCTCCGCCGCCCGCGTGGCGGCCGGCGACGTCGGGTTCCTGACGACGAACCCTTCGGCCTCGCCCTCGAACAGTTCCAGCTCGACCTCGCCCCCTGCGGCGCGGTATCGCGCAACGAACCGGTCGAGGTCCGCGCGGGGGTGCGCCTGGTCGCGGGTGCCTTGGATGTAGAGCACGGGCGGCAACGCGACCCGCTCGCCGCGCTCCAGCGCCTGCACCGGGCTGCCCTCGGCCATCGCCTCCTCGGTCTGCCAGAACCGGTCGTGGCAGGGCAGCACACGGTCCACGACCTCCGGGTACGGCGGGCCGCTCGCCCTGAGCCTCTTGGCGTAGTGGTAGCGCGCGAGCGGATCGATGACGGGCCAGCACAGGACGGCGCACCGCACGCTGGCATCGACGGCCGGCAGACCCGCCGGGAGCGGGACCGCCGCGTACCGGCGATCGTGCGGTCTCATCCCGCCCAGCATGGCCTGGTGGGCACCGCTCGAGGTCCCGAGGACGCCGACCAGATCCGGGCGGCTGCCCAGGGCCGTGGCCCGCGTCTTGAGCCAGCGGATCGCGTAGTTGATATCGGCGAGCGACGCGGGGTAGGGTGCCTCGGGCGGCATGCGGAAATCCAGGGCCGCCACCACCACGCCGCTCTTCGCGAGCGGCTCGTTGATGGCGGTGTCGTTCAGGCGGTCGCCCCGGCACCAGGCGCCGCCGTGTAGCTCGACGACGAGCGGGAACGGCCCTGAGCCGCGCGGCTTGAAGAGGCGCGCCAGCAGGGGCTTGTCCCCGTGGCGGACATACTCGACGTCTTCGATGCGAATGTCGTACACCATGTGCTCCTCCCTCTGGAGGTCGATGAGCTGTGCCGGGGGCGATACTGCTCCCGCGACGGCGCCACCGTCAAGCCGCGGCCGCGCCGCTTGACCCGGAGGCGGGGCCAGCGCACTATCGCCCCCGGTGCGCGAGCCACGGCACCGCGGCAGAGCCTCGAGGAGGAGACTGACATGCGCTTCGGCCTGTTCACGAGCATGGGCGCCCAGACCTGGTCCGGCGTGCTGGACCTGTGGCGACACATCGAGGCCACGGGATGGGACATCGGCTGCGTGACCGACCACTTCATGCCGAACACGAAGGAGCGCGAGGGGGCCATGCTCGAATCGTGGAGCACGCTCAGCGCGCTGGCCGCTCTGGTGCCCCGCGTCCGCGTGGGCACCATCGTGCTGGGCAACACCTACCGCCACCCGGCGGTGGTCGCGAAGATGGCCGCGCAGGTCGACATCATCTCGGGCGGCCGGCTCCTCCTGGGGCTCGGCGCGGGCTGGCAGCAGAACGAGCACGAGGCCTACGGCATCCCGTTCGGGACGATGCGCGAGCGGTTGGAGCGTCTGGACGAGGCGTGCCAGGTGATGAAGGCCTTGTGGTCCCAGCGCCGCAGCGACTTCAAGGGGCGCTACTACCAGCTCGCGGATGCTCCGCTCGATCCCAAGCCCGTGCAGACGCCCCATCCCGAGCTGATGATCGGCGGCGGCGGCGAGCGCGTCACCCTGCGCATCGTGGCCAAGCACGCCGACCACTGGAATATCTGGGGGGGCCCGGGGGTCCTGGCCCGGAAGGGAGCGGTCCTCGACGCGCATTGCGCGGCCGTCGGCCGTGATCCGAAGACCATCACGCGCTCGGCCAACATGGTGCTGCTCATCACCGACCGGAAGGACGAGGTCGAGCGTCTGGCCGAGACGATCGCCACGCGCCTCGGCCGCCACGCCGCCGACGCGCGCGACACCTGCCTGGCGGGCACTCCGGACGAGATCCGCGACCGGCTCCACCAGCTCCGCGAGGCCGGGGCGGGCGTGCTGTTCATCCCGAGCCTGTTCCGTCCCCTGGCCGAGCTGCGCCGCGACCTGGATCGGTTTATTGCCGAGATCGCCCCGGCGTTCCGGTAGGCGCGCCGACGGCTCCGTGGGGCAGGCCCCGGCGCCGCTCTCGCGGCGAGCCGTGCTCCGCCTGATGGCGGCGGCGGCCGGCGCGCGGCCTCGAGGCACCGAGGCGGCGGCCACGATGCGCCTGCGTCCCATCCCGCAGGGTGGCGAGACGATCCCGGCGGTCGGTCTCGGGACGTGGCGCACCTTCGACGTCAGCGCGTCAGCGGCTCCGCGCGAGCCGCTCAGGGAAGTCCTGCAGCGCTTTTTCGAGCTGGGCGGGCGTGTGATCGATTCGTCGCCGATGTACGGGGCGGCCGAAGGCGTGGTGGGCGACCTCGGGGCGGAGCTTGGGATCCTCGACGCACTCTTTCTCGCCACCAAGGTCTGGACGACCGGGCGCGACGCCGGTGTCGCCCAGATGGAGCAGTCGCTGCGGCGCCTCCGGCGCAAGCGCCTCGACCTGATGCAGATCCACAACCTGCTCGACTGGCGAACCCACCTCCGCACCCTGCGGGACTGGAAGGAGGCCGGCCGCATCCGCTACCTCGGCGTCACCCATTACGCGGCGAGCGCCTACGACGAGCTGGAGCGGGTGCTGCGGAGCGAGCCGCTCGATTTCGTGCAGGTCAACTACTCACTGGGCGAGCGCGCGGCCGACCGGCGCATCCTGCCGCTCGCCCGCGACCGCGGCATCGCCGTGCTGGTGAACCGCCCCTTCTCGGAGGGCGACCTGTTCCGGCGAGTGCGCGGGCGACCGCTTCCGTCGTGGGCCGCCGAGTTCGACTGCGCGAGCTGGGCCCAGTTCTTCCTGAAGTGGATCCTGGCCCACCCGGCCGTCACCTGCGTGATCCCCGCCACGAGCCAGCCGCAGCACCTCGTCGACAATATGAAGGCGGGCGTGGGGGCGCTGCCGGATCCGGCGATCCGGGAGCGCATGGGCGCGCTCGCCGACTAGCCGCGGGCCGCCGCGTCGGCCTTCTTGAAGTCGGCCTCCGTGAAGCCGTAGAGGTGCGCGCCCCCCATGAGGATCTGCGCGGCGATCGCCCGCGGGACGTTCTTCAGGAGGTTCTCGGCGACGTGGGGGAAGTTCGAGTCGAAGTGCGGGTAGTCCGTCGAGACGCACATCCGGTCGGCGCCGAGCAGGCCGGCCGTCGCCTCGATCTCGGGCTCGCTGCCCTCGACCGCGGCCCAGCAGTTGCGCCGGAAGTACTCTCTCGGGGTGAGGCTGAGGTACGGGGCGTGCGAGTCCCGGTACTGGGGATAGTCCCACTCGATGCGGGACAGGAGTCCGGGCACCCAGGAGTTCTGGGCTTCGAGGAAGCCGACGCGGAGCTTCGGGTGGAACTCGAACACGCCGCCGATGACCATCGCGATCATCGCCTGCTGCATCTCGATCCAGTGGCTCGCGACGTGGCGGTAGAACCGGTTCTCGCCGTAGAGCTCGATCATGCGTGAGTACAGGGCGCTCACACCCTCGTGGAATCCCCAGGTCACGTCGAGCTCTTCGTGCAGGCGGTAGAGCGGCTCCCAGTAGTTCGAGTGCCAGTAGCGGCCGTTGACGAGGTTCGGCCGGATGAAGGACCCGACGGCGCCGAGCTCCCTCACGCACCGAACCAGCTCCTGACACGCCAGGTGCACGTCGTGCACGGGCAGCATCGCCACGAACTTCAGGCGGTCGGGACTGTACTGGCAGAACTCGTGGATCCAGTTGTTGTACGCCTGGCAGAGGGCCAGCGAGAGCCGGGGATCCATCTCGTTGCGGCCGAGGAGCGCCAGGCCGCTGGTGGGGTAGAGCACGGCGATGTCGACGCCCTCCATCTCCATGCCCATCACCTGGGCCTCGGCGTTGTAGTCGCGCTCGACCGCGAAATCCAGCCGACCCGTGTCGAAGATCCGCGAGCCCGAGAGTGGCTGGCTGCTCTGCGTCGAGCCGGAACGGTGCCGCTTCCGGTACTGCTGCAGGTCGGCGTCCGAGATCGGCACCCCGTCGACGATGATCAAGCCGGCAGCCCAGCCCCGAGTCGGTCGGCCGTCGGCTCCCACCGGTACGCTGACCCGGTCCTTGAACTTCGGGTCCAGGTAGCGCTCGAAGAGGTCGGGCGGTTCCATGATGTGCATGTCGGAGTCGACGAAGCGGAGACTGTCTTTCATGGGATCCCCCTCGACGTAGAACTATGTGGCCCGGGATTATACTCGCTAGAGTCTCGTCTCGTCGACGGGGAGTCCCAGCCAGTGTCGCCCGACCAGCTCGTAGTGGGAGAGGCGCCCCTGCAGGTGCTGGCTGATCACGTGAATGTCCTGGAAATGGCGCTGGAGCAGGTGACTCTCGTAGACCGCCGTGGCACCGGCGGCGTTGTAGGCGGCGTCGACGACCTTGACCGCCAGCCGAATCGCGTGCGTCGTGGCGAGGCGCAGGGCCGCGCGCTGGTCCAGGCTGATCGTGTTCGTGGCGCTCACCTCCGCCCAGACGTCGCGGACCGTTTCGGTCAGGAGCGCCCGGCCGGCGCGGAGGTCGGCTTCGGCATGGCCGACGTCCGCCTGGACCATCGGCTGGTCGCGTAGCAGCCCCGCCATCGCCCGCGGTGTCTTCACGCCGGCCAGCTCGAAGAACGCGTCCAGGCAGGCGCGGGCCATTCCCACGGCAACCGCGGCATCGCCCGAGGCGAACAGCAGTGTCCGGGGAATCTGGTAGAGCGGCCTGGCCTCCAGCAACGGTGCCGTGGCGGACAGAACCGTGCGGTCCGCGGGGACGAAGACATCGTTCACGGCAAAGTGGTGGGTCCCCGTGCCGCGCATGCCCCGGACGTGCCAGGTGTCGAGGAGCTCGGCTTCGGCGACCGGGACGAAGAAGTAGCGCCGCTCCGGTTGGCCGTCCGACTCCAGTCTGAGCCGGCCGTTGTCGACGACCTGGGCGTGCGCCGCCACCCATGCCGCGTGTCGGCACCCGGTGCTGAAGCCCTGGCGGCCCGTGACCCGGTAACCGCCGGGGACCACGACGGCCGTGGCGCTCGGGGCCGGGCTGTTGGCGACGACGCCGCGCGGCGTGTCGATCCAGATCGAGCGGGCGACATCGCGCGGCATCCGCGCCGCGTAGGTGGCGAAGATGGCGCCCTGGTTGACCGCCCAGGCCGTGCTCGCGTCGGCCTTGCCGAGCTCCTCGATCACCTGGATGTAGGTCGGCAGGTCGAGCTCCGGGCAGCCGAGGGCGCGCGGAACGGCCAGGTGGAACAACCCGGCGTCCGCCAGCGCCTCGAAGAGCGGTCGCGGGAGCTCCCGCGCGGCCTCGATCGCGTCGGCGCAGGCCCGGATCTGGGGAGCCAGCTTGCGGGCCGCATCGAGCGGGGACTGGGCCTCGGCGGCGGTCATAGGCCTGTCCAGGGTACACCGTGTATCATGCTGTCTTCATGAGCATGCGCATCGAGATCATCTGCACGGGCGACGAAGTCCTGACTGGTAAGATCGTCAACACCAACTTCAGCTACATGAGTCAGAAGCTGGAGGACGTCGGGCTCTCGGTCCAGTGGGAGACGACGGTCGGCGACGACCGCGAGAGCCTGCTGCGGGCGTTTCAGCTGGCCGGCGAGCGCGCCGACGCGGTCATCGTCAACGGGGGCCTGGGGCCCACCGTCGACGACCTGTCCCAGGACGTTGCGGCCCAGGCCGCCGGCGTCGCGCTCGTCCTCAACGAGGAGTGGCTCGGCCGGATGGAAGAGTTCTTCCGTCGGCGGAGCCGCGTCATGCCGCCCAACAACCAGAAGCAGGCCATGCTGCCCGCCACCGCGGAGCTGATCGACAATCCGATCGGGACCGCGTGCGGCTTCGCGCTCGATATCGGTCGCGCCCGCTTCTTCTTCACCCCCGGGGTGCCGCGCGAGCTCCGTCGCATGCTCGAGGCGGAGATCATCCCGCGCCTCCTCGCGAAGAGCGGCCTGCAGCCGGCGATCCATCTGAAGCGGTTCCATTCGTACGGGCTCGGCGAATCGCACGTCGACGCCCTGCTGAGGGGCGTGGAGGAGCTCGTGCCCGATGGCGGCGTGAAGCTCGGCTTCCGGGCCCACTACCCGCAGCTCGAGACCAAGCTGACGGTGCGCGGCACGGACATGGAGGACGTCCGCCGGAAGCTCGCGCCGGTCGAGCGTGAGGTACGCAAGCGCCTCGGCAACTTCATCCTCAGTGAGGACGATGCGACGCTGGAGGGGATCGTCCTGGGCGAGCTCGCGAGTCGGCTGGCCTCGCTCTCGATCGTCGAGACGTTCACGAGCGGCGCGATCGCGGCGCGCGTCGCCCACCTCCCGGGGGCGGAGCGGGTCTTTCGCCGCGGCCTCGTCGCCCGCGACCTCGGCGAGGTGTGCGCGGCCGTTGGGCTCGACGGCGCCGGAGGCGCGGGCGCGCTCACGCG
>Ga0209802_1003505_pt1 | contig 10500 bp, 6 predicted proteins | sample GraSoiAngelo_129_FD_185886 | JGI IMG/M metagenome (GOLD analysis project Ga0209802, IMG submission 185886) | Grasslands soil microbial communities from the Angelo Coastal Reserve, California, USA - 14_0927_12_40cm (SPAdes) (version 2) | ecosystem: Environmental > Terrestrial > Soil > Grasslands ... | reverse complement strand
GAGGCCGCCGTTACGGAGTCGCGGTCCCGTTGAAGTATGTCAGCGCCTTCGCCCATACCTGCGCCCCGACCAGGCGACCGCCGCGGCGACCCTGGAGATCCCCTTGCACGAAGTGGATCCCGCCGTAGCGCCGCGAAATCCCTGCCTGATCGGCGGCGTCAGAGAACGTCGCCCACGACAGCGTGATGTCCGCCGCCGGCACAGCGCCGGGCTCCACCTTCGAGCTTCCCGCTTGCACAGTCGCGGATGCGCCGAAGGCGTCGCTGCCGGTGAACGACTTCAAGATCTCCGCCCCCGCGGCGCTGAAAGTGCTGTGGCCGGAAATGAATTCGGGGAAGGGCGGCGTCACGAATGTCACTGGCTGGTAGGGCTCCCAGGCGGCTCCGTCGATGACCCGCGTTCCTCGATACGGGCCCGCCCACGCGCGCACCTTCTTGCCAGCGAACAGGAAATGCACTGCCGTGACGGGGCGCACGTAGTCGTAGGCGCGCTTGCAGTCCCAGGCGACGATGCCGGCGTCGAAGACGGCGTTCGCGAGCGCGAAGAACATCTTCACGTCTTGGTCCAGCGTGTGCCCATCCCGTCGCGAAACGAACTGCCCGAACAGCATCCAGTGGCCCGGCGGCAACTCCGAGTTCGGGCCATCGGCCCAGTACTCGGCGATGGCTTTCTGGGTGTCGGTCAGCGTCGCGCTGTAGTGCAAGATCTGCTCGGCCTGCACGCGGTAGCCGCCGAAGGGGTACAGGTTCGGCACCTCCGGCGGGCGGAACTGGGAGCCCGAGGTCAACGCGAACGGCGCCACCCGCCCCCAGTGCGGCGCGATGAATCCCGGCGTGACAAAGCCGCCATGCCCGTCGGAGAAGCGCAGGGGCTGCCACCGGTTGGGGTCGTTGATGTGATCCGGATCGTTCACCGGCACGTACCCGGTGTAATCGGAATAGGCGCCCAGGTGCAAATCACCCAGCTGATTCGCGCCGTCGTGGTGGCGGAACGCGATCACGGCAGCCGCCGTCACGTTCCCGACCCCGGCCGGCGTTCCGACGTCGGTCGAGCCGTTGGCTGGATCGTAGCCGAGGCTCGCCATGAGGTCGTTGAACGCGGGCGTCTGCGTGGGAAAGAGGTCGACCAACACCCGGTAGGCAGCGAAGCTCACCGCTTCGTTCTTGCCGGCGAGCGTGCGCTCGACGGCGGGGCGTCGCAACGACCCGCCAAGGCGGGTGCCAACCCCCCGGTCGTCGTACGCCGCCCAGGCGTCGTACATCGCGGTGTGCACGATGGCCAGGGCGCGCGCGACGATCGGGGGACCCAGTTTCGCGACGCGGATCGCCTGCAGCGCTGCGTTGTCCCACTGAATCGCGACGTTGTCCGTCGTGGCCGCAACGTCCTGGCGCGCGGCCGCGCCGCCCCGGTCGGGGTACGGGGACACCGCGTCCCGGGCGCAACTGGTGGCGCCGAGGACGACTCCGGCCACGAGCCAGCCGGTCCTGCAGGTGATACTCGGCATGGTGCCCTCCTTGGCAACAAGGCCCCTCCGAGACGAGGCCCGGTCGGGCTTGCTCATCACGCCCGTTTCGCCCGCAGCGAAGGGCGTGCCCCAATCTGGCTCCGCGTCCTGCTCAGCGACGGCGACGTCAATGGATCGTGATCTGCCCCGTCGTCAGCGTCTCCCTGGCGAGATCATAGTTGTGATTTCCGGGCGCCACATCCCCGGCTACACCATCGAACACCCCCAAGACCGTGAGCTGCAACGTGGCGACCCCCGGGCCACCGGGCGTGACCGCAACGACAAACGGGATATCGCGGAAGGTCGACTGCACACCAGGGCCGGACGCGTTCAGCACCTTCACGGTGGCTGTGCCACGAAAGCTGCGCCCGTCCAGCGCCCCGCTCGTCACGGGCCCCTGCACGGCCATCAGGTGCAGTCCGAGGAAGTTCGCGTTGCCGGCCATGAGACACGTGAAGTCTCCTCGCGCCGATCCGTCACCCGCGATCACTGCCGCGAAGCCGAAGTGCGACCCGTCGATATCTCCATCGCCGTCGAGATCGGCGCCGAAGGTCGTCGTGCCGCCCCCGGTGACCTGGACGGTATGCGTCCCCAAGACGGCGGCACCGTCGGCGGACACAGTACCCCGCGGAGCGAAGGTGCTCGCCCCCGGGGCGTCACATGCCGCGAACAACAGCCCCACTGCCAACACTGGAATGCCTTGAATCAGATGTTTCATGGTTCCCCCCGCGTTGCTGGGGGCGGCGGCGAGCCGGCCCCCGTGATTCGTTGTCCTAATCGATAACGTGGAACGTGGTCGATTGGCGTTTGCCGCGGAGCGGGAGATGCCTCGCGATTCCAGTAGTCCCCGATTCGCTGAGACCCCGTTGACACGCCATAGCCCTCCTGTGCGCGGCACGCGTTACCTCTCCGCCGAGTCGAGCGATTGCCCCCGAGGACGCAGCGCTGCGATTCGTGCCAGCGCCAATCTGAAGTCACCCTTGATCTCCACGGCTCGGTGGTAGGCTCTCAACGCTTCCGCCGGGCGCTCGCGCCGCTCCCCGAGGGTGCCGAGGCCGTAGTAGGCTTCGGCGTGGCGCGGTTCGAGCCGGATCGCTTCGGAGTACTCCGCCCCAGCGGCGTCGAGCCGGCCCATACGCTGGAGCAGGCTCGCAAGATTGACGTGAGCCTGGGCAAAGTCGGGGCTGAGCGCGAGAGCCTGACGATACAGTTCCAGTGCATCAGCCACACGGCCACGCGACCAAGCGACGCTGCCCAGGCCATCGATCGCGACGGCCTGCAGGCGACGAAGATACCGCTCGCGAATCCCAGCGATCTCCGGGGCCACTTCCGCCGGGCCATCCCGGAGATACGGCGAGAACGCCTCTACATGAGGACGGATGGCCGCCATGTTGGCGAGAATCAGGCGGTACACGCGCTCCGGTCCCCACTCCGGAAAGCCGCGCCACGTGAACTCGAGCGCCGGGCGGTTGTCCGTGTAGATCGGCCCGCCCTTGGCGAGTGCGGCGAGTCCGACCGGTCCCATCAGGAATCCGGCGACGAAATATTTCGGATCGGCCAGGAGCTCGTTCGGACCGCCGAGGTGCGACACGGCGAGGTCGGTCGCAATCCCGGGATGTTGCAACCGTTCGCGCACGCCTCGCAGGGACAGCTCGAACGTCCCCTTGAAACCCAGCAGCAACAGGTTCGCCCCGTTGTACCAAAGGGCGCTTTCGGGAAACTCGGCCAAAAATGTTCTCACGATCCCGCGAGTCTCCTCAGGAGTGACGTTGTAAATCGGGAGCCACTGTGCGAGAACTCCGTCGGGCGCGAGCCGCTCGCGCGCCAGCGCGTAGAACTCGCGAGTATAGAAGTGGACGACCCCTGCTTCCGCGTGGGGCGGCATCTCGAGGCTGATCACATCGTAGTGATCATGAGTCAACCTGACAAAACTTCGCCCGTCGTCGATGATGACCCGGGCCCGCGGGTCCGAACGAAAGCCGTCCGGGTGCTGGCCGAAGTAGGTCAGCGCGAGCTCTACCACTTCCGGCGAGATTTCTACGACGTCAAGACGGCGGATTGGGTACAAGAGTTGGGCGCCAAACGTTTGCCCTGTGCCGAAGCCGATCCCCAGCACGGTTCGGGGATCGCCCCGGTGGAGGACCAGCGGGATGTGTCCCTGGAGCCGCTGCGCGGAGAGATCCATCCGATACAGTCGCCGAGTTCGACCCAGCACAGAGCTATTCCCCCAGAGCGACCGCCGACCCCACGCGTCCTCCGTCACCCAGGCGGTCGCCATGCGTCCTTCGCGCACGTCGAGCACCTGCTCGGCGCCGCCGACGTACTGCTGAAGCCGGGCGCGTGGGAGATCGAGCGGAAGCACGTGTCGCACCAACACCACGACCGCCAGTGTGCCCGCGAGCGCTAGCGCTGTACGCCTCCACCGGAGCGACGGTCCGCAAGCAAGCGCCGCGAGCCCGACTGCCACATTCACGCTGGCGAGCAGTCCGACAGAGAGCTGCATCCCAAAGACCGGGATCAGAACGAATCCGGCCAGGATGGAGCCGAGGATCGCGCCGAGGGTGTTGAGCGCGTACACGACGCCGACGATGGCGCTCGCCGTGTCCGGTTCAGTCGCGACGATCTTGCAGAGCACGGGGAACGCCATCCCCATGAGCGCCGCCGGGACGATCATGAGCACTGCGCTTACGGCAAGCTGACTGTAGAGGGGGTCCGTGAGTCGAAACCAGATACGGGAACTCGCCACCGCGACCAACGACGGAAACAGCGCCAGCGAGGAAATGCCGACCGCGATCTGCAGCCAGCCAAACCGCGCCAAGAGGTCGGGGTGTCGGTCGGCCCAGCGTGCTGCAGTGAGGCTGCCGACAGCGAGGCCCACGAGGAATACCGTCAGCATCGTGCTGTATGCGTAGAGCGACGTGACCGTGAACAGCGAGAGATAACGGGTCCACACGACCTCGTAGGCGAGACCCGTGAATCCCGACAGCCCAAACGCCATGGCCGCACCGATCCAGGCGCGCGAGCGCCACGAGCGAGAAGGCACGGACCCGCGTGCCGAAGCAGTGACCGGGAAAGAGTTCGCGCGACTTGCGAGCAGCCAGGCAGCCCCGCCCAGCATCAGATTGCCAGCGCCTGCCGCATAGATCGTCCCGTCCACGCCGAGCGTGCGAATGAGCCAGAACCCGGCGGCCAGCGCGCCGAGTGCGCCGCCAAACGTATTGAGCGCATACAAGGTGGCTATACGAGCGCCAAGATGCGCTCGCATACGCACGAAGTGGCGGACGAGCACAGGCAACGTCGCCCCCATCAGCGCCGATGGCGGGAGAAGAAGGAAACTGACGAGCGTCGCTCGGGCGACGAAGAGCCAGCCGGCATGACCAGCCGAAGCCGGGTAGAGCCAACCATAGAGACGTTCGGTGACTGAAAGGAGAGAGGGAAACAGCAGCGCCCAGATCCCGACCCCCGCTTCGAGCCCGGCGTACAGCCGCACGGCAGCCGGATGACCTTTCCAGACGCGGCACACGCACCAGGCTCCCAGTGCCATACCTGCGAAGAAGATGGCGAGGACGAGACTCACCGCCGGTGCCGTGGCGCCAAAGATCAGGGTCAGCTTCCTGATCCAAACTACCTCGTGCACCAGGGCCACCGCCCCCGAAAGGAAGAACAGCAGCGCGAGAAGAGCGAGACCACGATCGGGGGGCTGACGCGCCATTGGAAGCTCGGGAGCGCGTTCGGGGAGCGCACGGTCCGTGTTGCGAGGTCCGATGGGTCGCCGAGTGTTGAGAGCCGCTTGACCGTGCATGGGCGAGAGCAAGAGTCAGGGGAGGGTAAGACCCTCCCCTGACTGCCTGATACCTAGGACTGGTGGATCTGGATGTTCCCGCCCTTCAGATCACCACCCGAAGGGGCGCAGTTGCCCATGACGCTCGAGATCTTGAAGCTGTCTTTCGGCGGCTTGTTGCCGGGCTCGTTGTTGTCGTGCACTTCGACGGCGCACGTCACCGCCATCGTTTGGTTGGCCGTCCCGGTGCCCGTGAAGTCGCATCGGTCTTTCACGCCGTCGCCATTCGTATCGGTGCAGGTCAGCGACGTGAACTCGGACAGGTGGATGTTGTCACCTGTGTCGAAGTTGTGGTACTCGAGCTCGCCCGTCACCGGGCCGCTCGCCGTCTGTCGCTGGACGTTGAAGCCGAAGTGGGCGGCTTTCGTGGGGGTGACCAGATAGAACCCGCCGCCGGTCACCTTCTCCGCTTCCGCGCCAATGGGCGGCGCGACGATGGCCGGGCTCTGGAACTGGAACACGTGGTCGCTTCCCTCCATGGAGCCGAACACCGTTTGCGGGAAGACCACCCGCGTCATCCCCGTTGGCTCGTTGGTTCCCGGCGGAATCGGGAAGCGATCGATCCCGCTGGGGTCGGTGCTCGTGGAGGTCGTCATCACGGGGGTGATCGTCGTGGTCAACACTGTGGGGGCGAAATCGACTGGCGTCGCGAAACTCGTCACTGGCGTGATCGTCTCGACGGTCGGAGCCACAGGGGTGGTCACAGGGGTCGCGACTGCTCGGGTGAGCACGCTGACCTGATTGCCCGGGGATTCCGTGAAGAAGGCCTGAAGGAGGGGGCCGATGCCTGAGCTGGCGATAGCCTGGGGACCGTTGATCCCCGCCTTCGTGAACTCCTCGAACACGTTGGTGACCGGGTTTAACCGCCCGACCTCGTTCGAAGCCGTCTCCGAGAACCAGACCTGCTGCTCGAGGTCCCGGGAAATGAAGTTCGGGTTCCCCGCACTGACGAAGGGCTGTAGGCCGCCACCCGGGATATCCCATCGCGTCACGTTGGAGGTCGACAGACCCGGGGCGAGGCGAACGATCTGGTCGGAGTGACCGCCGCCGGCGAACGCGGTGGCGTAGACGAAGCCGCCGATCTCGTCAAGGACCAGGAAGTACGGGTTGTTCCCAATGGTCCACTTCCTGACCGCGTTAGTCGCCGGGTCGAGCTCGATGATCTGGCCAGGGGAAATGTTCCCGAAGTAGACCTTCCCGTTAGTCGAGTTCACCCGGATGCCCATAGCTTCGAAGGCTCCGACGTCCCACCGCCGGAAGCTACCGCTCCCACGAAAGTTCATGTACGGCGCGAACGATGAATTGAAGTGTACCGTCGCCCAGACGTCCCCGCCCCCGAACGCCGGAGGTCCGGTCGAGACGGTCGTCGAGCGGTTGAGGTCAGCGGCGAACTGGAAGCCGCCCGTCACGCAGTAGGTCTTGAAGTCGTTCGTGGCGGGGTTCCAGTAGAGCAGCCCGCAGTTTCCGCCGCAGGTGTTCTCCATCGCCGTGACCATCACCGGTCCTGATGGAAGTTGGTTGCTCAGATTTGCGGCGTCATCAATCATCTCGTGGGGATCGAATCCGCTGATGGCCGAGGCGCCGGTGTTCCACGTGTCAAACGTGCCTGTAGGGGGTGGGCCGACGATCTGGGCCAGTGGCCGCGAGGGCGCTGTCGCTTCCGGGCGCTCGCTACACGACACGGCGACAAAACTCAGCCCTAGAGCCAACCCTGCCCCCCACCGCAGTGGCGTCCTGCAAAAGAACGTGAGCATAGTACTCTTCCTCCTGTTCGACCGTCTGTTCGACCGTCTGGTCAGAGTTCTTCCCCTTGCTGAGACTTGGCTCTGTCGATAGCTCCTCTCGCCATGGTGACCGCCTACGGAGGGCCGCGTGCCATCCCGCCCAAAACCGAACGGGCAGCCTCAGGGCTGAGGGCCCCTCAGACTGCCCGTTCGGTTCGGCGCTGCCGCGCCCGGGGGATCAGCCCGCGCGCTGGGCGATCACTGCCTCTGCCATCCTTCGGCAAACCACGTGCCCGGCAGGCGCCTCCTGCAGGTCGGCGCTATCGTTTCAACGCGGCGAACGCAGAGCCTTCGGCAAGCTGAGCAACTGGCGGTGCTGGCGAGAGATATCGCGGTCCACGCCTGGTCAGGAGAACGCCGGTCCGCCCAGACGGGCCAGAGGATCCGGAACCGAGAGTCTGGTGCGGTCGCAAGACCCTGGCGCCAAGACCATAGCGCGAAGACCGCAGCGCCGGCACCAGAGTTACGCGGGCGAAGACGCGGACAGCGGCTCCCTGAACTGTGCGGCGCTGATGCCGTACTGCTTCATCTTGACGTGAAGGGTCTTGTAGTCGGTGCGGAGCAGCCGCGCCGCCTCGCTCTTGTTCCCCCCAGTGGCTTGCAGCGCCAAGCGGATCGCGTGACCCTCGGCGTCCGCCGCGGCCGCCTCGGCGAGCTCCTTCAAAGAGGACCCGGCCGGCGCCCGCTCTGATTGACGCGCGGTCACGGTTGCAGCGGAATCGATGGGCAGGACGGAGAGGTGCTCCGGCTCGATCACATCCGCAGCGAGGAGACTGGCCCGCCGAATGACGTTGCGGAGCTCCCGCACGTTTCCCGGCCAGGGGTAGCGCAGCAGCACCTGCGCCGCCGCTTCTGAGATCTTGCGGCAGGGCCGGTCGAGCTCGGCGCTCGCTTCCGCCAGGAAAGCATTCGCCAAGTGGAGGATGTTGTCCCGCTCCCGGAGGGGAGGGAGGGTGATCGCGAACTCGTTCAGGCGATAGTAGACATCCTTGCGGAACCGGCCGGCCCGCACCTCGCGCTCGAGCGGCACATTGGAGGCGGCGATGAACCGCACCTGCACCGCGACCGGCTGCGTGCCTCCGAGCGGCTGCACCTGTCGCACCTGCAACGCACGCAACAGCTTCGCCTGGGTGGGGAGAGGAAGATTGACGACTTCATCGAGGAACAGCGTGCCGCCCCCGGCCAGCTGGAACTGCCCCTCCTTCCGCTGATGCGCCCCGGTGAACGCACCCTTCTCGTAGCCGAACAGCTCCGACTCGATCAGCGTGTCCGGGATCGCGCCGCAGTCGACGGCGACGAACGGCTTGTCGCGGCGGGCGCTCAGATGATGGATCGCCCGGGCCACGAGCTCCTTGCCGGTGCCGGTTTCGCCCTCGACGAGGACCGTGAGCGGGGAGTCGGCCACCTGCTCGATCTGCTGGACGACCTTCTCCATTGACCCACTGGACCCCATCAACCAGCTCAACGGGCTCTCGCTGACCTCTCTTCTCCCCCGCAGTCCCTGCGCGCGGTGCTCGACGACGACCTCCAGTGTGTCGAGATGGTGCTCCAGCGCCAGCTGCTGTTCCTTGACCCGGCGACTCGCCTTGCGCGCCGCCATCGCCCGCTGCAGGGCGGTGACGAGGTAGTCCCGATCGATCGGCTTGTGGATGAAGTCGCAGGCCCCGCCGCGCAGCGCGCCCACGACCAGCTCGTTCTCTCCGTGCCCGGTGATGATCAGCGTCGGCGTGTCCGGCCGGCGCGTCCGGATCTCGGCCAACAGGGCGAGGCCGTCCATCCCCGGCATCTTGATGTCGGTGACGACCGCGTCGTAGTCCCAGGCGATGATCCGGTCGAGCGCGGCCCCCGCCGAGTCCGCCGTCTCCACGGTCACCCCGCCCATCCGCAGCCGCAGGACCTCAGGCAGCGCCTCTAGCAGGGCCGGGTCGTCGTCCACGATGAGGATGCCGCCCTGGATCATGGTGCGCGCCTCCCGGGCAGCGCGCCGAGTTCGCGCTCGAGCCCGTCCAGGATCCGCTCCAGCTCGCCAGCGCAGCACTCCAGGGCCACTTGCCGGTCCTTCACCCGGCGATTCTGCACGTGCGCCCAAATCGCGCGGTATAACGCCGCCACGAAGTAACCGCGGTCGATGGGCTTCTGAATGAAGTCGCAGGCCCCGCCCCGGAGAGCGCGAACCACCAGTTCGTTCTCGCCGTGGCCGGTGATGATAAGGGTGGGCGTGTCGGGCCGGCGCGTCCGGATCTCGGCCAACAGCGCCAGCCCGTCCATCCCCGGCATCTTGATGTCGGTGACGATCGCGTCGTAATCCTGGACGGCGATCCGCTCGAGCGCCGCTGCCGCGGAGTCGGCCGTCTCCACCGTCACCCCGCCCATCCGCAGCCGGAGGGCCTGGGGAAGCGCCTGGAGCAGGGCCGGGTCGTCGTCAACGATGAGGACGCTCAGCGTCGTCGTCATGGGGGGGGTCCTTCGTACCCGCAGGAGCGAGGGGCAGGTGTATGAGGAACGTGGCGCCTTCGCCCGGCGGGCTCATGACCGAGATCGTGCCGCCGTGCTCCTTGATGATCCCGTAGGTGATGGACAGGCCCAGGCCCGTGCCCTTTCCGACCTCTTTGGTCGTGAAGAACGGATCGAAGATCCGCTGCTCGAGCCCCGACGGAATCCCGTGCCCGGTATCCGCCAATGAGACCTCCACCGCCCCGGAGCCAGTCGAGCCCGCAATGCGAATGGCCTTGCGTGGCGCCTCGGCCACCGCGTCACGCGCGTTGGTCAACAAGTTGATGAAGACCTGTTCGAGCTGAATCGCATTCCCTAGGACCACCGGCTCCTCCGGACCCAGGTCGACCGTGACCTCGATCTCGCGCAGCCGGAGCTGCTCCCGCATGAGGGAAAGCGCCCGCTCGATCACCTGCCGCAGGGAGGTCGGCTCGCGGCTGACAGGGGCCGCCCGCCCGAAAGTGCGCAGGTGCGAGATGATCTCCGTGGCCTTGCTGACCTGCTGCATGGCGTGGCCCAGCTCGCGGACGATCTGCCCCTTCTCCGTCACCGCGAGCTCGATCAAGTCGACGGCATTGCCCACGAACAAGCCGATGTTGTTGAGGGGATTGTTGAGCTCGTGGGCGACGCCGGTGGTGAGCTCGCCGAGCGTGGCGAGCTTGCCCGCCTGCACGAGCTGCTCCTGTTTGTCGCGCAGCTCCTGCTCGCGCCGCTGCATCTCAGCCGTGGTCTCGCGCAGGTCCCCCATGATGTGGATCATGGCCTTGCGGCTGGCCTCGAGACGCAGCTTGTCCTGGTGAGAGTCCTGCAGGATGTGCAGCAGGGCCCGACGCGAACTGTCGAGCCGCTCCGTCTGCCGGGCCAGTCGCCGGCGGTCC
>Ga0209802_1003504_pt1 | contig 10501 bp, 9 predicted proteins | sample GraSoiAngelo_129_FD_185886 | JGI IMG/M metagenome (GOLD analysis project Ga0209802, IMG submission 185886) | Grasslands soil microbial communities from the Angelo Coastal Reserve, California, USA - 14_0927_12_40cm (SPAdes) (version 2) | ecosystem: Environmental > Terrestrial > Soil > Grasslands ... | reverse complement strand
GGTCGCCGCCCAGACGGTGCAGACCGCTGCGCCGGAGGTTTACGTCATCCGACCGGAGCCGGCGTCCGGAGCGGACCTGTCACTGGCCGCCACGACCCAGGCTATTCAAGACTCGATCATCTACGCCCGTACCAGCGGGTACCTCAGCAAGCGGTACGTGGACATCGGGGACTACGTGAAGGCGGGCCAGCTCCTGGCGGAGATCGCATCCCCCGAGATAGACCAGCAACTGAGGCAGGGCCAGGCTGACCTCCAGCAGTCCGAGAGGAGCCTGGATCTGCAGAAGGCCAACCTCGACCTGGCGAGGGCCACGATGGGGCGTTACGAGGCTGCCGACGCGGAAGGCGCCGTCGCCAAGCAGGCGGTCGATCAAAGTGTCGCTGCCTACCGCACCGCCCAAGCCGCGGTGGCCGCAGCCGAGGCGAACGTCCAGTCGAACAGAGCCAATGTCCAGCGGCTCCAGGAGCTGACATCGTTCCAGCGCGTCCTCGCCCCGTTCGGCGGCACCGTGATCCAGCGGAACGTGGATGTGGGCGCGTTGATCACGGCCGGTAGCCCCGTCAACAACACCGCCGTGGCGCCTTCCAGCGTCACGGGCAGCGCGAACGGGCTCTTCGAGATTGCCCAGATCGACTCCCTTCGCGTGTTCGTCAACGTCCCCCAGGTCTACGCGCCCAACGTGACAGTCGGTCTGCCGGTCCAGATCGCGGTCCGAGGACAGCTCGCGCAACCAGTCACGGGCAAGGTGACCCGGACTGCCAGCGCGTTCGATCCAGGGACGCGAACATTGTTGACGCAGGTCGACATTCCCAACCAGTCGCATCGGCTGCTTCCGGGGATGTTCGTCTACGCCACCTTCAAGATCGCGCCGTCGGGCACGCGCTGGCGGGTGCCGGCCACCGCGGTCATCTTCAATGCGCAAGGCACGCGGGTCGCGATCGTGGGGGCGGGAAACACGCTACGTTTTCAGACGGTGGTGCTCGGTCGCGATTTCGGGACCTCGATCGACGTCCAGGCCGGACTGCAGGGCCACGAGACGATCGTGAAGCAGCCGACGGTGTCCTTGCAGGAAGGCCAGCGTGTCACGCCCATCGAACCCAAGAGCTCGTCCGGGGGCTGACCCGCGGATGCGATCCCGCCGGAGCCTCGACCAGCCTCGCGTCGTTCTTGCCGCGCTGTGGACGGTGTGTGCATTGGCATCAGGCTGCATGGTGGGGCCGAACTACGCGCGGCCGGGCATCGAACAGCCGGCTCACTTCAAATCGCAAGCGGACAGTGAGGCGGCTCCTGACATCGCGAGAGAGTGGTGGCAGCTCTATGGCGACCCAGAGCTCGATCGACTCATCGTGACCGCGAGCGCGTCGAACCAGACCCTTCGCCAGGCGGTGGCGCGCGTCGACGAAGCCCGCGCGCTCGCTCGCGTCGCGGCCAGCTTTCTCTTCCCGACCATCTCCACGACTCCGAGCTTCGCGCGCACGCGCTTCTCCGCCAACCGCGACAGCACGATCACAGGCCGACGCGTGCAACAGGGCGTCACGGTCAACGACTGGCTGATCCCGTTCGATCTGACCTACGAGCTCGACGTCTGGGGTCGCGTGCGCCGTTCGTTCGAATCGTCCCGGGCCCAGGCCGCGGCGACCGCCAGTGACGCCGGCCTGGTCCGGCTGACGGTCGAGACCGACGTCGCCCAGTTCTACTACAGCCTTCGCTCGCTGGACGCCCAGCTCCAGATCCTGACGGACAACGTCGCGGCCTATCGTGAGCAGGTCCGCCTCCTCTCCGTCCAGCTCAAGACCGGGCTCATCAGCGGGATCGTCCTGAATCAAGCCCAGGCCCAGCTACAGGCCACGTTGGCCCAGCAACGGGATGTGGAGCGCGCCCGGGCCAACCTGGAACACGCGCTGGCAATTCTGTGCGGACAACCCGCACCCTCGTTCGCCCTCGCCAAGAATCCACTGCACGAGAGCGCGCCGCCCACGGTGCCGCCGGGATTGCCCGCCCAGATCCTGGCGCGCCGGCCGGATGTCGCAGCGGCGGAGCAGACGGTCGTCGCCCTCAACGCCCAGATCGGCGTGGCCACCGCGGAGTTCTTTCCGCGCTTCATGCTGACGAGCTCCGCGGGGTTCCAGAGCGCCAACCTCTCCACGCTCTTCAACTGGCAGAGCCGCGTGGCGTCCATCTCGCCCAGCGTCTCGATTCCGATCTTCGAGGGCGGCCGACTCCGGGCCAATCTCGAGGCGACCAGGGCCCGCCACCAGCAGGCCGTGGCCGCATACGTGAATCAGGTTCTGATCGCCTATGGCGACGTCGAGGACGCCCTGACCGACCTGCACGCCCTCTCCGATGAGGTCGGGACCCTGCGCGAGGCGGTCAGCGCATCTCAGAACTACCTTCGTCTCGCCCAGGTGCAGTACAGGCAGGGCCTGACGGACTACCTCCTCGTCATCGACGCCGAGCGGACGCTCCTGGCCAACCAGCTATCGCTGGCGCAAGCCGTGAATCTCCAGATGGGCGCCAGCATCCGTCTGATCAAGGCCCTCGGCGGCGGATGGAATCCGTCTGGAGACCCTCGCCTCGTTGACCGTCTCGTACCCTGAAAGGTCAACCTGCGTCGATGCTTAGCTCGGCTCGGTGACCAGGCGTTGCGTGTTCTTGCGGCAATGTCTGGGGCTAGTGACGGCGCCCGCGGCGACGACGTCGCAAGACGTGAAGAGCCGCGCGCAGCACGAATGGACCGATCGTAACGGAGAGCAGTGGAGGGTCGACGATGAACCGACGCGTGTACGCCAAAAGAATGGGCCTGGCGGTCGGGTTGGCCGTTGCCGTGATGCTGACAGGGTGCGCGGCGATCCAGCGCTCCGAAGCGCGCTCCACCGAGCAGCTGCTGGCGGCGGCCGGGTTCGTGATGCGGCCGGCGGACACGGCCGAACGGCAGCAGCGCCTGGCGGCGCTGCCACCCTACCGGCTCGAGAGTCGCACCAAGGACGGCAAGGTTGTGTATACCTATGCCGATCCTGGCGGGTGCCAGTGCCTTTACGTGGGCGGGTCCAAGGAGTACTCGGAATATCAGCGGCTGCGCGTTGAGCGTCAGATCGCCGCGGATGAGGCGTGGGCGGCCCAGTATTCCCAGATGGACTGGGGCATATGGGGGCCGTGGTGGTGATCTGGTAACGCGGGCGTCGCCCTGATCCAGTGGGTCTCCGAGTCGGTCCTTGGGGTTGACCGTGCCTTCATCTCGCTCGTCGTGGCGCTAGGATCGTTCTCGTGTTGGGTGGCAGCCTCCTGGCTGAGGTGAGCCGGCGTCGTCGGGCCGGACGCTAGCGACCCGCAGCGTGCCACCCGGGAACGACCCTCGACCACTCGCACTCCTGGCGCTAACGGGCGTCACGGGGCTCGTCGATGCGGTTAGCTTCCTGGGACTCGGCCATGTCTTCACGGCGAACATGACGGGCAACGTCGTTCTCCTCCCCTTCGCCGTGGCCGGAACGCCGGGAGACTCTCCATGGCCCGGTCATCGACTTCCCTGGTGGCATTCCTGGTCGGCGCAGCGCTCGGCGGTCGTCTCGCGGTGGCAATGGCCGCCACCAGTCGACGCCGCTGGCTCCTCACAGTCGCCTTGTCCGAAGCCCTGCTGCTCGTTGCTGCAGCGATCGCCTCGATCGGGTTCGATATCGGCTCTGCAACCCCCCCCCAGCCGCCTTTACACCGTGATCGTCCTGACGGCCCTGGCGATGGGGTTGCGCAACGCGACCGTGCGGCGACTCGCCGTCCCCGACCTGACGACCACGGTGCTGACCCAAACGCTGACGGACGTGGCCGCCGACTCTTCTGTCGCTGGCGGCGACAATCCTCGGACCGGACGTCGCGTCGCTTCGGTCGCCTTGATGTTCGCCGGGGCGGCGGTCGGGACCCTGCTTTTACGGCGAGGGCTGGCTCTCCCGCTGATCGTGGGTGCGGTCGGCGTGCTCGTCGCCACGGTCGCCTGCGCCGACGTCCCGACGCCACCACCGGCGCCGGCCTCGGAACCACCCGACGGAGTGGGCGAACCCCCACCAAAGTAGGGTAGCCGCTACCGCTCGCTCTGCCTAGACTAGCGGCCGGGCGATCCCCGACCCTCACTGACGAACTGGAGAGAACGCATGGCCGAGCGAAGGACGCAAGTGGTTTGCGTTGTGGACGACGACGAATCACTGCGTCGGTCAGTCAGGAATCTCCTGTCGTCGGTCGGCTTCCGGGTCGAGACCTTCGCCTCCGCGGAGGAGTTCCTCGAGTCCACTCATCGGGGGAACACCGGGTGTCTTGTGCTCGATCTGCGGATGGCCGGGATGAATGGCCTCGACCTCCTCAGGCATCTGAGCGCCATGGGCTCCCGGATCCCTGTTATCATTTTGACCGCGCACGGCGACGAAGAGGCGCGCCGGCGATCCCTCGAGGCTGGCGCCGTCGCATTCCTTGGAAAGCCCTTCCGCGGCGACGCTCTGCTCGACGCCGTCAAGACGGCCATGGGCACATGAGTCCGCGACGATGCTACCTACGGAACCCATAGGAAGCATTCCAAGACCGGCGGCCTTGATCGAGGGAGTCCAAGGCTTCCGAGCCGGGCGCATCTCGCAACCGGAGCTGAATGCGCTGTACGATTCTGCCGTCCGAGACACAATTCAGCGTCTGGAAGCCACCGGATCGCCGGTCATCACGGATGGTGAACAGGCCAAGCACAGCTTCGCCACCTATTCCATTCATGGCCTGGAGAACCTGTCGCCGGACGGCATCCCGATTCTGTTCGCGGACGGACACATCCGAAGTTTTCCCCGACTAACCTCCGGACCGTTCAGGTACAAGACCCCGGCTGATGTTTACCTGGAAATAGCCCAGCGGTATGCGCATGTGCCGCTCAAGCAAGCGGTCGTCTCGGCCTCGGCATTGAGCCTGCTGTATCCGCAAGGCGGCATCCCGGGCTATTCACGAGACGAGTACCTCGATGCCCTGGTTGCTGAGCAGGAAGGCGAAATTCGGCGTTGTCTGAAAAAGGGCGCACATGTGGTTCAGATGGACTTCACGGAAGGACGGCTGTCGATCAAGTTGGACCCGACACGGCGTTTGCTCCACAGTTTCATCGACCTGAACAATCTGGTGCTGGAGCGCTTTTCCGCCGAGGAGCGGAAGCGCATCGGGGTGCACACCTGCCCCGGCGCCGATCGCCACTCGACCCACAGCGCGGATGTGGACTACGCCGAGCTTCTGCCCCGATTGTTCGAGCTGCAGGCGACCAACTTTTACGTGCAGCTGGCAAGCGAGCCTGACCGCAAGCGTGTCCTGAAATTGATTCGAGACCATGCCAAGGACGGGCACCGGATCTTCGTGGGAGTGATCGATCCACTCAATCCGCGTGTCGAGACGGCAGAAGAGGTCAGGGACCGTGTCCTCGAGGCGGCTGAATACATTCGGCCTGATCGATTGGGAACGACGGACGACTGCGGATTTGCCCCCTTCAGCGACGACACGTCACGCACTCGAGAAACCGCGTTCGACAAGATTCGGGCCCGTGTTGCTGGGACGGCCCTGGCCAGCACCGTGCTCGGTCTCGGATAGGACGACTGGTGGGCGAATACTGGTGCGGATCCATACACGCCGAGCGCCAGTGAGCTGAATGTCATGCAGGAGCAACGCGAAGCCCACGAGGCGATTCTGGACCGGCTCAACCGAAGGCTGCGGACGCTGTGTCAGTGCACCAGCACGTTCTTTCAAGCCGAGAGCGAGCAGGAGCTGCTGCAGTCTATCTGCGAAATTCTCGTGGCAGGCGGCGAGGTTCGGCTGGCCTGGATTGGCTATTGCGAAGATGATGCCGAGAAGACCGTTCGGCCGGTGGCCCAGGCGGGATCCGGCCTCGATTACCTGGAGCGCATCCAGACTTCCTGGGGCGAGATGGAAGCTGATCAGGATCCAGCCGGCATCGCGGCTCGCCTCGGCAAAGCTTGTTGGGTCGATGACATCCGGACAGATCCGAAGTCTTCTCCCTGGAGGGTCGCCGCCCTCGCACGCGGCTTCGCTTCGTGCATGGCAGTGCCGTTGATTGCCCGAAGCAAGCAGAGGGGCGCGGTGGATCTTCGTGGCACGCTCAACCTTTACTCCACGGCGGGCAACGCCTTTGATGAGAGCGCGGTCGAGCACTATACCGGCTTGGCGACGTCCATCGCATACGCGGTGACGGCGCTCCGCGGCCATTTCGCGGAAGACCTGGCATACGGGGTGACGGCGCTCCGTGCTCGAGCGGAGCGCAAGCGGGCCGAGGAAGCGCTGCACCAGGCACGGGAAGAGCTCGCGCACGTCACGCGGGTGACGACGCTGGGCGAGCTTGCCGCCTCCATTGCCCACGAGATCAACCAGCCGCTGGCGGCTATCATCGCTGATGCCAACGCGTGCCTCCACTGGCTGGAAGCGGATCGACCCGACCTGGACAGTGTCCGAGAGGCGCTGGCCGCCGTCGTGAAGGACGGCGACCGGGCAGCGGAGGTGATCACCCGGATTCGCGCCCTTCTGTCGCGATCTTCGGTCCCCCACCGGCCGTGTGACCTCGCCGGTGTCATCCGCGACGTGCTTCTTCTGGTCGGTCCCGAGCTCGCGCGCCACGAGATAACTCTGGAGATGTCACTGGCGACCGACCTGCCGCCGGTCATGGGCGATCGGGTCCAGCTCCAGCAGGTTCTCCTGAACTTGGTCATGAATGCCGCCGAGGCCGTCCGAGACGTCCCGCCGGAGCGGCGCCGGCTGGTCGTGCGCTCGACCTTCGAACAGCGTGACGATGGCTCGTGGGCAGTCGTCGCAGTGGAAGATGCCGGCGTCGGCTTCCGCGAGGAGCAGGCGGCCAGCCTGTTCGAGGCGTTCTACACGACGAAGCCGGGTGGATTGGGCATGGGGCTGTCCATCAGCCGCTCGATCATGGACGGGCACCGGGGACGACTCTGGGCGACGGCAAACGCGGGCCACGGCGCCACGTTCCACCTCGCCCTGCCGGGGATGCGATGAGCTCGGAGGACAGATGAGTCGCGCAGTCGCTCAATACCTGTCCGGCAGCATTGCGTTCGCAGTGGTCACCTTTGTCTGCTTCCGTCTCGGGCTCAATCTCGTTATGACGGCGTGTCTGTATCTGATTGTGATCGTTCTACTGTCTCTCCGGGGCAGCTTCGTTTTATCGGTCGTATTCTCGCTCGTCGGCGTTGGGTGTTTGGCATACTACTTCGCGCCACCGGATTTCTCTTTCCGGGTAAGCGATCCGCTCGATGGCGCGATCGTCATTGTTTTTTTGACAACCTCAGCCGTTGTCACTCACTTGGTGTCTAGACTGCGCAAGTCGGCGGAGACGTTACGAGAGCAAGCGGCTCTCCTCGATCTGACTCACGACACCGTCTTCGTGCGCGATGCGAACGACGTGATCACCTACTGGAACCGGGGCGCGGAGGAATTGTATGGGTGGAAGAGGAACGAGGCCGTCGGCAAGAATTCGCACGACCTGAACCAGACGGTCTTCCCCGCACCGTTGGAAGACATCACGGCTGAGTTGATTCGCACGGGGCGCTGGGAGGGCGAACTCATTCACACGCGACGGGATGGGACCAAGGTCGTCGCGGCAAGCCGCTGGTCATTGCAGAGGGACGACCAGGGGCGACCTGCGGCAACGCTCGAGACCAACAACGACATCACCGAGCGCAAGCGGGCCGAGGAGGCGCTGCAGCAGACGCAGGCGGAGCTCGCGCACGTCACCCGCGTGACGACGCTGGGCGAGCTCGCGGCCTCTATCGCCCATGAGATCAACCAGCCGCTGACGGCCATCATCGCCGACGCCAACGCCTGCCTCCACTGGCTGCAAGCGGACCGACCCGATCTGGACAATGTCCGAGAGGCGCTGGTGGCCATCGTGAAGGACGGCGACCGGACGGCAGAGGTGATCACCCGGATTCGGGCCCTGCTGTCGCGATCGTCGGTCGCCTACGAGCCGTGCGACCTGGCCCGGGTCATCCGCGAGGTACACCCTCTCGTCCGGCCCGAACTGGGGCGACACGGAATAACTCTGGACATGTCCCTGGCGAGGGACGTGCCGGCGGTCATGGGCGATCGGATCCAGCTCCAGCAGGTCCTCCTCAACCTGGTAATGAATGCGGCCGAGGCCGTGCGGGAGGTCCCGCTCCAACGGCGCCGCTTGATTGTGCGCTCGACCGTGGAAGACCGTGACGATGGCCCGTGGGCAGTCGTCGCAGTCGAGGATGCCGGCATCGGCTTCAGGGAGGACGAGGCGGCCCGCCTGTTCGAGGCGTTCTACACGACGAAGCCGGGCGGATTGGGCATGGGGCTGTCCATCAGCCGCTCGATCATCGACGATCACCGGGGACGTCTCTGGGCGACGGCGAACCCGGGCTACGGCGCCACCTTTCACTTCGCTCTGCCGGGGATACGATGACGTCGGATGCGGAGGCGCAAGCGCGCTGAGGTTTCGCTCGAGCAAGCACAGCAAATGAAGACTGGAGTGGCCGTGACGACCACCGAGATGCGGAAGAGCGGAATCGACGTCGTCGGCGACATGCCCTGGGGCACGCACATTTGTCTCTTCTATGAGACGAAAGCGGATCTCCTCGCTACGTTGGTCTCCTATTGCAAGGCTGGATTGGAAAGCCAAGAGTTCTGCCTGTGGGTGGTGGCCGAGCCCGTGAGGGAGGACGAGGCCCGGCACGCGTTGAAACAAGTCGTTCCTGATCTCGATCGACACCTGGCGGACCAGAGCATCGACATCGTCTCCGCCGGCGACTGGTATCTCCAGGGTGGCACGTTCGATCTCAAGAGAGTGATGAGCGGTTGGCATGAGAGACTCGCTCTCGCACTGGCCAGAGGGTACGTCGGTGTGAGAGTGACCGGAGATACGGCCTGGCTCGAAAAGAACGACTGGAAGGACTTCTGCGAGTACGAAGAGACGCTCAACAACTCGATCGCCAATCAGCGCCTGGCCGTGCTGTGCACGTACCCGCTCGCCGCATGCGGAGCTGCGGAAATCCTGGATGTGGCGCGTACACATCAGTTCGTCATCGCAAAGCGACACGAGAGCCGGGAAATCATCGAGACCCCCGGGCTCAAGCAAGCCAAGGCTGAAATCAAGCGCATGAACGAGGAGCTCGAGCAACGTGTCGTGGAACGGACCAGCCAACTGACCGCTGTCAACGAAGAGCTGAGAAAGGAAATTCTCGAGCGCAAGCGGGCCGAGGAAGCGCTGCACCAGGCCCGGGGGGAGCTCGCGCACGCCACGCGGGTCACGACACTGGGCGAACTGGCCGCCTCCATCGCCCATGAGATCAACCAGCCGCTGGCGGCCATCATCGCTGACGCCCACGCGTGCCTTCACTGGCTGGACGCGGACCGCCCCGACCTGGATAGTGTCCGCGCGGCCTTGGCCGCCGTGGCGGAGGACGGCGATCGAGCCGCGGAGGTGATCACCCGGATTCGCGGCTTGCTGTCGCGATCGTCGGTCGCCCACGAGCCGTGCGATCTGGCCCGGGTGATCCGCGAGGTGCAGCCCCTCGTCCGGCCCGAGCTGGGGCGATACGGGATAACTCTGGACATGTCCCCGGCGAGGGACGTGCCGGCGGTCATGGGCGATCGGATCCAGCTCCAGCAGGTCCTCCTGAACTTGCTGGTGAATGCTGTTGAGGCCTCGAGGGAGGTCCCGCCGGAACGGCGCCGGCTGACCCTGCATTCGACCGTCGAGTACCGTGACGATGGACCCTGGGCGGTCGTCGGGGTCGAAGATGGCGGCGTCGGTTTCCGCGAGCCTGAGGCGGCCCGCCTGTTCGAGGCGTTCTACACGACGAAGCCGGGCGGGCTCGGGATGGGCCTATCGATCAGCCGCTCGATCATCGAGGGGCATGGGGGACGGCTGTGGGCGACGGCCAATGCGGACCACGGCGCCACTTTCCATTTCGCCCTACCGGGAATCGCGCCGTCTTCCTCGGACTGCGGTCGCGCCCGATAAACCAGAATTCTCCCATCGGGAGTGCCCCACCCCCGACCAAGGTAGGGTAGACGCGTCTCGCTCGACCACTTAGCCTGTCGGTGGATCGACGCCACTTCGACGTTCACCGATGGACGCGAGGACGCATGGGCGAGCGCGACAGGCCGGTGGTTTCCGTCGTAGATGATGACGAATCGCTGCGTCGATTCCTCAGAAATCTCCTCGACAAGCCCTTCCGCAGTGATGCGCTGCTGGATGCTGTACGGGCCGCCCTACGTTGAGCGAGGAGCGACGTCGAGACTCTCGAGATGTCTCGAGATGGAGGATATGGACATGAGCCTTCACGCGATTCTCGAACCCGAAACGAGCACGGTCGGTCATCGGCCGCGCGCAGACCGGGATCTCGACCTCCTGGAGGCGCTTCGACTGCACGATCCGACGGCGGCGGAGCGTCTCGTCGCCACGTACGGTGAACGTGCGTATCGCTTGGCCACGAGCATCACGGGAAAC
>Ga0209802_1003500_pt1 | contig 10507 bp, 8 predicted proteins | sample GraSoiAngelo_129_FD_185886 | JGI IMG/M metagenome (GOLD analysis project Ga0209802, IMG submission 185886) | Grasslands soil microbial communities from the Angelo Coastal Reserve, California, USA - 14_0927_12_40cm (SPAdes) (version 2) | ecosystem: Environmental > Terrestrial > Soil > Grasslands ... | reverse complement strand
AATGCGCGTAACCGTCACCGGATCCACCGCTTCCGTTTCGGCCTTTAGCAGATCGCGCTCATCGTTGGCTTCCCGCTTCAGAGTGTCTCGAGTGGCGATCCGAAGGACGTTGCCGTCGAGTTCCTTACTGAGGCCGTTGTTGCGCAGAACGATGTCCAGGGCCTGATCCCAAGGTACTTCATCCAACACCAAAGTGACGCTTCCCCTGACTGCAGGGTCAAGGACAACGTTGAGGCCGCTGATTTCGTGGACCAGACGAAAGAAATCCTTCAAATCTACGTCCTTGAGATTCACCGAAATTGCTTCGCCCGTATAGTTCTTTACGGCAGCGGCTACCGGCTGAGCCACCGGTGGCTGGGACGCATCAGCTACGGCAGGCTTAACGGTGATCTGGGCGGCGTTCGGAATAGCATGATTCGGACCCGCAGCAGCACTGAGCGTTTGTGGCGAGGGGCTTGCCAGTGCAGCATTTCCGGTTAGAGTGGCCGGCAGGCGGAAACTCGGCTGGCTGGCAGCCTGCCCGCCTGAAGTCTTGGCGGTCTCGCCGTGATGTTGCTTGGCTGGCGACGCCGCGGATTTCACCGCGGCCGCCGCCGGCGCGGAAGAGCCCGGTGCCGTCGCGAGGCTAGCCGCCTGAGCGCCAGCCAAGCGCGGCACAAGCATCGCCACCGCCAGAACCAGCCCGCTCGGCCGGAAAACCGGCCCGTAGGTCTTCATCGCTGTTCTCCTGGAGTGGAATTCAACCGTTTAGCAACCTCGCGCTCCACGGCATTGCCGAATGGATCTTTTCCAGCCTGGTGAAAGGAAATCCCGTCCATAGTGATGTGTTCCACTTGGCCGTCGTACAGGCGGTCACCCTCACGAAGGAAATAGACTCGATCCTGAGCATTGGAAACAATTGCGATCATTCCACTGGGGGCGCTTACAACCCCATCAATACGCAAACTGCTGATCAACAGTCCCGGCTTACCGGGCGGAAGGTTTGGTGAAGGCCCCCCGCCGCCGCCCTGATTACCCAACAGTGGCGAAAACGGATCGCGCCGCACGATACTTTCCCGCACTGCCACTGTCTTTAGTGTGGGAGTGGCTGCCGAGCGTGGCACGTTAGATCTTGCAGCAGTGGCCGATTTCAACTTGGTAGACTTTGCAGTTGAGCTCGCCGCCGCGCTGGAGGAAATCTTGCTGCCAGGATGAGCAGCCGATTTGGCGGTGTTGCTGGCTGTTGCCGGCGCCGCTTTCGAGCCGGGCGTCACGCCAGAAGCGGTTTTTGCGGCGGAGTTATCTGCCGGCTTGGCAGTGCTATTAACGGTTGCTGGGCCAGCCGGCGAACTAGGTGCAGCGGCCGGCTTGATGGTGCTACTGGCTGTTCCCGGTGGCGCTTTGGAGACTGGCGTCGCGCCAGAACCAGGCTTTGCGGCGGAGTTATCTGCCGGCTTGGCAGTGGCATTAGACGCCGCCGAGCCGGCCGGCGAACTAGGCACCGAACCGGAAGCTGACTTAGGCGCCGTTGCCGCCGGCTTGATGGCAGAAGTGGAGGGCGGCGCTGGCTTCGGAGGCTGCGCCTGCTTTGGCGCTGCCGCTCCCGCAGAAGGAGCCTGATTCGCAGGTGCAGGGTTTGCTCCCGCAGCTGGTTTAGCTGGTGCAGGCTGATTCAATTCCTTACGAACCGCATCGGGTGTAGCGGGTGCCTGCTGTGCGATCAGAGGCATCGCTAGGGACGCCAGGCAAAACGCAAGCAGGCAGCTTATCAGGTTGGCCTTCCGCATGACTTTGTCTCGAAGTTCCATTGAACTCGATCCTGCCTTTTATTTCCCAACCGCTGCGCCCGGACGGGCGGCTGTCTTGGAGCCAGGTGGCGGCGCAGCGGGCGTGCTGGTGGTAAAGAAGGTGGTAATGGTGCACGTGCCGCTGACCGTCGTGCTGGGACGCACGGGATACACCGACTTGCCGTCACCCAGGCCGTCGAACTTCAAGTCGCCTACGTTGATGATTCGAGACAACCGGCTAAGACGGGAGAAGAAGTCCACGATGGCATAGTAGGGACCATCGACTTGGATCTGAAACGGCATGTCGTAATGGTAGTCACGGGAAACGACGGTCTGCGCTGTAAGCTTGCGCACCTGGACGCCGGAAGCAGCGGCGGCGCCTTCCAGCAGCCGCATGAACTCGTCTGCTTCCTTCTCTTCGGGGACAATGGTCTTCAGCGTATCGAGCTGCTTATTGAGCGCCGCCATTTCCTGCTGGAACTCTGCATAGCGGCGTTCGTAAACCTGCAGGGCGCTGACTTCCTGGTTCAGCTTGGTGTCCTGCTCGTGCAGCGCCTGAAGCTCCGCCCGGGCTGTTGAAATAGGCAGGCCAGGGACGTAGAGCCCTGCGGCGATCAGCAGAATCGCCAGGGCCACGAAGACCAGCGCCTGGATGTACCACGGAAATTCTTTGAAAGAAATGGCCATGGTTCCCCTAGCCCTTCCCCGCTGGAGCCGAAGTGGAAGTTGTTGATTTGTCCTGCGGCAGAGCAAACTGCGCCGTCAGCGTGAAGGTGAACGTTTGGACGGCGACATTCTTGGTGTCTTGCACGGACTCCTTGATCTCGATTTGATCGAAATAACCTGAATGTTTGAGCTGGGTGATGAAGTTCGCCACAGCGTTTATGGATCCGGCCGTACCGAGGATTGTCAGGCCATTGCCCTGCCGCGTGAGCGAAGTCAGCCAGAGCGTATCGGTGCGCACGACCGTGTTGGCCACGGCGTCGAGGAGTTCCTGGCCGCCCGTACGATTGCGCTGGAGCTGTTCGATGATGGCGATGCGCTGCTGCAGGACCGCCTTTTGGCGCTCGAACTCATCCACTTGCGCTTTCAGTTGTTCCAGCCTGGCCTTCTCTCCGGTTTGCTTCTGGATGTGCAGACGCACTTCGATGATCTGCTGATTGGTCGAATGCCAGTTGTAATAGAGCACGCCAAAGGCGACCAGCAAGGCTGCCACCAGAAAGACCACCTGGAGAGTTGCCTCTAGCGGCACTGCCTGCCGCGCAGCTTTGGGTCGAACCCGGCCCAGTAGGTTAATGCGGATCATGGCTAATCAAAACTCCTCAGCGCCAGCCCCACGGCAATGGCCAGGCGTGGAGCAAGCTCGCGTACCTGGTCTTCGTTGTGCCGGCCGGGATTGATCACGATTTTGCGAAAGGGATAAAGTTCCTCGACCGGCAGAGCGAACTCCTCGCGGAGCAAGTCCACCAGGCCGGGAACCCGCGCCGTGCCTCCCGCCAAATAGATTCGCTGAATGTTTTCCCCGCTGGCGGTGGCTCGGAAGAAATCAAAAGTTTTCTGAATTTCCAGGATCAGGATGTCGGAAACCGAACGCAAGATGGTCCCGCGATGCTCTTCGTTCACGCCCGCCACGGCTTCGCCCTTCTTCAGCCGCTCTGCGTCCTCATAGCTAAGATCCAGCTCTTTCTGCAGCGCGTCGGTGTATTGATTCCCGCCCACGGAAACGTCGCGCGTGAAGAGCGGAGCGCCGCCCCGCACGATATTGATATTCATCACGCTGGCGCCAATGTTCAACAGCGCCACGGTCTGGGAGGGGTCGGGATCGTAATTGACCTCGTAGCAGTTCTGAAGCGCGAAAGCATCGATATCGACAACCGTGGGCGTCTTGCCGGCTTGGGCCAGGACGTTCGTGTGGTTCAGAATCTTGTCTTTTTTGACCGCCACCAGCAGCACATCCATCTGTGATTCCGCCGAATCCAGAAGCTGATAATCGAGATTCACGTCGGAAATATCGAACGGGATATGCTGGCTGGCTTCTGATTGAATCCGGTCGTAGAGCTCTTCGTCGCTCATCACCGGCAGGTTTACGCGCTTGACGATCACAGAATGTCCGGAGACAGCCGTGGCTACCGCGCGTGTCTTGATCTCCTGGCGGTCGAATATCGTTCCGATCGCTCCCGCAACAAGCGGGGCGTCCATGATGGCGCCGTCGACCACTGTATCTTGCGCCAGCGGCTCCAGGCCGAAGCTCACCAATTCATAACCCTGCTTGGTACTCTTCAGCTCGACGGACTTGATCGAACTCGAGCCGATGTCGAGTCCCACGATTGGTCTCTGCTTAGGCGTACCGAACATCGCGCAGCCTTTCTGCGAGCCTCAAAGTGTCGACCGGGCCGGCTAGTGCCGTCTGCCCTGCGACTGGCGCATTTTTTCTTCCATCCAGCGGTCCAGCACGGATTTGCGGAATTTCCACCTGCTCCCGAGCTTAAAGGCCGGAACCAGGCCCGTACAGATGTAGCGATAAAGTGTATCGGGCGAAACCCCCAGATAATGTGAAGCTTGGCGCAGGTTCATCACTTCTCTTGATTCACGCATTCCCGCTGGCTACCCCTTGAAGCGGAAGCGAAGGTCCGCTGCCCCCCAGCCGCTCAGGGCCTCCCGCCAGTTCCCGGACGGAAGCCGCTGCCACGCGCGAATGTGGCATCCGGCACGCTAAGTGTCAAGGAAAGCGCAGCGCGCCATTGCTCAAAAAATTGTGGCTTATCAGAAAACACCTAGGGCAAAATACTCGATATGTAGAGTATTGAATCTTCTAGTACCACACTATATAGTGGTTAATTCGGCGGCGTCAGTAAGGCATGTTTTAACGCTTGGCATCCAGGCCCAGATCCCCCCATAGGGCATTTACACGCCCTTTGGTTACCTCATTCATCGTGATTTCATCGGGCCAGGGCCGGTCAAAACCTTCGCTGGCCCATTTTCTTGTGGCATCAATACCCATTTTCGACCCGAAGTCCTGTCTCCTGGCAGCATGGTCCAACGTATCCACCGGCCCCAGCACAAACTGCACATCCCGCTGCGGATCGATGGCGCACAAGGCCTTCCAGGTAACTTCCCGCCAGTTCTGCACGTTTACATCATGATCCACTACAACCACTACTTTGGTAAGCATGGCTTGCCCCAAAGACCAAATCGCATTCATGATCTTCCGGGCCTGCCCGGGATAAGATTTGCGGATCGCCACGATCATCAGATTGTGGAAGATACCTTCGGCGGGCATGGCGATATCCACAATCTCCGGATATTGCATCTTCATGACAGGCAAGAAGATGCGCTCGACGGCATGTCCCATGTAGAAGTCTTCCTGCGGCGGCGGACCGACGATCGTCGTCAGGTACAGAGGATCGCGCCGGTGGGTCACACAGGTGACGTGAAAAACGGGATACTCTCCCTCCAGCGAATAAAAGCCGGTGTGGTCCCCAAAAGGCCCTTCCACGCGCAACTCCGAAAGATCGACATAGCCTTCCAGGACAATTTCCGCCTGCGCCGGAACCTCCAGCGGACACGTCTCGCAGGCCGCCATCTCCACCGGTTCGCGCCGCAGAAATCCCGCAAACATCATTTCGTCGAGATCAGGGGGAATCGGCAGAATCCCTGCCAGACACGTGACGGGATCCGCGCCAATCGCCACTGCGACATCGATCCTACCGACGCGATCTTCCGCCCGCGCCCGGCGGAAATGCTCCGCGCCATGTTTTTGCGTTTGCCAGTGCATTCCCGTGGTTTTCTCGTCGAACACCTGCATTCGATATACGCCCACATTTCGCTTTCCGGTGTCGGGGTTGCGTGTAATCACCAGCGGCCAGGTGATAAAACGCCCGGCATCTTTCGGCCAGCACTGCAGAATTGGAAATTCCAGAAGCGAGAAGTTATCGCGGCGCACAACCTCCTTGCAGGGCGCCGTCTTGACCGTCTTCGGAAAAAAGGAACCGAGTTCCGCGAGCTTAGGTAACATCTTAATCTTGTCCAGCAGCCCTTGCGGCGCCTGGAGATCGAGAAAGCCGAGAATGCGGCTGGCAACGTCATCGAGCGAGTTGCTTTCAAGTGCCAGGTTGATGCGACGTTCGCTGCCAAGCAGATTGATCACTAGAGGTGTGCGAGATCCCTTCGGGCGTTCGAAGAACAGGGCCGGGCCGCCAGCGCGCGTAACTCGCTGAGTGATTTCGGTAATCTCCAGCACAGGATCAATCTCTGCCGAGATGCGCTTCAGTTCGCCTGCCGCTTCCAGGCGCGTTATGAATTCCCGCAGGTCCTTATAGGCCACAATGGCCCTCCCGAATTTGCCTCCGCTGAAATAAAGTAGCCGCACAGCGTAGCACGATTTATGAGCGGCTCTTCGCGAAGCTTTCGTTACGAAAACCCGATCAAAAATGTTCATCGATGCAAGCTACAAGCCTCCCGTGCCGGCCCATAACCCCCCCAACGTCGCTCCAATGCAGGCTTGCCGAAATCACGATAGGTTTGGTAGGGTAAGCCCGAGCGGGCGTGGTTCAATGGTAGAATAGCGGCTTCCCAAGCCGCGGACGTGGGTTCGATTCCCATCGCCCGCTCCAGCCTTCCGCAAAACTTCCGCTGATTCGGCTACCATTACTCACCCTGTATCCCTCGATTTGCGACCCAAAAGGCAGGGTTTTGCAACCATTTTGCGAGGCTCCTTGTACATTCGGCGCATTCGTGTGCTCATTACCGTCGCCGCAGCCGATAAAGGGATTAATTTGACATCTCTGGCGGCGAAAACATACACTCCGCGCAATTGACCTCCGGATTTGAGCTGAACGACAGAGAGGGACCGCAATGCAGATCTGGAAGAGCGTCGCAGGACGATGGAAAGCTCCTGTGAGACTTCGGCGAAACGGAGATGCGCGCCTCCAAGTTAGCGGCGCGTTCCCAACCGAATGCCTGATGCACTAGAATAGACGCGAATTTGTCGATGTACGGGTTTCGCCGTTCTTTAACAAGCTACTGGAGGTTGCCGATGAAAGCCAAAGTGCTCGCCCTGGGTGTACTTCTAATGGCTGTTCCCCTGTTCGCGCACCACGGAGGTGCATCGTTATATGACATGTCGAAAGAGGTGACGCTGGACGCGACTGTGACCGAGTACCAATGGACCAATCCTCACGTCGAGATCGGATTGGATGCCAAAGATAATAAGGGCAAAGTGAGACATTGGATTATCGAGGCAAATTCGCCGCCCGTAATGGCGAATAAAGGCTGGAACCGAAAGAGCCTGCAGCCCGGAGAGGTCATCAAGATCACCTTTAATCCCTCCCAGCGGGGCGGGAGCGTGGGACGCTTCATCAAGTTGGTCAAAGCCGACGGCAAAGAGATGCTTAGGGGCTGAGCGTTGGGGAGAGCGCTTGAAAATGCGAAATCGACTGCGTTGGTCAGCGGTATGGCTATTGGGAATACTCGGATTTATCTCCGGGTGTTCCGCGAATAAAGGCGGAAAACCAACCTCCCAAGTGCCCGATCTATCCGGCATTTGGCTGGGCAAAGGGATTCAGTCTTTGAGTCCCTCAGATCCGATGGGCCACAAAAGGCCCGGAACGGAGGGTGACATACCGTATACGCCCTGGTCCATTGCCCGGATGAAGGCCCAGCGGCCGGCCACGGGACCGGATCAGGATTTTGCAAAGACCACCGATCCGGCATTGAGATATGCCGATCCGGACGGTTATCCGCGCGCCTCAATACATCCGATGAGATTCAAAATTGTGCAAACCCCGGACTCCATTTACCAGCTCTGGGAATACAACAAATCCTGGCGGCAGATTGCCCTCAACCGGCCACATTCGGAGGTTCCGGACATCTCCTGGTTTGGGGAGTCAGTTGGCAAGTGGGAGGGGGACACACTGGTTGTTGATTCGATCGGTTTCAAAGATTCCACATGGCTTGATCCCATCGGCCACCCGCATACCGAAGATCTCCACATGATAGAACGCATCAGGCGAGTGGACCCGGAGACGTTGGTTTTCAACTTTACCTTTGACGATCCCAAAGCGTATGCGAAACCCTGGAATGGAGAGCTAACGTTTAAGCTGAAAACCGATGGGATCATGACCGAAACCATTTACACCATCTCGGATGAACTCAGTTTTCGGCAGCGCTTCCTGAACGAAAAGCCGACGATTCCAATACGGCCTAGTCCGTGATGTGGGACGGATCCCACCGGGATTCTCGATCACTGCAGTTCGGACTCTAAGCCACACCCGATAAACGACTTATCGGGTGTGGCCAAACCTGCTTACCGACGAGCTCCCCAAAAGTACCAACACACATCCATTCTGACACGGTACTAGTGTACCTGCGGCTAAAACCAGGGGACCATTCACAACAACGATCGCAGACTTTATTGTCGAAACTGTCCGAGAGCACGCTGGGAGGCCGGAAGGAGTCTGGCATGCAACTGGGACGCTACGAGATCTTGGAACCCATTGGTCTGGGCGCAAGTAGCACTGTTTTCAAAGCGCGAGACACGCTGATCGGCCGCATCGTGGCCATCAAAACCCTTCAGTCAGGCCTGAACGACCCCGCCTGGCGGGAGCGCTTCATGGCCGAAGCCCGCATCATCGGTCAGCTTTCGCATCCTCGCATCGTCAAACTGCACGACGTCGGCATCGATGAAACCGCTGGCGCACCCTATTTGGTCATGGAGTACGTTGTCGGCCAGACCCTGGAAAAGCACATGGCGGCCAGCAAGACCGATTTCCAGCAAGCCTGCAGTTGGGGGGCAGCCCTGGCGCGGGCACTTGCCTATGCCCACGAGCAAGGCATCGTTCACGGCGACATCAAACCGGCAAACATCATGATCAATCAGGACGGGCGCGTCATGCTGACCGATTTTGGCATCGCGCGATTTGCCGCCCACGTGTCGCAAGTCGTCACACTGCGGGGAACTCCGGCATATCTCTCACCGGAGCAGATCGAAGGCAAGCCCACCGATGGCAGGTCCGATCTGTTTTCGCTGGGAATCGTTCTCTACCAGTTGGCTACCGGCCGGCGCGCCTTCCAAAGCGATTCCGTGCAAGCCGTCTGCGCACAGATCATGAAGGCGAACGCCACGCCTCCCACGAAGGTGAATCCGCTGCTCCCGCGGGCATTCGACGGGATTGTGGCACGGTGCCTGGCCAAGAATCCGGACAACCGTTACGCCAACGGGGAAATCTTGTCCACGGAGCTCGAGGCCCTGGCCCGCGAACCGCAGGTGTTACCGCGCCGCAAAGCTTCCCGCAAGCGGTCCATGAACGTGCTGCGCTATGCTGGAGCAGCCGTCGCGCTGCTCCTTGCTCTCTCCGCGCCGATTGCAGCGAGTTTTTACAGACATAATCTCAGGCTGCCGCCGGCGCCGGTGGCCACCTACCCCGCCCCCGCAGCGCCTGCCGATCTGCCTCTGTGGCGGGATACGCAAGATGTTTCGCCGCCATCCGCCGAAGAGACAGCGGAAGCGCACACACCTGCTCCTCCCGAGCCGGCTCGCCCGAAGCCTGCGCCGGCCGCGAAAAAGCGGTTAGCGGCTCCGAAACCCAATCCCACGGTTGCAGAGGCAAGCGCAGAGGCCGAGCCTCCACTGAACCCCGCCCCTCAGTCAGGCGCAAAACCGGCCCCGTCCGCCAATACCGCCGGGATACCGATGACCATCGAGATCTCCGCTCAATCAAGCGACGGAACACTAACCGTGTTTGCCGACGATCAAGTGGTCTTCAGTACACCCCTGGCTTCCGTGGCGGAGGCAGTAGGAGAACGGTTACGCGCGGTGCGCACACTCTTCCCCGGACAACACCACCTCAGCGTCGCGCTCTACAAGGCGGACAACTCCTTGCGCGCAGAAAAGCGGGGATTGGCCGAACTCCACCATGGAGCCAGTAATTTACTGGCCATTCGTGTCGTCAAACACAAGAAGTTGCTCTTGCGAGGGACAGGGCTCGAGGTCACTTGGCCCATCGGTTCGGCGGATCCCAAACCCGAGCACGGAGCCAAAAACTTTTCCGCCAAGGCCGCTAGCAGCGGAGAATAGAGTCATCATGAGTTTTCCGCTTTCCATCCTGCACGTGAATTAAGCTGCTGATAAGCGCCGTTCTCCGTACATAAGAAACATCACTCCGTAGTGCTCCAATCAGGTTGTGAGCTGCTCCTCTCATCCATCCGTCAATCCGTCCAATGCTGAAGCCAAACCTGGAAGCCGCGACATGGCGCGTGCGTGACAAAGAATGTGCAGACATTTGACCGATGCCTGACAACTTCCCGCACGAGTGCACCCTAGAGTCATTTCTGCAAGGGAAAGTCTTGCTTCGCCCGGCAGGACAGCCTACCAGACATAAGAATCAGCATGAAGAAAGGAAAAGACAATGAGACATCCTAATGGTGCAGTGGGGAGTCGGAGTCGGACAAATCGGCGTTCTTTCTTGAGAAATGGAATTGGCGTCGCTGGCGCGTTGACCGTAGGTGCTGAAGTGCTCGGAAACGGGCTCTCGGCTTTCGCCAAAGAACAGGAAGGACGGGAAGAGCATTCAGGGCACCTGATAAGAGGCGATGCGGCCCTGCTCAGATTTGCAGCCGCGGCGGAAATCCTCGAAACCGACTTCTGGGTGCAGTACAACGAACTCGGAGGCGTCCCGGACACCAAAGAAGTGCCGGGCGGGAGTGGGAGCGCACCGTACACCGCCGCGCTACAAAATCTGGAC
>Ga0209802_1003498_pt1 | contig 10512 bp, 8 predicted proteins | sample GraSoiAngelo_129_FD_185886 | JGI IMG/M metagenome (GOLD analysis project Ga0209802, IMG submission 185886) | Grasslands soil microbial communities from the Angelo Coastal Reserve, California, USA - 14_0927_12_40cm (SPAdes) (version 2) | ecosystem: Environmental > Terrestrial > Soil > Grasslands ... | reverse complement strand
CCGCGAACGCACCAGCGAATTGGGGGTCTTGAAGGCCATCGGCTTCACCGATCGGTCCGTTCTCTTCCTGGTTCTCGCGGAATCGTTGGCCATCGCTTTCTTTGGCGGTGTGTTGGGCCTCGCCCTAGCCATTCTGGCCATTCCCGGTATCAGCGCAGCGGTCACCGGGTTGCTGCCGCCGCTGCTGTTGTCAAAGCCCATGTTGTTGTTGGGCCTCGGCTTCGCGATTTTTGTCGGCGCCGCCAGCGGCCTGCTTCCCGGAATTGGCGCTATGCGCATGCGTGTCGTCAACGCGCTTCGGAGGGCCTGAGATGGCGATACCCCTTACCTATAATTTCCGCAGCGTAAAGGCCCGCTGGACCTCGGCGATCGTGGCAGTTGCGGGCATTGCCGGGACCGTGGGTGTCTTCGTGGCTATGCTTTCCCTGGCAAAAGGTTTCCGAGCCACGCTCGTTTCGTCTGGCTCGCCGGACAACGCGCTGATCGTCCGCGGTGGCGCGACTTCGGAAATGACCAGCGGCGTCGGCCTTGATTCCGTGAAGATCATTCAGGATGCTCCCGGCATTGCCCGCGGGCCCAATGGCCCCCTGGTAACTGCGGAAGCCGTGCTCATGGCGCCCATCCCGTTGCGCTCTACGGGTACGGACGCAAATGTGGAGGTCCGCGGGGTTTCGCCCAATGTGCTGGAGATCCGCAAGGGTGTCAGAATTGTCCAGGGGCGCATGTTCACGCCTGGTCTTGCCGAAATCGTCGTGGGCAAGAATGCGAATACCACCTACTCCGGCCTGACCCTCGGCAACACCATTGGCCTTGGCACCATGCAGTGGAAGGTTGTAGGCGTCTTTGACGCCGGCGGCAGCGCTTTCGATTCCGAAGTCTGGGGCGATCCGCATCTGCTCACCGCCGCCTACAACCGCCCCGATACGTTCTTCCAATCCGTCACCGCTCGTCTCTCCTCTCCCGAAGCTCTGACTCCATTGAAGGACGCCCTCACCACCGACCCTCGCCTGAACGTGGACGTCACCCGTGAGATCGACTACTACGCCAAACAATCGACGCGCATGACTACGCTCATCACTACTCTTGGTGGTTTTGTCGCTTTTGTCATGGCCATCGGAGCGGTCTTTGGCGCTCTCAATACCATGTATTCGGCAGTCGCCGACCGCGGCCGGGAGATCGCCACCATGCGCGCCCTCGGTTTTGGCGGGCCCTCCGTTGTTTTCTCGTTCCTCATTGAGGCGCTCTTGATTTCATTCGTGGGTGGTCTTTTGGGGTGCCTTGCCGTTCTCCGCTTGAATGGCGTGACCACTAGCACGATCAATTTTCAGACCTTTTCCAATCTCGCTTTCGCCTTCATGATCACTCCCAGCTTGCTTGTGGAGGGTGTCGTTTTTGCAATGGTGATGGGAGTTCTCGGCGGCTTTTTCCCCGCGGTGCGTGCCGCGCGGCTTCCCGTGGCCACGGCTCTCCGCGAATTGTAAGGCGCGATTCGATTTCAGGCTTCCTTGCTTGGTCGAATGGGGAGGCAGATTCCTTCGCACAAGAAAACAGAAGAGGGCTGCTTGAAGGTCCTCTCCTGTTCATTCTTTGACCTGTGACGTAGAACTCCCGTCTAATCCGCTAGCTTCAATTTTTCAAGATAGGCGTTGTACGCGGCTTTGACCTTGGCGGGGTCAGGCGGTTTGGCTTTTGCTTCCCATAGCGGTGTCAGAAACTCGTCCATGGCCTTGTCAATTTCCTCGAAAAGTTATCCCATAGTCGCTCGAGCACGCGGCCCATGGCTGCGGCCCCGGCGACGTCGCCCTTCTGGAAATCTCCATAAACGTGCTGGGCCAGGGCGCGATAAGGCCCCATTTTGCTGTTATCCACGCCGTTGACTTGCGCCATCTTCTTTTCCTGTGCGATGGCGGCGGTACTGCCAAACTGGAATGCTAGTGCCGCAAACGGCAGGGATTGCAGCAGTCTTAGGAAAGGGTGTCTCATCGTTTCTCCCCTGTTGATGAGCGGACGGGTCTCTCGAGAACGAAAATCGACCTTCCTCTTGGCTTGTTTTAGCATAGCTGGGCTTGCCGTGAGCTACGAACCAGAGAGCGCTTGTTAACAAACAGGCACTCGCTCGTCTCATCTTCTGGAAGAAAAACCCTTCCTTAGTGGATTGCTTGCAAGTCTTTGTTCTTGCCGGGCGATCTGACCGGAGTGCATCCCGGGATGGAACAACTTTCTCCGAAACCCTATTGGCAGGTACATCACCAACCCTTGACCTCCCCCAGCCCTCCTTTTAGCCTGAAATGGGGGCTCGTCTTGAGACATTCATGAGCGCCATAGGACACCAGGCCATGGAAATGCGGCAGTGTGCCTTCTGCGGGAAACGGATCGCCGAGCATTTGAACCAGTGTCCGTTTTGTCGTGAGATGGTGCCTCAGGTGCGCTTGTCCCGTTCTTCGAGTGTCGCCGGGCGCCAGCACATTCGCCGCGGACTGCTGTACATGTTGCTGGCAGGCGTGATTTATTACTTTGCCGCAGGGTACGCCAAGCCCCTGGAGATTCCCATCACCATTCAGCCCGCTGTCAACAATTACCTGGCGCCTCTGCTATTCCTCGGCGGTCTGGGTCTCACCCTCTTCGGCCTCCTTCGTAAGGCCAAGTCCTGATTGCAGCTTTACCGTTGCGAGGTCTGATTTCCGTGTTTCCGGCTTCGGCTTGGCCGCTCCGGGGCGCGTCCCTAGGTAGTGCGCCACCCCAGATGTGCTGGTCCGATTCCACGCTTGCAAAAGCCGGCATGCCGCTGGAGTCGGATCCCATTCTTGATGATCAGGAACCCTTCCCGGTCTGGACAGCTGTGAGGAATAGGCGCCGGGGAGCTCCCTTTGCCGCGCGGCGCTTCACCTGTACTGACGGACAACGTGACCGATTCGCGCAGTACTCCCAAGCGAAGCCAAGGCGCCCCCGCGTCTTGTGGCCTACTGGAGGCGAGGCCGGATGCGGCTCCTCTTTCTCCGCATTCAAAAATTACTCGACGAGGTCAACATGAAAGGAAATCTTCTCAAAGTCTCGATCCTGGCATTGGGCTTGTCGGCTTTCCTGACGGTGGGCGCGCGGCACGCCGCGGCACAGGGGCCTGCCGGAGCTGGCGCGTCCGAAGCGGCGAAGCCAACTTCGCACACTCCCCATTCGCTCAACCCCATCAAATGGGTCAAAAAAGACAAGAAGTCCGAGGATTCCAAGGCCAGCCGCGCTGACCTCGAAATGAAACTCACGCCCAAGCTGCAGGCGCAGGGGCTTCTGCCTGCCGGCTCCAATCTGACGGGAACGTGCTCTGCGTTCACCGCCCTCGATGAGTGCCTCGCCGCCCTGCACGCAAGCCACAATATGGGATTGAATTTTGCCTGCCTGAGCGCCGCCATGACCGGCGTGCATTCCAACGCCGACGTTTCTGAATGCAAAGCGGCCGATGGCGAGAAAGCGCTGCCTTTGATGAAAGCCATTCACGCTTTGAATCCCGGCGCCGATGCCAAAGGCGCCACCAAGAACGCCGAGCAGCAGGCCAAAGACGATCTCAGCTGAGTTGGCTCCTAGCTTAGCCACTAGCATCGGCTCCGCAATCGCTTCTCGAACCGGCAATCGTTCTTAGCTTCTCCAGAGGGCGGGGGCACGAGTGTGCTTCTCGCCCTTTGCTTCGAGCCCAACCTTCCCTAACCTTCCCTATTGACACACCTCCACTTCTAGGGCTACCTTTGGGACGACACCAAGTTGTCTAGGGGTGCGCCGCATGGCAAGAAATGATCTTCAGGGAACTCTCGACCTCCTCGTTTTGAAGACGCTGTCGCAGATGGGAGAGCTGCACGGCTACGGAATCGTGCTGCACATCCAAAGAGCGTCCGAGGAACTCCTGACCGTCGAGGAGGGTTCGCTCTATCCCGCCCTGCACCGCATGGAGATGAGCGGATGGATCCGCTCGGAGTGGAAAGTGACCGACACCAATCGCAAGGCCAAGTATTACCGGCTGACGCTTGCCGGACAGAAAGAGCTGCGAAAAGCGGAAGAGAGCTTTGAACAGCTTGTCCAAGGGATCCGCGCCATCCTGCGGTACGCATGAGGTGACTCGTGTCTGTCTTTCGCCGGCTTGTAAACACCTTCTCTCGCTCGAAATTGCATCAGGAAATCGATGCGGAAATCCAGGCGCATGTCGAAATGCGCATTGCCGACAACCTTGCCGCCGGAATGTCGCCCGAAGAAGCTCGTCGCGATGCTCTGATTCGTTTCGGCAGTCGAGTTGTGATGAGGGAACGCGTAACGGCTGCGGACGCGGCAACGGCTTTGGATGCCGTCTGGCGCGACCTGCGCTACGCCGCGCGCCAGTTGCAGAGGTCGCCGGCATTCACGACCACCGCGCTCCTGACACTGATTCTGGGAATCGGTGCGAATGTCGTGGTGTTCAGCGCGGTGAATGCTCTGGTGCTGCGGCCCCTCGACGTGCCCGAGCCCACCGCGCTTTACAACGTGGTGCAAAAAACGCCGGGATACGACAATCAGTCCTATCCCGACTACCTGGATTTTCAGAGCAAGAATTCGACCTTCAGCGATATGGCGGCTTACCGGATCCAGAGCGCGGGGCTTAGCACGAAAGACGCCGCCTACAAATGCTGGTACTACCGAGTTTCCGGGAATTACTTCGACATGCTGGGCGTTCGGCCTGAGCATGGCCGGCTTTTTCACGCGAGCGAAGAACACGGACCGAATTCCGCCCCTTACATCGTCTTGAGCCATGACTTTTGGCGCAGACATTTCAATTCTGACTCCGGCGTCCTTGGGACCACCGTCGACGTGAACAAGCACCCGTTTACGGTGATTGGAGTTGTTCCCGCCGCGTTTCATGGTGCGGACTTGTTCCTTTGGCCGGATTTCTGGATGCCCATGGTAGACAGCCCGGACGACGAAGGCGCAAATTTTCTCTCGATTCGCGGCATGCACAATATTTGGATCCTCGGGAAGCTGAAGCCCGACGTCACTCCCGCGCAAGCCACCGATAATCTCAACGCCATTGCAAGCGAACTTGCGCGCCAGAATCCCGACGACGATGGCTTGTGCGCGAGGCTGGTGAAACCGGGATTGATGGGCGACATGTTTGGTGACCCGGCCCGGTCTTTCCTGGCAGGCATCATGCTCCTGGCATTTTTGGTGCTGCTTGCGGCCTGTGCCAACCTCGCGAGCCTCTTTGCGGCACGGACCGCGGACCGCAGCCGCGAACTGGCGATCCGTCTTGCCATTGGCTCCAGCCGGTGGCAGGTCCTCCGGCAACTGCTTGCCGAGGCCGTCCTCCTTTCCGTTCTTGGCGGCGCCCTCGGAACCCTTTTTTCTACCAATTTGCTGAACGCACTGACACATTGGCAGCCTTTTCCAGAATTTCCGGTTCATGTGACCGTCAGCCCCGATCCAAAGGTCTACTCGGTGGCTCTGCTGTTGTCTGTCGGAAGTGGCGTGTTGTGGGGCCTGGTTCCCATGAGGCAGATCTGGACGACAGACTCCGCGCAGGTGATGAAGAGCGGGGGGGCTGGCACGATCGTTTTTCGTCGTTTCACTCTTCGCGATCTTCTCCTCGGTATTCAGATCACTCTCTGCACCCTGCTCGTGACTTCTTCTTTTGTTGCCTTGCGCGGCATGCAGCGCTCGCTCCACGCACCGCTGGGCTTCCGGCCCGAAGGCGTGCTTCTGGCCGAGACCGATTTGCACATGGGCGGACACTCCGATGCTTCTATCATGCAGATTCGGAAACGCATGCTCGAGGAAGTTTCCCGACTTCCGGGTGTCACCTCGGTCGGAATCATCGATGAGACGCCGCTCGGCACCGGTGGAAGCAGTTCTCCGGTTTACCGCGAGGGTACGACCGACTTCCGGATGTCCAATAGCACATTCGGCGCGAAGTATTTTTCCATCTCACCCGGCTATTTGCAGGCCGCTGGGACACGTTTGTTGGGTGGGCGCGACTTCACCTGGCATGACGATGCCAAGAGCCCGAAGGTCGCGATCGTGAACGAGGCCTTCGCCCGCTCGATGTTTGGAAACACCTCCGCCCTTGGGCGCCGGTTTCTGTGGGGCGAAAAACTTCCTTACGAAATTGTCGGCGTCGTCGAAAATGGAAAGTACGATTCGCTCACCGAGACTCCATGGGCAGCGATGTTCCTTCCACTCGATCAGAGTCCCGACAGTGACACGTCCTTGGTGGTTCGCTCGCCGTTGCCGGAGGCCGAGATCGTGCCTGAGGTGCGCCGAAGGCTCGCGCAAATTGACCCGAGCTTGCCGTTTGTGTTCCATAGCTGGCCCGACGAGCTCGCGTTCGTTCTATTTCCCGCGCGCGTGGCCACCGCCACTCTCGGCGTGATGGGTTTGCTTGCCGCCATGCTTGCTGTCACCGGCGTCTTCGGCATGGCCATGTATTCTGTGTCCAAGCGCATGAAAGAGTTTGGCATCCGTGTGGTCCTGGGAGCGCAGGCCGCCCAACTCCTGCGCGCGGCGCTCGGCCGTCCTCTCCTTCTTCTGTTTTCTGGTTCCGCAGCCGGCTTGCTCCTGGGCGTGATTGCTAGCCAATTGCTTGCGCAAATCGTGTATCAGGCGACACCGCGGGATCCACTGGTACTGGCAGGAGTCGTGATCACTATGGCGCTGTTGGGTTTCCTGGCCACCTGGATTCCCGCCGAACGGTCTCTGCACGTTCATCCCGCGCGTCTGCTGCGAGAAGAGTAATGAACGCGCGCCTAGGTAGGGGCTCGCGTCCACCGCCCGCTTGCTGGGTTGCTCGCAAGGTGGCTGATGCGGAGGATGCCGATCGTGAGGCGGGAATGTCTGTATCCGTGGTTGTCGATGCCGCTGTGGCCCGGTAGCGCACGATCAGTAGGGTCAGGTCATCCGCCTGGCGCGCGCCTCGCGTGAAATTTTCCACGGCTTCGAGAACGCATTTCTGCAGCTGCTCGAGCGGACACTGCATCTGCCCAGTGAGAACTTGCCTGAGGCGCGGCACCCCAAAGAGTTGTTCCTCCGGATCCATGGCCTCCGTCACACCGTCGGTGAAAAGCACGAGCGTGTCCCCCGGCTCGAGCTTGACGCACGCTGCGGTGTATTGCGCCTCGGGCACGAGGCCCACCGGGAAAGACCCTTCGGTAAATGCTTCTTCGGCGGCGCCGCGCCGGATAAGAATGGGAGAGGGATGACCCGCATTGATGAATTCGAGATGGCCGTCATTATCGAGCAAACCAAAGAACACCGTAGCATAGCGGCCCACCTCGGAATGCTCGCAAAGAAAGCGGTTCACGTGATTGAAAACGCGCGCTGGATCGGTGCCGAGCGTCATGCCGGAAAGCGCGCCCTGCAGCATGGTGGTCAGAATGGCGGCACCGAGTCCTTTGCCGGAAACGTCGGCAATGACAAACGCCGTGCGCCCATCGCTTACGCGAAAAACGTCGAAATAGTCGCCTCCGACCGAGAGGCACGGAAAATTCACACCGGTCACGCAGAAGTTCGGCGTATCCGGAAAATTGCGCGGCAACAGCGCCTGCTGGATGTCGCGCGCGATGTTGATTTCCTGTTCGAGTCTCTGGCGCTCGCGTTCGCGCTCGACCAGACGCGCGTTGTCGAGAATGCTGGCGGCGTCGGCGGCCAGCGCATCCAAGATTTGCCGGTCGAGCTTGGAGAAAGCCGCGGGGCGCTTGGAATCCAGGTAAAGAACGCCTAGCAGTTCGCCGCGCTTGACGTTGACCATCGATTCCTGGGTCTTCGCGCGCGTCAGGACCCATAGTGGAATCACCACGACGGCACGCAGCCGCTGCGCCACGATGCTCTGCGCCCCTTGCAAGTCCATATCCGCTTGCGCCAGATCTTCGGTGATCACGGGCGATTGTTGCTTGAGCGCCAGTTGAATGGCCGTCTGGCTGGGCGTCAGGCTCTCGGGTGGCAGGCGCAGGTTGCCGCTCCGCCGCGCCAGGTGAACCCTCAGCGCGCCGCCGGCATCCGGCTCCAGGAGCAACCCGCGGTCCGCATCAGTGATGGAAACGGTGTGATCCAGCATAGTTGCCAGCACTTCGTCCAGCGGAAGCTGAGAATGCAGCAGCGCCGTGGCTTCCAGCAGCTGGTTCAGCTTGCGCAGGCCGCCGCCGGGTTCCGAGCTGGTGATGTGCTCGATGCGGGTCAGCAACTGCGGGAAAGATTCCTCGCCCGAGCCGCTCGCCAAGCGGAAGAGAATTTCGTAGGAGTCTTCGAGCCCGAAGGTGATGACGTCGCCGTTCTGGAGTTTGCGGCTCTCCACTTTTTCGCCGTTGACGAAAAGACCGCGGCGCTGCCCGCGATCCTCGAGGTAAAAGCGGTTCGCTTCGATGACGATGGCGGCGCAATTGCGCGAGATGCGGCGGTCGGAGAGCTGCAGGTGGTTGCCGGTTTCCGCGCCCCGGCCGATCAGGAAAGGCAATTGCGTGACGCGCACGTAGCGCCGCCCGCCGTCCGGAGAGACGACTTCAAGAACGGCATCTTCGCCTGGAAGAACGGTCTCGGCCACGGGTGGTTTCCAGTGCCGCCATTGTAGCACGCGGGAGGAGGCCGGGCGCCAATCGGAACGCCAGCTTGTTAACCCGGCGTTGGTTGTGATAAGTAGTGCGGCGATGAATGCACGAGCGCTCGCCGTCGCGCTTTTTCTGGGGTTCTGTCCTCTCCGTTCCGCTCCTCAAACATCGACACTTCCCTCCATTCTGGTCAAAGCGGGAAAACTGCTCGATGTCCGCAAAGGCGCTTACGTCGAGAACGCGGGAGTTTGGATTGCAGGCCAGCGCATCAAAGAAGTTGGCCATTTCCCGGAGGTTCAGGCGCACGTTCCCAAGAACACGAAAGTCATCGAGCTTGGCCGCGCGACAGTCCTTCCCGGTCTTATCGATTGCCATACACACCTCATGGCGCGCATTCCGGAAGGCCCCGACGGCTACACGCTGAACTTGGCGACGAAATCGCAGGCTTTCCGTGCGCTCGAAGGCGCCTACAACGCTCGAATCACGCTCGAAGCCGGTTTCACCAGCGTTCGCGATGTGGAAAACGAAGGCGCGGGTTACGCGGACGTCGCTCTGCGCGACGCCATTGAGCAGGCTTTGGCGGAAGGTCCGCGAATGCAAGTAGCTACTCGCGCGATAGCCGCCGTAGGTCAATACAACCCCTTCGGCATTTCGCCAGACCTCTCCGATTTTCCGACGGGAGCACAGATGGTCAGCGGACAAGAGGAAGCGCGGCGCGCAGTCCGCGAGCAGATCGGCCACGGCGCCGACCTCATTAAGGTCTACGCCGATTGGTTGCACCCCACCCTAACGGTCGATGAGATTCGTGTGGTTGTCGAAGAAGCTCACAAACTGGGGCGCAAGGTGGCAGCCCACGCCAGTACGCCGGAAGGCGTAAGAAACGCAGTGACTGCGGGGGTGGATTCCATCGAGCATGGCCACCGGGTAGACCAGCAAGATCTTGAGTTGATGAAAGCGAAAGGCACCTTTCTCGTTCCGACCGTCGGCGGGATCGATGCCTCCGTCGAACGGTATAGCAAGGAACCTGAAACGGAACGGCGGAAGGAGATGCAAACCTACCTCGGCGAACTTCTGCAGTCGATCCAACAGGCCATCCAAGAGGCCATGCGCTTGGGCGTAAAAATGGCCTTGGGCTATGACGCTGGCAGCCCGGAGCGGCAGGGCAAAAATGCCGATGAGTTCGTGGCATTAACCAAGCGCGGCATGCCGCCTCTCGAGGCGATTCGCGCCGCAACGCTTAACGCGGCGGAATTAATGAACTGGCAAGACCGCGTTGGCTCGATCGAAGCGGGAAAGTACGCTGACTTCATTGCCGTGGAAGGCGATCCACTCAGCGACATTGCCGTCCTAAGGCAAGTGGAGTTCGTGATGAAGGGCGGAACAGTTGTGAAAGATATCCTGCCTCACTAAAACCTGCACGGCGCAGAATGTAGCTGCTCGGCAAAAAAGAATTCGAAGAATGTTCAACAAAGCTAGCAATAAAGCCGGTGATGCCCTCCTCACTTGTTTCCTTGAAAAGTGCCCGCGCGAGATTCTTCGCGCATCCCCGGCTTCGGCCCTTCGAATTGGTAAAGCCGGCGAAGGAAAAGGCGCACTCTAAGCAACGAGCTGATTCTGCGACGGTCAGGGAAAGGCCGGAGCAATTCCTTCGACTGCGGTTAGCACAAAGCTGCGCCGCTACAAATCAGCAGGGACGCGGACCATCCGGCCCACTATCATTAAGCAACTTCGGTTACAATATTTCTTTCGTCCCCGAGATCGAGGCGCCAGCGTGATTCATCCGTTCGTATTCCACAACGAGAGCCTTCTGCCCATCGAGAAAGTTCGCCTTTCCCCCGGCCAGGCGGGACTGATTTGCGGCTGGGGCATCTTCACCACCGTGCGTATCTCCCGCGGCGAAGCGTTTGCTTACGAGCGCCATTGGCGCCGGCTGGAAAAGGACGCCGGGATCATTCGCTTGCCCATG
>Ga0209802_1003495_pt1 | contig 10516 bp, 10 predicted proteins | sample GraSoiAngelo_129_FD_185886 | JGI IMG/M metagenome (GOLD analysis project Ga0209802, IMG submission 185886) | Grasslands soil microbial communities from the Angelo Coastal Reserve, California, USA - 14_0927_12_40cm (SPAdes) (version 2) | ecosystem: Environmental > Terrestrial > Soil > Grasslands ... | reverse complement strand
CTGGACGTCCGGTTGCCGGGGTGCAAATGTCATGCAAATGGAACACAGAATCGTCAGTGTGCATCGCTGCGATCGCGTCGGGATCGTGTTCCGCCCAGGCGCGGCTGTATTCCTTTGCGATATCAACCAGGCTCTTGCTCATGCTTCACTCCTGCGGGTTCTAAAGGAAATGAACAGCTTATGCGGGCGCCATGGAGGTGGAAGCCTCGAGGGCGGCACGCACCCGCTCGCCCAGCTACGCGTTATGGGCGAGCCCACGGTCCCACGCCTATGATGCCGAGCCTATGGTCGGGGTAGGCCTTGGCCGGCTCTACGATACGCATCCAGGGGTGTTCGTCCTCCACCTCCTCGTGACCGTCTACTTGGGCGCTCTTGCAGTGTGGCTGTTCGTCACCGGCGCCACGGGGGGTGGCGTTGCCCTGACGATCGGGTTTGCTGTGATGGCGGGGAGCCTGCTCCTGCTCCTCTGGCTGGCGGCTCAAAACAACTGGCAAGCGAATGACACCTCGTACGACGGTAAAGGGCAGGTGGTCGGTCCACGAGCGGCCTGGACGAACACTCAAGTGCGGGGGAAGATTTTCTGGGTGCTGTTTGGGATTGTCTTTCTCTCGGCCCTCGTGCTTCTTAACGCCAGGAGCGTCGTCGGGATCGCGCTGATCCTCGTGGCATTCGTGCTCGCGATCATTGCGATGCGGATGGACTAGCTGGCCGGTCCGTCCTGCACGGCCGCTAGGCCAACGAGAACGCACTTCCCACAATGCAAGGTTGGTTCGCGTTTACGGAAACTACGGTCCACCAGATCGTAAATTCGAGCGTCTAATCCGGGACAACCCTTTTCCACCTTGGGCGCTGCGACTAGCTGGGAGCTCGTTTCCTCAACTCAAGTACAGCGAGGGCGGCCGCAATCGCGAGGAGTGCTGGCAAAACTGTGAGGAAAACTGCGATGAGGCCGAGCGCCTTCGCATCGGGCCAATTGAAGTAACCGAGCGGTTCGCCCCACGGCTCCATCAACACGATCGATGCGGAGTAAATGGCATGCACTATGCCGACAACCATGGCTCCCACATAGCTCCAGCGCATCCCTCGCCCGCCGTAAAACAGGTAAAGCCAAATCGGCACTTCGATGACGAGCGTCAACACGTAGACGCCCAGCAGCGCAATCGTGACCTTCATCCAGGTCGTTAACAGCTGCCCAGTCACTGAACTCGAGCCAGCCATTAAAAGTCGCACAATAACGTCTATAAGCTCCGGCCCACGTTGATCGCGAATCGCCACCTAAGTTGCCACGCGCCTTTGCGCAGCGCTCGTATGCCTGATATTCGCTCCAGCGTGGTCTGACTCAAGACCCCTGGCTCTCAGCTACCGTCCTTTTCGGCGTTATGAGGCTCTCCGTTGTCACCGGGGAGGTTCATCGGCTGGACTCCTACGCATCCGCACGAACCTGAAGATCGCTAAGGCGAAGAAGACGAGCAACAGGATCAGGCCCAAAAGTGCACCTCCGGCAGCATGATCGTCACCAGATCCCGGTGCTCTTGAGTCTCCTCGCTGATACCACATAACACCGGCTGCGGCACCGCAGCGAGAGGGGCTCCTAGCACTGGCACACCTTCAATGTGCTCCGCGCCGGCCTCGAGGCTGAAGGGAGGCGCCGCGGCTCAACCGCCTGGCGGATTTCCTGGGTTGACCACGAACAAGATGAACTCGGTGAACACGTCTCCGTCCACCTGAAGCCCAAAGCATCCAGGGCTGTCGGTGCTGAGTAATCCGTTCCACTCTCTCCAGAAGGAAGTCGGGGTCACGGCGCCCAAGTACAAGCCGCCTCCCGTCGTGTGGAGTGCGGGAACCACGGTCACCCGGGGCTCCTGCTTGATTACATCGGTCGAGGGAAGATCCGCGAGAGTGACCGTCGATTTACCGTCACCCCCCAACTGAAACGGCCGCACCAGCAGGGGTCCGGAGTAGTGGGAGTCCACCATGAGAATGGCCACCTGCCCGGCGGAGTACCAGCTGTCCTGGCCCGACAGGTAGGCGGGCCCGACCCCGGCTCCATAGTTCGGCGCCAGCGGGCCTAAATCAGTCATCGAGGAAGCCGTACAGGTCGCACATGGAGCCGTACTAGCACACCCCGGTGGCGCTGAATGCGGCTCCTGGGACGCACTTCGGGCCACGGTGGGTGGCCTCATCGGCCTCTGCTGCAGTCCAGTCATCGCATCGACCCCGGCAGGCAGCGGTGAGGCGGGTTCAGTCGGGAAGGACTGCATATGAGCTGGCCGGACCGCGCCCGGCTGTCCGACCACTTCTCCGCAACCAGCCAGGCCGGCGGCCAGGCTGACCAGAGCCACGAGGTGCGTCACGCTGCGGGTCGCAGACATCGCCTGCAGTTACAACGTTTGCAAGCCGGTCGAGTTACTCCCGGTACGCAGACCTCCAGAAGCGCCGGGGGTGCTGCGAGGCCGGCTACTCGTCCTCCTCGTGGACCGGGCTCGCCTCGGACCCGGTCAGTGCCGGCGCCGGCCGGAAGCTGCCGGCGAGCATCGCGATCCCGATCGCGCCCGCCAGCGGGATCAGCATCGCGACGCGCAGGCTGAAGCGGTCGGCCACGTTGCCGATGAGCGCGGGGCCGACGATCGAGCCCGCGTAGCCGGACGTCATGACCACGGTCAGCGCCGTACCGCTGGCTCCGAGGTTGGCACCGGCGGCAAACGCGAGTGGAAGGATGACGGCCGTCCCGACGCCGACCAGGGCAAACCCGGTCGCGGCGCCGGCCAGCGCCGGGTAGGCGATCGCCAGAGCCAGCCCGCATGCCGCGACCACCGCGCCCAACCGCGCGACCACGACAGGGCTCGTGCGTGCGGTCAGGAGGTCGGCGCGAAACCGCGTCAGCATCGCGGCGAGCGAGAAGGCTGCATATCCAGCGGCCGCGATCCCGGCGTTGACGTGGCTCAGGTCGCGCAGGTAGAGCGTGCTCCAGTCGGCGCTGCCGCCCTCCACAATGAATCCGCTGAAGGCCACGGCGGCGACCGCGACCACGGCGCCGCCCAGCCACAACCGCCGCGCGCCTGCCGGCGCCGTACCAGCGGCGCCCGAACGTGTATCCGGCAGCTCGCGAAGGAACCACGCCGTTGCTGCGGCCACGATCACCGCGGTGGCGGCGAACTGCGTCAGGGGCGCGATGCTGAAGTACGCTGCCAGGCCCGCGACGACCGAGCCGATGATCGCGCCGAGGCTCCAGAAGGCGTGGAAGCCGTTGATCAACGGCCTCCCAGCAAGGCGCTCGAGCTCCGCCCCCTGCGCGTTCTCGAGCACGTCGAGGAGGCCGGAGCAGACGCCGATCAGCAAGAACCCGCCGATCAGCTCAGCCAGATTGCCGGCCAGGCCCGGCGTGACCAGCGCGACGCAAAGGGCGGGCGTGCCGGCGCGGACGAAAGACCTGGCGCCGCGAGCCAGGACGAATCGCGCCGCCGTCGCGCCGGCGACCGCACCGACGGCGAAGAAGAGGAGCGCATACCCGACCTGAGCGTCCGTCATGTGCAGGTGGTCTCTGAGCGCCGGAAGCCTCGGCACGACGCTGCCACCCACGATCCCGAAGGCGAGGAAGGCGACCGACACGGCACTCCGCTGCCGCCCGATCAAGCGATCGGTGTCAGCTCGAAGGTGGCCTTCTCACCCTCGGTCAGTGGCTCGTCCGGTTTCGATGGCTTGATGCATGAACCGAACTTCCTGCGGCAGAGCTGCGAGACGCCGCGGAATTCTGTTTGTTGGCGGAAGCGACTAACGTCCATTCAATTGGGCAGGCTAACCTTTCGGAGAACGGTTCATCTTTCCGCGATCACGACGATGCTGATCGGCCGCCCCAAGACCGTCACCTGGTTCGCGTTACGGAAACTACGGCCCAGGACGCAACGTGGAGCACCCGATCGGGCATGTAGCGGCCACGACCATTTGATTCGTATCGGCTTAAGTCGGCGCAGGTGTGCGGAGGATCGGCTGGTACACCGCAAGGATGTTGCCTGAGCCTTCCCAGGTTCGGGTAGACAGCAGCTTTAGCGAGACCGGCGGGCGGCCCGTGAACAGCGGAATCCCCTCGCCTCCGATCAACGGAAAGATGGTCAGGTGCAACTCGTCCACCAGGCCATGGACGAGAAGGTCGTTCCACAGCTGTCGGCTCAACTGCACCAGAATGTCGCGCCCGGGCCGCGCCTTGAGCGCGGCAACCTCCGCGTAGAGGTCCGCGCCGCGCACGACGCGGGTTGTGTCTTCCAAGGGTGCCAGATCCTCCCGGGTGATGGTGTTGGAGACGACGAACTTCTCTGTCGTGCGGAAGAGCGCTGCGAACTCGCGCCGGATCGCGGTACCACCGGGGATGTCCGGATAGGACATCCAGTAGGCCCTGTTGGCCATGAACGACGTACGCCCACTGAGGATCAGCGTATCGGCGCCGCGCAGCAGCTCGGTGTTGTATTCGTCGAACGCCTCGTTCGCGCCGTAGTCCTCGTGGAAGTAGTCGAAAAATCGGTCGAATGTCTTGTTGGTCGACTCGTAGTAACCGTCAAGCGTTTGGAAGTTGGAGACAAGCAGCTTCCGCATGTAGGCAATGCTAGTTGGTGGCTACGTTTAGATGGAGATACGTTTCGCTTCGAATGTAGTCTGGTTCGCGTTACGGAAACTACGGCCCGCCACTTGGCTCGTCATTTCGCTGCCGCGGTTGCTGTTTCGTCTACTTGAAACGGCCTAATTGCTCGTGCGTCGAACGGATACCCGGTATCGGGTCGGCATGTCTGTGAACTTCCTTCCATTCGCCGTCCTGGCGTCGAAAGATCAGCGTGACCCGAAGCGCGATTGGGGAGGGTGGGTCACCACCAACCGATGCTCTCGAGTGCTCAGCGCCGACGACGTAAGCCAGATCGCCGATAACGCTGGCAGCGGTGACGTCCAGCTCGTACAAATCACCGTTCGAGAAGTTCGACGCCAACCAGTCGAACAGGCTCTCAACTTCAGGCCAGCCGTTCACAGTCTTCGCCGCGCCGAGTATGGTGACCGGATCCTTGTGGGACCACAGCATCTTTCGGGGTCCGGAGTCCCCGTTGAGAAGTGCGAGTTCAGCCTGGCGTTGTCGTGGCAGGACCGCTGCTAAGAACTCATCAACTTCGCCCATGGCCGTTTTACCTCGTTTCATGCATCCCGATGCGATCTGGTCGTGCGCGAGGGGATGGTAGCCCCTGCCGCGCATGGGACGCCGGTAATCCGCAAGATGGCAGTCGCGCTTCAGGAGCCAGGTTTCACTCTGTCTTAATCAGTTGATCGTTCCAAAATGGTCAGAGCGCTCCATCGAGCGGTACTTGTTAACGGCAGGTGTCCGAGATCTATATCGGCCGGCTCGCGTCTTCACAGGTCAGTAAAACGTTCGCGTTACGGAAGCTACAGCCAACCCAGCGTTCGCCAACGCTGTGCTTTAGCAGGGGAGCCTATTCTCAAGGCAGAGGTAGAGGTGAAGGATGTCGTCGACTGGTTGATGGACTCGGACCCGGCGATCCGCTGGCAAGTCATGGGCGACCTGGTAGATACACCTGAGGACAATCTCGCAGCGGAGCGTGCCCGAGTCGCTACCGAGGGCTGGGGGGCACGGTTGCTGGCCCTGCAGAGGCAGGATGGCCATTGGGACAAAACCACTCCCGCCAGACTGACCTCGGCTGAGGCCATCAGTTGGTGGGAGTCCCTGCCACCCGAGAGGCAGGGCACGCTCTTTCCGGAATGGACCTCCACCGCATGGAGCCTGATGTTGTTGCGGACATACGGACTCGATCCCGCCGGAGCACAAGCGCAGCAGGCTGTCCGCCGGGTCCGCGAACACGTTGCGTGGGAGCACGATGGCGAGCCCTTCTTTGCGGGCGAGGTGGAGCCTTGCATCAACGGCAAGGTCGTCGCCCTGGGAACCTACTTCGGCGAAGCCGTCCACGGCATTGTCGATCGGCTCCTTGGTGAGCAGATGAGTGACGGCGGGTGGAACTGCGAGCAGGAGAACGGTTCCACTCGTGGGTCCTTCCACTCGACAATCGACGTGCTTGATGGCCTACTCGAGTACGAACGAACAACGGGCGGCTCACCCGCGGTGAGCGCCGCCCGCCTCCGCGGTCAGGAATACCTGGTCGAACGGCGGATGATGCGCAGGCTGTCGACGGGCGATGTTATCGACCCAGCGTTCACGCAGTTCTCCTACCCGACCTACTGGCACTACGACGTGTTGCGAGGTCTCGACTACATGCGCGCCGCCGGCGCCGCTAGGGACGAGCGGATGGCCGAGGCGATCGACCTGGTCGAGTCCAAGCGCGATGCGGAAGGCCGCTGGCCCCTCGAGAATCCCCATCCCGGCCGGATGCACTTCACGATGGATGACGGCGAGGGCAGACCGAGCCGGTGGAACACCCTTCGGGCAATGCGTGTGCTCAGGTGGTACAAGCAGACTCCCCTACAGTGATCTCGGCGTGAGGGGTGGTCATGTATGAGCATTGATTTCGTCCTGATCTCGCTAGTGGTCGTCGTTTCGCCCGGAATCGGAGTCCTCTATACGGTGTCGACTGCCATGTCGCGTGGATCGCGTGCGAGTCTGGTCGCCGCCTTCGGGTGCACGTTGGGCATTGTTCCGCACATGCTGGCCGCAATCGCCGGCCTCGCAGCATTGCTGAACGCGAGCGCAGTCGTCTTTCAGACGGTGAAGTACCTTGGCGTGGCCTATCTCCTTTACCTGGCCTGGAGCACGGTCAGGGAGAAAGGAGCCCTCGCGGTGCCGAATAGTGTGGGAAGCGGCTCGGCCGGCCGGGTCATTCTCAGAGCGGTCCTGATCAACCTCCTCAACCCCAAGCTCTCGCTCTTCTTCTTTGCGTTTCTGCCCCAGTTTGTGAGCGTCCAAGAGCCGCATCCGCTGCCACACATGCTTTTGCTCAGCGCCGTCTTCATGCTCCTGACGTTTGTGGTCTTCGTGGGGTATGGACTGCTGGCAGCCCTTTTCCGCGAGAAGGTGATCTCGCGCCCTCGCATCGTGACCTGGATGCGTCGGAGTTTTGCCGGAGCGTTCGTCGTATTGGCCGCCAAATTGGCACTCGTGGAGCGCTGAAGCTCCGGCCGGCACCGCCCGGCTGATGCAGCTACTACACGAAAACCGCCATTAGAGGGATGAATCGCGCGGGCGGAGTGCTTAAATTTCGCGCGTCAGATGGGCTGGTGGATGGCATTGGACGGCAGGCGGCGGACCTTCGTCGTATTGACGGCGGCGGTCGTACTCGTTTCGATCGCTTACGCGCTGAACATCCGGTTCGTCCTCGCCGGGCAGCAAGCCGTTACGGCGATCGACGACATCGGCGAGGCGGTGGCTGCGGCGGTGGCTTCGGCCGCGTGCGTTTGGGCTGCGAGACGGGCATCCGGAAGGGACAGGCTCGGCTGGGCGCTGATGGCCATCTCCACCGGCCTCTGGGCCGCCGGCGAAGTGGTTTGGTCGATCTATGAAGTCGGGCTTCGCGTACCGGTGCCGTCCCCGTCGCTTGCAGACGTTGGCTTCCTGTTGGCGGTGCCGTTCGCGGTCGCAGGCATCCGCGCTTTCTGGAGTGACGCCGCCCTAGGCACGTCTTCGCGCTGGCGCGTCTGGTTCGACGGTGTGATCGTCGCCATAGCTCTGACTTCGACGGCGTGGGGTTTCGGGCTGCGAACGGTTTATGGGGCCGACGGGCCGTGGGCGGCCAAAGCGCTCAACCTCGCATACCCACTCTCGGACATCGTCGTCGGCACGGTCCTGATCCTCGCCATCCGCCGAGCGACGGGACAACAAAAGGGCCGGATGGCTTTCCTCCTCGCCGGTGTTGCTGCGTACTCTCTCGCCGACAGCGCGTTCTCTTACCTGTCGGCCCAGGGCGCGATTGCGTCGGTCGGCAACATCCTGGACACGGGATGGTTTGCCGGCTTCCTGTTGATCGCCCTCGCCGCGACCTATCCGTCAGCGCCGGCGAAGGTCGCCGGGAAGCAAGCTCAGCTCGATCTCTGGCAGCTCGCCCTCCCCTGGATGACCTTGCTCCTGGCCTCGGCGGGCGACGTGTATTCGGCGTTGTCCGGACACGAGCTCGATCTGTTCATGTCGTCGCTGACGGCAATCCTCGCCATTCTCCTGACGGTGAACATGATCATCGAGCGAAGGGAATTCCTCGAGATGCTGTCTGAAATCGAGTCGTCTCGATTCACGCTCAACAAAGAGATCAAGACGGGGTTGGACGCGATCCAGGATTTCAGCAAGCAGCTCAAGGATGTCGAGCAGAGTGAGCTCGACGATGTGAAGCGCATCGCCGCAGACATCAGTCGCACCGCCGAGAGGCTCGATCGCGCTGTCGAGGGGCTACTGTCCACCGACGACGAGGACGGAGCCAGCGTCGGCCTGGCCGCCCACGTTCCTCTGGGGTTGAATGCAGCGTCGTGGCGGCCGGCCACACCTACTGAGCTCAGCCCAAGGCTTTAGCGCTAGTTCTCGTCGAGGCTTGCTCCACCGGCGACCAACTCGACGCCATTGGTCGTTATCACGGCGATGGTGCCCAAGCTCATGGCGGTCGCAGGGCTGGCACTCTGGACGTTCGCCATCCCGGTGGTGACCGGGCCGCCGGGTGCCCCTGGCGTGCCGGTGGCGATCGCCGGGGAGGCGTCCGCCTCCGTGTACTGGAGCGCACCGAGCGGTGCCGTCTCGAACTACACCGTGACCGCGTCGCCCGGCGGGGCGAGCGCGACGGTAGGCGGCAGCAGTCTCTCGGCTGTCGTGGGCGGCCTGAGTGACGGGACGTCGTACACCTTCACCGTGACCGCCAGCAACGGCTCCGGACCGGGTCCGGCCTCGGCCGCTTCAAACGCCGTGGTCGCCGGCCGAGGCGCATATCAGGGGCTGCTTCCGGCGCGGATTCTCGACACGCGTCTCACCGCTGGAACGCTGGGAGCCGGTTCCAGTGTCAACGTCCAGGTTCTGGGGCAAGGGGGCGTGCCGGCGAGCGGCGTCAGCGCGGTGATGCTCAACGTAACCGTGACCGACACAACGGCGCCAAGCTTCTTGATCGTCTGGCCGGCCGGGCTACCCCAGCCGCTGGCCTCCAACCTGAACTGGACGGCGGGCAAGACGGTGCCCAACCTGGTCGAGGTGGCGGTCGGCGCGGGTGGTCAGATCAGTCTCTACAACGGATTTGGCATGGTCGACGTGGTCATCGACATGGAGGGCTACGTCGCGGTCCCAACCGCCTTGCCACCGGCCGCCGGACTCTACAACCCGGTGGTGCCCAATCGCGTTCTCGACACACGCCTAGGCACTGGCGCGCCGGCTGCGCCGGTCTGCGCCGGCCAGACGATCTCGGTGCAGATCGCCGGCACACCAGGCGTTCCAAGCAGCGGATTGGCCGCGGTGGTTTTGAACGTGACGGTGACGCGCACCGTGGTAGCTCCAAGCTCGCTCACCGTGTACCCGACTGGATCAACGCGACCGGTTACGTCCAACCTCAATTTCGTCCCTGGGCAAACAATCGCCAACGGAGTGGTCGTCAAGCTGGGAACGGGCGGCCAGGTCAACTTCTACGACGCCGCCGGTCATACGGACATAGTGGCCGATGTGAGCGGATGGATTACCGACGGGACCACCTCTGTCGGCGGCAGCCGCTACGTGGGGTTGAGTCCGACCCGCATCCTGGACACACGCACCACGCAGAGGGTGGGGGCTGGAACGACACATGTGCTGGCCGTGGCCGGGAATGGAGGAGTGCCGGCCATGGGTTCGACCGTTCCACCAACCGCGGTCGTGCTGAATATCACGGTGACCGACACGACTGCGCCGAGCTTCCTGACCTTGTGGCCGGATGGCACGGCCCAGCCGCTCGCCTCGGACCTCAATTGGGTCGCTGGTGACACATTGCCAAACCTGATTGTGGTCAAGCTGGGGGCCGACGGCTCGATCGATTTCTACAACGGTTTCGGCATGACCGACGTGATCGTGGACGTTGTCGGCTGGTACGGATAGCGATACGGAGAGCGGCGTTCCGGCTACCCACTGACGATCCGCGCGATGTGCTTCACATGGGTTCGTTCGTGATTGGCGAGCCACCGCGCGTACTCCAGCACAGAGCGTTCGCGTGGCCTTCCGGCGCCGGTAACCGTAGCCGTACGTGACCACGCTGCCTTTGGCAGTGGTCGCAAGAACGCCAACAGCTCGTCACGCTGCTTCCTAAAGGCGCGGAAAGATGGCGCGAATTCGAGCTCGGGGTAGTTCGTGCTTTTGATCCAGGTCGTGGGATTCATCGCCCGGATCGTCGGATGGTCTTCCGCGATGATCATTGCGATGTACATGCCCCACATGTCAGCGCATGAACGCAAATGGGCCATGACATCGTTGACCGACCACTCGCCCCGGCTTGGAGGGCCATGCAAACGAGATCGCGGCAGACCCGCGGTAAGTGCGGCAATGGCCTCTGGCTGCTCTTTGAGCCGGGTCAGGAGTTGGTCGATTGTG
>Ga0209802_1003493_pt1 | contig 10523 bp, 9 predicted proteins | sample GraSoiAngelo_129_FD_185886 | JGI IMG/M metagenome (GOLD analysis project Ga0209802, IMG submission 185886) | Grasslands soil microbial communities from the Angelo Coastal Reserve, California, USA - 14_0927_12_40cm (SPAdes) (version 2) | ecosystem: Environmental > Terrestrial > Soil > Grasslands ... | reverse complement strand
AGCGCGTCAGGCTGACGGGGAGAGGGCGGCTGCGCCGCCACCACGCCTACAAGAGCCACATCCTGACCAAGAAGCACCCCAAGCGGAAGCGACACCTGCGCAAGGCGGCGCTGGTGTCGCACGCGGATGAACGCCGCCTCAAGCGCCTGCTGATGGCGTAGGGAGCCGGGCCATGCCTCGCGTCAAAAGCAACGTCGCGCGCCTGAAGCGCAAGAACAAGGTGATGAAGCTCGCCAAGGGCTATTTCGGCGGGCGCAGCAAGCTGTGGAAGGCGGCGAAGGAATCGGTCGAGCGGGCGGCGAAGTACGCGTATCGCGACCGGCGCCGCAAGAAGCGGGAGTTCCGGCGGCTGTGGATCACCCGCATCAACGCCGCAGCGCGGCTGCACGCGCTGTCGTACAGCCGCATGATGAACGGCCTGCGGCGCGCCGGCGTCGAGATCAATCGGAAGGTGTTGGCGGACCTCGCGGTGCGCGATCCCGCGGCGTTCCAGCAGCTCGCGGAGGTCGCCAAGCAGGCGCTCTGAGCATGCGCGACCTCCTCGCAGCCATCGACGCGCTGCGGGAGCGTCTCCAGGAAGTCCCGCAGGCGGACGACCGCCGGCTCCAGGACCTCAAGACGGAAGTTCTGGGACGCAAGGGCGGTGCGCTCACCAAGATCCTCGCGGCCGTCCCGAAGCTCGCCCCGGCGGAGCGCAAGGCCGCCGGCGCGGCCGCGAACGCCCTGAAGCGCGAGTTCGAGGAGGCGTTCGCGGCCCACGAGCGGACGCTCAAGGCGGGCGCGGGCGTCGCCCGCGAGCTCGACCTCACGATGCCGGGGCGCGCCCAGTGGCGGGGCGGTCTCCACCTCGTCACCCAGGTGGTGGACGAGATCTGCGAGATCTTCCACGAGCTCGGCTTCACCCGCGCCGTCGGGCCGGAGGCCGAGACCGAGCGCTATAACTTCACCGCGCTCAACTTCCCCAAGGACCATCCGGCCATGGATGCCCAGGACTCGTTCTATCTGGGCGGAGACGTGCTGCTGCGCACCCACACGTCGCCCGTGCAGATCCGCACCCTGGAGCGCTACCCGCCGCCCATCCGGGTCGTAATCCCGGGGCAGGTGTACCGCCGCGACCCGTTCGATGCCTCGCACAGCCCCGTGTTCGAGCAGATCGAGGGGCTCGCGGTCGACGAAGGGATCACCTTCGTGGACTTCAAGGCCACGCTCACCGCGTTCGCCCGGCGCTTCTTCACGGCCGACACGCGGGTGCGGTTCCGCCCCTCGTTCTTCCCGTTCACGGAGCCCTCGGCCGAGATGGACGTGCAGTGCCAGATCTGCAAGGGGACGGGCTGCGCCACCTGCAAGCAGACGGGCTGGATGGAGATCCTCGGGTCGGGAATGGTCCACCCCGCCGTGCTCGAGAACTGCGGCCTGGACAGCGAGCGGTACACGGGCTTCGCCTGGGGGATGGGGCCGCACCGCATCGCCATGACCCGGCACGGCATTCCCGACATCCGGCTGCTGTTCGAGAGCGACATGCGCTTCCTCGCGCAGTTCGCGGGAGGCACGCGGTGATCGTGTCCCGCCGCTGGCTCGAAGCCCTGCTCGGGCGCCCGCTCGATGCGGCGGCGGTCGCCGAGTGCCTGACGATGCACACCGCGGCGGTGGATACGGTCACGCCGATCCACCAGGACCTGCGAGACGTACTCGTGGCCCGCGTGCTCGAGGTGAAGCGGCATCCCAACGCCGACCGGCTCACCCTCTGCCTCGTGGACGCGGGGCCGGGGAGGGGGGGCCCGGTGGAGGTCGTGTGCGGCGCGCCCAACGTGCAGGCCGGCAAGACCTACCCCTACGCGCCGGTGGGCGCGGTGCTCCCGGGCGGCGTCACGCTCGAGCGCAAGAAAATCCGCGGGGTCGAGTCGAACGGGATGCTGTGCTCGGCCCGGGAGCTGGGCCTGGGCGAGGACCACGCGGGCATCCTCGAGCTCGAGACCGACGCCGCACCGGGCACCCGCTTGCTCGATGCGGTCCCGCTCGGCGACCACCAAATCGCGATCGACGTCCCGGCGAACCGGCCCGACCTGCTGTGCCACAAGGGCGTGGCGCGTGAACTGGCGGCAGTGCTGGGTGGCACGGTCAAGCTTCCGCCGATCCCGGGCGCTGGGGGCGCGGCTCCGGCCGGCGGGGACGCCGCCCTCGGCGGCCTGCGCCGCGCCCCCAGCGCCCGCGAGGGTGGGGCCGCGAGGGCCGCCGAGCCCGGCGTGGCCGCCGGCCCGAGCGGTCCCGCCATCGTGGGCGCCGTAGACGGGGTCGAGGTTCGGCTCGAGGATCCCGAGGGCGCACCGCGCTACATGATCGCCGTGATCCGCGGCGTGACGGTCGCGCCCAGCCCCCGCTGGCTCGCGGACCGCCTGTCATCGGTCGGTCAACGCCCTATCAACAACGTCGTCGACGCCACGAACTACGTCCTGTTCGAGCTGAACCAGCCGTTGCACGCGTTCGACCTCGCCAAGCTGCGGGGCCCTGCGGTCGTGGTGCGGCGCGCCAGGGCTCGAGAGAAGATCGTTACCCTCGACGGGGTCGAGCGCACGCTCACGGCCGAGATGACGGCGATCTGTGACGCCGAGCGGCCGACTATCGTGGCGGGCGTGATGGGCAGTGGCGAGTCCGAGGTGTCGGAGGGCACGCGCGATCTCGTGCTCGAGTGCGCCTACTTCCAGCCCACGCGCATCCGGCGCACCCGCCGCGCCCTGGAGCTGTCCAGCGAGTCGAGCTATCGCTTCGAGCGGGGGATCGACCTCCTCGGCATGCCGGACGCGCTGCGCCGTGCCGTCGAGCTGATCACCGCCGTGGCGGGCGGGGAGCTGCGCGAGCCACCCCTCGACTTGTGGCCGCAACCGGTGCAGGAGAAGACCATCTTCCTCCGCCCCGAGGGCGTGTCGCGGCTGCTGGGGATCGCGGTGGAGCGCTCCGAGATCGAGCGGCTGCTGTCGTCGGTGGGGTTCTTCGTGGCGCCGAAGGACGATCGCCTGGCGGTGCAGGTGCCCGGCTGGCGGCCCGACGTGACCCGCGAGGTGGACCTGGTCGAGGAGGTCGCGCGCTTGCGGGGTTACGACGCCTTCCCGGACGAGCTGCGGCCGTACCGCCCGGGCACCGTGCCCGACGCACCGGTCGAGCGCGCCAAGTCGCACGTGCGCGAGCAGCTCGCGCGGGCTGGGTTCTTCGAGGCGCGCACCGTCCCGCTCGGGCCACCGGACGGCCCCGAGGCGGTCGCGGTCGTGAACCCGATCTCGAGTGAGGAGACGCACCTGCGCACCCGGCTTCTTCCGGGGCTGGTCCGCCGGGTCGAGCACAACTGGGCCAACCGGAACCGCGACATCCGGTTGTTCGAGATCGGCACGGCGTTCCGGTGGACGGCCGGAGAAACTGGGGGGAAGGGACTGCCTGAAGAACGGACCCGCGTCGCCGCGGTCCTCACCGGCGCCCGGCATCCACCGCACTGGCGGGAGGGTGCGAAGGTACCTGATATGGACTTATGGGACCTCAAGCACCACTTTGAGTTAGCAGTCGGGCTGGCGTGTCCTGCCGCCCGGGTACAAGTTGCCGCGGGCAAGACAGGTTGGGAGGCCGTGACGGCGACCGGCGAGGCGGTCGGCTGGGCAGGAGCGCTGCAGGCGGACGCGCCGGTCTGGGCCGCTCCTCTCTTCGGGTTGGAGGTGGACCTGGCGGCCGAGTCTGGAGTGGGGGCGCCGCTCGCGTACCGACCGTTACCGGTGCACCCGCCGGTCGAGCGGGACCTTGCGCTGGTGCTGCCCGCCGGCGTGACGGCCGTGGCGGTGGCCGACGTGCTGCGCCGCGCGGCTGGAGCCCTGCTCGAGCGCGTCGAGGTCTTTGACGAGTATCAGGGGCCCGGGATCCCGACCGGGCACCGCAGTGTGGCGTGGCACTGCACGTTCCGCGATCCCGCTCGCACGCTGCGGGAACAGGAAGTGGAACAGGCGCTCGAGCGGGCGCTGCGGTCGCTGGAGGACGAGCTTGGGGTACGACGGAGAGCGGGCTGATTCGCCGGTCGTGGACCAGGTGGACCAGCTGGAGGCGATCCTTCGCGCGGTCGCGGAGGAGCTTACCGGCTGGCGCACGCGCGCGCTCAAGGCCGAGACGGACATCAAGGAGCTGCGGGGCGCGGCAGGCGGTGGGCCGGCGCGGCTCGATCCCGAGGTGCGTAACCGGCTGGCGGACCTCGAGCAGGAAAACAAGACCCTGCGCCAGCGGGTGGAGGCGGCGAAGCTCCGCGTGCACGACCTGCTCGGCCGGCTGACGTTCTTGGAAGAGCAGGCGCGCGAGGCCGGGAACGGCGGCGGGGGGGGGGGGGGGGGGGGGGGGGGGGGGGGGGCCGCCGGTGGATCGGGTGGCGCTGCGACGAGGGGCGGGGCTCAGTGAGCACGAAAAAGCACGCGGTCAAGGTGATGATCGGAGGCGAGGAGTACACGGTGCGCTCCGACCTGCCCCCCGAGTACACACGGGAGGTGGCGGCCTACGTGGACCGCGCGCTGAAGCAGGTGCTGTCGCAGGGGCCGATCGTCGAGACGCACAAAGCCGCGATCCTGGCGGCGCTCGACATCACGAACGAGCTGTTCCAGGCGCGCAAGGGGGAGCGGGAAGTCGCCGCCCGCCTCGCTGCGCTGGCGGACGACCTGGCGAGGCTGTTGCCGCCGGGGAAGCGAAAGGCCATCGGCTCTCAGCCATCAGCTATCAGCTGAAGCCTTCTCGCGCTCCGCCTTCCTCGCGGGGCGCTGCTGGAGATACGTGCCATGGGCGCATGGCCGGGCGTGCTCCTTGCCCTCCTGAGCGGCGCGGCCGCTGCGGGAGTGGCCTTCTATATCCTCGGGCGGCGGGTCGAGCGCCGGGTGGCGGAGGCTGCGGCGCGGGCGGCTGCGGCCGAGGCCGAGCGGCTGCTCGAGGCGGCGAGGCAGCGGATCGTCCTGGCGGCCAAGGAGGAGCTGCTCCAGGCCCGCGAGGCGTGGGACCAGGAGGCCACGCGCCGGCGCCGCGAGCTCGAGCGACGGGAGCGACAGCTCGACGAGCGCGACCGCGAGCTGCAACGGCGCGACCAGGGCTTCACCGACCGCGAACAGGCCCTGGCGGGCCGCGAGCAGGAGGCGCGCGCCAGGCTTGAGCAGATCGCGGGCCTGAGCGTGCAGGAGGCGAAGCAGGAGCTGCAGCGGCGCCTCGAAGACGAGGCCCGGAGCGAGGCCGCCGCCCTGGCGCGCGACATCAAGGAGCAGGCTAAACGGAGCGCCGAGCGGGAAGCGAAGAAGATCGTGGCGCTCGCGATCCAGCGCATCGCCGCCGATCACACCGCCGAGACGACCGTGTCCGCGGTCGCCCTCCCCTCGGACGAGATGAAGGGTCGCATCATCGGCCGCGAGGGCCGTAACATTCGCGCGTTCGAGGCCGCGACCGGCGTGGACGTGATCATCGACGACACCCCGGACACGGTGGTCGTGTCGTGCTTCGACCCGGTTCGTCGCGAGGTCGCGCGGCTAGCGCTGGAGCGGCTGATCGCCGACGGGCGCATCCACCCGGGCCGCATCGAGGAGGTCGCTCACAAGGCGCAGGCGGAGGTGGAGGCGGGGATCGCGGAAGCCGGGGAGCAGGCGGCCTACGAGACGGGCATTCACGGGCTCCACCCCGAGCTGCTCAAGCTCGTCGGGCGGATGAAGTACCGCACCTCCTACGGCCAGAACATGCTGGATCACTCCAAAGAAGTGGCCTGGCTCGCGGGGATCATGGCGGCGGAGTTGAAGCTCGACGTGCAGCTCGCCAAGCGCGGCGCCCTGCTGCACGACGTCGGCAAGGTGCTCACGCATGAGCACGACGGGACGCACGTGGAGCTCGGCGTGGAGGTGGCGACCAAATACGGGGAGCACCCCATCGTGATCAACGCCGTCGCGGCGCACCACGACGACGTGGCCCACGAGTCGCCGATCAGCGTGATCGTGCAGGCGGCGGACGCGGTCTCGGGCTCGCGGCCGGGGGCCCGGCGCGAGGCGTTCGAGACCTACGTCAAGCGCCTCACCCAGCTCGAGCAGCTCGCCGGCGAGTTCCCGGGCGTCGAGAAGGTGTTCGCGATTCAGGCGGGGCGCGAGGTGCGGGTCGTCGTGACGCCCAACGCCATCGACGACGGCCGGGCGGCCGAGCTGTCCGACCAGATCGCCCGCAAGATCGAGCGCGAGCTGCAGTATCCCGGCCAGATCAAGGTCGTCGTCATCCGCGAGACGCGCGCGGTGGATTTTGCCCGCTAGGCTCATCGACGGCACCGCCATCGGCGAGGCGATGCGCGGCGAGCTCCAGGGGGAGATCCGGGACCTCAAGCGACGCGGCGTCACCCCCGGCCTCGCCGCCGTGCTCGTGGGCGAAAACCCCGCCTCGCACACCTACGTCCGCATGAAGGGCAAGGCCTGCGACGAGGCCGGGCTGTACCACGAGACCCTGCGGCTGCCCGCGGAGACAACCGAAGCCGAGCTGCTCGCCCTGATCGAACGCCTCAATGCGGACCACAAGATCCACGGCATTCTGGTGCAGCTGCCGCTCCCCAAGCACATCAATACCCAGCGGGTACTGCATCGCGTCGATCCCGGGAAGGACGTGGACGGGTTCCATCCCGAGAACGTGGGCAAGGTCTCGATCGGCGACCCCACCGGGTTCCGCCCCGCCACGCCCTACGGCGTGCAGCAGCTGCTGGTGCGGAGCGAGCTGGAGCCGACCGGCAAGCACGCCGTGATCGTGGGCCGCTCGACGATCGTCGGGCGGCCCATGGCGGCGTTGTTGTTGCAGGACGGCCCCGGCGGCAACGCCACCGTCACGGTGTGCCACTCGCGCACGCGGGACATCAAGGCCGTCACCCGGCAGGCCGACATCCTCATCGTCGCGATCGGCAAGCCCGAGTTCGTCACCGGTGACATGGTGAAGCCGGGCGCCGTGGTGATCGACGTGGGGGTGAACCGTATGGACGATCCGTCGCTCAAGAAGGGCTACCGGCTCGTGGGCGACGTGAAGTTCGACGAGGTGAAGAAGGTCGCAGGGGCGATCACGCCAGTCCCCGGGGGCGTCGGTCCGATGACGATCACGATGCTGCTGTACAACACCGTCCAGGCGGCGCGGCAGTGGGCGAGGGAGCGAGACGGGGAGGGGTAGGCATGCTGGACCTGTTCGCAGCGGCATCCGCGGAGGGCGCGTGGACGGTCGGTGAGGTCACGCGCCGCGCCCGCGCCGTGATCGAGGCCGGCCTGCCGCCGCTGTGGGTGCGCGGCGAGGTGAGCGGCCTCAAGGTCTGGCAAAGCGGGCACTGGTACTTCGCGCTGCGCGACAAGACCGCGCAGCTGCGCTGCGTGATGTTCGCGCGCGACAACCGGCGGCTGCCGGCGCCGCCAGCCGACGGCATGCAGGTGTTCGTGTTCGGCCGGCCGACGCTGTGGGAAGACAAGGGCGAGTTCCGGCTCACGGTGCTGGAGCTGCTCTCGACCGAGGCGGGCGGGCTGTGGAAGCTGGCGCTGGAGCAGGCGAAGGCCGCGCTCGCCCGGGACGGCCTGCTCGACCCCGCACGCAAACGGCCGCTCCCCCCGTATCCGCGCCGCATCGCCGTGGTGACGAGCCCGGACGGGGCGGCGCTGCGCGACATCATCGCCGTGACCCGGCTGCGCTGGCCGCCGGCCGAGCTGCTCGTCATCCCCGCGAGGGTCCAAGGCGACGGAGCGGCGGCGGACGTGTGCCGCGCGCTCGCGCTGGTGGGACGGCTCGAGGCCGTGGATGTGGTGATCGTGGGCCGGGGTGGTGGCGCGGCGGAGGACCTGTGGACCTTCAACAACGAGCAGGTCGCGCGCGCGGTGGCCGCGGTGCCCGTCCCCGTGATCTCGGCCGTGGGGCATGAGACCGACGTCACGCTGTGCGACCTCGTCGCCGACCATCGCGCGCCCACCCCCTCCGCCGCCGCGGCGGCGGCGACGCCCGATCGCGCCGAGCTGCTGCAGCAGCTGACGCATCTGGGCTCGCGCCTCGCGCGCGGGCTCGCCGCCCGCTCGGAGCTGGTCGCCCAGCGCTGCGACCGCACGCTCGATCGCCTCGGCGCCGCGATGGCACTCCGGATCGAGCGCTGGCGCCATCAGCTGTCAGCCGTCAGCGGTCAGCTCGATGTCTTGTCCCCTCTGAAGACCTTGGAGCGGGGGTATGCCGTTGCTCGAGACGCCGAGGGCCGGGTCCTGAAGCGGGTCGCGCAATTTGCGCCTGGGCTCTCCTTCCGGCTGCGCGTCGTGGATGGGGACGTGCCGGCCCGCGTGCGGGAGTCCTGATGGCCGAGCCGAACTTCCAGGAGCAGCTCGAGCGGCTCGAGGAAATCGTGCGGCGGCTCGAGGCGCCTGATCTCGACTTGGACGCGGCTCTGAAGCTGTTCGAGGACAACCTTGGGTTTCCCGGCGTGCGGCGCGAGCGGCTCACGGCCGCGGAAGCCAAGGTGCGCCAGGTGCTCGCGACGCACGCCGGGAAACCCAAGGTTGAAGACTTCGACGGTTAGCCGCGGGCTCGAGGGGTATCTCTCCGACGCCCGCGCGCGCGTAGATGCGGTGCTGGCGCGGTGGGGGGAGAGCCTGGACGGCCTCTGGCCGCCACCCGTTCCCGCTGCCGTCCGCTACAGCCTCCTCTCGGAGGGAAAGCGGTTGCGTCCCACGCTCGTGTTCGCCTGCAACGAGGCGGTGGGCGGGGCCGCGGCTGCCGTCGCCGAGCTCGCCGCCGCGGTTGAGGTGGTGCACGCCTACTCCCTGGTGCATGACGACCTGCCGTGCATGGACAACGATGACCTGCGTCGGGGCCGGCCCACCACCCACCGCGCCTTCGACGTCCCGACGGCCACGCGCGCCGGGTTTCACATGGTCGCACTCGCCGCCCGGGTGCTGGCCGTCGGGCTGGCGGCGCTGGCGCCGGATTCCGAGCGCCGCCGCGCCATCGCGCTCGAATTGTTTCGGGCCGCCGGGGCCGGGGGCATGATCGGCGGGCAGGCACTCGACCTGGAAGCGGAAGGGGTGCCCGCACCGGTGGGGGCGCTCGCGGAAATCCACCGCCGCAAGACCGGCGCGCTGATCGCCGCCTCCTGCGTGATCGGGGGACTCGCCGGGGGGGCGATGCCGCCCGCGTGCGCCGCGCTGCGCGGCTACGGCGCCGACCTGGGGCTCGCCTTCCAGATCTGCGACGACATCCTCGACGCCACGGCAAGCTCCGTCCAGCTCGGGAAGACGGCCGGCAAAGACGCGGCCCTCGCGAAGGCGACGTTCGTCAGCCTGCTCGGCGTCGGCGACGCGCGGGCGGAGGCGGAGCGGCTCGCCGCGCGGGCCGTAGACCGGCTGCGGCAGGCTGGGTTAGCTTCTCCTACGCTCGTGGAACTGGCGCATTACGTTGTTACTAGGCCTAACTGAACCGTGACCAAGGGGCACCGTGTCTCTGCTTGAGACGATCCGCGGTCCGGAGGACGTCAGGCGGCTCTCCAGGGAGCGGCTCCCGCTCCTCGCCGACGAGGTGCGGCGGCGCCTGATCGAGGTCGTGTCCCAGACCGGGGGCCACATCGGTGCGGGGCTGGGCGTCGTCGAATTGACCGTGGCGCTATGCCACGCGTTCGAGTCGCCACACGACCGCATCGTGTGGGACGTGGGGCACCAGGGCTATCCCTGGAAGATCCTGACGGGGCGGAACGAGCGGCTCCCCACCCTGCGGCAGCCGGGCGGGCTCTCCGGCTTCCTGAGACGCTCCGAGAGTGAACACGACCAGTTCGGCGCGGGGCATGCGGGGACGGCGCTGTCCGCAGCCTACGGCATGGCTGCGGCGCGCGATCTCAAGGGCGAGGATTACAAGGTGGTGGCGGTGGTAGGGGACGGCGCGCTCACCTGCGGCTTGCCCTACGAGGCCATGAACAACGCGGGCCCCTCCGGCCGCGACATCATCATGGTGCTGAACGACAACGGGATGTCCATCGCCCCCAACGTCGGTGCCATCAACCGCTACCTGGGCTCCATCATCGCCAGCCCGATCACGGTGCGCATCCGGGAGAAGGTGAAACACCTGATCGAGACGGCGTCGCATGTGGTGGGCGGGCCGAAGCTCGTGGACTTCGCCAAGACGGTCGAGGAGAGCATCAAGAACCTGTGGTCGCCGGGGATGCTGTTCGAGGAGCTCGGGTTCCGCTACTTCGGGCCGATCGATGGGCACGACATCGAGCAGATGGTGCAGACCTTCGAGCTCGTGAAGACGCTCAAGGGCCCGCGTGTCGTGCATGTGATCACGGAGAAGGGAAAGGGCTTCCCACTCCCCGAGCCGGACCTGGAGAAGTACCATGCGCGCGCGCCGTACGACCCGGTGACGGGCCAGCTCAAGCCGGCGCATCCCGGCCCCCCGCAATGGACCAAGATCTTCGGCGAAGCGCTCACGCAGCTCGCTGCCGAGTACCGCGACCTGGTGGCGATCACGGCGGCGATGCCGTCGGGGACGGGGACGAGCGT
>Ga0209802_1003492_pt1 | contig 10524 bp, 9 predicted proteins | sample GraSoiAngelo_129_FD_185886 | JGI IMG/M metagenome (GOLD analysis project Ga0209802, IMG submission 185886) | Grasslands soil microbial communities from the Angelo Coastal Reserve, California, USA - 14_0927_12_40cm (SPAdes) (version 2) | ecosystem: Environmental > Terrestrial > Soil > Grasslands ... | reverse complement strand
GGCGGTCGAGCTGGCCGACGAGGCGCGCCGGATCATCACGCCGGCCCTCGAACGCGGCTTCATCGTGAAGACGAAAGCGGACCGATCCCTCGTCACCGAGGTGGATCAGGCGATCGAGCGGCGGATGCGCGACCTCCTCGACCGCTGGTTCCCCGATCACGGCGTCATCGGCGAGGAGTATCCACCCACGCGGCCCGACAGCCCGTTTCAATGGATTCTGGACCCGATCGACGGCACCGAAGAATTCGTCAACGGCATTCCGACGTTCGGCGCCATGCTCGCTCTCCACCATCGAGGCGTGCCGCTGGTCGGTCTCATCGATCACGCTGCGCTCGACGTCCGAGTCCACGCCGGCGTCGGGCTGGGCGCGTTCCGCAATGGCCAGCGCATCCGACTCGTCGACGCGGCCGTGGACCAGCACGCCGACCAGGTGAGGCTTGCGCTGAGCGCCCGCATCAACTTCACGCGCCAGATCGACGAGGGGCGTCTCTTCGAGACGCTCACGCGGCTCTATCCGAACCACCGGATCTATCGAGCGGCCTATGCGCACACGGCCGCCGTCACGGGCGCCGTGGATGCGATGGTGGACATGCACAACCACGTGTGGGACCTGGCGCCGAGCCGCGTGCTCATCGAAGAAGCGGGCGGTGTCTATGAGGTCGTGCGAGATTTTCCGGCGGCCGATGGCGCTCGGCTTCTCAGCGCCGTCTTCGGCAAGGCGGCCGTGGTCGAGCGCCTGGTGGCCGTGTTCCGGGCAAGCCCTGTATAGTGCATCGGTCGGCGACGACGCTGCAGTGAACGCGACGAGAGCGAGGTCGTAGTCATGCGCAAGACCATCACCGGGACCGGCGGCATGCTGCTCATCCAGACCCTCAAGGACGCGGGGGTCGAGTACCTCTTCACCAACCCGGGCTCCGCGGAGACCGGGATCTTCGCGGCGCTCCTCGAGGACGGCGATCAGAAGCTCGTCGTCGGCAAGCACGAGGGATTGGTCGCGGCGATGGCCGACGGTTACCACCGCATCAGCGGCAAGGTCGGCGTCGTCATCGCTCACGTGATGGGCGGCTCGTACCAGCTCGCCGGGCAGCTCTTCAACGCTCAGGTGGCGGGGTCGTCGCTGCTCGTGATCGCCGGCGACTGGGCGTCGGAGCTGCAGGACTATCGCGGCCTCGCGCCCTTCCCCGGCCTGACCCAGGCCGAGTCGATGCGGCCGATCACCAAGGACGCGCGCTGCGCCTACACCGTGCACACGAATCCGAAGGCGATCTCCCAGGCGACCATCCGCGCGCTCCGCGAGGCGACGACCCCGCCGACCGGGCCCGTCTATCTCTCGATCAGCGCGGAGCTGCTCAATCGCGACGGGCTCGAGGCCCAGATCGGCGAGGACGCCCATTACGTGATCGAGCGGCCGGGTCCGGCGCGGCCGCAAACGGTCGAGGCCATCGCGCGACGGTTGGCCGAGGCGCGCTGCCCGGTGCTGATGTTCGGCGACGACGTCTGGCGCGAAGGCGCTCAGGCCGAGGCCGTTGCGTTGGCGGAGACGCTCGAAGCGCCGGTGTTCAACACGCGGCAGATCTTCGTCAACTTCCCCTCGCGGCACCCGCTCTTCTGCGGCATGTATCCCGTCTCGAAGGACTTCGAGAAGGTCACCGGCTTGAAGCCGGACCTGATCTTCCTCGTCGGCTGCCAGGGCGTTCACGGCAGCGTGGCCGAGCCGACGATCATGCAGATCGGCCCGAACCCGCTGCTGATGGGCCGCCACTATCCGCTCGACGTCGCCGTGCAGTGCGAGCTGCGCGAGACGCTCCGGCTCGTGACCGAAGCGCTGAAGCGCTCCGGTGATCGCGTCGCGGGCGCGGCGCGTCAGCGTGCGAAGGTCCGTGCGTTCGCCAGGCTCCTGATCGAGCGCGAGGAGAACCTGGTGCGCGAGCACGAGCACGATCCGGGTGTGCATCCGAGCGTGCTCGAAGCCCAGCTCGCCGATGTGCTCCCCAAGAACACCGTCGTGGTCCAGGAGAGCTCGACCGCGCGCACGACGCTGCTTCCCTTCGGCCTCGGCGGGATGACGTGGACGCGCAGCGGGGGCGGCTCGCTCGGATTCGGTGTGGGCGCCGCCATTGGCGCCAAGATCGCCGTCGGCCGCGAGCGGCCGGTCGTCTGCCATCTCGGCGACGGCGCGCTCGGCTACAGCGCGGCCGGCTTCTGGACGATGGCCCGCTACAACACCGCGATCCTCACGGTGGTGTCGAACAACGAGAGCTACCAGGTCGTGCGCCACAACTGGCACAAGGACATGCCGGACGCCAAGATGTTCCGCGAGGACAAGTATCCCGGGCTGTGGCTCAGCGCGCCGGCGGTGGATTACGTCGGGCTCGCGCGCTCGCAGGGCGTCGAGGGCGAGAGCGTGACGAGCACGAAGGAGCTGGAGCCCGCGCTGCGACGGGGCATGGAGAAGATCACGCGCGAGAACCGGCCGTACCTGATCGACGTGTCGGTGGCGCGCGAGGGCGTCGGCGCCGAGTCGACCTGGTATCAGGACTGGCAGCTGTAGGGACTTCGACCACCGACGTCACGAAATCGATACACCATCGGAGTGTTGTTGCATACACCATCTCATGCTACGGTCGTGTCGAGGAGACCGTGTCATGGGCAGGACCAATATCGTGCTCGACGATCGGCTGATCCGGGAAGGTCTTCGGCGGTTCAGGTGCCGCTCGAAGCGAGAGCTCGTTCACCTCGCGCTCACTGAGCTGCTGAAGCGCGGGCGGCGGCAAGACCTCCTATCGCTTCGCGGACAGGTCCAATGGGAAGGAGATCTCGCCGGCCTGCGGCGCCTTCGGCCGTGATCGTCGTCGATACGACGGTCTGGATCGACTTCCTCGAGGCCAGGGGCACGGCGTTCGACCGACATTTGACCGAGCTCGTCGAGACCGACGCCCCGATCGCGCTGGTCGACATCGTGTACTGTGAGGTCCTTCAGGGCATTCGTGACGATGATGCTTATCAGCGGACACGCGTGAGCTTGCGGGCTCACCCGATTCTGCAGCCAGGCGGACTCGAGACGTTCGAAACCGCAGCGAACCTGTATCGGGCGGCGCGACGGCGGGGACTCACGGTCCGACGCAGTGTCGACTGTCTCATCGCCGCCATCTGCCTGGAAAGCGGCGCAGAGATCTATCACAACGACCGCGACTTCGATGCGCTCGCCAGCGTTTCGGATCTGGCCATTTACCATCCAGCGTGAGCGCGCGCGAACTCCCACCCGTTCCTGACCCTCCGTCGTTCGGACCGGATCCGCGACAGGAAATGTTCGTTCCGGCCCTTTCGCATCCCGAGAGTGAGGTGCGGGTCGCGGCGACCTCGACTGGCTTTCCCGCGTCAGCCGTCGACCTCGGCCGCCTGCAAACGGAGATAGAGCGAGCGTTCGCGGGCTGGTCGAGCAAAGAGATTCGCTCGCGCTGGCGGAGCGACGTTTTCCCATGGATCAGCCGGTTCACTCGCACGTGGGTTCAACGGCGTTCGGTTCTTCACGCAAAACCGATCCGTTCAGGGATTCGGATCGGCCTCGACACGAAGGACGACCGCGGATACTACCACTACGTCTTCGAGGTGTTGCGGAACCAGCGTTATCAGAAAGCTACGCGGTGTCAAGAATCTCTGGCGCGCTACTCGAGGTTCTTCGCCGGCGGGTAGTCGCGCGAGTAGACCGGCGCGGCCAGGAACGTCGCCGGGTCGTACTTCCAGAACTGGCTCACCTCGCGATACGTGTCGATCACCACGTTCATGAGCCGGCCGTCACGGCGCTCGACACGGCGGATGTAGACGTTGACGATCGGGTTGCCGTAGGCGTCGAGGTGGATCGGGCCCTGCGGCGTATCGGGCAGGCTCACGGCGCGTAGCGCCTTCATGAAAGCGGCCTTGTCCTCGACGCGCCCGTTGACCGCCTTCATCCCCGCTTCGAGGAACAGCACGCCGAGATAACCGCCGATCGTGCAGTAGCCGGGATCGTCCTTGTACTCCGCGCGCATGGCCTGGACCCACTTGCGGTTGGTCGGCGTGTCGAGCGCCGCGCTGTAGGTCCCGGCCGTGATCACGCCGAGCGCCTCGTCGCCCATCGACTTGAGGCTCGACTCCTCGGTGGTCGTCACCATGCCGAGCACCGGCAGCTTCAGGCCGAACTCCTTGTACTGCTTCAGGAAGCGCTGGCCGTTGGTGGGCCCGAAGCCGGCGTAGATGGCGTCGACGTTGGGCTTGATCTGCGCGATGAACGTGCCGTAGTCGGGCGTGGCGATCGGCGGCCACAGCTTCTGGACGATCTTCCCGCCGTTCTCCTCGAACGTCCGCTGGAAGCCGCCGGTGTGTTCGTGGCCGTAGGCGAAGTCGTCGGAGACCGTGGCGATGCGCTTGTAGCCGAGCTTCTTCGCCGCGTACTCGCCGAGCGGATGCGTCACCTGCGAGCCGCTCATCGTCGCGCGCACGAACCAGGGGTTCGCCTTCCGCTGCGTGATGTCGTCGGCGGCGGCCGGCGAGATGATGATCGGCATCTCGGCCTGGCGGATGTACTCGCTGATCGCGTAGACCTCGAAGGCCGCCACCGGCCCCGTGAGCACGTGCACGCGGTTGCGCTCGACCAGCTCCTGCGTCTTCGTGCGCGTCTGAGCGGGCTGGCCGGCGGAGTCGCCGAAGAAGACCTCGACCTTCCGCCCCGCGATGGCGCCGCCGCGCTCCTTGAGCGCGAACTGCAGCCCGTCCTCCATCTGGCGGCCGCACGACGCGATGGGCCCCGAGCGGATGGTAAGGACGCCGACCCGCACGGGCTCTTGCGCCGCGACTGGCGCGCCGAGGAGCGTGAGAACGATCAGAAGGGCGAGGGCCATGGAGACTCCTTTACAGGCCGAAGAGGCGGGCCGCGTTGCCGCCGAGGATCGCGTCGATCTCGGCCGTGGTGAAGCGGAGGCCGTCGGACGTGTCCTCGGGGAGCGCGCGCATCGCCTCGAGATACTGCTTCGTCGGGATGAGCACGTCGTACACGGGATCGTCAGTCCCCCACAGAATCTTCTCGACGCCGGCGATGTCGATGTAGCGCCGGAGGATCTGGCGGAACCTCGGCCGATCGCGGACGACCATCGTCTGCCAGCCCGCCAGGTCGCCGTGGAGATTGAAGTGGATCGCAGCCATGCTGGCCACGGTCTCCCACATCAGCGGACGTCCCGAGTGGGCGGCGATGATCTTGAGATCCGGAAAGTCGCTGCACACGTCGTCGAGCAGCAGCGGATGGGCATGCTTGCTGTGCAGCGGAGGGAAGAAGAACCCCGTGTGCGTGACCACCGGGATCCCCCACTCCTGGATCCGCTCGAGCAGACGATAGGACTCGCGCCCGTTGGGATCCCACCCGGCATCCGGGTGATACTTGACGCCACGCATGCCCCACTCCTCGACGCAGCGCCGGAGGATGGTCACCGCGTTCTTGCGCCGCGGGTCGATGCCGGCGCACGCGATGAGCCGCGAGGGATGCTTGCGGGCGAGGTCGGCGAAGGCCTTGTTCTGGCCCTCGATCGAGACGGCGGCTTCGCCGAGGGCGAGACCGAAGTCGTCGACGAGCATCACGGTCGTATTGATGCCGAGCGCATCCATCTTGCGGAACAGCAGCTCGCCCTCGGGATCCCACAGCGTCGGGAAGTACTTGGTGGCGAACTCTTGCGCGGTCAGCTTTTGACCGCGGTCGCCGCTGACGTGGACACCAAGGTGCGAGGCGAGGGTTTCCCAGAGTGGCTCCGGGAACCACTCGCGCTGCATCAGGTGGTAGTGCGCGTCGACGATGACGGCCACGAGACAGCCGGGAGCCTACCATGAGCTCTCCGCGTCGTGTCGTCGTCTGTGGCGCCGGCGTGATGGGCGCCTCGGTGGCGTACTTCCTCGCGCGGCGCGGCGTCGCGGTCACCGTGGTCGAGCGCACGGGCGTGGCCTGCGCCGCGTCGGGGAAGTCGGGCGGCTTCCTCGCCCTCGACTGGTGCGACGGCACGCCGCTCGGTCCGCTGGCCCGCGCGAGCTTCGCGCTCCACGCCGAGCTGGCGCGCGAGCTCGAGACCGATTACGGCTACCGGCGCATGGACACGTTCATGGTGGCCGCGCGCGAGCGCGGCGCGGTGGGCGGCGGTCATCGCGTCGAGGCTCCGGGCTGGCTTGACGGCGCCGGCGTCGTCACGGCCGCGCTCGGCTCCACCGAGACGACCGCGCAGGTCCAGCCGGCACGCTTCACCACGGCGCTGATCGGCGCTGCGACGATGCGCGGGGCCACGCTACGCATCGGCGTCGTCGAGGAGATCGCCCAGCGAGACGGCGCGGCGCGCGGCGTGAGGGTCGGCAGCGAGACGATCGAGGCCGACGCGGTCGTCCTGGCCATGGGGCCGTGGACCAGCCGGGCCGCGCGCGGGCTGCGGCTTCCCGCCGTGCATGGGCTGAAGGGCTACAGCGTGACGCTCGCCGGCGCCGACGTGCCTGCGCACGCGCTCTTCGTCGACTACCGGACGGCCGACGGCCGCGCGCTCGAGCCGGAGATCTTTCCCCGGCCCGACGGAGAGACCTACGTCTGCGGGATGGCTGACCCGGCGCCACTGCCCGAGTCGGCAGAGGGCGTCGAGGTGAACGACGCGTCGTGCGAGGTTCTCGCCCGCGCGGCGGGCCGAGTGTCCACCGCTCTGGCCGCGGCGAAGATCATCCGGCGCCAGGCGTGCTATCGGCCCGTCACCGACGACGGCCTGCCGCTGATCGGCCGCATTCCCGGTGTCGCCGGCGCGTATGTCGCGACCGGCCACGGCCCCTGGGGAATGCTCAACGCGCCAGCCACCGGGTTGGCGCTGAGCGAACTGATTGCCGACGGCGCTGCCTCGCTGGTCGATCTCCGTCCCTTCGACCCGGCGCGCCGCCGCTGACCGCGGGCCGGCGCGGGTCACCGCGCGATACCCCGGGTGGCCGCGCTATACTCGAAACTCGACTCGAACCCTGGGAGAGCGAGAGATGGCCTACAAGCCGATGGCACTCGACCACGTCAACGTCTTCGTGCGCAACGCCGAGCGGTCGCATCGCTGGTACACGGAAGTCTTCGGGCTCCACACGCAGGACACGATGAAGCACGCCGGCACCGATCGGCTGCGCGCCGCGTTCCTCGCCTGCGACCCAGGCCACGCCCACGACATCGCGCTCTTCGAGGTCGGCGACGACGCCGCCGGGCCGCAGAAGGGCCAGGTCGGTCTGAATCACGTCGCCTGGAGGATGGAGACCCTCGACGACCTCGCGGAGATCTATCGACGCCTGAGCGACAAGGGCATCCCCGTTCGCGTCGCCGATCACACGGTGTCCATCGGCGTCTACTTCTCGGACCCCGACGGCAACGGCCTCGAGGTCTACTACGAATTGCCGCGCAGCCAGTGGCACCAGGACCGCCCGTTCTCGGGAGGCGGCAACAAGGGGCGGTTCCCCGGGCCCTGGGACGAAGCGCTTCGCCAGTCGGCGCCGGCTCTCACCACCGTCTGATCGACGTCGGCTGGCCGCGCCACTTTTAAACCGACGGCGGAGCATCTGATGCGCGTCATCGACATGGAGTGCAGCGTCCCGAAGCTCGCCACGGGCAACGACGACACTCCGGCCGCGAGCGCGACGTCACCCGGCGCATCGGCAGCGCAACGCCCGGCCGGCTACGGCATGGCCAACTACGAGCGGATCTTTCGCTCGCGCCGTGACGGTGGCGACACGCGGCCGGACACGAAGCTCTCCGCGTGGGTGGATCTGCTCGAGCGCGCCGGCATCGTGCGAGCGCTGCCGTTCGGCGCCTCCAACGACGAGGTGGCCGAGCTCCTGCGCGACTACCCTGACCGCTTCATCGGCCTCGCCCGCATCAGCGCGCTCCACGGCATGCGCGGGGTCCGCGAGCTGGAGTTTCGCGTGCGCGAGCAGAAGTTCGTCGCGCTCGGCGTCTCCGCCCTGGTGGACGGCATCCCGGCCAGCGATCGCCGCTTCTATCCGCTCTACGCGAAGGCGGTTGAGCTCGGCATCCCGGCGCGCATCTACTCCTCCATGAACTACGCGACCGACCGGCCGTACGACCTCGGCCACCCCCGCCACCTCGACCAGGTGGCGATCGATTTTCCGGAGCTGACGATCATCGGTGGGCTCGGCGGCTGGCCCTGGGTGAACGAGATGGTCGCGCTCGTCCGCCGCCATCCCCGGCTCTACCTCGACACCTCGGCGCATCGCGCGAAGTACCTCGGCCAGCGCGGCTCGGGATGGGAGATGCTCATGCAGTTCGGCAACACGCTCATCCAGGACAAGGTCCTGGTGGGGCTCTCGGCCGGCCTCGTCGGCCAGCCTCACGAAACGCTGATCGAGGAGTACCTGGCCCTGCCGCTGAAGGACAGCGTCAAGGAGAAGTGGCTCTACCTGAACGCCGCGCGCGTCTTCGCGCTCGAGTAGGGATCCCGATGCTGACGCCCCAGACGATCGACGCCACCGCCCGCGCCTCCTTCGAGATGCACCGGACGCGCGCCCGCTATCGCCCGCTCGACGCCGACGTCCGCAAGGCGCCGCTCGACGACGCCTACCGCATCCAGGACGCGCTGCATCGGCTGATGACCGACGCCGGCCGCGGCGAGATCGCCGGCTGGAAGATCGCGCTCACGTCGAAGGCGATGCAGCAGATGACCGGCGTGGACCAGCCCGCCGCCGGCGCGATCTTCTCGAAGGTCGTGCATCCGTCGCCGGCGCGGCTCGACGTCGCCGCCTATCACCACCTCGGCGTGGAGTTCGAGGTGGCGGTGCGCGTCGGCGCGGATCTGCCCGCGAGCGGCGGGCCCTGGACGCGAGCCTCCGTGGCCGATCGGGTCGCCGCGTGCCTGCCCGCCTTCGAGCTGGTCGAGGACGGCAACGCCGACTACAAGACGCTCGACGCCTTCACGCTGGTCGCCCAGAACACGTGGAACGCCGGCATCGTGCTCGGGGCGCCGGTGACGGCGTGGCGCTCCGTCGATCTCGAGCGCGCGGTGACGCGCTGCTGGATCAACGATCAGCCGGGCGGCGAAGGCAAGACGGGCGATGCGCTCGGTCACCCGTTCGAGGCGCTGGCGTGGCTCGCGAATCTCCTCAACCGTCGCGGCCGCATGCTCGAGCGCGGCATGGTCGTGATGACCGGCAGTAGCATCACCACCAAGTTCCCGGCGCCGGGCGACCGCGTGCGCTTCGTCATCGACGGCCTCGGCGAGGTGGCGCTCGAAGCCACGCGTTAGACGCTGACGCGCCCGGCCGTGAGCGCCGCGGCCCGAGCACGATCAGGCTGGCCGCCACCGCCTCGAGCACCGTGCACGCCGCGAGCGCCGGCCCGTAGCTGCCCGCCCAGTCGCGGATCAGGCCGACGAGCGACGGCCCGAACGCGAACGTGAACTGATTGATCCCGACCACCAGGCCGACGAGCGCGCTGAAGCTCGCGCGCGGCCACTCGACGGCGAGGATCAGGCCGGGCAGCGTCGTCAAGTTGCCGACGCCGAGGCCGAACAGCGCGCAGCCGGCATAGATGCCCGCCGGCGACCCCGCCCTCGCGAGCAGGGTGACGCCAACGATCTGGACGATCAGCGTCGCGCTGGCGACGACGCGTCGATTCAGGCGATCGACGACGAAGCCCGTCACCAGACGCCCGATCAGCGCGGCCGCCGTCGCTGCGCTCACGGCGCGCGCTGCCGCTCCACCACCGAGCGTGGGCGTCACGAGCGCGACCAGGTGCGTGAGCACGCCGACCTGAGCGGCCAGGCCGAGGGCGAACGGCGCTGACACGCTCCAGAAGCGCCACGTGCGGAGCGCCTCGCCACGACCCCGCTGCGACGCTTTGGCGGCGGCAGGGTCTTCGGCGTGGACGACCGGAGCGGTGCCGCCGTCGGGGCCAAGGCCGAGCTCGCGCGGATCACGCCGCATGAGCGCCGCGGTGACGAGCAGCGCCATCAGCGACACGACGGCGGCGACGGCCAGCGCACGGGTGAAGCCGAGCGCGTCGATGAGACCGACGAGCACGGGCGCCACGAGCACGCCGCCCAGCGTCGCCCCGTTGAACGCGATGCTGACGGCGAGGCCGCGGCGCCGCTGCCACCAGGGCGCGAGGATGACGTTGATGGCCGCGCCGCTCATCGCCCCCCAGCCCACCGACATCACGAGGAAGACCGGATAGAGCTGCCACGGCCGCGCGACGATGCCGAGCGCCGCGACGCCGGAGACCATCGCGATGCTCCCGCCGATCACGACGGCGCGCGGACCGAGCCGCTCGTACAGGCCGCTGGTCGCCGCCGTCAAGAGCGCACCCGCGACGTAGTACACCGTGACCGGCGCCGACACCGTGGAGGCCGACCATCCGTGCAGCCGCTGCAGGCTCGCGAGGTAGACCGTCAGGCCGTAGAAGCCGAGGCCGAAGCTGAACATCGCCATCACGAAGGTCGCGCCCACGACGGTCCAGCCATAGAAGTATCGAGGGCTCATACGTGCCGACCA
>Ga0209802_1003491_pt1 | contig 10532 bp, 10 predicted proteins | sample GraSoiAngelo_129_FD_185886 | JGI IMG/M metagenome (GOLD analysis project Ga0209802, IMG submission 185886) | Grasslands soil microbial communities from the Angelo Coastal Reserve, California, USA - 14_0927_12_40cm (SPAdes) (version 2) | ecosystem: Environmental > Terrestrial > Soil > Grasslands ... | reverse complement strand
GAGGCCCGGAAGGGAGCAGTCGTAAGGTCGACGTTCGACGCAGGTGGGATCCCAGGGTGGAGAAAACAGCTAGGACACCGTGCCTGGAAGAGATGCCCATCACCAGAGGACGCCACCATCGCCTTTGGGGATTCCACCACTCCCCCCAGAACTCCAATCTGAAGTGGTCAACCTTGCTCTCTGGATGAAAAGAGAGGGCTACAGTCCGGCAACAATCAAAGACCGTACCAAGACAGTCAGACGACTAGCCCAGCAACTAGGGACCCTGCTGGATGGGGAACTCAGTGAGGGACTGGGTAGCCAATCAGTCTACAACTGAACGGATCAAGATTGGGGTCCAGGACGCATCGGATGCGGATTCGTCATCAAAGCCCCGCCTAAGAGAGATAGAATACAGCCGATGGGAGCACAAGCAACCTTGACCTCGTAGAAACGAGACCCATTCCGCCTTCTAATTTATCGAACCCTTAAACGCGGGGATTATCTCCGCATCAGCTGAATTCAATGCAGTACACACGGCTCGGGTCAACCGGCCTAGAGGTCTCCCGTATCTGCCTAGGAACGATGTCCTTCGGCAACACCGAAGAATGGATGGTCGAGATAGACAAGGCAAGGCCAATTGTAAAACGCGCACTCGACCTTGGAGTCAACTTCTTTGACACCGCGAATCTATATTCCAACGGACGATCTGAGGAGATCATGGGCGAGCTTCTGAAGGATCAAAGAGACGATGTAGTAATCGCGACCAAAGTTAGACTAAAAGTCGGTGAGGGACCAAACAAAGAAGGGCTCTCACGATACCATATTCTGCATCAGGCGAGAAAATCTCTCAAGAGGCTACGGACTGATAGAATCGATCTATACCAGATTCATCGGTGGGATTACTCAACCCCAATCGAAGAAACACTCGTTGCGCTGAACGATCTCGTCCGACAAGGAACTGTCGGATACATTGGCGCATCTAGCATGTGGGCCTGGCAGCTCGCCAAAGCACTGTTCACCAGTGACCGTTTCGGGATCGCGCGATTCGTTTCAATGCAGAACCACTACAACCTCTGCTATCGAGAAGAAGAACGCGAGATGATTCCATTATGCAAGGATCAAGGAATAGGCTTGATCCCCTGGAGCCCGTTGGCCAGAGGATTCTTGACAGGAAGATACAAGCGAGGAAAGACGCCCAGCACGTCGAGATACAAGACTGACAAGTACTTCGCGGAGAGATTCTTCCGTCCCGAAGACTTTGACGTTGTAGAGCGCTTAGAAGAGGTTGCAAAGGAGAAAGGAGCGACAACGGCCCAGATAGCGCTCGCATGGCTACTACACAAGGGCGTAAACGCCCCGATCATCGGCGCAACCAAGGTTGAGCACATTGATGAGGCGGTCGGGTCGGTGGATCTTCAGCTCTCGGCTGATGATGTGAGAAGGCTGGAGGAACCCTATAAGACGCATCGGATTCTAGGACATTCCTGATCCGCCTTTGACAAAAGGAATGATGCGATTCTTGTTTCGGCTCATATCACCGCGACCAACGTTTCCAATGGACATGACAGAGTCAGAGAGAAAGGGTCATGGGGAGCACGTCACTTACTGGACAGCCCTCCGCGACAAGGGCATTGCAATCGTCTTCGGACCAGTCCTCGATCCCAAAGGCGTGTGGGAGTCGCAATTGTTGAGACACCGGACGAAGCGACTGCACGGGCCCTCTTGGCAAATGACCCGGTAGAGAAAGCAGGCCTCAGCAGGATAGAGATCTACCCGATGGCACCCGGCACGATAGTGCGGGAATAGAGATTCTCTGGTTTTCGCTTCAGCCGAAGGTGTAGGTGTAAAGACGCAGGTCGTCAGCTTTCGTGATCAGCTTCAGCTCATGAGTCTCGAAGGCCTTACCGCGAACTATATCGTAAAGTCTATTCTCAGTAACAGCGAGGAAACTACCTGTCGAATCCCACTGAACATCTGCCCCAGCCCTCCCCTTTTCTATCGGCTTTCCATCAAGCTCAACGTCAACTCTAACCCGTTTCACGTCTGACAATCCCAGGACAGCGCTGGCGTTGCGAGCACCATACTTCAAGAGAATGTAGCCTGGCTCGGTAGTTGCGTGCATGATGTACTCAGGGAACTGTGTCCAATCTCCACTCAAGTATGGCGTGTCTCGCGAATGTTCTCCAGGGTCGATATAGCGAGTGCAGCTTCCAGGCACGCAAACTTGTCCATTTCCAAAACCTTGCGACCGCAATGTCCCCGTGTAAATTTCAGGGGTCGTATTCGGCATAAACCGAAACTTCTCAAGCTTGTTGGATCCAGCATCGCCCTTATCCGCTGCGGGCCTCCCTGTTTCTTTCAACAAATCTCGAATTCTGTCTTCCATCTTCTCATAATCCCCTTCTCCGGCATGTTCCCATCGAATTGTTCCCTTAGAATCGATTAACGTCTGCCTCGGCCAGTACTGGTTTCCGTAGAGCTTCCATGTGATGTTCTCGCTGTCGATTGCGACGGGGTATCCTATCCCAAACCTCTTCACCGCACTGGAAACGTTCTCCGGGAGTTTTTCGAACTCGAACTCTGGAGTATGAACCCCAATCAAGACGAAAGGGTCTCCCGCGTATTCCTTGTGCAGCATTTTCATGTGGGGTAGCGATCGAACACAATTCACACAGCTATAGGTCCAGAAGTCGAGGAGAACCACCTTTCCCTTCAAACCCGCGATCGTCAATGGAGGCGTGTTAAGCCATCCCCGGAGACCCGAGAACTCCGGTGCCGATTTTCCCGTAAGAGACTCAGCCAGCATATTCTCTTATTCGTACCCCCCCCGCTATAATCTCATCACCAACTCGAGTGGGCGATTCGGCTCGTCATGGCTGGAGAAGGACCCACCTAGAATGTTATGTTAGGTTGTTACGTGTTTCATCGGAGAATTACGGGATCAGTCTATTCAATTCTAGGTCTCGTTTTCTAGGGTCCAAACCAGTTAGTTCAGCCTTGCAACCATTTGTGGTAGGAAGGAGTTTGCTAGTACTTGAGAGCTACGGAAAAGGGGTCCGAGGAACACGCGGGCAAAACCATGAAAACAGTTCTTTCCCTCACCCTTCTCGTATCGGGTCTGATCGGCGTCTGGATAGCAGCTAATGATGGATGGCTTTGGGCTGTCGCTCCAAGCCACGCATACGGTCTCCTCGCATTTGCCGCTCTCGACGTTACGCTAGCATTTGTCGTCATAGTAGTCCCAAGGCTTGCGTATGAAGGAGCCCTTCTTGTCTCGATGGCCCAGGTCGTTGCCATGGCGGGAGACGCTTTGACCTTCACTCCTACTGGGACTCTGCAAGCGGCGTTCAGGGCGTATCTGCTAGGTGACACAGCATTTGTAGCGCTACTAGGAATCCAGTTCGCGGTCGCAGGAATCACGGCAACTGCTATTGCTCTGACTCATGGAGTAAAGCACGGAGTTCATTTTGAACAAGCTAAGCATCTCAAGTCGCTACGCTAGGCTAAGCCCGGGGAACAGCGTGGATCTTGGCCACATCCTGACCTAATCCTGACCAGCCAATATTAGATGCGTTGGGCTCGTTATTCCTGCAAGTCTTAATGCATGGTCGAGGTTGATTGCAAGATGCTTCAGGTGTTTCGGAACTGGCGAAAGTCCATTCCTCATCCGACACATCATGGAAGCGCCTCCTATGGTATGTTCTCGCCGGGTCCCGTGGCGGAACCAATCGTGGCAAGATCATCAATCTCCTCCGTAAAGAGCCTCGCAACGTCAACCAGCTCGCTGAGGCCCTCGACGTTCACTATCGAGTCGCAGAGCATCACGTCCGAGCATTGGAGAAGAACAATCTCATCACTCCATCCGGAGAACGGTATGGCAAACTCTACTTTCTCTCCCAAGAAATGGAAGCCCACCTTCACATATTCGACGAGATCTGGACTAAGATTCAACCCCGAGCTAGGGAGGTGAAGGAATAATGGTTTCATTGATGGATGCAAGCATGTATACTGCTGGTCTCAATGCCATTCTCCTTCTAGGGCTCATCATCGTCTACGCACGCATATACCGCGACACGCATGCCCAGTTTAGTCTCGGTCTAATGGTCTTCTCTCTGATACTTTTCGCACAGAACATTCTATCGGTATACTCTTTCGCTACAATGTCACTCTATGTTGGAGAGCCGTTCCTACCGTATCTTCTCGGGATCAACGTCGCCGAGGTTCTCGGAGTCTTGGTCCTGTTCAGGACGACCCTTCGCTGAAAAACAGGCCAGATCAGATCAAACAACGAGCCCGCTTTTCATAATCCGTCAAATAGATTTCTGAGCTATTCCGAGCCACTACAAGAATTGGAAGGTGCTGTCGATCGAAGGGCCAAGACGAAAATAGGGGCTACGAATCATTCTTGTGCGTTATCCGGTGTTGAGTGGGTTGCAATGAGCTCGGAAGAAGATGACATGAGTGAAGATAGGGAGTTGGAGGAAGAAACCGACGAAGAATCGGAAGAACATGTCTCGGAAGAAATAGAGGAGCGAGAAGAAGAGAAAGAGTCAGAGACGGAACGAGAATCCGAAGTCAAATCGAGAGGGCGAGAAAAAGAGAGTGTTCAGAAAGCGCAGAGTGGAAAGAAGCCGGGCCGGACTAGTTAGTGACCCATTCTTTCCACTGATAGACACTATCGTAATCAGGAGCCAAGATGTTTGAGAAAGAACTCTGTTATCTTCGAGTAGCAGGTTACTCTGTTCTTGAACCGCAGCACGTCATGGCCTTCGTCCTCGAAGACAAGGTAGTCCACTTGAACCCCGCGACGGCGCAGGTCTTCTACCACTTCAGCTGACTCAGGCTCTGGGACCCTCGGGTCGTTCTTTCCTTGGATGATCATTAAGGGAGACGAAAGATTCCCGAGGTAGGTCTTGGGAGAATGCTCCAAGAGTACGTCGCGGTCTTTCTCCGGGTCTCCGACCGCCAATCGGATGTAGGGCATCCAGGAGGGGGGAGTTCGAGAAGCCCACTTCGGTAGATCGTAGGGTCCGAACATGTCCACAGCAGCCTTCCACATGTTCGGAAACCGTGAGGCCAGCGTTAGGGTCATGAAGCCTCCGTAGGATCGTCCCACAACCGCCCTGCGCGTCGAATCGATCCTTGCGTCCTTCTCCAAATGCTTCAAGCCTTCAAGATGATCCTTGACGTCGTTTCCACCCCAGTCCCTGTCGATCAGCTTCATGTACTTCATGCCATACCCGGTGCTTCCTCGGACGTTCGGGACGAAGACCGCGAACCCATTCAAGGTCAAGTACTGTATCAGAGGCATCGAGAACCACGTAAAATCTGGCCTCTCTTGGCCTTGGGGTCCGCCATGAACATACTCCACCAAGGGGCGGCGACCCGTGTATCCGAGTTTAGACGATGGAAGATAGAGTCGGGCCGAAACCCTCAGCCCATCCCAAGTGGCGTAGCTCGCATCTTCCCCGGCAGAAAGATAATCCTTGGGAATGCCCAAGACCTTCTCGTCTGAAATACGAATAACGGAGCCCTTCCTGTCCGGAGGATAGAGGTAGAGTTGGGAAGGCACGTTAGCTTTTGTGAACGACAATACATACTCAACCGTCATGGGCGGACCTTTGTTCACCTGCCAGTCTAGTCCCTGAATTACGCCATCAGAAAGTTGGCCCTGGCCACATAGCGTTTTGGTGATTCTGAATGACGGAGGATTGCCGGGAGTAAATGTCCCTTCGTATACCCATGAAGCACCGTCAATGTTGTAGATGAGAACGAAGATGTCGCCCTCTACTTTCTTTGACCCAATAAGTTCTCCGATTCCCGAGTGTTTGACCCCACGAATCTGGACTTCAACTGGTCTGGAGGGGTCGCTAAATCTGAGATAGGTCAAGCCTCCGTCGTCGTGAAAGATGCTTGATACGAAAAGCAGGCCATTGTCATCATCCACGAAGTTGCACCAGTCGATTCCGGATGGTGGGACCGTCTTGCCACCTCGCTCGGCGAGAGGAATACCGTAGAGTAGTTTCCGCTCACTCATTCCCTCCTCCCAGTAATACAGAACAATGTCGCCTGCGGTGTATCCGTCTCCGAGGATAACCTTGGAGTGATCAGAGTTGACGCCGAGACACCTGTTGCCGTAAAGGCTTCTTCCGAGGGAAGTCACATCACGGGTTGTCACGTCAACTCGTAAGCATTCTGTCTCAGGATTCTTCCTGTCATCTCTGTCGAAGTATGCAATATTCTTCTCAAGATCGCACTCAACGCAAGCCAGCTTCTCGTCTTGATATCTGTCGCCTAACCCCTTTTCGGGAATACCCCCTTCAACCGGGATGAGCATCGGCTGATAGTTCTCGTTTCCCAGCTTATCCATCATAACCAAGACCCTTCCCAGTTTCGGCAGAACGTAGAAATTGTGTCCATCCATCAAATGTGGATTGACTAAAGCTTGGCCGCCGGGAAGAAGCGGTTGAGGAATGCTCCCCTTCTTGTCCATAGAATAGAGGCTGAGAACACCGCTGAAATCGGAGAGGAAGAATACTCTGTTCCCAACAATCTTGGGAGCAAGCAATAATCGCGCGGAAAGAAGTGATTCGATTGGAAAATGCGGTTTCGTTGATGGTCTAACTAGAGTTTCGGTAACCGTCAAAATCAGATCGCTGAATTGAAAGGATAAGCCAGTGTATCAAGCTTTTCGGAATAAAGACGCGCGTTTTTACACCGGCTGACCCGGGAATGTTTAAAACGCCGTCGCTGTGTCCAAGCCACGCTGGTAAACTGAAGGATAGGTATGAGCAAGGAACTCAAGAAAATACCCGAAGTCAAGGTCTTCGGCTTGTGGCCTACGGCGGGCATCGAAGCAGAGGACCCGGGGCTGAAGCGCTACATCTCGGCTCGTCCCATTCTCCTTCCACACACCAGCGGTCGACACGAGCACCAGCGTTTCCGGAAGTCCACGATCAACGTCGTGGAGAGACTGATCGATGATATGATGCGGCCAGGCATTGCCGGGGGCCGCAAGGCTCGCGCTATCAGTATCGTGCGTAACGCCTTCGAACTCATCAGTATTAAGACCCATAAGAATCCGATCGAAATCCTCGTCCGCGCTATACAGAACGCGGCGCCTGCGGAGGACGTGACGAGAATCGCCTACGGTGGGATCGTCTACCCAATATCCATAGACATAGCGCCTCAGCGAAGAGTCGACATAGCCCTACGACACATCACGCAGGGAGCCAGAGCAGCCTCGCACAATAATCCGCGAAGCGTTGATGAATGCCTTGCAGACGAGCTAATCCTTGCCGCGGCAAGAGACCCTAAGAGTGCCTCTGTCCGTAAGCGAGATGAAATAGAAAGAATCGCCCTATCGTCACGCTGATGGAATCTTATTCTTTCCCGAGGTCTCCGGTACTCCTCCATCTCTGAAGAAGAAGAAACCCTCCACCGATCGCAACACCCACCAGCGTCGACGCTAGATACCCGTTCAAGAGATAACCCACTGGCCAAGCATTCTGGGCAATCCATTCCTGCATGTATCCATTAGACTGATACTCCGCTGAGACTCCTGATAATAGGAGAACGATGATCACAAACTGTGCGAATGCGATGAGGAGAGTTGTGTCAACACGTCGGGTTCGCTTAGTCATGGTCAATCCTACGCCCACGCCCCTGATCCGCCTTCTGCATTCAAGCCAGGGAAAATAACTTACGCTTAGGTATCCCATCTTTATACCACACCGATCCCGGCCCACTACAACTTGCATAGCATCGAGAAAGAAGTCCTCGCAAGCTCATCGCTAAGCTCTCAAATTGAGAGGGCGGGCACACTTCTTCAGAACGGTGCGCTTGACCAGATAGAAGGCTACAGGACCCGGTTCGAGGCAGTCGAAGGTCTGTACGAACGACTCTTCCAGAACATCATCAAATCCGACTTCAACTACTCCTCGGCCTACGAAACTGCCAAGAAATTCTTTGGGTCAGATACCGTTTCTTTCGCGGCGGTAGATGGAACAGAATACTCTCGTCCTCTCTTCGATCTAGTCGTCTTCTTGGGAGGGTCTTATGCTTCACGTGGAACGATCAAGTTCTCCCCCACGCGCTCCCCCTCAGTCGAGTATGAGGAACAGTTTCTCAAGACCGGACGGGCGCTATCTAGTTGTGTCCCGGTTTATGTGAACGAGGTTCCGGAGATTGACCAGAGCTTTCTTCATCCTGGAGAGAGCACCGAGATGTCCCTGGCAACGCCCCTGACGGATGAGGCGATTGCCAACAACTCCACTATTCCGATGTGGATCATGACCTTCTCCGAGTACTACCTCGCCTACAAACTAGCTACGGAAATAGATGGGCCAAGAATCATCTTCTTGGACAGAAGCCTTGCAACAAGTCTAGCCAGCCTCATTTACGATACGTCAAGGCGAAAGCTCTGGAAGTCCAACGGCTCGCTATACGGGCTCGACGTTGGCGGGGTCCCGATTGACATCAACGACCTCGCCTATGGACGACATCACGTCGACAATCCCCAGCTTGACCTTCCCGCTCCCCGTGGCGACTATCTACGTTACAGGTGCTGGCTGGCTCTAGAACGTCACGGACCGCAAAGCCTCGATTCACTATCCACCCTACTAGGAATCACCCAGTCGGATAGGCGGAGGCGGATAGAACGAATACTTCGCAAGTCAAAGCTTGAAGGCTTTCTAGAAGAGCTCCTCGGAACCTATGGGCTGAAGGATCGATACCTCGGAACTTGGACCCGGATCAAGACTCTCATCAACACAATAGGTGGTCGAATGTTCGAAGAGAAACCCAAACAGAACCCTATGAGGGTGTGGAAGAATAATGACTGGCACTGGCTCACCACCCAGGACCTAGCGTTTCTCACGCTGTTCACGCTCAACCTTCTGGTCGAAGAATGTTGGCGCAAACAAATTCTTCTGATAGGCCTCACCAAGGATACGGCCGCCCGGGACCTGAAGAACCATGTTCTGCCAGTGCTCTCTTCTAACAAGATCTGGTCCTCAGACATTACTCAGGACGATTTGAGCCGAATACCCAACACCGACCGGATGATGCTTCAGACACTGAGCGTATTCAACTACGAATCCATGAAAGTACCATGGTCGCTCACGGAATACGATTCCGCCTTTCTGATGATCGTGCCCGACTTCAAGAAGCAGCTCGGGTTTGTCAGCGGTGCTATCAGGAACAAGATAACCCCCGAGAGGCTGTTTCTGAAATCGTACATTCAGTTATCGCAAACTGATATTGATCCTCAGCTTCGCAGCAACGTGCTGCTCTTGGACAGATTATCCTACCCTGAGTTCGATTATCGTCTCGACTCAACTCTCGAGTTCAAGCATGTCTACGGTAACGCGGAAGAAACGGTGAGACCGATCGTTTTCCGGGACAAGACCGTCACGAATCCAATTCAGGAGCTTGTCATGCAGACCCTTTGCGCTATGACGAGTAATAGTATCCCTGAGCTTTTCGGTCACAACAAGCCACTGTTCATCGCTGACAAGGTGGCTAAGTGGCACAACGAGGAGATGAGGCGGATAATCGATACAACTGGCAAATGGCTTATGAACAATCCCAGCCTCCGACACTTCGTCTTCTACATGAGCACGTTCCGTGAGAGGAGAAGCGAGATTGAAGGTAGTCGAAGAGACAGCTTCTAGATATTTCACCGATTTCGACGGGCGCTTCAAGGCCCGCCTCAGCCAGGTAACTCCCGCGTTCATGCCGGTAGCCACCCACGAGCTGACCGGCACCTCATCGCGGTACGAGTGCAGGATCAAGGTCGAATATCACAAAGATATCATGAGCCTCATCGAGGAAGGAATGCTCGTTGCAGTACGCAACTTCAAGTCGAACCAGAAACAACAACGATATTCTCTCATGGTCATCAGCCGGGTCTGGCCTGAACACTACGGGCTCAAAGGCCTCTCCGAACACAGCTATTATCCGATGCAATTTGAGATAATCCAGCAATCCGTGCGCGACTGGGATACAAGCGACAAGTCGACAATGATGGTGCAGATCAGCGCTCTTCCTATCAACTATGATCTGCTCATAGACGGTGATGGAGAGCCAAAGTACGAGAAGGGATTCTCCTATCCGGTTATCGCTGCCGAGGCCAACATTCTGAATCGGGATATGATCAGCCACATGTACAACAAGCGAATCTTGGACAAGATCGGTTACAAGGCGAAGACGACTACAAGTGATGCGTACAAGGACCCGCGCATCGGAACGATCCAGATGTTCGAGTCCATGGAGGAGAAAATCCCGATCTATCTCGACTTTGAGTCTATGGTTCGCTATCACTTCGGAATCTTCGCCTTCACCGGCGCCGGAAAATCGAACCTGCTAGCGAACACTCTGAGGCGAATCCTCCTACATGCTCCAGAGATCAAGGTCGTTGTGTTCGATATTTCCAGCGAGTATCCCTTCCTCTTGATGGACCTGTTCGCGGACGAGAAGATTCCATCAAAGATCATCCTCGAAAACCCTGTAACCTCGGCAGACCAGTTCTACGTCAGTGTTGTCAAACC
>Ga0209802_1003488_pt1 | contig 10536 bp, 8 predicted proteins | sample GraSoiAngelo_129_FD_185886 | JGI IMG/M metagenome (GOLD analysis project Ga0209802, IMG submission 185886) | Grasslands soil microbial communities from the Angelo Coastal Reserve, California, USA - 14_0927_12_40cm (SPAdes) (version 2) | ecosystem: Environmental > Terrestrial > Soil > Grasslands ... | reverse complement strand
GGACGTGACCCCGCTTGCCGCAGTGCGCGCACTCGATCAGGTCATCCGGATCGAGTCTCGGCTACGGCGACGTGAAGCGGTTCGCCGACAAGCCGATGCAGACCATGCTCGCGCCGATGGTTGAGGACGGGACGCTTCTCTTGGCGCGGCTGGACTTCCTCGTCCTCGTCAGCACTGGGTCCGCGTTCATCACGTCTGATCCGGGGGCTCAGCAGGCCGACACTCCCGAGACAGGAGCAGCGCGAGGCGCCGAGTGTGCCCTTAACGGCTTGGCGGAGCCGGAGGCGCCGCCGGCGCAGCCGGCACCCATACCCAGGCATAAGCTACCGTCACTCCATCGCCTTGCAGGCGGTAGCAGCCGCTGGCGTAGCAGACTGGCGCCACGGACACCTGCGTCTGCGGCTGGTAGGCCTGAGCGGGTGCGTAGACTGGGTCTGGGTAGACTGGGTACGCCGCATAGGGATAGGCATAGTACGGGTACGCAAGCGCTGAGCCGACGAAGACCCCTCCGACGAAGGCGGGCCCGAAACAGCAGAAGTGATGGAACCCATCGTGATGGAATCCGCCACGGAACCCGCCGTGAAAGCCACCGCCGCGCCCGCTCCAGGCAGAGACCGGGGCGGCGAGGGCGAGGGACAGCATAACAACGAGCGCCAGACTGAGGATCTTCTTCATGACTGACTCCTTCTCGACAGCAAAGCCACCACGCCCAAGCGCCTAACTTTGTAGCGTAACCCTCCAGCCGACGTCATGGTTCCAGGGTCGGCCCCGGGGCGCATGACGCGAGTATGGCACAGCGCGCTCTACTCGCCCCGGTCCAGCCGGGACGTCGTGGCGTGTCCGTGTGGGGTCATGTTTGAGCGGTGGGTCACACCGGAGGATGCTGAGCTGGATCTGCGGCACGCCGCGAGACTGAACTAGCCGCACTTCGCACTCTGGTTATCGGCCGCCGACCCCTACAACGACTGGGACGCGATGGGCATCGTCAGAATGAAGGTGGTCCCACGGCCAAGTTCGGTTTTGACTTCAAGCGTGGCGCCCTCGTGGCCCGCGATAATCCCGCGCACGATGGACAGGCCCAGACCGGTCCCCTCGGACTTGGTCGTATAGCATTCGACCGTGACCTTCCTCGTCGAGAGCGAATCCGCGGCAGAACAATCCGCGAGTGCGTCTGGAAACGCGGAACGAACAACACCGTGGATCCGCGCGGGGCGAAGGGAAAGTGAGTGAAGCAAATGAACTTGCTTGCCGAGCTCGAGGAGTTCGTCGGTGACTACCGCCCCAGGCGAAGTTCTGTCCGGAGTACGCGACTCCGCTTGCCCTGCGGTGCGCTAACCGCGGCACACAGCTGCCCGCCGGGGCGAAGTTCTGCTTCGAATGCGCGACGCCGGTTAACGCGCCTGGCTCCCGCCGCGGTTTGCCTCACCCGAGAGGTCACGTCCTGGGATGCCGAGTTGGATTTACTGCGGGCGGGCGTCGCTAACTGACACGCCGTGGAACACCCGGTCCGGTAGGGATGCTACAGTGACCTGCCCCATTGAAAGGGAGGCCGGGAATGAACCAGAGCCCGATGCACTTCAGTATTGGCGGCCCCGCCCTGGAGGAGAGGTCAGGAACGCGCCTATTGCGCCTCATGACCCTGGCGGCGGCGATTTTCGCGGCGACGGCCCCCTCGGTCGAGGCAGAGGACTTGCCCCAGTTGTTCCAACGCGTCAGCAAATCGGTGGTCGTCGTTCGTGCCAAAGGTCGGGACCTCGCCGCTCGTGACGGCGCGTCGGTTCTCGTGAAATATAACGAGGTCGGCTCGGGCGTGCTGGCCTCCACGGACGGCAAAGTCCTAACGGCGGCGCACGTCGTGCAAATCGCCGACGAAATCACGGTCGAGTTCCTGGGAGGAGAGCGCGTGGCCGCGCAGGTCATCGCGTCCGAGGTCAAGGCTGACCTCGCCTTACTCCAACTTGCCCGCGTCCCGGCCGGGATCCCGCCTGCTCAACTCGGCGACTCGGGCACGGTCCAGGTCGGCGAGCAGGTCTTCGTGGTGGGGGCTCCCTACGGGATCGCGCACACCCTGACGGTGGGATACGTCAGCGGCCGACACAAGCCGAACACGATCTACGCCGAGATGCCGCTGGCCGAGTTCATCCAGACTGACGCCGCCATCAACCAGGGGAACTCGGGCGGACCCATGTTCAGCATGCGAGGGCAGGTCATCGGCATTGTCAGCCACATCATCTCCAAGTCGGGCGGCTACGAGGGTCTCGGGTTCGTTGTCAGCTCGAACATGGTGCGCCAGCTCTTGCTGGAGCGGCGCCCTTTCTGGAGCGGCGTGACCTGGTTTCAGGTCAGCGGGGACCTGGCCGAGTACCTCAATCTCCCTCAACGTTTCGGGCTTCTGGTCGAAGAGGTGGCCAAGCGGTCACCGGCCGAGGCCATCGGGCTTCGTCCCAGCCGGGTCGTCGCAAAAGTCGACGGTCGCGACATCCCGCTCGGCGGAGATATCGTGCTCGCGGCCATGGGGATCCAGCTCGTCGACGAGACGAGCTTCCAGAAAGTGCGGGAGCGCTGGGGCCAGCTCCGGTCCGGCGACGAGATGACCTTCAGAGTATTTCGAGCGGGGCGGGTCATCGATCTCAAGGGTCGCCTTCCCTGACCCGCATTCCTGCTTCTCGCCAAAGCGGGCCCCCACAGTGCCCATTGAAATGATCGCGAGGTACATCGTCGTGACTCGCGGAGCGTCGCATACGCTGGTACCACTCGCGATGTACCCGCCACAGAGGTAGAAGACAGCTACGCGACCCCGGGGCCTGATTCTGAGCCTGGAAGTTCTTGTGGCAGCGCCCGCACTCGAAGTGGCTCGAGACTAACCAGCTCGATGTGCCCTGGCGCGCGGAAGCTGCTGATATTCCTGAAATACAGTTCCGGTATCAGTCTTGCCCTTATATACCCCAACCATGGAACGCTCTGGCCAGGGGTTTGGGATGCTACGGGCCTGTCGTCCCGTCTCCCGGGCTTTCTCGGCGCGATATGTGTCCCGCATCGGATTCCAGATCCGAGAAAAGACTTCGGAGCTCGCAAGGTTGGGGCTGCTTCACTGGCGAGCGCTACTCTTCAAGATCTGGCGCAGTGGGCACACCGGGTTGGGCATGCGGCTCAGCTCCAAGATCTTCCTCGCCTCTGCGCTCGTAATCCTCGTGTTCGCGGGCGTCAGCGCATTGAGCCTGGGTGCAGTGGGTCGTCTCGTGTCCGTGAACCGGGAGATCACGGTCAGCACGATTCCGGCGCTGAGCCTCACAGCATCCGCCCGCGACGCGCTGCCGAGGCTCCGCGCGCTTGAAGCGCGCGCGCTGGTGCTGGGTGACCAGCGCTACGCGACCGCATGGACCGAGCTGGCGACGCAGGTCACTGAGGACCTCCAGCGCCTGGCCGAGTATCCGCTCAGCCAGCCGGAGGGGCTGCACCACCGCGAGGCCAGCGCCACATTTGCGGAGTATCGGGGCATTTTTGAGAAGGAGCAGATGCTTCTCCGGCGCGGCGATCGTGCCGGCGCCCTACGTCTGTCCGACACTACGGCGCGGGAGCTCGCTGAACAGGTCCGAGGGAATCTCGACGGGACGATGGCCGCGACCCGCTCGCGGGTCATCGCCTCGCAGGCGGAGGCTGCGCGCCTGGAGGCTGGCACGTGGACCGCCGTGCTGATCGCACTGGGCGCGGCCGTCGGCCTGGCCTTGTTCGGCACGGCCATCATCGCTCGACGGATGACGCGCTCCCTCGATCTACTGTCCTTGGCCACGGCAGAGGTCGCCGCGAATGCCTTTAGAGAGCCCATCGCGGTTGAAAGCGACGACGAAATCGCAGCGCTTGCGCGGTCGTTCAATTTGATGGCGAGTCAGCTTCGTCAGGCGGAGGAAGCGAAGCGGGAGTTTTTCGCGACGGTCTCACACGAGCTTCGGTCGCCGCTCACGTCGATCCGGGGCGCAGTCGACCTCCTTCACGCTGGCGATCCCGGCCCGCTCACCGAGAAGCAGGTGCGTCTCACCGACAGCATCGGGCAGAGTTCCGAGCGCCTACTGCGCCTCGCAAATCAGATTCTCGAAATGTCGCGTCTTCGCGCCGGGCGTGTGGAGCTCGACTGGAAGCCCCTCGACCTCGCTCGGCTGGTGGACCGCGTCGTCGAGGAGCTTCACCCTCAGGCCGAGGAGGCGGGTGTCGCGTTGGCGCACGAGTGCGACGGGTCTAACTTCACATACGTCGGCGACGAAGAACGGCTATACCAGCTCGTAGTGAACCTCGGCGCCAACGCAATCCGCTTTACTCCACGCGGCGGCCGCGTGTGCGTGCGGCTCACCGACGCGAGCCCGGAGTTCGAGCTGCAGGTCGAGGATACGGGCGTGGGCATTCCTGCCGACGCACTGCCCAACATCTTCGACCCTTACCAACAAGCGCACCGGGATCGGGGCGGCACCGGCCTGGGCCTGGCGATCGTCGAGGGTGTCGCGAAGGCCCACCGAGGTCGCGTCACTGCGGAGTCGCGCGAAGGAGAGGGCAGCCGCTTCACCGTCCTCCTTCCGCGCTCCTGAGTGCGGTGAGATCCGCCAGCTATAGATCGTCTCAGAGAGACGGGCAGTAAACCCCCGAGCCCCACCTCGGCAACTCTTACTCTGTATTTTTTTTCGACCCTGTAGCTCTTGTACGTCGTTCTTACCGTCCGTCCGCACCGCGCGCCGGCCGATCCGCGGCGCGATCCGGCCCATCGCGGTTCGCGCGCCAAGCAGAATCACTACTTGCCAGCCGTCGACCCGGCGATGGCACGGTCGATGCTCGACTCCCTACGTGGCCCGAGTCAGTCCCCTACGACCGCGAAATCCACAATCCGGGGGCGGCGACCGCTCCCGCGGCTCGAAACATCAGGAGGAAACGTGATGACCAAACGTCGTGCATCGGTAGCAGCCGCAATCGCTGGGCTCGTCGCGCTCGCGCTCCCGATCGGGTGGGTGTGGGCCGACCACGTCCGGATCGAAGTGACGCCACAACCGCAGCCTCCATCGACCACGGTGATCGTGCCGTCGCCGCAGCCGCCGCCGCCGTCGTCGACCACCGTGGTCGTGCCGTCGCCGGCCACGCCGGTCGCCCCGACATCGCCCCAGATACTCAACGCGGACCAGATCAAGGCCTCTCAGGTTCGCGCCGACACTATCTATGCGAACCGTATCGAGGCCGATCAGGTCCTCGGCCAGATCCATCAGACAAAGGACGTCAAGATCCGCGATACCCGCGGTGAGATCAAGGCACCGGAAGTGACGGCGGCCACCATCTACGCCGACGAGATCACGACCAATAGCGTCATCGCGCAGCACGTCTTCGTCCGCGATCTCCGGCGGAGGTAGGCGAGGCCTGCGCCACTTCTCTCGTATCTGGTCGCGATTCGGAGGCGACGCCACGCTCAGCGAGGCTGCCGCGGCCGCCGTCAGGCTCTCGATTCCACGTTCGTGTCCGTAGCCGGCGGCGGCTTCGGCAACCTTCAGCACGTACTCGAGTCGTTGCCTCAGCCGATCGAGGACGGTCGGGTTACGGTACAGTCGGAAGCACCGCCTCTAGTGGGTCTAGGTGCCATCGTGGGCTGCGACCGGCTTTCTTCCGCGACCATGCCGTTGATCTGCGATACGATCGCTTTACCTGGGCGACCGGCGGGCCATGGGCAGGGCGTCTAACGGTCATAGCGCGTCGCGACGGCGCCCGGTCGGAATGGATGGAGCTTCTTCGTCAACGCCAAGCGATCACCGTGTATGGTCCAGTTCGACTCCGCTCAGCTCAGCCCTGCGACAACGACCCAATAGATGCTGACAAATCGAGATCGGCGAAGGTTCGAGCGGGTCACGGCGCGCGCGAAGCGTCCCTCGGGGCGCGCCTCGGTGGCCGCGATGTTGGGCCGGCTCTCGACGAGCTCCCTCCTCGTGGGGCTCACGGTCGTGGCGGTCGCGGTCGGCCTGGGCGGGTTCTATGCGTCTCGGTCGGCGCTCGAGCCCCGCAACGCCGACCTCGCACTGGGGGGAAGGCCGACCGCCGCGCCCGAGCCCGTCCAGGAGACTCCGCCGGCGCGGCCGGCGGAAACGAGGCAGGCGAACCCACCGGAGACCCGGGAGACCAAGGCAACGGACGCCCGCCAGGCCCACCTGCGCCAACTCCAGCCGGTTCTACGAACGGACGCGGATAGGATGTCGCAGGTCGCTCGGCGCATTCGCGCCGAAGGGCGCCTGGCGGTCGAGCTCAGGTCCCTCTTCATCTCCCACCGAGTCCTGAGCGCGGACCTCCAGAATCATTATCAGGAGTATTCGGAGGCCAAGGAGCGCCTGCGGAAGAGCGTCGCAGAACAGGAAGAAGAGTTTCAGCAGACGATCCAGCTCGTGACGACGAAGCTCGCACTTCCCCCGCTGGCCGAGCCGAGGCGGGCCGAGGTCGCGTGGGCCCTCCTCGAGAAGTGCCTCGCCAGAGGGCCGGGCATGACGCTCACGACGCAGCCGGGTGGCTACCAGTACACCGTGCGTGGGCGGACTCAGCGCTACAGCGGTGGGGCGGCCGTCGCCGAAGACGAGGGCGCGGCGTTCGCCGCATTCACGTCGTTCACGCCCGAGCCCGACGTCGTCGCGCATTGTGACAGCATGAAGAAGCGGGCCGCGGGGATCATCGCGAATGCGGAGAAGCTATCGGCCGACGCGCTCGTGCTGGCGGAGCAGCCGACGCTGTCCGGAGAGTGCAAGTACACACAGCCCGACTGAAACTCCTCTCGGGCTCTCTAGCGCCTCGAGGCCATGCACCCGTCCTGCCGCGCGTCTTCGACCGTCGCGTAGCAGCGCTCCGCTTTCGTCGCGCCATAGAGCTCACCGTCCGGCACGTGGTAGACGCACCGACCGCCTCCCGTGTAGGAGGTGGCCTGGCCCTTGATCGGCTGCGGCGGCGGGCATGCCCAGGCATTGTCGGGAGCGACACCGCGACGCGTCTCGGCGATCTGGCGATCGGCCGGCTCGACCGTCGTCGGCGTGGTCGGCTCCGAGGGATCAGCCCACAAGCCTCGCCGGTTGTCGCGGGCCTCCTGCTCGAGTGTGACGAACAATTCGCGATGACGCACGTTGGGCAGGACCGTCATGACCTCCGCGGAGCCACGACGGACGAGCTCGGCATTGACCATCCGCTCGGCGACATAGACGTACGCGAGGAGCCGCCCGTCCCGGTCCCGCTCCTGGGTGTCGAGCTCCATACGAACCTGCTGGCGCGCGACCAGCTGGCGGTTGGCCTGGACGGCCTCGCCCACGACGGGCTCGGCGCTCGGCGGCTTGCGATTGGTCGCCAGGGTGTTGATTCCGATGTAGCGCACGGTCTCGGCGCGTTCGCCCAGATTGACCAGGATCGTATTGCCGTCGATGACGTCGACGACCTGACCGACGAGCATCTGGGGAGCCACCCCTCCCGCGCCCTGCTGCGGGCTCACCCACGCCGCCCACAGCTGCTGACGGGACAGCACGATCTCGTGGCCAGGCAGGAACAGGCGGCACTCGGCCGCGTTCAACATCAGCTCGATGCTGGCGCGCGAGATTTGGTAAACCGCGCCGTCCTCGAAGCGCGTCAGGGCAAGCGTCCAGCGCTTGCCATCGCACGCGAGGTCGACCGTGGGATAGACCGGAGCTCCCGAGCCGCCTAGCCGGATGTAGCGGTGACCACTCCTCGAATCGCTGCCCAGGGTCATTCTCGGTGCGGCGGCGGCGTCCTGGGCCACGCCTGGTTGGGCGCTTCCCGTCGTGAACGTCAGGAGCAGCGCCGCGAAGATCGTGACGAGTATGAAGAAGGGAAGAGGGACGACCGAAGCGAACCGAGACCGCGGAATCACTGAATCAAACCGGAGCCGGAGAGCGGTGGTTGTGCCCCTCCCCAGCTCCGTCTTTCATCACCCGTTCACTTGCTCTTGACGCGGAAGTCGGACCGACGGTTCTGGGCCCGGCACTGCTCGGTGGCGTCGGTGCACGCCGGCCGTTCCTTGCCGTAGGAGACCGTCGACATCCGGTCCTTCGGGATACCGTTGGCCTCGAGGTAATCCAGCGCCGACTTGGCGCGCCGATCGCCGAGCGCCAGGTTGTATTCGGCCGTGCCGCGTTCGTCGGCGTTGCCCTCGATCAGCACGAACGTGTCGGCGTTCTCCTTGAGCCACGTCACGTTGCTCGAGAGGGCGTCGACCGCGTCGGATCTCAGCACCGACTTGTCGAAGTCGAAGTAGAGCGACTTCAGCTCCGGCACCCTCACGTATTCCTCGTTGCGGGGCCGTTGAGCCTGTTCGTCCGCCGTCGGCTTCTCGGCGGGTTCCTGCGCCTGTGGCTGAGGCGCCATCGCGACCGGGCTCTGCTCCGCCGCCACGGGCTGGGTGGCGACCACGGGAGGCGGCGCCAGCTGCGCGGCCTGCGGCGGGACGGCGCGGGCCGGGACGTTCGACGGAGACTGACGCGCGAGGAGCAGGCGGACCTTGCGGCCCTTGACCTCGCCCACCATCTGATCGCCGGTGACAGTCAAGTTCGCCGTGAACAACCGATCGTCCCGCTCGTGCACCAGCTTCACCTTCGACCCGTTGACCTCGGCGAACACGCGGATACCGCCCAGGCCCTGCTGCCGGACTTCCCAGGGAACCGACTCGGCCGCCACGGCATTGTCGAGGATCATGCGCCCGTAGCCGGCATCGCCCTTCTGGGCGATCTCCAGGGTGAGGTTCTCCTGTCGCGGCGCATTGAAGAGTCCGGTGCCGACCCACGAGCCGACCCACTTGCCGGAGATGTCGGTGCCGTTGACGGCGGCGGGGGCGGGCGGCGCTGGATTCACCGGCGCGGGCATCGCCGTGGCGGCTGGCGCAGGCGCCTTGGCGGGCGGCGGCGACACCGAAGCGGGCGGTGTGGACGTCCCGGTCGAGGTCGGCGAGAGCGTCACGGTGGCGTCAGACGGGGACGTTGTATCCGTGGGAACACCAGTGCTGTCGGTGGCGCCCACGACGGTCTCAGTTGGAGGAGTTTCCGCCAGGGACGCCGGCGGCTCCGACGAGCTGAAAATGGAGCACGCGGCGAGCAGAGGAATCATGGCCAGGACCAGTAGCACGCGCATAGAGCCTCCCTTGACGCTACCTGCGTTCACGTTTGCAGGTGGCACGTCGCGTGCCAGGCTGGGAACGCTAGTCCAGGCGGTTACTTAGGGAGTGGCGGGGGCGCGAGTGGTGCCAGGGTTACACGGCAAGTTGTGACAACTTTGGCAGAGAACTACGGCGCACGGCCGCCTTGCGCGGCTCAGCCGAAGCCCCGCGCTGGGCAGTTAGCGAATCGTGGCGGTCAGCGCCATCGTCGTCTCGGTCGCGCTCTCACTGGCTCGATAGCCGAGAATCCGGCGGGTGAGCTCGTGCGTCTGCGTCGTGGAGCCGCCGAGAACGACCGGCCGGCCGCTGGGCACCACGAGCTCGGTCGAGGCCTCGTTCACCTCGATCACCCCCGACTTGTCCGCCGAGAGCCAGCTGATCGTCGGCGTCAGACGCACCCTCACCTGGTTGCCGGGCAGGATTGCGGCTCTCACTTTCAGCGAGGTCCCGACATCCTTGAACTGCACTCCGGAGGCGACGAAGCCGGCCCCGGTGAGATAGTCACGGTAGAACGTGACCTGCGAATACGGGATCTGGCTGGCGACCAGCATGGTCGATTCACCGCCGTCCTGCACGATCGTGAAGATGCCGGTCGACGTCTGCACCCGTCGCTGGGTGCTGTCCACACCGACGCGACCCGACGAGCGTGCGCCCCCTCGGTCGGTGATGACGACGCGACCGCTTCCGTCCACGGCGTCGCGATTCTGTGTGCTCGCCTGACGGAAGTCGACGGCGACCTTCACCTGCTTGCCGCTCTGGGCATCGGAGAGCCCCGGCAAGTTGGCGCCCAGAGCGACGACGAGCACGAGAGCTCGGACCACGGTCATATCCTCAGAGTAGCGCCTCACCTCAGCGTGGCCAAAAGCTTGAACCTTGGGACGCTGATTGGCACCCTGCTGTCATGTCCGCCGTCCGATCCCGCGTGACGCTCGTGGCGGTGCTGGCGTTCGCGGCGCTCGTGGTCGGCCTCCCAGCGGGCCGGACGCCACTCTGGGATCCGAACGAGGCGCGCTACATGCTGCTCGCGCGCGACATCCTCGATCGCGGGCGCTGGCTGATCCCCGACCTGCGCGGCGAGCCATACCTCAACAAGCCCCAGCTCTTCTTCTGGTCCGTCGCGGTCGCGTCGCTCCCCGGCGGCGAGGTGACGGAGCGGGCGGCGGCGCTGCCCGCGGTCCTGTCATCGATCGCGACCGTCGCGGCGGTGTTCGCGATCGGCGCCAGGACGTGGGGCGTCGGCACCGGCGGGATGGCGGCGCTCGTGCTCGCGTCGACGATCGGCTTCTTCGCGATCGGTCACCGCGGCCAGTCGGACGTGATGGTGACGGCGTGGACGTGGTGGGCGCTCTACGGCGTGCTCGTCGCGCGACGAACGGGCT
>Ga0209802_1003486_pt1 | contig 10536 bp, 7 predicted proteins | sample GraSoiAngelo_129_FD_185886 | JGI IMG/M metagenome (GOLD analysis project Ga0209802, IMG submission 185886) | Grasslands soil microbial communities from the Angelo Coastal Reserve, California, USA - 14_0927_12_40cm (SPAdes) (version 2) | ecosystem: Environmental > Terrestrial > Soil > Grasslands ... | reverse complement strand
GCCTTCTGGACGAGGCTGGCCACCTCCATCGCGACCTTGTACGGGTGCGCGGGCACGTCGTCGGGCGCGATCAGCAGCGGCGTCTTGATGGAGCGCACGAAATCGCGCGACACGGTGAAGACGAAGTCGGCGCGGTTGGTGTACATGCTGGTGAGGAAGTCGTGGACCATGGCCATCGTGAGGTCGGGGCGCTTCTCGCAAAGCTGCGGCCCCCAGCCCTTGATGTTGTTCTGGTAGAAAAGGTCGGGGGTCTCGGGCCTGAAGCCGCTGGGTTGCATCATCGCGGCCGCGACGACGCGGTCCCCCGCCCGCTTGATCAGGTTGTGGATCATCGGCCCGCCGATGCAGAAGCCCATGACCATGAACTCGCGGATGCCGAGGTGGTCCATCAGCCCGAGCTGGTCGTCGGTGTAGGCGTCCCAGGGGCGGTCGATCTCCAGCGGGCCGCTCGACTGGCCGGGGTTGGCGTTGCGCAGGTCAGCGCAGATACAGCGGAAGTCGTCCTTGTACCGTTCCATCGGTTTGAACGGCGAGGCGGTCTGCCAGGATTGGAAGGATGAATTGAGCCCGCCGCCCGGGATGAGCAGCAGGGGGAAGCCGGAACCGACCTCTTCGTAGTGGATGCGGACGGGGCCTCGTTCGTAGAACGGCATGGCGATTCTCCTCCCTCAGTGAGTCCGCGTAGTCTAGCATCGGGCGCCTGAGCCGCGTGACGCGGCGGGAGAGAGGACCGGTCGACCAGCGATGAAGCGGAGCACGGAGCGGATCCTCACGACCCACGTCGGCAGCCTGACGCGGCCCGACGCCCTCGTCCCCATCCTGAAATCGAAGGACCGCGGGCAACCTTACGATCGCGATGCCTACGCCCGGCTGGTGCGCGAGGCGGTGGTCGACGTCGTCCGCCGGCAGACCGAGGCCGGTGTCGACGTCATCACCGACGGCGAGCAGGGCAAGGCGAGCTTCTTCGGCTACGTCGTGGAGCGCTTCACCGGCTTCGAGCGCCAGCCGGCGCCGTCCGGGCAAGAAGGCAGCACCCGCGCCGCGAGCCGCGAGTACCTGGACTTCCCCGACTACTACGCATGGTCCGATCGCATCGCGGAAGGGCTCGGGGGGCGCGGCAACACCCGCCAGTTCGGCGTCGATGTCTGCACGGGGCCAGTCTCCTACCGGGGCCAGGCCGCGGTGCAGGCCGACATCGAGAATCTCCGAATCGCGGTGAAGGGCCGGCCCCACGAAGAGGTGTTCGTGCCGGCGATCGCGCCGTCCTACGTCTTCGCCACGCTGCCCAACCGCTTCTACAAGACCGACGAGGAGTACGAGCAGGCCTTGGCCGACGCGCTCCACCAGGAGTACCGGGCGATCGTCGACGCGGGCTTCGTGCTCCAGGTCGACGACCCGCGCCTGGTGACCTACTACATGATGAGTCCCGGCCTCAGCGTGGCGGAATGCCGGACGTGGGCGGCCCGGCGCGTCGAGGCAATCAACCACGCGCTGCGCGGCATCCCGCCCGAGCGCGTGCGCTTCCACACCTGCTACAGCATCGACGTGGGCCCGCGCGTGCACGACATGGCGCTGAAGGACATCGTCGACGTGCTCTTTCGGATCAAGGCGGGGGCGTTCTCGTTCGAGGCGGCCAACCCCCGCCACGAGCACGAGTACCACGTCTTCGAGCAATTCAAGCCACCGGCCGGGATGGTCCTGATCCCCGGCGTCATCAGCCACACCACCAACCTCGTGGAGCACCCCGAGCTCATCGCCGAGCGCATCGTCCGGTTCGCTCGGATCGTGGGACGCGACAACGTCATCGCGGGCGCCGACTGCGGCTTCGCCGCCTCCGGCATCCGGTTCAACGACGTCCATCCCAGCGTGGCCTGGCTGAAGTTCGCCGCCCTGGCCGAGGGTGCGCGGCTGGCCACGCGCCAGCTCTGGGGTCGGGCGTGAAGCCGTAACCGTCCCACCCCGTGAGCAGCGCCCGCGCGGCGGGCGCCAGCGGTGCGGCTCGCCGGCACGTCTTGACATTCGATAGGCGCGGGCGCATATCCGCCGAGGGAGGAACTGGCCATGACGTCATTGCACAGCCGCCGCGAGGTGTTGAAGGGAACCGCAGCCATCGCCGCCGCTGCCGCGGTCGGCCACGCGGCGCCGACCCGCCGGGCTCACGCCCAGGCCGGCCGTGGCGCCCGCATCGACGGCGTCCTGAAGCAAGCCGTGGACGCGAAGGAAGTGCCCGGCGTCGTGGCGATGTCAACAACTGACAAGGGCCTGCTATACGAGGGCGCGTTCGGCGTCCGCGCCCTCGACCAGACGGCGGCGATGACGCCCGACACGGTCTTCCGCATCGCCTCGATGACCAAGGCGATCGCCACCGTCGCGGCCATGCAGCTCGTCGAGCAGGGCAAGCTCACGCTCGAGGGACCGGTACCCAACATCGACCCGACGCTGGGCTCGCCGACGGTCCTCGAAGGCTTCGACGCCGCCGGCGCGCCGAAGGTCCGTCCCGCCAAGGGGCCGATCACGCTGCGCCAGCTGCTGACGCACACCGCCGGGTTCAGCTACGACATCTGGGACCCGGACACCGGGCGCTACCTCAAGGTCACGGGGATGCCGGGCCGGGCCACCGGCAAGGTGGCGTCGCTCCGCCAGCCGCTGGTGTTCGATCCGGGCGCCCGCTGGCTATACGGGATCAACATCGAGTGGACGGGCCGCATCATCGAGACGATCAGCGGCCAGACGCTCGAGGATTATTTCCGCGAGCGGATCTTCGGCCCGCTCGGCATGAAGGACAGCGGCTACGTCACGACCCAGGAACAGCGGGCGCGCCAGGCGCGGCTGCACACGCGCCAGCCCGACGGCTCGCTCGCGCTGCAGCCGCTGGAGCCGGTCCCGGTCAAGGCCGAGTTCTGGTCGGCGGGCGGCCCGCTCTACTCGACGGCGCGCGACTACACGGTGTTCTTGCAGATGCTGCTGAACGGCGGCAGCCTCAACGGCACGCGCATCCTCAAGCCGGAGACCGTCGCGTTGATGAACCAGAACCACACGGGCAACATCCCGTGCGGCGTCCTCAAGACCGCGATGCCCGCCCTGTCGAACGACGTCAACTTCTTCCCCGGCGCGGACATTCGCTGGGGCCTCGGCTACATGATGAATCTCCAAGCCGGGCCCAACGGCCGCAGCGCCGGCACGTTCAGCTGGGGCGGTCTCTACAACACGTACTACTGGCTCGATCCGGCCAAGAAGGTCGCCGGCCTGATCATGACCCAGATCCTGCCGTTTGCCGACCCGAAGGCCGTGAAGCTCTACGGCCAGCTCGAGGCGGCAGTCTACGAGACGCTGAAGTCGGCGTGACGCGCCGCGGGCGCCCCGCTCCTGCGGAGCTGGGGCGCCCGCCGTCGTCTACCGCATCAGGCCCTTCGCGGGTCCAGGTCATGGCCCAGCAGGCGCTCAGCACCACCGTCGTCGGCAGCTGTGACTGAAACTCCTCTCTACCGGCCAATCACGGCCGGGGAGTTCCTGCACGAGCGAAAAATGCGCTTTTCGCCTGACTCTCTTGAGGCCACCGGTATCCCGTTCGACGCTATCTCACATGGCAGGACGGAGCCTCTAACTCCTCCCACGCCATCGCCTGACTGGCAGTCGAGGTTGGGATCGATCAGCCAAGTTATGCCTCTAGACTTTGAAGGCTACGCGGCGATCCTGTTACCGTGGGTCGCTTATCGCGGACAAATCCGGTATGACGTAGAGGGGATCGCCGAGGCGTATCGCTCCTTCGGTCTACCGTTCCAGAAGAGCGATCGCTCGATAGGATTTATGCAGACTTCGGGATTATCGAACGTAGTAGAGAAGTTCCTGCTCTCGCGCGGATGGTGTTAGACCGCTTTGCTGGGACAGCGAAGACGGTGTTCGTCAGGTCTGCGTCGTATGCCCCGGATGAGCCGACCTACTGGGCTATCGAGCGCAAGTTGTTCCTCGAACTTGAGGACCCGTTTTCTGAGATACCTCACACTGGAGGTCTTTACGCCATCTTCCCAGCCGGCGGCCGCTGGTATATCCATCACCCGGGGGATACACCGATTCTCTACGTCGCCGGAAGCGCAGACCTTATTGCATCCCTCCTACAGGTCCTCCAGGATCGCGTTGTGCCACTACAGCTACCTGACAAGTATTACTCGTGAAGCGAGAGAACGATCGATCTCTTCAGAGATCGGCCGACTTACTGATAAACGTCTTTCCTACCTGGGGAGAGGCGGGCGGTGTCAGTCACAGTCGACAAGAGCGGGCCGAGCCCTTCGGCCATCGTGGGGTGTGCGAGAACGGCATCGCGCAGCCTCGAATACGGCAACTCGGCCAGCATCGCCGCTTGCACCGCGGCCACGACTTCCCCCGCCTCGGCGCCGATCATGGTGAAGCCGAGAATGCGATCGTGACGAGCACCGATCAGCGCCTTCATGAAGCCTTGCGTCTCGCCGGTGGTCTGCGCCCGGAGCACGCGGCTGATCGGCAGCCTTGCCACGCGCACATCGACGCCGTCGCGCCGGGCGTCGGCTTCGCTCAGTCCCACGCGGGCGAGCGGAGGGTCGGTGAACATGCAATATGGGACGAGTCGATTGCGCGTGCTGCGCGTGCCGCCAGCCAGGTTGTCTCGGATGATGCGGAAGTCGTCTTCCGACACGTGCGTGAACTGCGGGCTCCCCGCGCATTCGCCGATGGCCCACACGTCGGGTGCGCTCGTCTCCAGGCGCTCGTTGACACGAACGAAGCCATGAGCGGCGAGCTCGACGCCTGCCTTGTCGAGGCCGATGTCCGCGGTGTTCGGGATGCGGCCCACGGCCACCAGGATGTCGCTGCCCTCGATCGTTTGCTCTCCGGAGACGGCGCGTGCGACGAGGGCGACCTCGTTTCCTGATCGACCCTGCACACGCAGGATCTCGGCGCCGACCAGGAATCGAATACCCTCGTCGGTGAGAATGCGCTGCAGCGCCTCCGAGACGTCGGGATCCTCGCGGCTCATGATCTGCGGCCCGTGCTCGATCACGGTGACGCGGCTGCCGAAGCGCCGATAGGCCTGGGCCAGCTCGAGCCCCACGTATCCGCCTCCGAGCACGATGAGATGCGGCGGCAGATAATCGAGCTCGAGCGCCTCGATGTTCGTGAGCGGACGGGTGGCTTCGAGCCCTGGCACGCCGGGAATGGCCGCGTGCGTGCCGACGTTGATGAACACGCGGTCGCCAACCAGCAGCCGCGTGCCGCCGTCGTTCAGTTGGACCTCGAGTGTCCTCGGGGCCACGAACCGGCCAGAGCCCATGATCAACTCGGTGCCGCTCGCCTCGTAGTTGTGCAAATGCGCGGCGATCTGGCGGTCGACCATCTGGCGCTTCAGCTCACGGACCGTTCCCATGTCGATCTCAACAGGCCCCGTCCTCGCGCCGTACTCCGCACCGTGGCGTATCAGTGATGCAACCTTTGCGCTGTGGATCTCGTTCTTGCTGGGCATGCAATTGACGTTGGGACAGGAGCCACCAATCCAGCGTCGCTCCACGACGGCCGTCCGCCGCCCCGATTGCGCCATGTGCCACGCCAGGAGCTTGCCGCCTGCGCCACTGCCAAGAACCAGGATTTCAAATCGCTCCGACTCCGACATGCCTACCTCCGGGTGATGCTGTCGTGTTTGGCGATCTTAGGAGGCCGCTCGATCGAGGTTCTGTTGCGTGGAACTCAGGATACGCCTCCACGCCAGCACCAACGATCTGAGGACCTGCTACCGCAGTGCAAGGTCGGGATCAGGTTTGGCGCGCCGGACCTGATCGCGGGTGATCCACGAGCGCCCCTGGCGCAAGACATTGACCTTTGCCAGGTCGATGATCTCGTCTCCCCGGCCGCTCAGCACGGCCCGCAGCATGAAGAGCCCGAAGCCGGCGGCCTGCTCCAACGTGATGCTCGGTGGCATCGCCAGCTCCTGCCGTGCGACGTGCACCTCGACCAGCGCCGGGCCGTGATGCGCGAGCGCCTTGTCGAACATCGGTCTCACCTGCTCCGGCGTCTCGGCGCTCAGTCCGAGGAGACCGGCTGCTTCGGCCATCTTGGCGAAGTCCGGGTTGCGCAGGCCCGTGGCGAAGTCGAGGATTCCCGCCGCCTTCATCTCCAGCTCGACGAACGCGAGGGCGTCGTTTCTGAACACGACCACCTTCACGGGCAGCTCGTGCCGCCGCAGCGTCAGCAGGTCGCCCATCAGCATCGCGAGGCCGCCGTCGCCCGACAGCGCGATGACCTGGCGTTCGCGGTGCGTCAACTGGGCGCCGATGGCTTGCGGAAGCGCGTTGGCCATGGACCCGTGATTGAACGAACCGAGGAGGCGGCGGCGGCCATTCATCGCGAGGTAGCGGGCCGCCCAGAGCGTCGGAGTGCCCACGTCACAAGAGAAGATCGCGTCCGGCGCGGCCACCTCGTTGAGGACGCGGGCCAGGCCTCATCGTTGCCAACAGGTCGGGCCCCAGCGGGTCCCGTCGGATGCACCGATACAGATTACGATCGACGTGGAATACATGGAGCTTCCTCGCGAACTCCAGGAACCTCGTGACCTGGTGACCCTGGAGCACGTAGGGCGCGGGCGCCCCAGCTTGGCGACCGATGAGCGCAAGGTAGGCCCGCGCTCGCCCCTCGTGGCGTCGCTCTCGAGGGAACATCAAGAAGCTCTGGGACTGGAACAGCCTCAGCGCCAGCACCAACTGGTCGCGACACAGCGATGTCAGCAAAACCGGCGACACCGGGTCCTCACCGCTCGAGACCATCGGTGATGACAGGGGCTTATGTATGATCTCGAGGGTTCGCTCGACGAGTCGCGAACTCGGTCTATCGGCATGGAAGAAGAGCAGTTCTTACCGAACCTTGCGGTAGAGTGGGGGCCGGTCGAAGCTGACACGTGGCGCGGCGCGTGCTAAGCTCCGCCGCCCTGTGATCCGGGACATGACGGCGGACCGAGCCGTCGGGAGCCCGCGCGACGCGGGGTCTCGGCCCAGACGGGGCGAGCCTGGGACATCGCGGACGCTACAGAGAGGACGACGCAGGAGCCGACGACTTGAGAATGAAAGAAGTTCTGCTCACGGGCGCGACCGGTTTCATGGGCCGCGCTCTCGCCGACGACCTGCTGCGCGCCGACCCGGACCTCCGCCTGTGGGCCCTCGTGAGGGGGACCGAAGCGTGCGGACCGCTCGAGCGACCGGAGATCTCGAGCCTGGCCGCGCATCCGCGCTTCCGCGTCCTCGAGGGCGACGTGAGACTCCCCGGCCTCGGGATCGACCGCGTGCCGGGTGCGCCCGCCGTCCCGGAGTTCGACGCGTGCTTCCACCTCGCGGCCGCGACCGAGTTCCGCGAGGTCCATCGCGAGCAGACGTTCCTCACGAACCTGCAGGGCACGAAGAACCTGCTGGCGTTCCTGCGCGGGTGCGCGAGGCCGCCGCGCCTCTACCACGTCAGCACCGCGTTCGTGCAGTGGCAGGGCCGCGAGTCCGTGCGCGAGGAACTCCTCGCCGACGGGCCGTACTCCAACGCGTACGAGGAGAGCAAGCACCAGGCGGAACGCGCCGTCGCGCGCTCGGGCATGGACTGGGTGATCATCCGCCCGTCGATCCTCGTCGGCAACTCGCGCACGGGAGAGTCCGAGTCCGACAAGATGGCCTACGGCGCGCTGCGCTCCTACTGGGCGTTCCGCGAGTTCCTGAGGGCGCGCGAGGCCGAGCACGGCCGCACCGACTCGACGCAGGGGCCCTTCCGCGTGCTGTGCAGCGCCGAGATCCGCAGGAACTTCCTCTGCGTGGACGACGCGACGCGCCTGACCGTCGCGATTGCGGCCGCGCACCCGGAGGCCGAGACGATCGTCCACGTCGCGAACCCGGCGACGACCAACATGCAGGCCTGCTCCGAGGCCGCGCTCGAGTGCCTCGAGTTCGAGTCGATCGCGCTGACTCCGACGATCCACGGTGCCCTCTGCTCCGAGGAACGCATGCTGGCCCGCAACCTGCGGCTCTACGGGCCCTACATGACGATGCAGGAGCCGGTGTTCGACCTGACGAACCTCCGCCGCATCGTCGGCGACGCGGCCGTCGACTCGGTCGCCGCTCCGACGCCCCAGCTGCTGCGCTTCCTCTTCGGCACGCACCTGCGGCACTGGCTCGATCCGCAGGCGATCGCCTGGCGTCGCAGCGCCTCCTATCCTCAGATCGCGCCGCAGAGGCGGTAGACGGCGAGCAGGTCGAGCAGCGGGTAGCGTCCTCTGAGCCCGACGTAGACCTTCTTCGTCGTCCCCTTCCAGCGCAGCTTGAAGTCCGCGTTGCCGGCGCTGTTGTAGGCCCAGCCGAGCTTCGAGTAGCTCGTGCGGAAGAGCCACCGCGTGAAGGGACTGAACCCCTCGCCGGTGTCGTTGACGTCGTGGTACGGCGACAGCCCCAGAGAGAGCGTGCGCACGCCCTCCTGCTGGAACAGCTTGATCGCCTCGACGAGGATCCAGTACGAGAGCCCGCGCGGCGATCCGTGGATCCCCTTGGCGAGCAGCTCGGGGATCCTCGTCCCGCGCGGCCCCTCGTCGGCGCCGCCCGATTCCTCGTCCTGCTCGGCCTTGGCCTTGCGCGCGGCGGGGTCTTCGGGGATCTGCCGGTGGATGTCGAAGTGGTAGCCGATCGTCCGGCCGTCCTCGAACATCGGACTGAAGAAGGCGTAGCCGATGAGTTCGTCCTGCACGAACGCGTAGAACTTCCGCACGCCCGGCTCGTCCGCGAAAACGGCCTTGCGCGTGAGGAACGAGAGCTCGCGATGCGTCGCGACGCGCGTCCCGATCCACTCGTCGGAGATCGCGCGGAGACGCTCGTGCGGCAATTCCGCCGCCGGGATCTCGCGCAGGACGGGCGCGGATCGCTTGGCCACGTTGCACATGTAGGTCACGGACTTGCGCTTGCTCGCGCTCAGCTTGAACGACGGCACGTCGATGTCCGTCTCGGTGCCCATCTCGTTCACGAGCCGTCCGCGCTCGCGCAGCAGCGCCGCCGTCCGCTCGCCGATCTGCACGAACACGGCGCGCGGACGCTGCGCGAGGAACAGATCCAGGATCTCGCCCCAGCGCTCCGGCGGCGCGATCGGGTCGGCCAGCACGAACACGCGCTCGCCGAGCAGGCGCTGCCGCGCGTACGCGACGTAGCCGAGGTCCGGCACGACGAACGCCTCCACGTCCTCGGCGAGCGTGGAGTAGGCCATGCAGCCGCCGCCGTGCTGCTTCAGGTAGGGCAGGCGGACGTCCAGGTCCTCGCAGAGCCGAGACCCGCTCGTGAGGCGGCCGCCCGTCGCTTTCCCGGACTCGTTCATTCGTGCGGGCGGACCCTATGCGGAGCCGGGGAGGTTCCCAAGAAGGCGCCCTCGCGAACTCGTCCGTCCTACATCCGCCGCGCCGCGTGGAGTGCGGTGGCGGCAAGGATCGTCGCCGCGCTGGCGAGCGACCAGGGAGCGGGGCGCTCGCCGTGGAACGTCCACGCCCACACCGCGCTGAGGACGGGCTCCAAGAGCAGCAGCAGCGCGAGTTCCATCGCGGGCACGCTGCGCGCGGCGCGCGTGAGGCAGGAGTACGCGATCCCGATCTGCACGACGCCGAGGAAGGCGATCGCGCCCCAGTCGGCGGCGGTCCCGGTGGGGAGCGGCAGCGCCCACGGCAGCGAGACCGCGCACGCGAGCACGTTCCCGAAGAGCGTCGCCTGCAGCGCGAGGTTGCCCGACGCGGCGTCGGCGTCGGCGCGCCCGAGCCACCGGATGCCGAGCACCGTGAGCGCCCATCCCAGGCCGCTCGCGACCGCGAGCACGTTGCCGAGCAATGGGTCGGTCGCGGTCGTCGTCGAGGGCTCGGTCCCGAGGAAGAAGAGCGTGAGTCCGGCAGCGAGCGCCCCGAGGAACGCGAGGTCGCGCCTGCTGATCCTCTCGCCGAGGAGCCACGGCGACAGCAGCAGCACGTAGAGCGGCGACGTGGACTGGAGGAAGATCGCGTTCGAAGGGCCCTTTCTCCTGACGTAACATCTGTTCTCGGAAGCCAGCCCCAGGGACGGCTCGGATAACGATCCTCAGTTGCACCGCTGTGCCCCCCTTCAGTCTCCATCCCGATACACGAGGGGTGACGGCGGCGTCAACTGGCAGCGATCACGAGAGGCAGCTCACGGCGGTGGCGGCTGTGCCTGGGAGAGGCGGGCGGCAAGAGCCCCCCGCTGAGGCGAGGGGGGAGCGGCGAGTTCCGAGAATGGCTTTCATGTCGCCTATGGTCTCGGCCTCCGCCGTCGGCCGCGGCGGGGGCGCTGTCATCCGTCGGACCGTCACCTTCTCGTGGGCTGCCCAGTACTTCTCCCGAGCCGTCGCCGGATTCCCGGGCCGCTGAACGCGCGCGCGCACCTCGTGGCCCTTCTTGAACGTAACGGGTCGTGAGACGACCTCCCACTCCGCCGCGCCGTCCATATCCGCATCGGTGAACCGGTCGCCGATGTGGACCTGGTCCGGGAAGATCGACAGGGTAGG
>Ga0209802_1003482_pt1 | contig 10548 bp, 7 predicted proteins | sample GraSoiAngelo_129_FD_185886 | JGI IMG/M metagenome (GOLD analysis project Ga0209802, IMG submission 185886) | Grasslands soil microbial communities from the Angelo Coastal Reserve, California, USA - 14_0927_12_40cm (SPAdes) (version 2) | ecosystem: Environmental > Terrestrial > Soil > Grasslands ... | reverse complement strand
CTCCTGGGTCGAGATGGCTTACCTGCCCAAGAACGTTGCGCCTCAAATTGGCAGCGTTGTCATGCAAAACCCGGGAGTGCGGGTTTCCGGGTTTGGGCAGCAAGCTGGTCCGCCCCAGGCCGCGCCGGTGCAGCTGCGCATGCCCGCGGCGCCGGGTACGCAAGGCGGCGCAGCGCAGCGCGGCAGCGAATCGCCCCGATTCGAGCCGCCGCCTCAAGGCTTCGCGCAAAAGGGCTATCAAGCCGTTCTATGGAGCGCAGAAGACTCCAATGACGACGAGTTGACTTACTCGGTCTTTTATCGCGGCGAAAACGAAAAGGATTGGAAGCTGCTGAAAGACAAACTCGAGCAGAAATTCTATTCCTGGGACACCAACTCGTTGCCTGACGGCGCTTATTACTTGAAGATCGCGGCGTCTGACGGAAAATCGAATCCACCCAACGAGGCACTGACGGCCGAGCGCGCGAGCGAGCGCTTTGTCGTTGATAACACGCCACCGGCCATAACCGACATAGCCTCAGAACCCGCGCCAGGTGCTGCCGGCGATCCTGCGGTGACGGTGCGCTTCCGCGCCAGCGACAGCGCGAGTTCCATTGTGCGCGCGCAGTATAGCCTCGACGCCGGTGATTGGACGATCGTGCCGCCGGTCGGCGGCCTGAGCGATTCGCCTGCGGAGCAGTACTCCGTTACCTTGCGTGGCATCACGCCCGGGGAGCACACCGTCTCCGTGCGCGTGTACGATCAATTCGAAAACGAGTCGGCGGCTAAAGTCACCTTTATCGTTCCCGCTGCCAAACGCTGAGGCGCGCTGTCCGGCAATTCCGGACCCGAGGGCCCATCCGCGCCCGGCGGCGTCAACTCGCCCAGCGCTCTCGCTCCGCGGTCGCGTGGTAACGTTCGATTCGCAGTCCGACGCCTAGCAGCGCCGAATCGGTCTCCTGAAGGCGTATAACGCGCGCAGTGCATTGGACCTCCGAAGCCGCAAGGCCGGAGATTTCGCTGGGCATCCTCAGCTTCAATTCCACTTGCACCCCGATCTTCAGCGGATACGCCGTCCACATGAAAATGCCGCGCTGCGACAAGTTCTCCGATTCGGCCATTTGCTCGCCGGCGCTCTGATTGCCTATCAGCTTGAATTTTAGCGGTATGCGAACGTTCACACGGGTCTCATTGCGGCGATCGGTCAGGGTAGTCATGTTTTCTCCAGCGCGGGGAAGGAGTTCGCGCGATTTTTGGATTTGGAAGGGGGTAGGAGAATCTTAGGTGCGATCGCCGGGCGGCTGCAAGGCTCTTTCCCGCGCCGTTGCGGAATCGGTCAGCATATCGGCGGCACTGCTGCCCGCGAAACGATTACACGCTCGCCCGAGCAGGAGACTCAGAAGGTCAATCCCGAGAGTTGTAACCTATTGCGTGGTCACCGTGATTTGGGCTGTATGGTTGATGCCGCCGATCGCGGCACTTACGGTGACGGCTCCCGAGGCCACAGGCGCTGTCGAAGGAACTTGAATTGCGAAGGGATAGCTTACCACTGCGGAGCTGCTTGTACTCTTTGAACTGCCGCCGCAGCCGATCATGATCGCCAGCGCGGATACCAGAACAACACCGGGCACGAGCCTCGGCCAAGCATGCGATTCCGTATCGCTGGCGCCCGGTCGTGCGAAGCTGGCGAGAACGAAAGCCAACCCGCCCAAAAGGACTCCCGCAACTCCCCACCAGCCAAGTTCGCGGTAACTTCCCGGCGGGGTAAAGCCCGCGGTGATCGCAGGCACCACCGCGCACGTCGTCGACCCAGGCGGAGGAGGCACTGTGGAGCTACCGCCGAGCGTGGCCGGCACAGTGCAAGTGAAGCTCGGAGTGCCCACGAAGCCATTCAGCCGCGTCAATACCAGAGTTACGCTGCCACAGGAGCCTTTCTTCACGGTGAGTTGGGTTGGCGCAAAGGCCAGCGAAAAATCTACAGAGGTCACAGCATTTGCCGTGCTCGCCGGGCTGACCGAAGTCCACTGCGTGACCAAGACGAATGCGTCGATCGACCCTAAGCCGGTGGCCAAATCGTATCCTGGCAGAGCGTTATAGCCTATCTTTGCCGATGCACCGCAAGGAGGGTTGAACGGGTTGAACGGAACCTTGTTATCCCCACTTTGGACGTCATGGAACGCCGACTGCGGGAGGCGCGCCGCCAAAGGATAGAGCACCGGATTGATGTTTCCCAATCCGCACCCGCTTACTACCACAGGTTGGCAGCGATTTGTCAATTGGTTGATCAGCGCCACGATGCCCGCCATTACCGGCGGCCCCACCGATGTCCCGCCCACCTCGGTCAAGTTTCCACCGGGCCCGTCGCGAAAACCGAAACCGCTCGCGCACGTTGGCGTAGGTGGATTGGTCTGGAGGTTCTCCGAGCAGATTAAATAGCCATCGTGGAGCGGCGAGGCGCTGAAAGAAATATCCGGCACGTCTCGCGCGCCGTCGTTCGGCACTCCCGTTCCCGCTTGCCACGCAGGCTTGGGTATAACCGTGCTCGACCCTCCACCGCCGGCCGTTAGCCCTGACGAAGTGCCATCCGGGAGCGTAACGTCGGTATCGTTCCACGCGCCTTCCGGAATATAGCCGCGCGCTGACGATATGACGTCCGTGCCAGGCGCTGAACTCCAAAAGGCTCCTGCAAAGTCCGTGCCCTCCGTGAATTCCGTACCGCCCACCGAGGTCACGGTCGATAGCGCTCCTGGCAGATCGACCGCCAGCCCCTGTGTGGATGCGGTAACGGTAATATTCGGATTGCTATTAAAATCGCAATCTGCCGGTCCGTTATCTCCGGCTGGGCCGAGCACGGTTATTCCTTCCGCGTTGGCCTGCTGCATCAGCGCTTTTAGTGAGCTGAGCTCCGTTGGAAAAAAATTCGCCTCGCAATTGCCGTAGCTTGTGCTGATCACTGGAGCCGGGATCCCCACGCCCGTAGGAGGAGCAATCGCATAAAACAGCGCATCGGAGACTCCGTTTCCGTTGACCGGATCGCCCACGATGAAGATAACGGTCACATCCGGCGCCACCGCTCCGGCCCACTGCACATCCAGGTTTGCCTCGTCAATATCGCTGGATTGCATCCCAGGATTGACGTTGTTTACATACACGATTTGCAGCAGACTTGAATTCGTGGACAGCTGAAAGCAGTTTGTACAATTACTCGAGTTGGTACGGAACGCTGTCCAATCATTCCTGCTGATGTCGCTCTGCCCTACCACGGCGATTTTCTGCCCCATGCCGGTAATACCCTGCTGCTGATACAAACGGGCGACGTCGTAAATCGTGGCGAAATCTGGAGGCGTGATGAAATGGTTTCCGCTAATGCCAGAGGTGAACTTCGGGCTCATCTTCAGTGCCCGTGGCTTCAACTGAAAATTATTCATCCCGCGAAAACCCGAAACCACCTCCGCCAGCGCCGCCGGAATAGACGGCTCGCCGGCATTCGCATAATGTTCCTTGCCGTTGACGACATAGCGATGCATCTCTGTATACAGCGACATTTCCACCTGCTGCGCCGTGCCGCTGAACGTGATCATGTTTCGGCTGGCAGGCACGCCTTCGACGTGAAATCCCTCGCTCTCCAGCCATCCCGTCACTTTGTTGATGTCGCCCTGGCTCAACCCAAAGCGGCTGCCGAATTGCTCCGGCGTGAGCCAGCGCTGATAATCGGGCGAGCCGCGCTGCTGCTGGGCCGCGAGCAAGGCATCGAGATCCGCCTGCTGTGCCGGCGTCATCTTGAACGTCATGGTCACGCGCATGGACATGGAAGGATCCACCCTGCCCTGATCGAATTCAGGACGTGCCATGGGATGCACGTTCCCCTTGACTGCTGTCACTTGCGAGGTGTCGGTCGCCTGGACCACGCGATCCCTCAGGGGTGTTTGGGCAAACAAAGCCTGCGACAGGCAAAATAGTATAAGCAGCACACTAGAAGACAGAGCATTGCGCGAATTCGCCTTGGGGTGCATGGATGTGGCCCGAGAGTTTCTACCTTTCGCCGGGAATTCTGGGCGTTGGATTGGATGCAGTTTCGTGGTGCCGTGCTGTTCCGGAATTTCAGCCGTGTGCATAATGGTCATGCTCGTATATTGCCTAATTCCTGAATGAACGGCGATATGCGGCGAGCCGACAAATGCGATGAAGTGACGAAAGAGGGAATAATATTTTGGTGCACTATTTCGGGGTGCCCCTATGCACTCGATAACGCCGCGCGCACGAGCTTCGGGCGGCGTTCCGGCTAATTCTCCAAAGGCTTCCATCCCGGAGGCGGAAACGAGATGTTCCAGAAGCCTTGCGCCGGTGCGGCGAATTCCACCGGGATGAGATAGCCCTGCTGATTTTCAATGGCCGTCCGAGTCACTCGGCAACTCTGTTTCTTGGCCGTACGGTCGTTGACCAAATCGAATTTCGTCTCCACTGGGAAATTCCTCGTGCAAATCAGCATCGCGCCGTGGTCGTTTATGGATGCGGTCTTGGCGCGCACCGTCACTTTTGTCCCCGATACCGTCATCTCTAGAGTGACAGGGACCTGAATGATGACCCGCTGGCTGCGCCGCCGTTCCTCCGCAGGCTGAAGCTGCGGGCCCGTGTCCGCGGCCGCGGGCAGAGGTTGCTTGTTTATAGTTCCAGGTGCCGGCAGAGTTTGTTTGATCACAGTTCCAACCCCCAGAAATCCATGGCCGGATGAATCAGTTCGATGCCCAATTCCCAACCCTCCGGCCGCTCGTTCCCTTTCCAGACGATTACGGCGGAATTCGACTCATGCGTCGCCAGATTGACGATTCGTAGCGCCTGCTCGACGTCCAGATTCTGTCGAAGGACTACCAAACATCCATAAGGCCCAACCACACGCGTGAAGGCCTCCTCGCGGCAGGCTGCAGTTGCATCAGCCTCTTGCCACTCGAGGGCTACCGGAACCCGCGAATTCAGGCGAATACCGCGGCGCTTTCGCTTCACTTTTGGGGTTGCTGTAACTACTGCTTGCGGTTGCACGCCTTCCCCCGATCCCCGTGCTATTTCCTGTGGAACATCGCTCCGTATGGTATGAAGCGATTCTGAAACGGGTCAATGGTACGCAGGGACAGTCGAAACGCACTGCGCTCGAGACCAGAGTATCTCTCTAGTTAACAGAGCCAAATCGGGGCAGGCGTCGTGGGGCAGTTCTGTGGCCTGGGGCACGCTCGCGCTGGCGCGCAAGCGCCTTAAAAAATAACTCACGAGCAGCCCTGACGGACTCGAAACTCGCCAATTTCGGCGACTAGTTACGACTCGCTTACCAGTTGCTTCATGGCCCAGTCGGGGAATACCGGGGTGCGACGGTCGCGGGGGCCACCGGCGTTCGATGCTTGCGCGTGGCCTGTGCCTTCCACCATTTCGCGCTTGCAGTTCACCGCTGCCTGGTAAAGCTTCAGCGCTCCTGCTGGGTCCATGATGCGGTCATCTTTGCTATACCCGATCAGCATCGGGCAGTGGATCTTATCGGCTCGCCCTTCAAGCGTGTACTCCCGAAGCATCTTCCTGGCGTCTGCCAAATCGCGGGCCCCGATAATCCAGCGCACCCGCTCCTGAATCGACGGCAGGTAGTCGAAAAGGTCCTTCCCCAGATCATAGGAACCGCTGCTCATGAACGCCGCGGCCACTCGCGGCTCATTACTGGCCGCCCTGGGCACTCCGTACCCTCCCATGCTGATGCCCTGCAGCCCGATTTTCTTGGTATCCACATCGGTGCGAGTCTCGAGGTAATCGATCATCGCCTTGATCACGCGATCGGTATCCGGCGGCAGATGCAGATCCTTTAGCCGCAAAGCCCCGCCTTGCCCGGGGAAGTCCACCGCCATAAACGCCATGCCGCGAGCCAGATATGCCCCCGCCATGCCCATGATTGTGGCTTCGGCCATCGTGTCCGCACCTTGGAAGGCGATCACTGCCGGGAACTTCTTGCCCTGTGGGATTCCCGCTCCACCGGGTTTCCGGAAATACCCGTCGAGCATCTGGTTCTCCCATTTCACCTGAATGCGTTCGAAGGGCGCGCGCTGCAATTCCCAGGCCCGGTCAAACAGTTGCCGCGCCTTTTTGTACGTCGGGAGCATGCGGTCATCCGTAACCGGCATCGGCCATGATGCTTCGCGATAAAAGTTTGCAGCCCGCAGGTAATACTCATTCGCCGTCACCTTGAATCCCTTGGACGCAAACTCCTCCGCCTCTTTCTCATTGCGCTCCGCCACGCGCGTCCATTCCGTCACCCAGGAGTCCAGATCGTAAGGCTTCATGCGCTGCGCCACTTCCAGCGCATCAGGATCGCTCGTATAGATCGTTTGCGTCAGCCGGATTTCCAATTGCCCTCCGCCTGGCAATCCTTTGCCCGTATAAAGCTCGCTTTCCGCTCTGCCGCCCACTTCCCCGATCTTTCCGCTCTCCGAACCGGCGTCTTGCGCCAGAGCGGGCGATGCCAGAACCTTGGAGATCGCCGGAAGCCCCGCCGAAACGAGTCCCCACTTCACAAGTGCCCGTCGACTCAGATTCGAAATTGAACTCATGATTGTCCCTGCCTCCTCTTCCGTCGCCAATTAGTCCTAATTTCGCAAGATCGCAGAGAACCCCTTATGCTCCCTGATAGGCCATTTGCGCCCCAATTGTCAAATATATTACCGCCACCCGCAGATCAGCCAAAGCACCCAGGATGCAACGGGCCGCAGGTGTGTGACGAGCATCACAGCACAACAAAACGCATTTCGTTAGCATTTCGGCGGCTGGTGGAACCCTGCAGGTTTTCTCAAGTCCATATGGCGGGAGGCCTTTATGGTCGAACTCAACGGCACTGTGGCGGTCGAAAATCCTGCGGAAGCCCTTCGCAATCAAGATGGAATCTTTCAGGTGACTTCTCCCTATGGCCAAGTTTTCGAGGTTACCTGTCGAAGAGGATCGAGTATGCACATCCGTGAAATCGGTGACTCAGGCAAGAGCGCGGTTTCTGAGCCGAAGCGCTGGCAAATCCAAAAGATGAGCCAGTCCGTCGCCTGAGCTAACCTCTACGACGTGCCGCTCGCCAATCTGAATCTTCACAGTGAGGTGAGGCGATCATGCCAACACCAGGAGCCGCCTTGGAACGGCTTGCCTTCCTGGCACCCCAGCCTGCCTTCCAAGGGTGAGAACTTCAGGTTCCCTCAGATGGCGAAATAACTGAGGACACCACAGCCGCAATCACTTACTCCGAATCCGCTGCCCCGATCTGCCTGAGATGATGAACCAGATGTGTAAGATAATCAGGGTGACAGCCTCTCCGGATCCAATCCGGCAGGGAGTCTGCAACTTCGACTCGGGTAAGCGCGCGATCACGTGCGCCAGATAGCGATTAATGACGCGATGGACGCGCGCGATCCCTTCGCCGTTAGCCAGGCTCTCGCGCCCAATCAGTCGCAGGCGCGCTAAATCTATGCGTCACGCGACAACGAATGGAGGCGGGGGGAGTCGAACCCCCGTCCGAAAAGCGCTACGGCCCGAAGCCTACATGCTTATCGCATTCGATTTATTTCGCCAGACGCGCTTGGAACGCGCAAGACGCGCTGCCGGCTAGTCCGATTAATCTCGCCGGAAAACCACGGACCGAGGTCCGCCGGCCAGCCCACTGTGTGGCGCCTCGATCCGAGCCCGTGGACGAAGCTCGGGGAGACGGGCTACGCTAGGTTTTTCTAGGCAGCCAGAGCCAACTCAGTGTTGGCAGTTCTATTTTTCCACCCGATTGCGGGCAGGTGGCGCCCGGCATGCCTTCGGGTCGCGACAGCTTCCGTCGAAACCGTGTCGCCCCCGTCGATTAGCTAAATTATACCATCCGACGGCGATGTACGGGCGCCTCGCGCTTTCGTTGCCAAAGCTGCTGAATCCGAGTAGCGCCTACCTCGCTACGCCCTTCGGTCGTCGCTGTTGACAATGCTTTTCCGGCCTCCCAATAATGCCCTTATGCATGCATGCCCGCGAGGGCGACCATGACTCCGGGCGCCCACGACGTTGAAAAGGCTGTCTCTCGCACCTTGCGCGAAACGCTGAAAGCGCTTCAGCGCACCGCCGAGGAACTGAACCAAGCGCTCAATGACCTGGTTGCAGCCTGCGGCAGCACGCGTGCTACGAATGCGCTGCCGCCCATTTTGCGCGCCCAGACCGCTGCCGCATCGCTGGCCGCCTCGCTGGAGGTGCTTTCCCGATTCGTGGCCTCCTCTGCCACCGGCCCAACTGCTGCCAGCGGCCCAGCCGCCCGAGACATTCCGGAAGAGGGGGCTCCCATACCCCGGGTTGGCGGTCAATCTGTAGCGCAGCGGCCGGCGACGTCGGCACCCCCGGCAAGACCCGAGATGGTCGAGGACCTATCCCCGGTTCAGGAACCTGCACTCAAAGATTTTGCTGCCCCTGACGCCGATCCCCGGATAGACTCCCCTCCTGCGCGAACGCTTGGGCAGGGTCGTGCATCTGACTTGGCGGGGCAACACGCCGCATCGTTCAGGGAGGTTTCCAGGGAGATTTCGGCTGCCCCCGCGGGGCACGCGTCGGTCAATCCCATAGAGGAGTTGCCGGCCGGTGCTGCGTCATTTGACATTTCGACGCTGCTTCCGGAAGAGCAGGACTTACACCGGCGTGCGAATCGCGTCGCCAAAGTCTCCATGCAGGATATTAAAATGCTCCGTCCCAACGACGTGCGCTTGGGACGCGAGCATAAAGACATTTGCTTGCGTTTGCGAGATGATATTGAAAAGGCTCATAAAGAATATGACCGGCGTTTTCAATCGATCCTGGGCCATCCGGTCGATTATTTCTATGACTGGATGGTTGAAATCCTGGGCGAGGGAGACCCGCAAACACTCGGCGAGTATCCCTATCCCTCTCCGTCCCTGCGGCGCTAGTGTGCTCGCAGGCAAGCCACGGGTCGGAGATGCATTTCGCTGTTCTCTGGCCTTGCTGCGAGAGATGATTCGGCGTCGTAAGTTCTTCGCACAGACGGCCCTGTTGTCGTGCGCGCTATGCTTCTGTCTCTCGAACCTGAGCACAGCGGCGCCGCTCCCGCAGCAGGCGAAAACTCAGAAGCGCGCGTCGGTCAAAAAGAAATCCTCTGTAATTCCAACCAAGCCGCCTGTTGCTACTTCGCTCGCGGAGCAGCAACTCGAGCGACTCGCGCGCGATCTGCACGAGCACCCCATGGGAATGGCTTACGAGCGGCTAGTGCAGTTCGCGGGCCGCGAAAAGGGCACCGCGGTCGGCGCCCGCGCCGCACTGGCTTTGGGTTATTACGACTACAGTCGTGCCCATTTCACGGAGGCCAGGAGTTGGCTCGAGCAGGCCGCCGCTGATCCATTGCTTCCCGATTATGCGATGTTCTGGGAAGCGCAGAACGATCGTGCTGCGGGCGCGGTGGACATTGCCCTTGCCGAATTGAAGCGCTATCGGGAACGTTATCCCGATACCGCCATGAGCGATTCAGCCATCGAGGCTCTGGCGCAAGCGGCGATTGCTGCGGGTCAGCCGGCCGATGCCATGGCTGCGCTGCGGGAATATCCGAAGACAACCGCCAAGCCGTCACTTCTACTTTTGCGCGCGCAAGCCAACGAAAAGGCCGCTCTGGCCAAAGGCGAGAAGCCCGTTGCCGCGGCCAACGATTACCTGGAACTCATTTATCGCTTCCCGATAAATGAGGAAGCGAAAGTTGCCGTGGAGCGTATCCCTTATCTCCAGGCCATTCTCGGCGAGCAGTTTCCAGGCACTCCGGTGGAGAGGGAGATTAGCCGCGCCGAGGCACTTTTCGACGCGCGCCGCTGGAGGGACGTCCGCAAGGCCTACGAGGATCTGCTGCCGAAGCTTTCCGGCGTTCAACACGATCGTGCCGCGCTGCGCCTCGCCCAGGTTCAGATCCAATTGGGCGGCAGTCCTGATGCGCTTGAATCCCTGAAGCTCACCGATCCGGAACTCGATGCGGAACGCATCTATTCGCTTTCACAGGTGCAGCGCTCTGCGAAGTTGGAAGCGGCCATGTTTGCCGCTATCGAACAGGTCGTTTCGACCTATCCGCAAAGCCCCTGGGCCGAAGAGGCGCTGTTCGCGGCCGGCAATTATTACTGGATGAATTTAGATCGCGCCCATGCGGCCGAGTATTACCAGCGAGTTGTGTCCGCATTCCCGATGGGAAAGTATACATCCATCGCGCAGTGGCGGATTGCCTGGACGGCATACATGCTGCGGCAGCCCGACGCGGCCAGCCGGTTCGAGCAGTACCTGACGAAATATCCAACCTCACCGCAGGTGGTGAATGCGCTTTACTGGCTGGGCCGAAGCTACGAGCATGCGGGCAATACCGCGCATGCGCGGAGCTTTTATCTGGCCGCCGTGGAACGCTTCCCGCAGACGTATTTTGGCGAAAAGGCCGCCCAGCGCCTGCATGAAATCGGCACGCAACTCATAAATCCCGCCGAGGTCATCTCCGTAATTCCGCCCGCACCGCCCTTGCCCGCGCTGAACGGCCCTGTGCCGGCCGCCGCGATGCAG
>Ga0209802_1003480_pt1 | contig 10554 bp, 5 predicted proteins | sample GraSoiAngelo_129_FD_185886 | JGI IMG/M metagenome (GOLD analysis project Ga0209802, IMG submission 185886) | Grasslands soil microbial communities from the Angelo Coastal Reserve, California, USA - 14_0927_12_40cm (SPAdes) (version 2) | ecosystem: Environmental > Terrestrial > Soil > Grasslands ... | reverse complement strand
TCCTTGGTCCATTGCGCAGATTATGCTTGACAGCCTACCCCTCTTTCCCTAAGGTTTCAGATTTATTGTAGGGTTCTAGTGGGTTACTCGGCCTCCAGGGGTATCCAGTTTCGTTGTGCGGGTACCTGCGAGGTTTGAGGGCGGTTTTCGATGGGAAGTGGCGGTCGCGGCCTAGGTGATCTTGCCGTTCAAGCGTGCCGCACTGCCCGCCAGTTTCATCCGCAATCCAAATTCGCGTGCGCAAGCGGAACGATGATCTCGGGGACCTCGAAGCATTCAGAACCAAGCAAATCCGCACAATTCGGCTCGTGGGGGGATAGCTTATGAGGAATTGGAAACATTTCGTAGGTTTGTTGGCACTCTTAACTGCTTATGCAGTTTCCGTGTCATCGCAGACCGCGCTCACTTCCCTGCGCGGCGCGGTGACCGATCCTTCAGGAGGAGTTGTGCCGAACGTACGGGTTGCGCTGGACAATAAGGCCACCGGCGCGCACATGACCCGGACCACGGATTCTAGCGGTGAATATAGCTTCCTGCAGATCCCCCCTGGCCAATACACGGTGACGGTGACCATGACGGGCTTTGGAACTCAGTCCAAAGGGGCCGAATTACTTGTAAACCAGCCGGCGACGATCAACTTTGCGCTTTCCGTTCAGGAGTCCAAAACCACGGTCGAAGTCAGCACAGAAGCGCAAACCATCAATGCGACGGACGCTACCATCGGAAACTCCGTCAGCAACACGACAGTGCAAGCACTGCCGATGGAAGGGCGAAACGTTCCCGACCTGTTGAGTTTGCAGCCTGGCGTGCTGTACCTGGGCCAGAAATTCAACAATATCAGCAGCGCGAACCGCGACACAGACAGCCGCAGCGGAGCCGTTTCTGGAGCGCGCTCGGATCAGAGCAACGTGACTTTGGATGGAGTCGACAACAACGACCAAAGACAGGGTTACGCCTTCACAGGCGTCTTGCGTTCAACACTGGATTCCCTCGAAGAGTTCCGAGTGACCACCACCGACGCCAATGCTGAGAGTGGCCGATCCTCCGGCGCGCAAGTCGTTCTTGTGACTAAGAGTGGCACAAACCAACTCCACGGAAGCATTTATGAATACAATAGAACCAATTTCGGTCATGCCAACGATATCTTCAACAAGACGGCCCAGCTTCAAGCCGGACTGCCGAATAAAGCTGCGCCGCTAATTCGCAATACGTTTGGGGGCTCGCTCGGAGGCCCAATCAAGCATGACAGACTGTTCTACTTTTTGAACTATGAAGGCCAACGAACGGCTGAGAACAAGCAAATCTTCCAAACCGTGCCTACTCAGTCGTTTCGCGATGGCAACTTAAAGTACATAGACACGGCTGGTAACGTCGTCACGCTTTGCAGCTCCATGTCCGTATCCAATGGCAAGTGCCCGAACGCCAGCCCCAAGGACGATCTAGGGTCCATGGATCCAAATTGCTCGTCGAAAGGAACTTGCCCCTGGGGACCCGGTGCCGACCCTAATTCTCTTGCCACGTTCAATTCCTACCCTTTGCCGAATGCCCCCGGCGGCGACGGACTGAACACAGGAGGCTTGACGTTTTCCGCCCCTAATCCAGCTAACCTGAATACCTATATCGCCAAGATCGACTACGAAATGTCCGATCACAGCCGCTTTTTCATTCGCGGCATTCAGCAAGGCGACAGGATTTCGGCTAGCCCGCAGTTTTCCGGCCAGCCACCCAATTCAGAAATCATCGACACTTCGAAAGGGCTAGCCGCGGGCCATTTGTGGACCATCAGACAAAACTTGATTAACAACTTCCGTTACGGCTATATCCGGCAAGGATTGAATGTCGCGGGTGCCGGAACCGCATCCTATTCCGACTTCGCGGGACTGAGCCCGCTGACTGCGGAAAACCGCAGCACCTTTCTCAACGTTCCTGTGCACAATTTCCTGGACGACGTGAACTGGATCAAAGGGAAGCACACGCTGCAATTCGGCGTGAATTGGCGCATCATTCATAACAACACGGCTTCCAACGCGGTATCGTTTGATTCGGCCACCAGCGGCGCGGGCAACATCAGCCAAGCAGCAATTGCAGGCACTTTCCAGAGTTTTGATCCAGAGGCCTTCCCTAACGGCGCGGCTCCTTGCAATCAGCAAACGGGCGCGGGTTGCTATCCCGCCGTGGGCGGCTGCTTCGGCACCAGCTATGACAATGCCGTGACGAGCATTGCCGGCCTGCTGTCAACGATCAACGCCAACAATAATTACAAAGTTTCGCAGGATGGCACCCAAGCTACGCTCTTGCCAGTCGGCCAGCTCATCCCGCGTCACTTCAAAGCCAACGAATTCGAGTGGTATGTTCAGGACTCCTATCGCTTGAAACCGAACTTAACGGTCACCTTGGGGGTGCGGCATAGCCTGCTGCAAACCCCTTACGAAGTAGATGGCCAACAGGTGGCGCCGACCGTCGACCTGCACCAATGGTTTGAGAACCGGGCGATCGCAGCAAAACAAGGTCTCGGCAATCAGCCAGAATTTTCCTTCGTTCCTTCTGGCCAGGGCCGCGGTGGAAAACCTTACTGGCCTATGAACAAAGACAATTTCGCCCCCCGCTTTTCGATAGCCTATTCGCCTGGTTCTCAGGAAGGCCTCGGGAAAAGCCTCTTCGGAGGCCCAGGCAAGACCTCCATCCGTGCCGGCATCGGCATGTACTACGACCACTTCGGTGAGGGAATCATAGACGGCTTCAGCCAGTTTGGCTCTTTCGGTCTTACCAGCACGCAAGCGGCACCGTCCAACATTCTTACGCCCGATGATGCGCCGCGTTACCTGGGAAGGACGAGCGTGCCCATCAATATTCTTCCTCCTGCCAATTCCAGCGTCAGCTACCCGGCAACTCCGCCGAACGACCCGAATACGACCGGATTTACCTTCAACTCCAATGGGATTGATGGCAGCCTCAAGACGCCCTATTCCATTGCCATGGATTTGTCTGTGCAGCGCCAGCTGCAAGGCGGATTCACGTTTGAAGCGGCCTACGTCGGGCGCCGTGGCCGCCATTTGCTCCAGCAGCTCGATTTAGCAGCCGCGACGGATCTTGTTGACCCGAAGTCGGGGATGGATTACTTCACGGCCGCCACATTGATGACGCAGTTCGCCTTGGCACATGGCGAAGACAAAACTGCGGTGATTCCACCCATTCCCTACTTTGAGGATGTATTCCCCACCGCAGCTGCCGGAGGGTTCAGCGCAACCCAGAACATCTACACTGGTGCTGGGGGGAACGCTGCATGCCCGTCCGGTTTCCGCTGGGCCAACCGCCCTGGAAGAGAGATAGGCGCACCGTTCCGCCTGGGCCTGCTCGCCACGCAACTGGCTAACGGCGGGGGGTCTCCTCCCTGCTTCGGATTGCCCCCGGTTCCCTTCTGGAATCCGCAATTCTCTTCGCTGATGGCGTGGTCCTCCATAGGGATCAGCAACTATGACGCTGGTCAATTCATCTTGCGTCACCCCATGACCCACGGTCTGCAAATGGACTTTAGCTACACTTTTGGAAAATCTATGGATATGGGTTCGGATGCCGAGCGGACAAATTCCCAGGGCACGACTTCGACTACACAAAGCGGCCTTGGAAACACAACGCGAAGCTTTATTGAGGTTCCTTGGAAACCGAGACTGAACTATGCGCCGTCGGACTTCGATATCCGACATGTGATCACCACGACGTGGGTCTACGGCCTGCCATTTGGGAACGGCAAGTGGCTTGGAAGCAAATCCAGCTCTGGGCTGGATGCAATCATCGGAGGTTGGCAGCTGTCGGGACTCGGCCGATGGACGAGTGCATTGCCATTCAGCGTCGTCGACACTCGCGGCTTCACCAACAATTTCCTGTTCAATGACTTTATGGTGAAAACCGGGCCCGTTCAATCGGGCCTGTTCCACGATCCCACCACCGGGGCGCCCATCGCTTTTCCTGATCCCGCAGCTGTGGTTGCCGGAGTCTCGATAACAACAGGCGTCCCCGCGACTCTTACTCCACTTCGCTTTGCGTTTCCCGGCGAGGCCGGAAGCCGCAATGCTTTCCGTGGTCAGGGCTTTTTTGGAATCGACGCGAGCTTGGCAAAAACCTGGAAGGTTTATGAGCGAATGTCTCTGAAGTTTGCCTGGGATGTCTTCAACATCACGAATTCCGTCCGCTTCGACACCAATTCCCTGGATGTCGGCTCCGACGACGGCGGCTTTGGACAGTACAGTGGAACACTGACTACACCGCGTGTTCAGCAGTTCTCCCTGCGCTTGACCTTCTGATTAGAGGGAAGGGGATTGTAGTTCGCCGGAGAACGGTGGTCAGAAGGTTGGCGGCGTATTGACCCAGATGATCACGGCTTCTTTTTTGCCGGGGTTGTACCAGCGGTGCCCCCGGTTGCTTTCAAACCAAAAACTCTCGTTCTCGTGGAGGACGTAACATTCTGCTTCATCCAGCCAGATTTCGAGTTCACCCCTCAGCATGTACATCCAGTCTTCGCCTTGGTGCGTATAGGCGCCGTCGCTGCCGGTTGCAGGCGGGACACGCATCAGCATCGTTTCCAGCATCTTCGTCCCCGTCGAAAGGAGCTCCATGCGGACTCCTGACTGCGTCTGGATGGATTGACGCTTGTCTGGGCGGACAATGCGGTCAGGCTTCTTCGGAATGTCGTACAGTTCCAAGACCGTGGTGCCGTAGGCACCGGCCAGCCGGGAAAGAGTCGACACGGATGGTTTCGAGTGCGACAGTTCCACCGAGCTCAGGAAACCAGCCGAAACGCCTGCGCGCTCTGCAGCTTCGGCCAGACTCAGACCTTGTCTCTTTCGTAGTTTTCGCAACCTGGGTCCGAAATCAGGGATCTTACGACCATCAGTATTGGCCTTCGCGGGGAGACTCTGGGCCATGGCTTCCTTGATTCCAGGAACGTTGAGCCTCTTAACGTCATGCAGGTACTTGATCCGCTTCAGGACCTCCAGGAGTTCGGGAGTGTACAGCCGAAATCGCCCTGAACTTCGCGCGGGGCTGACTAGCCCAACGCTTTCCCAAAGGCGAAGAGTGGAAGGGCTTATGCCAAGGATCCGCGCCGTCTGCCCGACTGTCAGAAAGCGGAGTAGCTGTTTATGGTCTTGCCGTGCAGTCGAGTTTTTCTCCATGGAGTTTCCGTCTGGATTTTGGCGGCATCGCCGCGATCCACTCACTCGCCCTGTTTTGATTAGGTTGATGGTACCAATCTTCTGGATTTCGCAACAAGCGTCTGCGCTCTTGAGAACTGGCACAAAGAATGGCTCTAGTTGCAGCTTGTGGACTCCTGGATGAGAGAGGTGCTGGATGAAGTCTAAATATCTTCGGTTGGCTGTCTTCGTCGTTGTATTTTTGACGATCTCCACTCGCGCTGTGGCTGATGACGCGGTAGAGCGTGTTTTCTGTAACGCTAAAATCTTTACCGCTGAGCCGGACCACCCCTACGCCGAGGCGGTGGCTATTCGGAACGGCAAAATCGTTGCTGTCGGCAGTTGTGCTGAGGTAAAGAAAGCGGCTGGTAAGGATGCTGAATTTGCCGATCTTCACGGGCAATCGTTGCTTCCGGGATTCATCGACAGTCATAGCCATTCCGTCCAGGGTGGCCTCTCTCTGATCTCCGCGGATGTCGGCGACAAGGTTCACTCCATGGAGGATTTGGTCGCTTTCGTTGCTGAGGCGAAGAAGAGCGGGAAAGGAATGCGCGGTAACGTGCTGGCCATCAGTGGCATGCCATTGGCTTTCTGGTCTAGGACGAATGAATTGAACGTGCACTTCAGTGTGGGAGTGTATGCGGAGGTTCCAGTTTTCCTTTCCGGAAGCGATTATCACACGGGATGGGCCAACCGCGCCTTGCTGCACCGAGCGGGAATCACGGCAGAGTTCATCAGTCATCTCCCCGAGTCGGAACGCCAGTATTACGGTCTCGGACCGGATCGCGAACCGAATGGTTTTCTCGTTGATGCGGGGCTGAGAAAGGTTCAGGAAAACTTGCCGGAGCCCACGAAAGAACAGCTTCTCGAAGCTGGCCACGCAGCTCTCCGATACAACCATAGCCTTGGAATAACATCGTGGCTCGATCCGCTGGTTGATGAATCCATACTTACAACCTATCGGCAGTTGTCAGAACGCGGGGAGTTGACCGCCCATGTAGTGGCGTTCCCTCAGGTTTTCGCACGCGAGCCCTCGGAAGAGTTGGCAAGGGTTCAGAGACTACGGGAACAGTTCAAGAACGTGCGTAACCTTGCGGTCTCCGGAGTGAAGATTTTTGCCGATGGCGTCGTCGAGTTTCCTTCTCAAACGGCGGCTATGTCGAAGCCTTATCGCAATTCCGGAAAGAGCGGAGAATTGTTGTTCGATCCTTCGCGATTCGCGGAACTGGTGATCGCGGCAGACAAGCAGGGCCTTATCGTTCATGTGCACGCGCTCGGAGATCGGGCGGTAAAGGAATCTCTAAACGGAATCGAAGCCGCGCACAAGGCGAATGGCAACAGCGGCCTGCCCCACACGCTAACGCATGTTCAGTTTGCTGATCCAGAGGATTTCCCTCGTTTTCACCAGCTTGGCGTTGTCGCTGCCTTGCAGCTTCTTTGGGCCAGCGCGGAGCCGGATACCATTGAGCTTGTAAAACCCCATCTCGATCCTTCCTTATATCAGTGGCAATATCCGGCCCGGTCTTTGTTGGACAATGGCGCAATAATCTCCGGAGCGAGCGACTGGCCGGTGTCAAGCGCAAATGTGTTTCTGGCAATGTATCAGGCAGAAACGCGCAAAGGCCCCGAAGGCGTCCTGGACGCCTCTCAACGAGTGCCTCGCGAAGCGATGCTCTACGCCTACACGCGGAATTCCGCGCGGGCGATGAACGAACAAGACATCATTGGCTCCGTGACACCCGGCAAGCAAGCAGATCTTGTTCTCCTTGATCGGGACGTCCTCACGGTCCCAGCGGAAGAGCTCAAAGACACCAAAGTCATATGGACGATGGTGGGCGGAAAGACCGTCTATCACAGCAACTAGGTGAGTTATGGGACCTTAGTTGGGTAAGAAGGACGATTGGTTTTTGGGGGCGATAATCTCTTCCGTTCAAGAAGAACGGTGCGGAGACGAACGAGCATGCTGGGATTTTGTCTTGGTCCACCGTGTGAGGGTCGTCTGCGAGGACAACGAAGTCTGCTAATTTCCCGGAAGTAATGGATCCTTTGATCGCTTCCTCATGTGAGTTATAGGCGCCGTTAATTGTGTTGATCCGCAGCGCCTCTTCTACGCTGATCCGCTGGTTGGCTCCCCAAGTCTGTCCGTTCCATCCAGTCCGCGTGACCATTCCTTGGACTCCCATCCGCGGGTCAAAGGGTCCCGGGCTGAAGTCCGAGCCCGCAGCTGCTGGGACCCCTGCGTCGAGGAAACTCCGGAATGCCATGCAGCGTTTCATGAGGTCTTCGCCGTAAAAATGAAACTTGTCAGTGTTGTAGTAGGCGTAGGACGTGAACACCGCAGGAACTACGCCGGCAGCCTTGATACGCCGGAGCAGATCGTCGTTAATCAATGTGCAATGGGTGATCTTTGGGCGAGCGTCAGATCGTGGAAACAGCTGCTGTGCCCGCTCGACCGCTGTGAGGACCATATTGATGGCGACATCCCCATTCGCGTGGCAATTAACCTGAATACCACCCCGATGCACTCGCTCGACCCAAGCGTTGAGGTCGTTCTGGGTCTCGATGATGTTGCCTTGATATGGCGGCTCGACTCCAGGGTACGTCTTGTTCAGCGCCATGGTGCGCTCAGAGAACGATCCATCCGCAGTGTGCTCTGAAGTGGCTCCGAAACGGATCCACTCATCCCCTAAGCCCGTCGCGATGCCGCTAGCAATCATCGCGTCCAGCACATTACCCGTTGCCTCATAGCTAAAGGAACGCCGCAAAAGTCCGCTTAGGTATGCCGATTTACGCGATCGGAGACCTAGTTGTACACACGGTGCTTCTCAGAGCGCCTTCATCTGTGCCATGATTCAGGGTAAGAGGGCATGTCCGGCTTTTTTGCTAAGGATGCAAACCAGACGGGGAACAACCTGAAAGCTCCGCGACCCTAGCAGGTCATCCCGGGAATCAGTTGAGAACTACCGGCCCGTGCAAGGAAGCAAACTCGCTGCAAGACAATCTGCCAATTGACTGGTCACGCATTTGGCCTGCGAGATGAGGCTAGAAATGAAAATTTCTCTCGGTTCCAAAAGCAGCCCGCTGGGAGCCGCGTATGCCAAGAGATCGCCCATATATCAAATAGCTGCTTTGTCTGGCATGGCGCTGCTGTTGGTGGTCGTTGCAACCCTGCAATACAAGTCGGCCACACAGCTGAGTGCTGCTACAGAGGTCCGCCTGGGGAACAATCTGCAGTTATTGATGACGGGATGGCATCGTGATCTCTACGACGAGTTGTCGGCCGGCTGCATCGCCATGCAGGTCGGACCCGACTCCGGTGCACACGACGCCTGGAACGACTACCTGCAACGCTATGCAGAATGGAGCCGGGACGGGGCGACCAGTCAATTCGCTGGAGCTGCATCTGCAAGTTCTGAAGTGGTTCGGGAGGTCTATGATTGGCAAACCAGCTCACCTGGAAAGCCTGAACTGTTACGCCTTAATCCCAAGGCCAAGACCTTGGATAGTGTCAGCGTGCCGCCAGAACTGGAAACCTTGTTGGCTCGGCTACAGGCGAATTCATCGAACGTCCAGATGGCTATGAGCGCTTGGGAATTTCGCGGTTCCTCGGAGAGAACGCTCGCGACGAACAACAATCGGACACACGCTCCCGTATTGAGCAGCAATGCGTTGGCCGGGTGGCAGCTTGACGAGGAGATCCCGGCTCTCGTTCATCCCATCGTTCACCACGCCAACCCGTTCAATTCTCAAACTCCTGTCGATCGCGTCGCGGTTGATTGGCTTGTAGTTGCTTTCAATCTTGAGGTGATCCGGAACCGGATCCTTCCCGAGTTGGCGAATGGGCACTTTGGAGGCCCGGACGGGCTGGAATACAAGCTGGCAGTTGTGGCCCTCGGCAGAAAGCCCAGATTTATTTATTCTTCTGACCCGACACTCAGGGTCGATGATGTCGGGACTTTCGACTCCATCATGGATATCTTTGGCTCCTCATCTAACGATGTGCAGGGCGAGCTCTGGCAGACGCTTAGACACAGGGGGAACCTAGCGGGCCAGGACTGGCGCAACTTCTCGGCTCCGCGGTGGTTTCCAGTAATTCAATACGGTCCTGTTGACAAGCCTTGGGTATTAGTCTTGCAACATCGAACTGCGCCGGTTACCAAGATTGCTAGGAGCGCGTGGCGGCGCGACGTTCTGACCGGTGGTTTTGCCCTGGTTTTGCTTGCTGCCAACATTGGCTTGGTCTTGTCTGCCAGTATCAGGGCACAGAAACTTGCTACCGCGCAACTGGAGTTTGTGGCGTCAGTTTCCCATGAATTGCTGACGCCACTGTCCGCTATTTATTGTAGCGGGCAGAATGCCAAGGATGGGCTGCTGCAGACAAAAGCTGATTTGGCGGCCCATGGATCCATTGTCACGAGCCAGGCTCGTCAACTTATTGATCTAGTAAAACAGAATCTGCTTTTTGCGGCGACGGAAAGCGGGACGAATCGTTATACCATGCGCCCTGTGCAAGTCTCAGAAATACTCCACGATGTTCGCAATAGCATTGGAATGCTGATTGAAGAGAGTGGGTCCAGTATTGAGTACGCAGTACCTGCGGGGTTGCCGAACGTCACGGGTGATTTGTCCGTCCTTACTCAGTGCCTGCGGAATTTGGTTACGAACGCAATTAAATACAGTGGGAGAAATAGCCGCGTCCATATCTCCGCGTCGCTCCACGAGGTGAAAAACGATTCGCGGGAGGTCCGCATCAGCGTGCAGGATCACGGGCCTGGCATTAACAGTGCAGAGTTGCGCCATATCTTCGAGCCCTTTTATCGTAGTCCAAGGGCTGTAAGGGCTCAGATACACGGAACCGGTTTAGGATTGACCGTAGCCGCCCGTATGGCAGAAGCAATGGGAGGAAGACTGTCTGTCACGAGTGAAGTGGGCGTGGGGAGCACCTTCACGCTGCACCTACCGCTCCAGAATGCGGTTGCCAAAATGCCTGCCTGTCTCCCGGAAGGGACCTAGGAGTGCGGAAATGAACGAACATATATTGTTGGTCGAAGACGAACAAGCATTGAGAACTGCACTTGAAATTCGACTTCGTGCGGAAGGCTACGTTCTGGATACCGCCGTTGATGGCGAGGAAGCACTGCGGAAAGCGACTAATATGCCCTTTGACTTGATCGTTCTCGACGTCATGCTGCCTGTTCGCAACGGATTCGAGGTTTGCCGGGAGGTTCGCCAACAGGGAATGGCGACTCCCATCCTGATGTTGACCGTCCGCGACAAGCTCGTTGACAAGGTTGTGGGACTCAACCTGGGAGCTGACGACTACATGACGAAACCGTTCGAGTCTGAGGAACTCATTGCCCGCATC
>Ga0209802_1003474_pt1 | contig 10569 bp, 9 predicted proteins | sample GraSoiAngelo_129_FD_185886 | JGI IMG/M metagenome (GOLD analysis project Ga0209802, IMG submission 185886) | Grasslands soil microbial communities from the Angelo Coastal Reserve, California, USA - 14_0927_12_40cm (SPAdes) (version 2) | ecosystem: Environmental > Terrestrial > Soil > Grasslands ... | reverse complement strand
GGCGTACTTTCTTGGCGGCGTGATCAGCTATGCCGATCGAGTCAAGGTCGAGCAGCTGCAGGTGCCCGAGGGGACGCTGCACCGCCATGGGGCCGTGAGCGAGGAGACGGCCGCCGCGATGGCGAGCGGCGTTCGCCGCTTGCTGCGCGCGGACATCGGTGTCTCGATCACCGGGGTGTCGGGGCCCGACGCGGAGGCCGTCAAGCCGGTTGGTCTCACGTTCATCGGGATCGCCGCCCCCACCCTGCCCTCCTCCAGAGGGAGAGGGGAATCGGTACTGACGCATCGTTTTCAATGGACCGGCGACCGCTGGGACAACCGGCGTCGCTCGGTGATCGCCGCCCTGGAGCTCCTGGTCCAGACCCTGGGGTCATAGCATTGACAGTTACACAAATCTGTATTACAGTGATCGGGTCGGCCAGGCCCCATCACGAAGCAAGGGGAGACTAGATGTCAGAGAAAGAACGGGCATTGACGGCTGCGCTCAGCCAAATCGAGCGCAGCTATGGGAAGGGCGCCATCATGAAGTTGGGAGAGGCCGCCGCCCAGAAAAACATCGACGTGATACCGACCGGATCGCTCACCCTCGACATGGCGCTCGGCGTCGGTGGCATCCCGCGCGGCCGCGTGGTCGAGATCTACGGCCCCGAGTCATCGGGAAAGACGACGCTCGCGCTGCACGTCATCGCCCAGTCGCAGAAGCTGGGTGGCGTGGCCGCCTTCATCGATGCGGAGCATGCCCTGGACCCGGTCTACGCCGGGCACATCGGGGTCAAGACCGAGGACCTGCTGATTTCGCAGCCCGACACCGGTGAGCAAGCGCTCGAAATCGTCGACGTGCTGGTCCGCTCCGGCGCCGTCGACGTCATCGTCGTCGACTCGGTGGCGGCGCTGGTACCCAAGGCGGAGATCGACGGCGAGATGGGGGACAGCCACGTCGCCCTGCAGGCCCGGCTGATGTCGCAGGCGCTACGCAAGCTGACCGGTGCCATCTCCAAGTCGAGCACCTCGGTGATCTTCATCAATCAGCTGCGCGAGAAGGTCGGCATCATGTTCGGCAACCCGGAGGTGACGACCGGCGGCCGCGCGCTGAAGTTCTATGCCTCGATCAGGCTCGATATCCGAAAAGTCGACTCCATCAAGAATGGGCTCGACGTGACCGGCAACCGGGTCAAGGTCAAGGTGGTCAAGAATAAGGTCGCGCCGCCCTTTAAGTCGGCCGAGTTCGACATCCTCTATAACGAGGGCATCTCCTACTGGGGCAGCGTGCTAGACGCCGCGGTCGAGGCCACCCTGGTGGAAAAGAGCGGCTCATGGTTCTCGTGCAACGGCCAGCGGATGGGCCAGGGGCGCGAGCAAACGGTGGCCTTCCTCAAGGCGAACCCGAAGCTGGGCGAGGAGCTGATCGCGCAGATGAAGGGCAAGGCCGCGGAGAAGATCCTCCAGCCGGCGTGAGAAGCGGCGGCCGGCGAACGACGCCGACCGCGCGTGAGCCCGAGAGCGCCCAGGCGGCCTACACCGAGGCAGTCAAACGGCTGGCTCGGCAGCCGCAGTCGCGCTCGGCGTTGCGGCAGCGACTGGTCCGGCTCGGTTATGCCGAGGCCGCCGTGGACGCGGCGCTCGACCGGGCCCAGGGCGACGGCTACCTTAACGACCAGGAGTACGCCGCCACGCTGGTGCGCCGGCGCAGTCGGGGCCGAGGTCATGCGCTGATCGCCCAGGAGCTGCGGGCCAAAGGCATCGAGGAATCGACGGCCGGCCCCGCGCTCGCCGCGGTTGATCCCGATGCCGAGGCGGCGGAGGCGCTGGCCCTGGGGAAAAGTCTCCTGGCCCACCGGCGCCTGCCCGACGCGCAGGCCCTGGTTGCCTACCTGGGTCCGCGCCTCAGCCGGCGTGGCTTTAGCAGTGGGCTCGTATATCGGGTGTGCCGTCTCCTGAGCGATGAGTGGGAGTCCGCCGGCCGGTTTGACAGTGTCGCTGAACGCGACTAAAATAGTCAAGATTTTGTCGCCATGTAACGACTAGTCCCGCTGCGCCCACGCGCAGTGAGAAGAACCTTTAAAAGTCCATAAGCGAGGTGTAACTATGCCCACTCCATTACTCCTGGTCATCGGGGTCGTGGTGGGTGCGGCCGTGGGTGCTCTCGTCGCCTACCTCTGGGTTGGCAATGCCAACCGTCAGCGCGACTTCGTGTCCAACGCGGAACGCGAAAAGCTGCTGTCGGATGCCGAGACCCAGATGAAGGAGATGGTCCTCGAAGCGAAAGAGGAAGCCCACCGCATCCGCATGAGCCTGGAGCAGGAGGTACGCGACGCACGTGCGGAGATCCAGCGTTCGGAACGCCGGGTCCAGCAGAAGGAAGAGTCGATCGACCGCAAACTCGAAGACCTGGACCGCAAGGACCAGGCAGTGACCGCGAAAGAGTTGGAAATCGGGAGGACCAGGGAACGCGTCAACGATGCCCTCGCCGAGCAGGTCAAAGAGCTCGAGCGAATTTCTGGCATGACGCGAGCCGAAGCGAGGACGACGATCCTCACCAACCTTGAAAAGGAACTCAACCAGGAAATCGCGCAGAAGATTCGCGAAGGCGAGGTGATCGTCAAAGAGGAGAGCGAAAAGCGCGCCCGCAACATCCTGGTGACCGCGATGCAGCGGGTTGCCGCCGAGCAGACCGCGGAGACCTCGGTTTCCGTGGTGGCCATCCCCAGCGACGAGATGAAGGGCCGCATCATCGGTCGTGAAGGGCGCAACATTCGCGCGCTCGAACATGCGACCGGCGTCGACCTGATCATCGATGATACGCCGGAGGCCGTCATCCTGAGTGGTTTCGACCCGGTCCGCCGCGAGGTGGCGCGGGTGGCCCTCAACCATCTCCTGGTCGATGGTCGGATTCACCCGGCCCGGATCGAAGAGATGGTGACCAAAGCTCGCGGCGACGTCCAGAACCGGATTCGGGAAGAAGGCGAACAGGCGATGTTCGAGACCGGCGTCACCGGATTACATCCCGAGCTGGTGAAGCTGTTGGGGACGCTGGCATTTCGGACCAGCTACGGACAGAACGTCCTGACCCACAGCAAAGAGGTTTCCTTCCTCTGCGGAATGGCGGCGGCCGAGATCGGCGCCGACGTGGCGCTGGCGCGCGAGGCCGGCCTGCTGCACGACATTGGGAAGGCGATCGACCATGAAGTCGAGGGGTCGCACGCCATCATCGGCGGAGAACTCCTCAAGCGGCTCGGCAAGCCAGACACGCTGGTGAACGCGGTCGCTGCCCACCACATGGACGTCGAACCAACCAGCCTCGAGGCGATTCTGACGGTGGCCTGCGACGCGGTATCGGCAGCCCGGCCGGGCGCCCGCCGCGAGACGCTGACCACCTACATCAAGCGGCTCGAAAAGCTGGAAAGCATCGCCAATTCGTTCGAAGGCGTCGAAAAATCGTTCGCGATCCAGGCGGGCCGCGAGATCCGCATCATCGTCAAGCCGGACACCATCGACGACAGCCGGGCCCAGATCCTTGCCCGCGATATCGCAAAGCGAATAGAAGGCGAGCTCAGTTACCCGGGCCAGATCAAGGTGACGGTGATCCGCGAGACCCGTATCGTCGAATTCGCCAAGTAAGCAAAAAGGCGACCCCATCCGGGGCCGCCTTTTTCTTTTAAGCCGCCATAGGGTGAGCTCAAATTTCGGCCCGACCGCTAGGCTTGGGTACGTGGGAACGTGGGGCACTGGAATCTTCAGCAACGACATCGCCTGCGACGTGAGGGGCGAGTATCGAGAGCTGCTCGAGGATGGCCTTCCCGACGCCGAGGCGACGCAGGAGGTTCTCCGACGCTTCAAAGATGCCGGGACGGACCCTGATAACGGGGTCTGTTTCTGGACTGGACTCGCTGCCACCCAGGTGCAGCTTGGTCGCCTTGAAACCGGGATCCGTGACAGCACCGTCGCGGCGATTGATTCCGGAGGGGATCTTCACATGTGGGAGGATCCCGAGCGCGGGAAGCGCAAGGCTGTTCTGGCCAAGCTACGAGCACAGCTGCTCGGTCCACAAAAACTGCCCGTCAAGGTTCGACGGCCTGGCCGTATCCCATGTCCACTTCAAGCCGGCGATGTCTTCTTGCTGACGCTCGCAGATGGCCGAAAGGCGCGACTCCGGACGCTTGCTGTCGAGGGCCACCGGCTGGGTGATTTCCCGATCGTCGAGTTGATTGATAGGCGGGGACGCCGGTTCCGTCAATACCGTGGCGACGACGCGTTCGACCCGGTCGGTTCGAAGGAAAAGTGGGCGCGCTTTGAGATTGTCGATGGAATCCGCGATGTGCCCCGGCCAGAAGATATTCAGGTGGTTGCCCGTGGAGCACCACCGAAAGGGCCGGTCACCGTCATCACGTCCATGGGCTGGCGGGCGTTGCGGATGGAATGCGCCAGGCTGCTGGATGACCCCGGGGCCCAGCCCCAGCGCGGACTTTTCAGATAGTCCGACCTAGCCCAGGCGTTGCAGCGCGGCGCGCATTCCGGCACGAAAAGCCGTCGCCCCCGACTGCGCCGGGTGACGAACGTAGACGGCGCGGCTGCCCAACGTGTCGGCCGCAATCCGGCCAACGCCGACAACCAGGCGGGGCCGAACGATATCGATGAGCCGCTCCGCAAAGGGTAGGCCGGCCGCGACCTCCACCCGTGTCGGGCGCCGGTTGGACAGGGGTTGGTCCGACAAAAACGGATGCGTGGGGACGGTGTTCCAGAGGATGGCCCGACGCTCGGCGCCCATTTCGTCGAGCACACCATGGACGATGGTCCCGGACGGTTCCTTCCATGGTCTGGACCGGCGGCTCGACCGCCGATATGGATCACCCCAGCGAAGCAGATCGAACTCGCTCGTAAAGGCGATGCCCGACCAGCGCATGCCCTGGTAGCCGCCGGCCTCGCCGACCGCGAGCACGTCCGCCTGGTCGCGTTCCAACAGATAGTGCCGTAGATTGGCGAGCCGGATCGCGGGCGCACCGGGCGCGTCGTCGGGGCCCACCTCGCGGAATTGGTTGAAGGTGATCCCGATGGTGGCCTTCGAGAGGTCTGCCAGCAGGGCGTCGACTGCGACTACCTTGTTAGGATCGGCCAATGCTCGTAACCGTGCTGGCGATTGGCGACATCATCGGTCGCCCCGGGCGTGAAGCCGTGGCTCGCCTCGTGCCCCAGCTGCGGCGAGAGTTGAGCATCGACCTGGTGGTGGCGAACGGCGAGAATGCGGCCGGCGGTTTTGGTCTGACGCCGAAGATCGCGGATGACCTCTTCAGCCTCGGCATCGATGTGCTCACCTCCGGGAATCACATCTGGGACCAGCGCGAGATGATGACCGGATTCGACGACCATCGACCGATTCTCCGCCCGCATAACTACCCCGCCGGGGCGCCGGGACGTGGCTGGTTCTGTCACGACCTGGGCGAAAAGGGCCAGGTGCTGATCGGCAACGTCCAGGGCCAGCTCTTCATGCCACCGATCGATTCCGCCTTCAGGGCAGCGGACGAGATTTTGCGCCAGGGCGCCGGCACCAAGCTGGTGCTGATGGACATGCACGCCGAGGCGACCTCGGAGAAGATCGCCCTGGGGTGGTACCTGGACGGCCGGGCCAGCTTCGTCTTCGGCACCCACACGCATGTTCCCACCGCCGACGCCCGGCTGCTTCCGGGTGGCACGGCCTTCGTGGCCGACCTGGGGATGGTGGGACCCAGGGACTCCGTGATCGGGATGGACAGGGAAGCCAGCCTCCAGCGCTTCCTGACCGGGGTCCCGTACCGCTTCAAGGTGGCGGATGGGGTGGTCCAATTCAACTCGGTCCTGGCTCAGATCGATGCCCTTTCGGGCAAGGCGACCCGGGTGGAGCGGGTCGATCGTGAGGTGAGCGTCGAGTAAGCGCTTGACGACCCATGGACTTGGGGTTAAGGTGTCGGGGGGCAATCAAACGTTCGGTCACCGATCTCAATAGAATAGATGGACACTCTGGAAACAAAACCGCCATCGAACGGCTCGACAGGGGAGAAGACGCTTTCAGCCAGCCCGGCTGCTGGCATTCCTCGCACGGCGCGCGCCGCCATTGAGATCTTGAAGGTCTCCGCCACCTCGAAACCGGTCGCGGTTGCCGGGGCGATCGCCGGCGTGGTGCGCAGCCAGACACGGGTCGAGGTCCAGGCGATCGGCGCCGGGGCCATCAACCAGGCCGTCAAGGCGATCGCGATCTCGCGCGGCTACGTGGCGGCCGGCGGCATCGACCTCGTCTGCATCCCCTCGTTCATCGACATCTCGATCGACGGTGAGGAGCGGACCGGGATCCGTCTGCTGGTCGAGTCCCGCTAGACTCGCTCGATGGCTGAGTCGACCGCCCCGCCGAGGCTGCGGATCCCCGGCGCACCGCTAACCTTCGAGCCGCACGCGTTTTCGCGGCCCCGCCCCAACGGACACAAGCGGCCACCATCGGGCCAGCGGTTTCACCTCTGGGTAAGCGGGTGCCAGATGAACGAGTCGGATGCGGATTACCTCTCGCAGGGCCTGACGGCAGCCGGCTTCAGCGCCGTCCCCGACCTCGACCAGGCTGACCTCGCCATCCTCGTCACCTGCTCGGTCCGCCAGAACGCCGAGCAGAAAGCCTACGGCCGCTTCCGCGAACTCAAGGCCTGGAAGCGGGCGCGCCCAGGCCGGGCGATCGCGATAACGGGTTGTATGGCCAACAAGGAGAAGGATCGGCTGTACGAGCGGCTGCCCGACCTCGACTACCGCTTCGACATGCGCCAGTACGAGGCCTTCATCCAGGACCTGCAAGGCGAGTACGAGACCGATCCGGCACAAACCGGCGGCGCGATCTTGCAGCACGGGCTCACCGCGTACGTGCCGGTGATCTTCGGCTGCAATGAGGTGTGCAGCTTCTGCATCGTGCCCTTCGTGCGCGGCACCGAACGCAGCCGCCCACTGACGGACGTGGTCGAGGACGTGACGCGCTTCGCGCTCCAGGGGGTGCGCGAGGTGACGCTGCTGGGCCAGACGGTCAACTCCTATCGGGATCCGCGGACGAAGGCCGGCCTCTCCGACCTGTTGGAGGCGGTCGAACGGATCCCGGGCATCTGGCGCGTCCGCTTTTTGACGTCGCATCCGCGCCACGTGCATGACGACCTGCTGCTCGCCATTCGCGACCTGCCGCGCGTCTGCGAGCACCTCCATCTGCCATTCCAATCCGCCGACGACGCGATCCTCAAGCAGATGCGACGTCGCTACACGACGGACGAATACCGGGCGATCATCTCCCACGCCCGCTACCTCATCCCTGACCTTTCGGTCTCGACCGACGTCATCGTCGGCTATCCCGGGGAAACGGAGGAACAGTTCCAGAAAACCCTGGCGCTGCTCGAGGAGATCAAGTTTGACGTCGTCCACATCCAGGGCTTCTCGCCGCGACCGCGCACCACCGCGGCCTTGCATCCGGACGATGTCGCCCCGCCGGAGAAGAAGCGGCGGATCAATGTGTTGCTCGATGCCCAGCGACGCATCGCGGAGGACGCCAACCGCCGCTGGCTCGGTCGGACGGTCGAGGTGCTGGTCGAGCGCGCGGAGGACGCCGAGGTCACCGGCCGCACCCGACAGAACAGGGTCATCATCGGCGCCGCGCCACTGGGCGCACAGACCGGCACGGTTCGCCGGGTGCTTGTGGAGCAGGCCACCGCCTGGCAGCTTCGGGGCCAGGTGCTCAACTAGGCGACGCCCTGAAGCCGGTCCCAGTCCTCGAGCAGTACCAGCGCGTCAAGCAGGACTATCCGGATGCCATCGTGCTGTTCCGCCTCGGCGACTTCTACGAGACCTTCGGGGAGGATGCCGAGCGGGCGGCGCCGCTGTTAGGTATCACACTGACCTCGCGCGAGCTGGGCAAGGGCCATCGGGTCCCGATGGCCGGCGTTCCCTACCACGCCTTCGAGAGCTACGTCGGCCGCCTGCTGAAAGCCGGACTGCGGGTGGCGCTCCGCGTGCTGTCGCCCGGAACGGTGGTCGAGGACGCCTACCTCGAGGGCGGCAGCAACTACGCGGTCGCGGTTTGCCTCCGCTCCCATTACCACGGCATCGCCGCGCTCGACTGCTCGACCGGCGAGCTGGCATTGTTGCGGGTCGAGCCGACCGACGAGGCGCTCCGCGATGAACTGGTGAGACTCCGACCCGCCGAGCTGGTCGCCTCGGAAGCCGACCGATCGCGATTGCTCGCGCTCGCCGGGAGCACGCCAACCAACTGGGTCGACGCGCAGGACTTCGATGCCCGCGCCGCGGTCGACCGGCTGCAGACGCTGCTGGGTGTCGAGACGCTGGCCGCCTTCGGCTGCGATGAGTGGCCCGAGGCGTTGGCGGCCGCCCATGCAATCCTGCGGCACGCCGAGCGATCGCGCCTCCGGCTCGAACCCGGGCTCCTGCGGCTGCATGCCGAGCATCCCCGGGCGTTCATGCATCTCGACCCACCGACACGGCGCAGCCTGGGACTCAACGCGGATCGATCGCCGTCGGCCGACGACCTGGCCGCCCTGATCCTGCGCGAGGCGACGACCGCGATGGGCGCGCGACAGCTGCGGCGCTGGCTCGATCAGCCCTTGCGCGCGCGCGAGCCGCTCGAGGAACGACTGGCCCGGGTCGCCGTGTTGGTCGCGGATCCACTCGCCCGCAGCCAGCTGCAGGCCGAGTTGCGTGGTCTGCCCGACCTGGAACGGATCGCCGGCCGGACCGGCCAGGGACTGGCGACGCCCCGTGACCTGCAGGCGCTGCTCAAAGCCCTTCGCGCCCTGCCCGGCGTTCAACGCCTCGCCGGCCGCTGGCCCGAACTGGCGTCGCCGCCTTCGCCCGTGGCCCTGGGCGCCCTGCAGTCGGCCCTCGCATCGGCCCTGGTCGAGGAGGTGCCGGCGACGCTCAAAGATGGCGGCGTCTTCCGTCCCGGGTTCGATGCGGAGCTGGACGGCATCCGCGACGGCTCGCGCGCCGCGCGCGAGTGGATCGGTGCGCTGGAGCAGCATGAGCGCCAGCGAAGCGGCATCCGGTCGCTCAAGGTTGGCTTCAACCAGGTGTTCGGGTACTACATCGAGATCAGTCATGCCAACCGCGAGGCGATCCCCTCCGAGTACGTGCGCAAGCAAACGCTGGTCAATGGCGAGCGTTACATCACGCCCGAGCTGAAGGAGAAGGAAACCCTCGTCCTCAACGCGAAGAGCGCCATGGTCGCCCGTGAGCAGACACTCTTCAGCGAACTCTGCCGTCGCATTACCGCCGCCGGCAAGGACCTGCTCGACAGCGCGGCCTGGCTGGGGGAGCTCGATGCCGTCACCGCACTGGCGAGCATTGCGAGCCGGCATCGATGGGTGCAGCCCACGCTCCGGGATGAGCCCGGGATCGAGATCATTGGTGGCCGGCATCCGCTAGTCGAAGCGGCGCTGGGGCCTGGCCGCTTCGTACCTAACGACCTGCGGCTGAGCCCGGTCAATCAGCAAATTGTGCTGCTGAGTGGCCCGAACATGGCCGGCAAGTCGACCTATCTGCGGCAGGCCGGCATCATCGTCCTGCTGGCGCAGACCGGCAGCTTCGTGCCAGCGGAGCGGGCGGTCATCGGGCTGTGCGATCGGATCTTCACCCGGGTCGGCGCCCACGATGAGCTGGCGCGCGGGCTGTCGACCTTCATGGTTGAAATGGTGGAGACGGCACACATCCTGGCCCATGCCACGCCACGCAGCCTGCTGATCTTCGACGAGGTGGGTCGTGGCACCAGCACCTACGACGGGGTCAGTATCGCTCAAGCGATCCTCGAGTATCTCCACGAGGCACCGCAACTTCGCTCGCTCACTCTCTTCGCTACCCACTATCACGAGCTGACCGCCCTCGCCCAGCAACTGCCGCGGCTGCGCAATTTTCGAATGGAGGTCCGCGAAGAAGGGGAGCGCGTCATCTTCCTCCACCAGGTGGTCGAGGGTGGCGCCGATCGCAGCTACGGGATCCATGTCGCCGAACTCGCCGGCCTGCCGCGCCAGGTCGTGGTGCGCGCCCGGCAGGTGCTCTCCGACCTGGAAGGCCAGCGGCCGCTGGAACGGCCGGAGGCGAGCGCGCAGCTCAGCCTGCCGTTGGATCACCCGGTGGTCGCCGAACTGAAACAGCTGGACCTCGAGCGCCTCTCGCCACGGGAAGCGCTGGAAAAACTCTTCGCCTGGCAAGGACAGCATGCCGCGCACTGACGCCGACGTGGAGTCGGCTCGCATAGCCGTCCTGCCCACCGCGGTCGCGGACGGCATTGCCGCGGGCGAGGTGGTCGACCGACCGGCCGCCGTCGTCAAGGAACTGGCCGAAAACGCGATCGACGCCGGCGCGACGCGCATCCATGTCCGGGTCGAGGCCGCCGGCCAGACGCTGATCGAGGTCGTCGATGATGGCCGCGGGATGGACCGGGTCGATCTACCCGTGGCGTTTCGCCGCCACGCGACGAGTAAGTTGCGCTCGCTCGAGGACCTGCGGACGATCGAGACGCTCGGTTTTCGCGGTGAGGCGCTGGCCAGCATTGCCGCCGTCGCCGAG
>Ga0209802_1003471_pt1 | contig 10573 bp, 7 predicted proteins | sample GraSoiAngelo_129_FD_185886 | JGI IMG/M metagenome (GOLD analysis project Ga0209802, IMG submission 185886) | Grasslands soil microbial communities from the Angelo Coastal Reserve, California, USA - 14_0927_12_40cm (SPAdes) (version 2) | ecosystem: Environmental > Terrestrial > Soil > Grasslands ... | reverse complement strand
GTCCGCCGCGACCGTGTCGCGGTGGTCATCTTCAAAAACCGCACCGCGGAGGTCGTGCTGCGGCCGACGTCGAGCGTCTCGCTCGCGCGGCGGCGCCTTGAACGCCTGTCGGTCGGCGGAACCACCCCGCTCACCCATGGTCTGATGGCGGGTTACAAGGTCGTCAAGACCGAGCTGCTGCGCGACCCGACGATCCGCCCGCTGCTGGTGCTCATCAGCGACGGCCGCGGGAACATCTCGATGTTCAAAGAGGAGCCGCTGGTCGAAGCGCAGAGAGTCGCGGCTCTGATCGATGCCGAAGACATCGACGCGCTGGTCATCGACTCGGCCCGCGACTACAGCCACCTGCCCTCGGTGCAGCACCTCGCCCGAGTTGCCCCGATGTACCAGACGTACGCGATCAACGCGTGCGCGGATCTCGCGGAGCGCATGGGAGCGCACTATTACGGGCTCTATGACCTTTCCAGGGACGAGATCGCGACGGCGGTGGAGAGGGAGCTCGGCCGCGGCCGATAGCTTGCGCGCCCTCGCCGGGTTGGTGCTGTTGTTGAGTGCGTGCTCGTTCGGACAGACGGCATCGAGCGCCACGCCATCGCCTACCCCGACGGTGCAGGCGAGTCCATCTCCCTCGCCGACCTCCACCGGGGATGAGACTCCGGTCCCGCAGCAGGTGCTCGCCCCAGCGCAGGACCTTCCGGTGGCGATGCTGTGCTCCAAACCGATCACCGCGGCGGCGGACGGCAACGCCAATCCGCTTCTCTGCAGCACGGGCGCGGTCAACGTCCTGGCGTGGAAGTTCTACGCCGATATCAGCGCGAGCATCCTCGGGCTCGGCTTGAATCCGAACCCGGGGCAGCCACAGTCGGCGATGTGCGACGACATCGCGCACAACGGAGCGAATCGATCTGAGGAGGTCAACGGCTACAAGCTCGCGGCCGCTTACTACGGGTGGACGTTCACGTTCGACCCGGCGAAGGTGACTTGCCAATGAGCGTCGGTACTATCTAGCTGCCATGGCGCTCGACCGGTACTCCTACCCCTTCACGGCGATCGTCGGACAGGACGAGATGAAGCTCGCGCTGGTCCTGAACGCGATCAACCCGACGATCGGCGGCGTGCTGATCCGGGGCGAGAAGGGCACGGGCAAATCGACCGCGGTGCGCGCCCTGGCGCGCCTGCTGCCGGAGCAGAAAGTAGTTGAGGGCTGCCACTTCGGGTGCCACCCGGACGACCCGGAGGACTGGTGCGCCGACTGTCGCGAGCGCTCCATCGGCGGCGCGCTGCCGGTCGCGACGCGGCGGATGCGCGTCGTGGAGCTCCCGATCAACGCCTCCGAGGATCGGGTCGTCGGGACCATCGACCTCGAGGCGGCACTGAAAGAGGGGTCGCGCCGATTCGAGCCAGGCGTGCTGGCGGAGGCGAACCGCAACATCCTGTACGTCGACGAGGTCAACCTGCTCGATGACCACATCGTCGACGTCCTCCTCGATGCGGCGGCCATGGGCGTCAACACGGTGGAGCGCGAGGGCGTCTCGGTCTCGCACCCGTCCCGTTTCATCCTGGTCGGCACCATGAACCCCGAGGAAGGAGAGCTGCGGCCGCAGCTGCTCGACCGGTTCGGGTTGTGCGTTGACGTCGAAGGCATCCGCGACCTCGACCAGCGCGTCGCGATCGTTGAGAAGCGCGCGGTCTGGGAGGACGACCCCAATCTCTTCTACCAGCAGCACGCCGAATCCGAGCAATCAGTGAGGGGCCAGATCGCGGAGGCCATCGCGACGGTCCCGGAAGTCACCTTGCCCCGCGAGATCCTGCGCCTGATCGCGCAGATCTCGATCGCGCTCGAGGTCGACGGCCACCGCTCCGACCTCGTCTGCGCCAGAGCTGCCCAAGCGAAGGCCGCGTACGACAGCGCAGACGAGGTGGGCATCGACCACGTCGGCGACGTGGCTGAGATGGTGTTCGCCCACCGGGTGCACTCGGTCCCGTTCGGGAAGGGCGGCCCCAACCTCGGCGAGGTGATCTCCCGGATGGTGGGCCAGGCCTAGATCAAAACTCTTCCCCGTTTACGGGGAAGTACCGGCGAAGCCGGGGATGGGGCTGCCTGAGGCGCCCGACGTTGATCCGCGCAGCGCTCAGAAGCTGAAGCACTCCATGAGGTTCCCCAGGTCGAACCTCGAATCTCTTGGCGCCGCCGGCAGGCCTGAGGCGCGCCCCGCGCCGGCCTCATAGTTCGGACCGGATGGAGTCGATTCGTCGAACTGGTGGTTCACCGAGGCCAGTGTCGGCAATCCGAACACTTTCTCGATGAACTTGAGGATCGAGGTGTGGTCGTAAAGCGCGGGCTCGAGGTGGCCTGGCTTGGCGAATGGCGAGATCACCCAGGTTGGAACGCGGATGCCCAGACCCCAAGAATCCAGCTGCGGCGGTGGCTTGTGGTCGAAGAAGCCGCCTGCCTCGTCATACGTAAGGACATAGGCGCAGTCTTTCCACGCCGCTGACTTTTGCAGGGCGGTGATCAGCTCGCGCTGCATGCCCATACCCGCCGAAACGTCGGCCGGAGGGTGCTCGTCCAGATGATTCGTGAAGCCAGGGACGATGAACGACATCTGCGGAAGTCCCGCCTCCAGGTCTCGCAGGTAGTCATCTTTGGTTGCGGCTGTGCGCGCATCTCGTGCCCATCGCTTAAAGAAGTAGAAAACGTTGTTGCTGTCCCCGCGCTCGACGCTGTCAAGGCCGATGTTGTAGACCTTCCAGCTCACACCGGCGTCCTCGAGGAGGTCGAGGATGCAGGGGTAGTCGATGACCCCATAGCCAAAGACACCGTTGGTCGTCAAGCCTCCTGCCGTGCCGGCGGCGAGGTACAGGCGATTTGGATATGTCGGACCGAGGACCGAGCAGAAGTAGTTGACGCAGAGAGCTGACGACTCGATGAGGCTGTAGTAGTAGGGCAGATCGTCCGCCGTGTAGTAGCCCATCGCGATCGGTCCGTCGGTGGTATAGAAGCCGTCCATCGCGCCGCGATGGTGCTCTCGATGCGTGTTGTCCCAGGTGTGGCTGATATCCGCACTCGTGAGGCGAGTCAAGTGGTGCGGCTTGACGAATCCTCCACGACCGTCGGGGTTCCTGTAATCCGCCGGAACGCCATGTGAGCCCGCAAACGGCGCGTATCCGTAGTAGTGGTCGAAAGATCGGTTTTCCTGCATCGCGACCAACACATGGCGGATCGGCGTCCGGAGTGAAGGTGAGCTCGACGGCGACGGTGTCGTCACGGCCGTAGGGGTTCCCCCGGCGCACGCGGCGAGAGGGGCGGCCACGCCGGTCAGCGCGAGTGCGCCCACTCCCTTCAGAAATGCGCGTCGCCCGAAGCGGCGGTCCAGATACGGTTTTGGGTCCAACAGAGGAGCCTCCGCGAGTCGGTCGGTGCGGGCCGAGTATAGGTTCGGCTCTGGCGAAAGTACGTACCGCTTTACCGGCGGAGCGGACAACTCGCCGCCCTAGACTTGGCGCGTGGCGGTCTCACCATCCCTCCAGCCCCGGCGCGCCGCGGAGCTGCTCGATCGCGTCGAAAGCAACATCCACCGGGTCATCGTCGGCAAAGAGCACGTCGTCAGGCTCGCGCTGGCCGGCTTTGTTTCTGGCGGACATGTCCTGCTCCAGGACCTCCCCGGCACCGGCAAGACGATGCTCGCCCGCGCGCTCGCCACGTCGGTGGGTGGCACCTTCCGCCGCATCCAGTGCACGCCCGACCTGCTTCCCTCTGACATCACCGGCTCGAGCGTCTTCAACCAGAAAGAACTGAGCTTCGAGTTCGTGCCTGGTCCGATCTTCGCCAACATCGTGCTGGCCGACGAGGTCAACCGCGCCACGCCGCGGACCCAGTCCGCGCTGCTCGAGGCGATGGGGGAGGGCCAGGTGACCGTCGAGGGCACTACGCGCACCCTCGACCGTCCCTTCTTCGTCGTCGCGACCCAGAATCCCGCCGAGTTTCATGGCACCTACCCGCTGCCCGAGTCGCAGCTCGACCGCTTCGTCCTGGCGGCCGAGATGGGCCCGCCGACCGAAGCCGAAGCGCTGGAAGTTCTTGCCCGACGGGAGCACGGCGATCCCATCGGCGAGCTGGCCGCGGTGATCGACGTCCGCGAGGTGATCGAGCTCCAGGACGCCTGCCTGCGGGTGGTCGCCGCGCCCGCGATTCGCACCTACCTGGTCGCGCTTTTGGAGGCGATCCGCGCCCGACCGGACGTCATGCTTCCGGCGAGCATGCGGGCCGGCGTCTACCTGCAGCGCGCGGCGCAGGCATGGGCTCTGTTCGAGGGACGCGACTTCGTGCTGCCCGACGACATCAAGCTTCTGGCCGTGCCGGTGCTCGCGCACAGGCTTGGCATGCGCGGTCGGGGCAAAGCGTCGGAGATGCTGACGGAGGTCGTTTCGGCGCTGCCGATTCCTCCCCTGCGCCAGCACTGAGTCTCATGAGGCCGACCTGGCGCGTCGTCGGCGCCGTCGCGTTGTGGCTCGTCCTCGAGTGGTACGGCGCGACCTCAGAGGTGTCATGGCTGTTCCTCCTCGCCGCGTGGGTGCTCGCCCTCGTCGTCGCGTGCGGCGCGTACGCCTTGTGGAATCGCGCTGGACTGTCGCTTCACCTTGCGGTGGCGAGGTCGCGACCCGCCGGGGATTCGCCGGCCGAGGAGCTGCCGGAAACAGTCCTGCGGACGAGTCCGTATGCGGCCCCGCTGTTCGAGAAAGACGGCCTCGAGCTGGCTGTCGGCCTGCGCACGACTGGAGGCGCGCGAGGCCCGGCCTGGATCAACGGCCAGGTGGGAGACACAGAGATCAGGTTTGCCACAGGCGTCGTGCCAACCCGCGGCTGGAGCCGGTTAAAGGTACTTCGCGAGCTGAGGCGAGGACCCGTCGGGGCCAGCGGTTGGACGATCGGGACCAGCGATCCTCTCGGGTTTTTCCGCGGTCAGCGGTCATGTCCGGACTCGGAGGTCGCACTCGTGCTGCCCACGTTCATGTCGCTTGCCGGACGGCGTCAGGCTCGCGAGCTGGAGGCAAGCGCCGCGGTGCCACGGTCGGGGTCCGGCAACGAGCTGTTCGGGATTCGCGAGTACCGGCCGGGCGATTCGCTCCGTCGCATCCATTGGCGGTCGAGCGCGCGTCACGGCGAGCTCGTGGTGAGGGAGTACGAGCCACCAGGTCTGCAGACGCTCGCCATCTACCTCGATCCCGAGCCGCCGTCAGACGACGTGGCCGACCAGATCGCGCGCATCGCGGCGTCGGAGGCATGGGACTGCCTTCGCGAAGGCGGCCGAGTTGTGCTCTGGGCGCCAGGGCTCGAGCCAAGTGAATCGCCGCGGGACCTGTGGACTCAGCTCGAATGGCTGGCGAGATATCCAAGGGAAGGTGGACCCGTTGCGCAGCAACCGGGCCGGAAGGGGCGCCACCTCCCAATGCATGGGGAGGAGTTAGTTCTCATCACGGCGAGTTCAAACACGGAGTTGTTCGAGGTCTCTGAGAGAGCTCGAAGGCGGCGGGGGTGGGTCGTCGGGGAGGCGGTGATCGACGCCGACATCCCGTTGCAGAGGGTTGGCACCCAGTGGCCTCTGCCATGAGGCGCCGCCTGCGGCTGCCGACCTCACCGATCGAGCAGTCGGTGGAAGCGCGGGCGTTCTTGTTCTCGGGGTTTGCGGTCGCCGTCCTTGGGATCGTGCTCTACGGACAGGACTACGTCGTGCCCGCTGTCGGATTGATCGCGGCCGCGGCCGGTCACGTGGTCAGCTACCGGGAGCGAAACCAGAAGCGCGAGTTCTGGCGCCAGGCGTTTCTCGCGGCGATGGTCTTCGGCGCGCTCTTCTACGTCATCGCCGACTCGTCGCTCGCCCTTTTCGGGGGCATCCTGCCGCAAGCAAACTTCGCGATTCTGCTCGTCGCTGTCACGAGCTTCGATCTCAAGACGCGCCGCAACTGTTACTCGAGCCTGTGGATCAGCCTCGCCATCGTTTACCTGGCCGCGGTGTACGCGTGGGATTACGCGTTCGGCGTCCTACTCGCCGGCTGGACGGTCTGCGTCGCCGGCTTCTGGATGGCGTCACACCTGAAGCGCATGAACGCGCAAGTGCAGGGACCAGTTCGTGCCATTGCAGTGTTGCTGGTCGCCGCATTCGCGGGGGGCGTTGGCTGGTTCATCGTCGTGCCGCAACCGTCAGGTGTCCCGATCTCGCCGCTCGTGATCTCGCTCCCGAACTTCACGGCGTTCAAAGGCGATATCGCGAGCCCAGCGCTTCCGCTCGTGCAACTGACCGGTGATCCGTCCGGTGCTACGAGCAGCGTCGACCTGCATTTCCGCGGAAGGCTTGGCGATGCGCCCGTGATGTACGTGCGCACGGGGGCGCCCGCCTACTGGCGTGGCCTTGTCTTCGACCTGTATCGCGACGGCGCGTGGACGGCATCCAAAACGGGCTACCGCGAGATGCAGCCCTTCGTCCCTCCTCGTTTCCTGCCTCCTCCACCCCCTCACAACCTCGGGACATTCGTGCAGACGTTTCGCGTCTTGCGTTCATTGCCGAGCGTGATCAACGCCGCGTATCCCATCGAGAGCCTGTACGCGCCGGTGGCCGCGCTTCGCGAAGACCTCTACGGCACATTCCATACGCCGGACCAGCTCCGTCCCGGTCAGACCTACTCAGTGGTCTCCTACCTACCCGACCTCTCGCCCGATGCGCTGCGTGCCGACGAGAACCCGTCGAGTTTGCCCACCGACGACCTGGCTTATCTCGATGTCGGCGGACTTTCAGCCCGGGCCCGGCTGCTAGCGGAGCAGGTCACGAGGGACGCCACCAACCCGTTTGACGTCGTGATGGCGCTGACGAACTACCTCCAGGGCCAGTACAAGTACACGCTCGACCTTCCCAGAGTGCCGACCGGCCGGGATCCTGTCGACTGGTTCCTTTTCGACGTCAAGACCGGCTATTGCGAGCAGTTCGCCACCGCCGAGACACTCATGCTGCGGAGCCTCGGCATCCCGGCGCGACTCGCGACCGGGTACGCCACGGGCGATTACGACCCGGTGCTCAACCAGGCGATCGTCCGCGAGCACGACGCGCACGCGTGGGTCGAGGTGTGGTTTGGAGGCCACGGCTGGGTGCCGGTCGACCCGACGCCCGGCGTCAATCCGCTCGCGGCGACGCGCTTTCCCAGCCACTGGGCCGCGGGAGGGATCGCACGTTTGATCCCGCACCTCAGCATCGGCGCCCCTGCGGAGGCGCTCGGCTCCCTGGGGGTGCTCGCCGTGATCCCGCCCGCGATCGCGATCAGCCTGGTTGTCGTCCTCGCGTACGCCTGGCTCCGCCGCCGGGGCTGGAAGGTCCAGGCCAGGGCGGCACCCGGCGAGAACGAGCTTCTGCGCCTCTACGAAAAGGTGCAGCGACGCCTGCGCCGGCGTCGCGCCCCACCGGAGACGCCGCTGGAGTACGAGCAGGCGATGAGGACGGCGCTTCTCGAGGAATTGACCGACGCGGTCAACGAAGGCGCGTACGCGGGGCGCTGGCCGGATCCTGGGCGAGTGCGGGAGATGGCCCAAGGGATCGACCGAATATTCTGAGTCGTTGATGGAAGCACTCAAGACGACTGGCGCGGAAGACGTTCGCTGGAATCTCACCGACCTTTTCGCGTCGCCGGACGACCCGAAGATCGAGGCCACGCTCGAGCGCGAGCAGGAGCACGCGCGCGCGTTCGAAGCCAAGTACAAAGGCAAGGTCGCCACGCTTGACCCGCCGGCCTTCGCCGCGATGATGCGCGAGCTCGCCGAGTACGAGGAATCCGCTTCGAAGCCTGAGGTCTACTCGTACATGCTCCACAGCCAGGACACCCAGGAGCACACCGCGGGTCGGCTGCTCGCCCGCGTGCGCGAAGCGGGAGCGGAGCGGGGCAGCCACATGGTGTTCTTCGCGCTCGAGCTCGCGCAGATCACCGACCAGCAGGCCGCCAAGCTGTACGCCGACCCAGCAGCAGCGATCTATCGCCACACTGTCGAAGAGGCGCGCAAGTTCCGGCCACACCAGATGTCGGAGCCCGAGGAGCGTGTCCTCAACGACTTCAGCCCGGTCGGCACGGCGGCCTGGGTGCGGCTGTTCGAGGAGCTGTGCGCGCGGATCCACGTCGTCTCGGACGGAGAGCAGCTCGCGCTCGACCAGGCGCTCAACCTGCTGCGCGAACCAGACCGCGACGTGCGCCGCAAGGCGAGCGGTGCGGTGACCGAGGCTTTGCGCGGCGACATTCGCACCCGCGGCTACATCTTCAACGTCATCCTCCAGGAGAAGGCGATCGACGACCGTCTGCGCCACTTCCCCTCCTGGATCAGCTCGCGCAACCTCGCCAACGAGACATCCGACGAGGCGGTGCAGGCGCTCGTCGACGCGGTGACCGGCCGCTACGACGTGTGCGTTCGTTACTACCGCGTCAAACGCAAGCTGCTCAACGTAGGCGACCTGCACGAGTGGGACCGCTACGCGCCGGTCAGCGACGTGACGCGTGACCTGACCTGGGACGACGCGAAGGAGCTCGTGCTGGGTTCGTACAGTCGCTTTTCTAAGCGTGCCGGATCGCTTGTCGACGAATTCTTCAAGCAGGGCTGGATCGACGCGCCCGTCGTGCCGGGCAAGCAGGGGGGCGCCTACTGCATGCCCGTCACGCCGCATCACCACCCCTACGTCTTGATGAACTTCACTGGCAAGCTGCGCGACGCGCTGACCCTGGCCCACGAGCTCGGCCACGGGCTTCACGACCGGCTCGCTTCGAAGCAGCACGTCTTTGACTACCACCCGCCACTGACGCTGGCCGAGACCGCCTCCGTGTTTGGCGAGGCGCTCACGTTCGACCGGATCATGGCCGAGGAAAACGACCCCAAGATCCGCCTCGCGATGCTCTGCAACCAGTGCGAAGACGCCTTTTCGACCGTCTTCCGGCAGGTCGCCTTCAACCGGTACGAGGACGCCAGCCACACGCTCCGCCGACAGGAGGGGGAGCTCTCGGTCGAGCAGCTCGGCGACCTCTTCCAGGAGAAGCTGCAGGCGATGTTCGGCGACGCGCTGACCCTCACTGAAGAGCACAAGGTGTGGTGGAGCTACGTGGGCCACTTCCTCCACACACCGGGCTATGTCTATGCCTACGCGTTCGGCAACCTGCTCGCGCTATCGGTCTATCACCGGTTTCTCGAGCGTGGCCCGGACTTCGTGGACGACTACCTCGAGTTCCTCGCGGCGGGGGGTTCGACCCGCCCTGACGAGCTCGTCAAGCGGATCGGCATGGACATCACAGACCCTGGTTTTTGGGACGCCGGGTTGAAGATCCTCGACGGCATGGTGACCGAAGTCGAGCGTCTGGCGGCGACCTAGGAGTTAAAACTCCTCCCCATTCGTGGGGAGGTGGCCCGAAGGGCCGGAGGGGCCCCATCCCGGGGCTTCGCCAAGGACGTCCCACAAGCGGGAACGAGTTCTCTCACCAGCGGTCGATAAACTTTTAAGCAAGTCCACGCAAAACCCCCCCGGCGACGGGACCTTCGCACGTCACGTGCCAAGGAGTGACATGGCGGTCACCGAGCAGATTGCGACCACAGATCTCGAGTTCGCGCGCCAGCTCGGTCAGCAGCTCCGGGTCGATTCCATTCGCTGCAGCACGGCGGCGGGGTCGGGTCACCCAACCTCCTCCATGTCCGCCGCGGACCTCATCGCGGTGCTCCTCAGCCGCTACCTCCAGTACGACTGGAGCAAGCCGAAGGATCCCAACAACGACCACCTGATCTACTCCAAGGGCCACGCGTCCCCGCTGTGCTACGCGATGTTCAAGGCCGCGGGGGCGATCACCGACGCCGAGCTGATGACCTTCCGGAAGTTCGGCTCCCGCCTGCAGGGCCATCCCACGCCGGCGATCCCGTGGGTCGACGTGGCGACGGGATCGCTCGGCCAGGGGCTGCCGATCGGGGTCGGCGTGGCCCTCGCCGGCCAGTACCTCGACAAGCTGCCCTTCCACGTCTGGGTGCTGTGCGGGGACTCAGAGCTCGCCGAAGGCTCGATCTGGGAAGCCATCGACAAGGCAGGCCATTACAAGCTGGCGAACCTGACCGCGATCTGGGACATCAACCGCCTCGGGCAGCGTGGTGAGACGGAGTTCGGCTGGCACCTGGACACCTATCGCCGCCGGGTCGAGGCGTTTGGCTGCTACCCGATCGTGATCGACGGGCACGATCTTGCCGCCGTCGACAGGGCATTCGGCGAGGCGCTCTCGAACACGGACAAGCCCACCGTCATCATCGCCAAGACGGTCAAGGGCAAGGGGTTCTCCGAGATCGAGAACAAGGACGGTTGGCACGGCAAGGCGCTGCCGCCGGACATGGCTGAGCGGGCGATCAAGGAGCTCGGGGGGATCAAGAACCTCAAGGTCAAGACGCAGAAGCCGGAGCGTGGCGCGACCGCGGGAAGGCGGCCGGCGGCGGAGGAACCCGTTCTGCCCACCTACAAGAAGGACGAGAAGGTGGCGACCCGCAAGGCGTATGGCGACGCGCTGCTGGCGCTGGCCG
>Ga0209802_1003470_pt1 | contig 10574 bp, 6 predicted proteins | sample GraSoiAngelo_129_FD_185886 | JGI IMG/M metagenome (GOLD analysis project Ga0209802, IMG submission 185886) | Grasslands soil microbial communities from the Angelo Coastal Reserve, California, USA - 14_0927_12_40cm (SPAdes) (version 2) | ecosystem: Environmental > Terrestrial > Soil > Grasslands ... | reverse complement strand
CGATCATCGCGTCGAAGATCGTCTGAACGGCGATTCTCGCTTCTCGCTGCGGCATCAGTAGCCGAGCGGCCAACTCCTCGACCAGCACCGCCTTATTCACCCCGAGCCTCCCTTGGAGGGGCGCGCTTCTGCCCTCGCCGGGCTGATCGGTCGATTCGAGGTCCCCGGGCCGCCCTACGCGATCGCCACGGCCCGTGCGACGACAGTGTGATGCGTGCCGAGCATCCGGGCAACCGCCCTGATCCTGCTCTTCAGCCCCCGAGCGGAACAAGCGAGACGGTTAACCGATCGCGAAGGCCCTCAAAACGAGAGCCCACAACGATCAACATTCAATTGTTTCGCCGGGTTAGGAATGCTGGACGGTCCAGAAAAGGCATGAATCGGAGGCCTTTGTCCGTTGATCTCGGGCTGTTAGAGCCTTTAGAGGCGTCTCAGAGTCATATGGCCGACAAGCCGTTCTCGACCGCTCGTTGGGCCGGCAAAGGCGAGCTGCTCGAGGATCTGTGTTGCGGGTTCCAGAAATTCTGACCGCTCCCTTTCCGGAAATTCTGGCCGGTCCAAACAGGCTCTGAGGTCACGCTCGACCCGGGCGAAGCGGCCGCCAAACGCTTCCCCGGGAAGGGGGAGGAGTGATCGGAGCCATGACCCGGCATGAGATCCAGATCCTGCGCGCAGTCGGAATGGCCCAGACGGCGATCGCTGCGAAGACGCGCGTGTCGGCTCTGCGCGACATCCGATCCATCGCCCGATGTGAGCCCGCGAGTCTTGAACAGGGGGTGACTCCGAATCACGAGGTCCCCAACGCGGAGCTCAACCAAGCGAGCGCCTCCGGTCTACCGTTGCCCTTCGAATCTTCAGGGAATCCGGTTCGTGGTTAACGTTCAATTTAGCGCCCAATGATCTTCCAGCCCTCACCGTAAGGATTCGTCGGGCTATTCGGAGCGTACGGATTCCCCGCCCCGAACGGGTTGTTGATGCTATCCGGTGAATAGAGGTCCCCGTAGCGGCCGTAGGGATTCGAGATCGAGTTAGGATCGTACGGATTGGTGGTGAGGTTGCCTCGGTAGTTACCCTGCTGATCGAATAGCATCGGCGGGTGGGTCGCGTTGGGATTCGTTGCGCTATTGGGGCTGAATGGATTGCCATACATCCCGAACGGGTTGTTCACACTGTTCGGGTTGAATGGGTTCCCGGCGCCGAAAGGATTCGCGGTGGAGTTTGGATTATCGGGATTGCCGCCCAAGTTCCCGAGATTGCGCTGGGCATTGCTGATCCCCGGAAATGCTGCGAGACCGACGATTGCAACGGCCAGGACGAATGTTTTCATGGCGTCCTCCTCAGCCCGAGCAGGGTTGATGGTAACGCGTGGGATGGGCGCTCGGACTTAGCCCCGGGCAGGCCCCTCGACCGCGGGCGAGGCAAAGCCTTCGGCGGCATAGCCGGCCGATGGCAAGAATGCGATCGTGCAACGGGCGGATCTTCATACGCTACTCCTTCTCGTGCGGTGAATTTCGTCGGGCCGTGCCGAGTGACCAGGTCGAGCCTCGACCTGGTCACCCGGAGTGCGGGAATCACATCCCCAGACGCGCGGTGTGCCACAACTTGCGCTGGGCGATGATCACGATGACCGCCCCGACGAAGGCGACGAACACCGTCGGGAATATCCCCCCGCCCGCGGAGACGCCCAGGGCGATCCAGCCCCCCACGACGCTCCCGACCAGACCGAGCACCATATCTCCGACCAGCCCGTACCCCCCATCTTTCATCACGAAGCCGGTCAGCCAGCCGGCGAGCACTCCCACAACCACCCACCATCCGAACATTCCGAAATCCATGACCCCGCCTCCTTCCCCCAGAGGCGGGAGCGCCGGCCTCCTCCGCACCCCTCGCGATCCCGGTCGACTCGATACATATCACAATATAAATTATATAACAAGTCTAAAGTATATAAAACTGTGGCGCGTTCGGCCTGGAGTCAGCCGGGCTGGCAGGAGGTAGTGATGTCCGAGAATAAAGCAGGAGTCTGCTCAGGCTAGCCACTCGCGAGGCGACGGCGCATCCGTTCGAGCTGGCCCCTCGAGGAAGTGCGGCGGCTGCGAGCGGACAGACGAGGACGACTAGGACCACTAGGATGTCCAGACTCGGAACGGTGTTGACGGCCGTCTCGGCGCGAGAGCGACAACGATCCACGTTCAATCGTTTCGACCCTGGAGTGTTTCGGATTTCCGCGATGAGAGGCTGGATCCTTAGTCTTGACAAGACTATTTCCCCCGGCACGAACTTCTTGGCCGTATCGGAATTCACCTCAGAGCTCCTCGACGAGCGCCCAACCCGCGGGAATGAGCCGCCGATTTCGTACTTGTTCTGGGCGATCGACCCTCTCGGAACCAGATCGCCCGCAGAATAGTTTGAACGCGCCTTGCACCACCCGATCCCCTATCGCCGGAATCTCCGAGCAGGCGGACCTTCCCACCGTCGTTCGGAAGCTCGACTTGGCCCGCTCCCGCACGCCCACCGCGTTTCGGGGTCCCCCCGGGTACGCAGGATCAGGGGCATGCCCGTGACTCGCGACAAGGCCGACCACGAACGTCTATACTCGAATCATCTGGCTGAGGCGGCCAGAGCAGGACGCGACGCCGGGCGTTATACGGCGGCCGGGTGCGCCTCGCCTGGCATTCGCGCTTGCCGTCGCGTTAATCCGGCACGCGGTGTCGCCGCGTGATTGCGGCACGTGATCGTCGACACGCTAAACGGCGCTTCGGGCGGCCACCCCGCGCTCCACAAGGCCAAGCAGTTTCTTTCTCCCTTCCTCTTCAGGGCGTCGTTTGCCCTGAAGGCCTTGTGGGAGCGCCCGATGCCCAAGCCTGTGGCCTCCACCGAACCCAGTTCTCACCCCCTCACTCGCTTCACCGCCCAGTCCCGGAGGGACCGGCGGGGTGAGCTTCGCCGCCGCTCCATCCCGGCGGCATCACCTCGAAGCCAGCCGACCGACACCGCACCACGCCAGACCGACGCGCTCCGCGAGCTCGTGCCCGATCGCGTCGAGAGCCTCAAGAAGCCACCGCCCGCTATCGCACCGCTCGTGGGCAGCCCAGAGCCGCGCAGACAAGCGTGCACGCTTGCCGAGGTGCCGCCTCCTCTCTGTCGCCAACCCGGCTGCCGGCGTCCTTTCATCCCTCGGGCGGCCGGCTCTCAGCAGAAGTTCTGTTCCAAGAGCTGCCGCCTGGCCTTCCACATGGAGGCCCGGCAGGTCGGCTACCGGATGGTCAACGCTCCAGGGCTCCGTCCGGACCGGCGAGCTCCGGCACGCCGCACGCAGCCCGTGAGTTTCTGGCGTTCCGGCGTCGATGTCGCCACCGGACGCAGGGTCCCCATCTCGATCATGAGCCCCAGCCAGTGTGCTGGACCCCAGCCGACCGACACCGCATCCTCACCACGCCATCCGGATGCGCCGACGCCGGGAGCCGCATCATGAACAGCCGGTCCGCCCCGGTGCCGGACCGCGACGCCAACGCGAGCTCGTCGGCGCACCACAAGGTCTCCAGGGCGTTCAGCTCCGCGACTCTCCCACCTCCCGAGATGCCCGCTGAACGCGGCGCGCTCGCGGTGCCCACGCGGCTTGACGTTTGGATTGTCCCTCCCGATACTGCCGATCAGCGGAAACGTGGTCGTGGCTCGGCCAGGAGGACCGAGACCATGGCCCAGCAACTCACTGACTTGGTCGAACAGTTCTGCAACTTCCAGCGAAAGCAACGCGGCAAGACGGAAGGAGGAGTGCGAACCTACCGATGGATCCTGGAGCAATTCTTGATCTTCGTTCGTAATCGGTACGGCCGGCTGGCGCGGGTGACCGACCTGACCTCCCCGACCATCCAGGCATGGATGGACGATATGGCCGGGGCGGATCTCGCGCTGAGCACCATGCGGGTCCGCCAGTCGACCCTGTCGAGCTTCTGTGCGTGGTTGGTGAAGCGGGATGGGCTGGCGGCGAACCCCGTGGCCAAGCTCGAACGTCCGCCCCACCACCGCGAGCCGCCGAAGCAGATCCCGGGCGCGTCCATCATGGATGCTCTCGTCGAGGCGGCGAAGGCCCGCCGTCGGCCACGCGACGTGGCGATCTTCCTGATCCTGCGCTACACGGGGATGCGGCGCGAGTCGGTGGCGACGTTGCGCGTCCAGCACCTCGATGGGACCTGGGGTCTGCGCGGCGTCCGGGTCAAGGGCGGTAAGACCCGAGATATTCCCCTTCCCTCGGCGGTCATGCAGTTCCTGCAGGCGTATGTTGAACGGGTGCTCGGCAAGCAGATCGAGAACGTTGGCCCGGAGATCCCACTGTTCTGGTCCACCTGGGGCCGGCGCGGCGTCGGCACGACACGCGCGCCGATGACAGGGAAGAATATCTGGCGGCTCTGCAAGGTGTACGGCCGGCTGATCGGCTGCCCGGAGCTGAAGCCGCACGACCTACGGCACGGCGTGGCCATGGAAGTGCTGGAGCAACACCATGATCTCGAGCAAGTGCGCGCCCTGCTCGGCCACGCCCGCATCGACACCACGCAGGTCTACACGAGCATCAGGCCGCCGCAGCTCAAGCGCGCGGTGTCGTTCTACGAGGAAAAGGCGCTGAAGATGTTGAGCCCGTGAAGATGTGCACTCGTTCCGTGTTCGAGGAACATTCTGATGTTCCTAAAACACGGAGCGAAAAACGTTAACGGAATCAGAATGGTGGCCCCAACGGGACGCGATCGAACTTGCAGAATTCAAGTGCGCGATTTCATTACGCGCTGAGCGGGAACCCGCGCTTTCTCTTGATTTTCTTGGTGGTGGCCCCAACGGGATTCGAACCCGTGTTTGGTCATGGTCGTTTTTCGCCACGCTTCTCAGCAGCTTTCGTGCCCGCTTGAATCGGAAACAATCCACGCCCCGAAGACCATCGATGGCCTGATCCAAGGCATCGCCCGGTGATCGCCCCAACGCCATGCTCTGAAGCTGGTGCGCCGACAAAGTGCCGTAGGCGTCGCGCGGACCCCTTGTGTGGTCAGGAAGGTCCTTCTGCGCCTCGCGGTCCACCGGCGCCGCCAGAAGATTCGTTTTTGACGCCCGCCACCGACGCGAACGACGTTCCCTGTGTCGATGTTGAACTCGACGAATTGTCCGAACCTGATGCCGGGTCGGACGAACGCTGGCTCGGGAAAGAGGCGCGCGCGGGGTAGGCCGGCACGATGCGATCGATAGTCGTTGGCCGAGCCGAACAAGGATCTGCGACGTAGGCCGTAGCTGCTCATAAGTCAGGGTTACCCTCCGAAAGCGGTCAGCTCATTAATCACGGTTACCGAATTCATCGTGTGAGCGGCTCCGCTGGCGTCCTCCAGCGCCCGCCGCGGATCGGCCGCGGCCAGCTTCCAGAGCCGCTCGAGCGCCACTTCGAGGTCGCGCTGGAGCTCGAGCGGATTGAGGCGGTGATAGAGCGCGTCGAGCTCGGCTCGCTTCGGAGGCGATAGCACGCCCGCCGCGCAGACGCGTTGGTACGGCGTCTGGGCCCGGTCGAACACGCGGTGGACCCGCGCGCCCACCCGGTGCTTCGTGACGAGCTTTTCGACCGGCTGGAAGAAGTTCACGTGCAAGCGGGCCAGCGCGTAGACGCGAGCGAGTTGGGCCAAGGCCGGCTTGGACGTGAAGCGGTCGTAGCCCACCAGGTGGCGCACGACCGCGCCGTTCTTCTGCTCGACGAGCGCGCTGTCGTTCTTCTTCCAGGCGCGGCCGCGCGTGAAGGTAATGCCCTCCCGCCAGCAGTAGTAGTACAGGACACGGTTGATGAATTCCGAGCCGTTATCGCTATCGAGCCCGACCAGGGGCACCGGCAGGCGTTCCCGTACTGCCTGTACCCCCGCCGCGACCCGATAGTGACCTTTCCCCCAGAGCGCTTGCAACTCGACCCAGCTGGTCGCCACGTCGACGGCGCACAAGGTGTGCAAGGAGAACCCCTTGGTGCTGCCGCCGCAGTGCGCGACGAGATCGACCTGACAGAAGCCGGGCCGCGCGTCGTCCCAGTCCGTGAACGTGCGGATGGGAATCTGTGGCTTGAGCCAGGTGCTGGGGTGCGTCGTGGTCGCCCCCCGCCGGGGGTACGTGGCACGCGCCGGCCCGAGCAGGCGGGCGAGTGTCGGTCGGCTGGCCTGTCGGACGAGCGTATTCACCGCCGGCGTGATAGTCAGTTCGCCGCACGGCAGGAGCCGGTCGAGCAATTCAGGGACGAAGGGGTGAAGGCGATGGGCCCCGATCCGACCGCTGGCCTGCCAGAGCACCTCGGCCGCCGCGGCGACCGGGGCTCCGTAGCGGCGCGGCCGTCCATCGCGCGGCGGGGTGGGCACCGTCCGCGGCACCCGTCGGAGCAACCGGATCGCTGCCTTTCGGTGCATGCCGGTCACGGCGACCATCTCGTCCAACAGCCGATGCTTGTCGGCTCGGCTGGCCTGCTGGTACCGCTCCCGCTGCACGGCGGCGTACTCGCGCACGCTGGCTCGCGTCACGGTGGCCTCCACGGGCGGATTGGTACCCGTGACTTCTGATCTACGAGCCTCTGCTCGGTAACCGAAATTTTGAGTCGATGCGTAGGCTTGCCCACGAAGGCGCCTTCGCCTAGCCTGTTGCCGATCGCTGCGCGGTCGTAACGCTTGTGAGCGGCAAGGAGAGGCCGATGCATCGGGGTGCAAAGCCCGGGAAGGCGAAGGTCGACGCCAAGCTCCCTGTCGCCAGCAATCTCAAGAAGCGCCTGGCGGAAGCGCTGGAGCAGCAGACGGCGACGGTCGAGGTCCTGCGAGTGATTTCGAGCTCGCCCACGAATACTCAGCCGGTCTTCGACACCATCGCCTCGAGCGCGGTGCGACTATGCGGGGCCCGGATCGCCACCGTCTTTCATTTCGACGGTGAGTTGATCCATATCATCGCTCACCACGGCTATACGCCAGAGGCCCTGGCACTCCGCCGCGGACTGTTTCCGGCCCCGCCCCACGCCGGCTCGGTCACCGGCAGAGCGATTTTGAATCGCAGCGTCGTCCACGTCGAGGACGCTCTGGCTGACGGCACCTATCCGTATCGGGACTTCGCCCGCGCGGCCGAGGTGCGCAGCGTGATCGCCGTGCCGATGTTGCGCGACGGGCGCCCCATCGGCGTCGTCACCGTCTCCCGGGCCGAGCCAGGCGCTTTCGCGGAACGGCAGGTCGAGCTGCTCAAGACCTTCGCCGACCAGGCGGTGATCGCCGTCGAAACCGTGCGGCTATTCAGGGGACTGGAGGCGCGGAACCGCGAGCTCACGGAGACGCTGGACCAGCAGAAGGGAACGGCCGAGATCCTGAGAATCATCAGTACGTCGCCGACGGAGCTCCAGCGAGTGCTGGACGCGGTCGTCAAGAGCGCTGCGCAGCTCTGTGGAGCCTACGACGCGGCCATTTTCCAGCTCGACGGGGAAAGCCTGCGACTCGCCGCCCACCACGGCCCGCTTCACCCCGCCATCGGGCTCTTGATCCCGGTGGCGCGGGGAACCGTCGCGGGACGCTCGGTGCTCGAGCAGCGGGCCGTGCACGTGGCGGATCTCCCGAGCGAGGGGAAGGAGTTTCCCGAAGGCAGTGCCTTCGCACGAGAGTTGGGCCACCGGACGACGCTGAGCGTTCCATTGCTGCGGCAGGGGGCGGCGGTGGGCACGATCCAGCTCCGGCGTTCCGAGATGAATCCGTTCACGGACAAGCAGGTCGCGCTGCTTCAGACCTTCGCCGACGAGGCCGTGATCGCCATCGAGAACGCCCGGCTCTTCAAGGAGCTCCAGGAGGCCGAGGCCGGCCGGCTGCTCCAAGCCCAGGAGAACGAGTCCCGGCGGATCGCGCGCGAGCTGCACGACGACCTGGGCCAGGGCCTGGCGCTCCTGACCGTCAAGATGGATCTCCTCCGCCAGAAGCCCCCGGAGGCGGACCAGTTCGGCGCACGGATGCGGGAGTTGCTGGCCGAGGTCAAACACCTGTCGTCATCCGTGCACGACCTGTCGCACCGACTTCATCCGTCGAAGCTGGACCAGCTCGGACTCGTGGCAGCAATCGGCGACCTCTGCAGGGAGCTGACGCGTAACCACGGCCTCAAGATCGAGTTCACACACGATCAGATGCCGGCAGCGATCTCACCGGATACGGCCGTGTGCCTGTATCGCATCGCGCAAGAGGGTCTGCGAAATGCCATCAAGCACAGCGGCGCCCAGCAGGCCGAGGTCGTATTGCGTGGGACTGCGGACGCGATCTCCTTGCGGATCATCGATCACGGGCGGGGCTTCGACCCCCGGCGGACCCAGGGCAAACGTGGGCTCGGGCTCGTCAGCATGCGCGAGCGGGTGCGTCATCTCGGCGGTGAGATCGCGATCGACTCGCAACCGTCAGGCGGCACCCGGCTCCACGTCCGTGTCCCTTTAACGGAAACCGCGAGCGAGACCATGCCGCAGCCACCGATATGATACGCACGTGACGCGCCCACGCGCCCTGCTGGTGGACACGCCATCCCGAGGTCGAACGACAATAACGACGCGGTGATCCTGCCGGCACGCTGCCATTTTCCTATCGCCCAACCCGGACCTTTCGGGAATAGCCCAACTGCTGATGCTAAAGGTCGCCAGAAGGCGCGTGCGACCACTGTAATCTCCGGCGACACGCCCGCCAGTGCGCAGCAGTCACGCGATCTCCGTGGCATTGTCGGCCGGCCTGACGCCCCGAGCGACGTTGGGCGGCCTGTCTCAACGATTCAGCACAGTTGTGCATCGGGCACAGTCCTTGCGCATCACTCACGCGGCATACTAGTTGGCAGGCATGGTTTCCTCGCGCCTTCGCGATTCGAGATCGCGCGAGTTCAGCGACACACGAACAGAGAGGAGCGTGATGGATTAAGGGCAATCGCGACGAGCCTGATGATCGCACTGACGGTGGTGGTGTTTGGCTTTCGGCACGACCGACGCGCTGAACGCAGCGATACGAACTCATACATTCATACATATTTCGCTGACGTCGAGCCGCCTATCCGACCACCGTTGTCCTCCCATCGCGACGCTGATGTGAGCGTCCGCCTTCGGTGTGGGCAGATCTGTCTGCGCGATCTGGCCGTCTGCGTGACCGCTGCGGACCTGCGAGTCCTTTTCACGGCGGCGGCGAGCGGAACTCATTTATTCAATTCATCGATAACCCTTACTTCTGGAGAAGCGACAAATGAGATCTGGAGCATCGGACTTGAAGTGGTGGCTGTCTCTGGCAGTGATCGCGTGCATCACCCTCACGGGCGGTTTGGCATCCGCTCAGAATGCTCAGGGCCTGGCCGCGGTCGGGGCCATCGATCCGGCCAACGGATATCCCAGATGGTATATGGACCGGAACGGCCTTCAACTCGGACAATGCCTTGACGCGGCGAATCCTGCAGATCCGTGCGTCCTCGTGGGAACGTTTCCGAATCCCAATCAGCCCATCTCGTTCCCCGACAACTTCCCCGACGAATTCTTCTACTGGCGCACCACCGCCGACATCAACAACATTGGCGGTGTCGGAGGCCGCGGGCTCCTGGTGATGAGCACCCAGGCGGGCTTCGGCGGGGGCACGGGTACGGCCGCGGATGGCGCGGGCACGCAGATCGTGTTTGCGCGCTACCGCGTCAGGGTCCGCCCCAACGGCCTCGTGACGGGCGCGACGTACACCGTGACCGGTCCGTTCGGCGTCAGATCGTTCGTCGCGGCGGCGCCAGGCATCATCAATTTCACCATCGACCAGGGGTGTCCCCTTGGCGCACCTCTTCCCTGTGACTTCACCAGCGTGCTTCCGACGACCAACGCCGGGCCGTTCCTCGTCTGGGACCCGGCCACGCCCCCAGCCCCGACGGCCGGGTTCATCGGTGATGGCCTCCTGACTCACACCATCACCGGGAGTCCCTCCAACACCAATTTCTTCCGAATCGAGGGCCCCAACGTCGGCGGGCCTGGCGTCAATGTGGTCGAGACCAATCTCTTCACCAATGTCATCGGAAAGCTCTACGTCCGGCCGGCGACCTCCACGACTCTGAATTCCACGCCGAACCCCTCCGTTTTCGGTCAGGCGGTGACGCTGACCGCGACGGTGGCACCGGTGGTGCCGGATACGATCGCGCCGACCGGCACCGTGACGTTCAAGGACGGTCCAACCACACTCGGCACGGTGACGCTCGTCAATGGCAGTGCGTCGCTCGTCACCGCCGCGCTCACGGTGGGGGCCCATTCACTGACCGCGCCCTACAGCGGTGATCTCGAGTTCGCGGCCAGCACCTCGGCGGTGCGGACCCAGACCGTGAACCCGGGGCCGACCGCTACGACCCTGACCACCACGCCGAATCCGTCCGTGGTGGGACAGGCGGTGACGCTCAGTACGACGGTGACCGCTTTGGCGCCGGCACTTGGCCTTCCGACCGGTACGGTGACATTCCGGGACGGCGCGACGGTGCTCGGGACGGTGACGCTCGTGAACGGCAGCGCCTCGCTCGTGACGTCGACGCTCACCGTCGGGAGCCATCCGCTCTCGGCCACGTAC
>Ga0209802_1003468_pt1 | contig 10577 bp, 9 predicted proteins | sample GraSoiAngelo_129_FD_185886 | JGI IMG/M metagenome (GOLD analysis project Ga0209802, IMG submission 185886) | Grasslands soil microbial communities from the Angelo Coastal Reserve, California, USA - 14_0927_12_40cm (SPAdes) (version 2) | ecosystem: Environmental > Terrestrial > Soil > Grasslands ... | reverse complement strand
CGATCTCATGTCCGGCGCCGATCACAGTCGAGGCCACGTCTGTCGCAGGGGCCTTTGTCACTCCTGGCGTGGCGACGGCGTCAGACATCGCCGGGCCGGTCACGATCACCGGTCCCGCGGCTGGAACCTACCCCTTGGGGACGACGACCACCACCTACACGGCCACGGACGCTGTCGGCAACACGAGCTCCTGCAACTCGTCGATCACCGTGCAGGACACGACTGCGCCAATGATCACGATCACCACACCGGCCCACACCGTCTACGCCATCGGCCAGGTGGTGAACGCGTCGTACAGCTGCAGCGACACCGGCTCGGGCGTGGCTTCGTGCATCGGAACCGTCGCCAGCGGTTCTCCGATCGACACGTCGTCGGCGGGAACCAAGAGCTTCACGGTCACTGCCGTGGACAACGTCGGCAACACCTCGCATCAAACCGTCACGTATGACGTGGGGTACAACATCTGCACGCTCTACGACTCGACCAAGGTGGTCCAGTCGGGCGCGACGATCCCCATCAAGCTCGAGATCTGCGACGCCGCCGGCAACGACCTGTCCTCAGCCGGAATCACGCTGACGGCCATCGGCGTCACGCAGCTCTCGACCAGCATCTCTGGTCCTGTGATGGCGTCGGGCAACGCCAACCCGGACAACAACTTCCGCTTCGCTGGTCCCGGCTACGTCTACAACCTCAGCACAAAGGGGCTGAGCACCGGGACCTATGCCCTGTCGTTCACGATCTCTGGTGACCCCACGATCCACACCGTGTACTTCCAGGTCAAGTAACTACTCGAATTCGGGTGCCCGCGTTCATCGGGCCGCTATCTTGGACGGCATGGGGTACGAGGCCCTCGACGCCTCGGGCGGGGCCCAGCTCAAGCGCCAAGGCAAGCTGCTCGGGGTGCTCCCGGCGGGCTATCGCAAAGAAAACGGTGCCATCATTTGAAGACCCAATCAGTGGCCCAATCGTCCGGGAGATCTTTCACTTTATGCCAGCGGGAAGCACAGCATGCGTTCCCTGGCTGACGACCTCAACCGCCGGGGTGTCAGAACGCCTCGTAACTTGGGACGAGGTCACATCATCCGGCCGCGGTCATCTATACAGATGGCGTCCTCAAGGACCTCTTGAACACCCCTCGTACCTCGGCAAGATCCGCCTGGATGGTGAACTCGTCGACGGGGCACATCCCGCCCTGGTCGACCAGGAGACTTTCGATCGGTGCCAGGCCATCCGCACCCGCAAGAGCAAGCGGATGAAAAGAACGTTCACGCGCTATCACTACCCGCTGGCTCCCGTCCTTGTCTGCGGACAGTGCGGCGGCAAGATGTATGGGGAAGCCCAAGGAAGCGGCGGCACGGGTCCGATCCGTCTCTACTACGGCTGCAGCAACCGGCGCAAGCGTCTGGCACGGATCCCGAACGACAAGTGCGAAGCCCCTTGGATTCGGGCTGCTGAACTCGAGACAGCCTTGCGCGAAGAGCTTGCTCGCTGCTTACCCGATGCCAACGTTAATGCAGCACTCCGCGACGGGCTACGCGGGGGACTGCAGAAAGCGGCGAGTCCGAGGAAGGTCACCGAGACCGCACTTAAGCGCCTTGAGGAGCAGCTCGCGCGCGTCCTTCGTCCCTACGAATTTGGCGAATACAACTGGGAGACGTTCATCGTTAAGCGAGCCAGCATCCGCGAGGAAGAGCAGAGGCTTCGGGAACAGGCCGACATCCACAAGCACGACGACGACCTTAAGTGGTGCGACCGCCAGATCCTCGATCTCATCCAGGTGTGGGATCTGGCAGACAGCAGCCAGCGAGCCCGGATGGTCGCCGGCATCTTCACGGAGATCGAGGCCAACACCTTGGCCAATGGTCAGGTGAACTTAGTGGCCGTGCCAAGACCCAGCTGGAAACCGTTCTTCGAACGGGTGGTAGCCACCCGAACTCAAGCGGAAAATCAGCGGGAGACGAGTCTCGAACTCTCCGTGGAGTGCGGCTCCTGGCGGCTGCTTGATGACTGGTCACTGGACCTCGACGACGCTTCCTACGGCACAGGGTAGAAGGGTCGCGCCGATCCCTCCCCATCCACGATCCAAAACTCTAGGGTATGGAAGGCATTTGGATTGTCAGTGTGCTGTGCCACCAGGAGCTTGTCGGTCGCGACGTCCGATATAGCCTCAACGCCCGATAGACCCGAATAAGTTCCGTGAGTCGTCCGGCTCCAGACCACGGTGCCGGTTCGCCAGTCGAGCGCGCGGGTCTCCGTTGAGCCTACTCCGACGACCAGTAGCCGATCATCCGGCGAAAAGGCCGCTGCCAGCACCTCCTCATAGCTGGCCTTTGGGCTCCCGTCCATCAGATCCACCACCTCGGTCACCCAGCGGCCAGTTGGCCGAGTGATCTGGCGGGCCAGCCAGCGCGCATCGCGGGACAAGAGAATGTTCGTCCGGTCCTCGGCGGTCCACGTAACGGTATTGATCGTCGTGCCATCGCGCAGCGACAGAACCTCAATTACCCAACTTGCCTCATTCCCACCTGAGATCCGGCCTAGGTTCGTTTGGATAGCGACACGTCCAGACCGGAAGCTGCAAGCAGACAGGACCGGGTACTGGCCGACTGCGTTCAGTGAATAGCGACGGACACCTCCGTGGGTGCCTACGACCTCAAGCGAATGCATCCCATTGCTGTCCGTTGTGAGGCCGCATATGTGTGCGCCGTCATCCGCCCACAGCGGGTACGGTAGGTGGTTCCAATCGGCGACAATGCCAACCTGGCCGCCCTGCGTTTCGAAGATTCGTCCATCGTGGTCAACGTATAGATGGCCATCATCGGTGGGCAGGACGCCCACCGAGGTCATCAAGCGGCGGACAAGTTTTCCATCCCAAGTGTAGAAATCGATCATCGGGGCAGGCTGCCGGAACATGAATAGGGACGGCGCGTTTGGGGACTTTTGGGCGCTGGGAAGACTGTGGCCCCGCGCGACCACGGCAGTGGCAGTGGCTGCTGCCACGAGCAGAATGGCCAGGGCAGCGGCGACTTGGTGCTTCCGGACGAAAGTCACGGTTCTCACAGAGGTGAAACGGCTGCTGTCGTACAAAGTTTCTAGCCTAGCAAGGCCATCCTGACGGATGTATCAAGATAAGCGGGGCCCCTGCCCCGCACCAACCCGACATCAACCCGACATCAACCCGACGCCACTTCTTGCGCTTCATCCGGAGCGTTCGCTGAGGGGTCTTCTTGGTCGCGCCCCTCGGGTTGCAAGCGCGAGCCAAATTCGACGAGATCAACCTTCGGCAACGGGCTTGTCGAACAACAGGATCTCCTCCTCGTCGGGAGGTTGAAAAATCGTTGCCCACCTTTCAAAGTGAGCCCGTGTCATAGGCGAGGCTGTCCACTGGCCCGACGCATTGCGACGTTCAGCTCGCTCGATTAACTCCTCCAAGGGCGCATCGAGGTAATGCAGTTCGACTCCCACCCCCAAAGCTCGCGCCCCGAGTCGTTTCTCATCCCGTTCAACTCGCGCCCAGTGGCCCCACTCCAAAATCACGCTCTGGCCCCGGGCGAGGAGATCCTGGGAAAGAACCCACAGCTGATGTTCGAGACGCACTCGGAATTCTTCATCCCACAAATCGGCGCCCAGTTGAGTCGCCCACCCGTCCTTATCCAACCTGATGGCGGGGATTTTGGGTGCGAGCTGACGAGCGAGGGCCGACTTGCCCGAGGCTGGAAGCCCACAGATCAGCACGAGCCGCGTCGATGACTTCGCCATGCACGATTTGTAACATGAGTCGCCTACGGTGGTCGATACTCCTCGCCCTCCTAGCCCTTCGTAGCGACTCGATTTATTAGGCCTCCACCAAAATCGAGTTCAGGCACCGTCGACCCCTAAGAAAATCGGCCTCTCAGGCATCGAATGGAGTATGGCTGGTCGCATGATCCTGCCGGTTTCGGACGACGTTGTGTTGGACCGTTAACATTTTCGGCTTCTCCCGCATCTAGCGACTAGAGACCGTTGACCAGCCTCCGTCACCCCGAATAGCGGGGACGGCTCGCAGCTGTGTCCCACCCAGCAGATGGAGGTGATGCCGATCGCACCCGACGTCCCATCCTCACCAACCAGACGCTTCCATCTCAGTAGATTCCGACGTCCGCAGGACGACCTCGCCGGGCTGCCCACCGAGATGGCCGATTTCGTCCGTGTCATCGCCGAGATCGAGCTGTCCAGAGTCAGCGGACACGTCGATAGCGAGGTTGAGCGGGAGACAGCAGTCTCCCGCGCAGGTCAACTTCCCGGTAGACAAGAAAGTGTCGAGTAGGGGACTGAACCTTGCGTCTGCGACCGGAGCTGGTGCATCATCGCGGCTGATGAGTCAGGGCGTCGCGCTCGTCTACGTCCGGGTTTCAAAGTACGACGCGACCGACCGTGGTCATAAGGTCAGTCCGGAAACCCAGCTCGATCGCTGCCAGGCCCTGCCAGCCCTTCATGGGCTCCCCATCGAAGCCTTTGAGGACCTGGACTACTCCGGCAAGGACTTCAAGCGCCCGGCCTTCCTGAGGCTCCAGGAGCGTTTGCAGCGGGGCGACGTGCGTATCGTCGCCTGCTACTCGCTCAGTCGTCTCAGCCGATCCGTGGTCAAGACCTACGGCTTCCTGGAGGATCTCCAATCCCAGGGTGTCGCCTTCGTCTCGGCCACGGAGCCCATCGACACGTCAACCCCCATGGGGAAGGCCTTCATGGGCAACACGGCCGTCTGGTCCCAGTTGGAACGGGAGCTGACGTCGGAGCGGGTGCGCCACGCCCTCGCGTACAAGAAGGGCCAAGGCCACTGGGTCGGGACATTGCCAGCCGGCTACAAGCGGGATTCGTCCGGGGGCATTGTTGTCGATCGACCGGTGGCAAAGACGATTCGATTGGTCTTTGAACAGTACGCGACCGGAGCCTACTCGTTTCGCACCCTCGCCGCCTGGCTGAACCGCCGCGGCGTCAAGACGATCGCCAGGCGGGGCGGCAACGGCCGGCCGCCGGCACCCCTCTGGTCGGGTGACGTGCTTAAGGAGGTGCTGGCGCGCCCGGCTTACGGCGGCATGATTGAGACCGCCGACGGTCGGATCCCGGGCGAGCAGCCAGAAATCGTCCCCATCAAGCTCTGGTATGAGTGCGAAGACATCCGCAAGCGCCAGCGGTTTATCCCTGGCACCGCAGCTCGCCCTCGCTACCGGTCATCCCCATTCCCACTGGTGGGCCTCCTGCGGTGCGGCTGCGGCGCCACCATGCGTGGCAGACGAACTGTCTGGCGAAATCAGCTCCGACGGCTCTATATCTGCAGCGACCATGCCCGCTATGGAACGTGCGCGGCGCCACCGATCAAAGCCGACCAACTAGAGGCCGCCTACGTCGAATGGCTGAGCAAGTGTCATCCTGATGACCAGCTTGAGGCGGCCGCCCGAGCCCTCGTGGAGCGCGGCCTTCGCCAGCGTCGGATCCCCACCACCGAGTGGAGTGAACGTCGCACCGTCAAGGAGCTCGAGGGCCGGTTGGCACGGCAGCGCTGGATGTACGACCGAGGCGACATGCCGCAGGCGGAGTATGAGGCGGTATCCGCCGAGGTCAAAGCCGAGCTGGCCAGGGTCAAGGCGCTTCCGAACGAACCCGAAACCGTCCGGCAGCGGTCACACCGACTCACCGATCTGGTCGCTGCCTGGGCCGACGCAAACGCGGATCAGCGTGCCCGTCTGGCAGCGAGTATCACGGTGGAAATCCAGGTGGCCAATGGGCAGATGACCGCGGTCCGACCGCGGCCAGCGTGGGCTCCTTACTTCGAGGAGCTCCTTGTGCGCCATGGAGCGGGAGACGAGTCTCGAACTCGCGACCTCAACGTTGGCAACGTTGCGCTCTACCAACTGAGCTACTCCCGCACGAGTCCCCAATTATAGCCAGAGGCTGACGGCCTCCCGAGCTCGCTGTTACCCGCCCGTCGGGCCTTCGTCACCTGTCCCGCGCCCGGTTTGGGAACGGTCGGCCGTTATCCGTGTGGCATGCATTCAGGGGGGATGCTGGGCCGTGCCGTGCTGCTCGCCAGCACTGTCGCGGTCCTCCTCGTCGGAAGTCCTACCAGCGTCCTGGCGGACCAGGTGGACGACGCGCGCGCCCGGCTCAACATCATCAACCATCTGAAGGGCTCCCTGAGCGACAACCTCCAGCGGGCGGAGGCCCAGGAAATCGCGATGCAGCAGCAGCTGCAGGAGACCCAGGACCAGATCAATACCACGCTCCAGCAGATCGCCGAAACGGAGCGGCTGATCGCGGACCTGGAGAGCCAGATCACCGCCCTGCAGGCGCACATCGCCGCCACCCGCCTGGAGCTGGCCCGGGCCAAGGCTGACTACGGCCAGTTCATGCGGGTCACCTACAAGAGCCAGGCCGACCCGTTGCCCATGCTGCTGGGCGCGCCCAGCTTCCAGGCGTTCCTGAGCCGGGCCACCACCATCGAACGCGTGAACTTCCTGAGCAAGCAGCTGATGGACCGTATCATCCGCACCGAGCGCGAGCTGCGGGTGGAGGAGGCGGTGGCCAGGGACAAGAAGGCGGAGGCCGACGCCAAACGGGCGGACCTGGTGACCCAGAGGCAGGCCCTGCTGGAGCAGCAGAAAAAGGAAAAGGACCTTCAGCTCCGGCTGCAGGCGAGCATCCGGCAGGTGAAGTGGGAGCTGGTCGCCATCAATGGCCAGTCGGCCGAGCTGGCCCAGCGGATCGCCGACATGGAGATCGCGCGACAGGACCAGTTGATCGCGGAAGCGGAGCAGGCCGCCTGGCAGCAAGCCCAGTTCTGGATGGCGCACAACATGCTGTCGCTCCCCAACCAGAGCGCCACCCACTCCACGAAGTACCCGCTGATCTGGCCGCAACAGCGCGGCACCATCAGCTTGCCCTTTGGTCCGTGCTCCTATCCGTTCGAGCCACCCGGCTTTGGCTATCGCCACTTCCACACCGGCATCGACATCGCCTTCACCCAGGGCACGCCCATCATGGCGGCGGATGACGGAACGGTGGTGGCCGCCGACACGAGTGTCCTCTATGGCCAGCTGGTCGGCTACGGCAGATACGTGATCATCGCCCACCGCAACAACTTCTTCTCGCTGTATGGACACCTGCTCGGCTACAAGGTGAAGGCTGGGGACACGGTGCGGCAGGGCGACCTGATCGGCTTCGAAGGCACCACGGGCAACTCGACCGGCCCCCACCTCCACTTCGAGTACCGCTACAACGGCCAGCCCACCAACCCTCTCCCCTACCTGCCGGCCAACGGTCCCAACACGTTCAACCAGTAAGCGCGCCGTTCAGCCTTGAGCCGTCTAAACGACTCCTTCCAATTCAGAAACGCGCCACACAAGCCCGCTCGATGTTCGCCATCGGGTGGATCGGGCGGAAGGGATGCAACAAAAAAGAGGACCGGCAACCTGCCGATCCTCTCCGCTGGCCTGGATTTTGATGGTCACACAGCGAAAGCTGCGGACACAGCCGCGGACTACTTGCTGGGGATGGCGTGACCGTAGATGTTCAGTGTCGTGCTGACCTTGGCGTGACCCGACATCGCTGACACGTCGGGAATGGAAACGGGCATGCCGGAGCACGTAGGTCGCGAAGCTACGAGATATTCGACCTGCAACCGTAGAACATGGGCCTCGCAGCGCTCATCATCTCGGTCATCGCCCTCGTCGGGTTGGTCGCCACGTGGGTATTGAACGGTCCGTGGTGCATCACCCAGAGGCGCTCGCATCGCTGGCAGACGACCCGATGGGTGCCATTGGTCCTACAGGTTGTTGCCCGGTCCGACCAGGTGCTCACCCAATCTGCCCCAGAGACCCTCAAGAATGGTCCGATCTTCGTCAACAAGTACGTGCTCGCCCGAGCCTGCCGCCACCGTCGTGTCCCAGCCCTCGCCGTCTTGCCGTGGCGTCAGGACTACTCCCACCGTCATGATGTTGGCCCTTTCTGGCAGCACATCGAGATGTTGTTGATGTCTAAGGGCGACGAAATTGCTTAGTGCATCCACAAGTATCGAGGAGTAGCGATTCGCCGCACCGATCAGCAGGTATGGTCGCTCCTGCCAGATCATCCCGCGGAAGAACCAGGTGATGCCTCCATTCGGCGGAAGCTTGGCAAGCTTCTCGAACCATTCAAGCACCACTCTCCCGAGTTGGGCGCGATAGCCTACGGGCATCGAATCCACGCAAGCCAACACTTCCAACAAGTCCGCATAGGTCACGCCATCGGCTTTCAGGGGCACGGTTGCAATGTCCTCGAGGATGGCTCGAGTTAGGAGATGGTGCTTCTGGTCACCATGTCCAGCCGGAGCCTGCGGCAACATAGGAGTTGACCCGAAGTCGGTGAGATTAATCGAGGCTAGTCGTGGGTCCAGCGGAGAGGGAGGCATTGCGGCGTCCGCTGCCGCCATCTCGTAGTACCTCATCGGCTCCAGACCGAGAGCGACCGGCTCCGTACGACTGACCCGCAGCAAGTATTCAAGGACGGCATAGGTGGACTTCAGCTGCTCGAAGAGAAACTCCCAATCCCTCCGCAGCAATACGACGGCGTCGGTCTGCGGCGTGTAGTCATCCACACCCGCGTGATCAAGCACAACGACCGGAAGCCAGGTCTTCTCCGGACCGTTAATGGAGACTTCCTTGCCACGCTGATTGATCAACACCGTCTCGGCAGACTTGACCCTTCGGATCGTGCCCGTCGCCTGACGCGAAGCCTCGGCGACTCTCGTGTCGAGCCACGATCGCTCCCGCCTGTCGTTGCCGGACGGTGCCTCTCGTGCCTTAACTTGGACCGAGGCAGCCATTCCACCGACGACGAGAATGGCGTCGCCAATCTCGCGACTGGCCGAGCCGCGAGATTGTTGGCGAGGCCGAAACACGAAGTCCGGCATCCCCCAATATGCAGCTGCACTTCGCGTGGCGTGTTCGGCTCCATCACCCGCACCCATTCCCGTCGGAAGCACGGTTGCCGGACGAATCGGGCGGAGATACGTGCCGGTCGGTGTTTCTATGACCAGCGTCAGCAGTGGCACTTCGATGCTCGGAAACTACCACTTACTCTGCGACAGCTGCATGTCGGAGCTCTCCACAGGTCAAGCGCGCTCATTCGGGCGGACGATCGGGCGGAAGGGTCGGAATTCGTATTCAAAATTGGCCGCCAGCGCCTTCAGCCAGTAAGGGACTCATGGTTGTCGAAACACCACCACCACGGCCCTCCCCACCAGGGGGAGGGACCAGTTCGCATCCGTCAACCAGTGAGGGGCAGCGCGGGCGCGCCCAGCGCGGCAGCCGCTGATCGAGCCGGGCCCGGCGGCGTTCCAGGTCACGACGCCAGCGCTCATCGCCGACCAGCGCGACGGCCAACAAGGCCAGGGCCTCCCCCACCAGCCGGCGAGCCGCCGGCAGATCCCTGACCTCGTGTTCCAGCAGCTTGGCCAGCTCGATGGCCGCCGGATACGGATAGCTCTGGGTCGCCCAGCACTCCTCCAGCACCACCCGCGCCTGGCGCCAGCGTCCGGCCCGGCGCAACAGCCGCGCCAGCCGTAACCCCACCGCCCCAGGAGGGATGGCGTCGGTGCGCATCCGCCACAGCTCGCCATACTCCTCCAGCGCCTCCGTCCACAATCCGCGCGCCTCGAGGAATCGGGCGCGGCTGAAGCGATCCACCGGGCGCAGCCACCGGCCGTCGCGCAGGACGCGCTCCATGACTTGCAACAGCACGGCCAGACTGGCCACGTCCTGCCGGTTGTGCTGGAAGACCGCATCCAGCCCGGCCGGGACGCCGCTCCGCAACCAGGCGAAGTACCGGCCGGGGATGAGCGCCCCGGGCACGTCCTCGGTCCGCTCGATGGCGAGGATGGCGGCCTCCACCGTTCGCAGCGTGCAGTCGGGCAAGCGGGGCCGGAAGATGCGACGGACCAGGTGGAGGAGGTCCAGGTGCGCCGGCGCCGGCCACTCGGATTGCTGCCGGGTCATGACCAGCCGCGCCTGTAGGAGCGGCCAGTCGAAGGTGCGGCCGTTGTAGGTGACCAGCAGGGAGTGGCCTCGCAGCCGCTGGCCCACCGACCAGAGGAGTGGGCGCTCCTGACCGAGGTCGCAGAGGAAGTACTGGACGATGCGCAGTCCGCGGCACCCTCCCCTGCCCCTCCCTGCAGGGAGGGGACCATCTTCCGGCCAGGCGAGGCCCACGAGGAAGGGAACGGTCCCCGTTCCGCCGCTCAAGCCGGTGGTCTCGGTGTCGAGGTAGACGGGGCGGTCCAGATCCGACTGGGCCAATCCCATGCAGCTGGCCAGCGCCGTCAGCTCGGCCAGGTCGTCGCCGGCCCCCGGCACCCATTCCTCTCGCAGCGCGACCTGGCCATGAGGCGTCTCTTCCCAGCGGCAATCGGGGGGAAGGCCCGGTTGGGACCGGGTCTGGGGGCGCGCCCGTGGGGCGGGACGCGCCTCCAGGCTCGCCAGCCGAGCCCGCAGGGTGGCCAGGTCGGCGCCGGTCACACCGGGCTGACCTGGGCGGCCGCCTCCAGCAGCCGCAGGGCGACCTGT
>Ga0209802_1003465_pt1 | contig 10582 bp, 8 predicted proteins | sample GraSoiAngelo_129_FD_185886 | JGI IMG/M metagenome (GOLD analysis project Ga0209802, IMG submission 185886) | Grasslands soil microbial communities from the Angelo Coastal Reserve, California, USA - 14_0927_12_40cm (SPAdes) (version 2) | ecosystem: Environmental > Terrestrial > Soil > Grasslands ... | reverse complement strand
GCGGCGCCCTGACCGCCCGCCCTACCAGCGGAAAAAAAATAATTTTTTTTGTGCTAGCGCGCGGAAACGCCGAGCACCACCGGGCGGGGCTCCCCGGGCGAGGCCAGCTCGGCGAGGGTGGTGCGGCGGTAGACCTCGAGCATGCGGTCCTGGCCCGCCTTCCACACGTGGTACATGGTGCAGCTGCTGCTGACGTCGCAGCGGTCCTTGTCATCCAGGCAGACGTTGAGCTGCACCGGACCCTCGACGGCCTCGATGACCTCCAGGAAGGAGATCTCGCGCGCCGGGCGGGCCAGCTGGTAGCCGCCGTGCGCGCCCCGGACGCTCCGGACGACCCCGCGCGCGACGAGGACCTTGAGGATCTTGGCGAGGAACTCGCGTGGCAGGTGCAGCGTCGAAGCGAGGTCCTGCAGCGGGGCGATCCGCCCGTCCGGGAGCCCGGCGAGGTGGATCATCGCGCGCAGCGCATAATCGATCTTGCGGCTGATCTGCAGGACGTGCTGCATCCGTGGAAGAGTTAAACCCCGGTCTTCCGGGCCGTCAAGCAGCCGCCGCCCTATCCGGCGGCGCCCTGCTTTCGAGAGGCGGTACGGGGGATGTGCGCTTTGCAGGGCGCGACCATTATGAGATGTACTCCGAGTGATCGACCTCCACTCACACACCCTGCACAGCGATGGGCAGCGCACCCCGGACGAGCTGCTCGCCGAGGCGGCCGCGGCCAAGGTGACGGTGCTGTCGCTGACCGACCACGACACCGTCAGCGGGATCGCCGACGCGAGCGCTGCCGCAACGCGGCGCGGCATCCGCCTGGTGCCCGGCATCGAGCTCTCCTGCGAGCTGCACGGGCGCGAGGTGCACGTGCTGGGGCACTTCCTCGACCCGTGCTCGGGCACCTTGCTGAAGCTCGCCACGGACATGCTCGCGGAGCGGCGCGAGCGGATGGAGCGCATGGTCGCGCGCGGGGAGAACCTGGGACGGCCGCATCTGGCGCGGGCGCTGGTCGAGTGCGGGCATGCGAAGAGCGTCAAGGACGCGTTCGATCGCTTCCTGCACTCGCGCGGCCCGCTCTGGGTCGACCGCCGCCGGCTGTCCGTCGCGGACGCGGTCGCGCTCGTCCGCAGCGCAGGGGGAACCTCCAGCATCGCCCATCCCGGAGCGAACGGCGTCTCCCGGCAGGAGCTCAAGGCATGCGCCGACGCCGGGCTCGACGCGGTCGAGGCCCTGCACCCGGACCACGTACCGACGCAGGTGGAGGCTTACGAGCGGTGGGCGGCGGGGTTCGGACTGCTCGTGACGGCGGGGAGCGACTATCACGGGCCGGCGGTCCAGCCGGATCGCAAGCTCGGCGATCGGACGCTCTCGGCCGAGCGCTTCGCCGCGCTGGAAGAACGCAGCCGCCGGGCGTAGCCGTCGATTACCCGGCGCGCTCTTCGGGCGTGACCACGTGGTCGATGACGATCGCCACCTTGTGCGCGTCCAGGGAGTAACGCACGGTCGTCCGGCCGAGCGTGAGCAAGAGCGGGACCCACGGCCACGAGTGCGGCTCCGACGCGTCGGCGATCTCGAACAGCATGTGCTGCAACCGCTGCTGGGTCTCGTCGTCCAGGACGAGCAAGCTGACCATCGCCGACGGCGCGACCTCGAGGCGGACGCCTCCCGGCGACCGCGCCCAGACCCAGCGCGTGGCGTCTTGTGTGTCCATCTCCGATCCTTGGTGCAGCAAACCGCATACCAGGCGAGCGGCGGGTTCACCGGTGCACAAAATGGCGTGGGTGCGGGAGGTTGCAGCGTCGACAGTCGAAACCTGCGACGCCTCGACACTGTCGAAATCACCGTTTGAAAGCGGACGGAGAGTAAGAGTTGCTGTTCAGCGTGACGCAGATCACAGTGCCGGAGTTCCGCCGAAGGCGCTCGCGGCCCAGCGGATCAGCGGGCCCCAGTAGAGGCCGAAGACCAGCAGCGGGATCGAGAGCGCGACCAGCACGCCCGTGTAGAGCGCCGGCACCTGCATCGGCTCCGCCGCGGGCGAGTCCTCGAGGTACATCGCCTTGATGATCCGCGCGTAATAGAAGAGCGACACGGCGCTGTTCAGCACGCCGATCACCGCGAGGACCACGTTCCAGAACCCGCCCTGCTGCACCAGCGCGGCGAAGATGAGGTACTTGCCGGTGAACCCGGCCAAGGGCGGCAACCCGGTCAGGCTGAAGAGGAAGATGGTGAGCGTGAGCGCCGCGATGGGCGCGCGCGCGCCGAGGCCGCGCATGTCGGCGACCGTCTCGCCGCCGGTGGCTCGCGACACCGCGATCACCACCAGGAACGCGCCCACGTTCATGAAAACGTAGACGACGAGATAGACGAGGATCGACTGCACGCCCGCCGCGCTTGCCGCCGCCAGGCCCATCAAGAGATAGCCGGCGTGCGCGATGGAGCTGTACGCGAGCATCCGCTTGAGGTTGTCCTGCACCAGCGCGGTGACGTTCCCCAGCGTCATGGTCACCGCGCTGATGATCCCGATGATGGCCGGCCACGGGACCTCGGTGACGTGCGCGTAGACGCCGCCCGGCATTTGCTTCTCGAATACGGCGAAGAAGAACCGGATGGCCACTGCGAACCCGGCCGCCTTGGGCCCCACGCTGAGGAACGCGGTGAACGGGGTGGGAGCACCCTCGTACACGTCCGGGCACCACATGTGGAACGGGACGCTGGCGATCTTGTATCCAACTCCGGCGAGGACGAAGACGACGGCCACCACCAGCGCGAGCTGCGCGGCGGGCTGGCCGCCGAAGGCGTGGGCGACGAAGAGCCGGCTGGTCACGTCGGAGAGCTGGGCGCCGATTCCGCCCGCGCCGATCACCCGCGTGGTGCCGAACAGGCCGTAGAGGATGCTGACGCCGTAGAGCATCACGCCGCTCGCGACGCCGCCGTAGATGACGTACTTGAGCGCGGCCTCGTTCGCCTTGCGGTCCGCGCGCCGGAACCCGGTGAGCACGTAGCTGACCAGCGAGACCATCTCGATCGACAGGTAGATGGTCAACAGGTCGGTGGCGCTGGCCATCAGATACAGGCCGACCACCAGCGCGAAGAGCAGGGCGAGGAACTCGCCCAGCCGATTCGGCGAGATCTGCTTGCTCGAGGGAACGATGAGGATGGTGAGGAGCGTCGCGCCGAGGAAGATCCAGGCGAAGAACATCCGCATCGGGTCGTGCTGCAGCAGGCCGCCGAAGAGCGGGACGGTGCCGCCCGGCGTCTTCCAGGTGGCGAACGCCGCCAGCGCGAGCCAGAAGAGCGCGCCGGCGGTGAGCGCCTGCACCCGCCGCGCGCTGCGCCGCGTGAGCAGGTCCTGGATGAGCATGCTGAGCGTCGCGAGCATGAGCACGCTCTCGGGCCAGAAGAACCGCAGGGACGCAACGTTGCCCAAGACGCCTCCTACTGCAACGGCTGGAGGAGCGTGCCCAGCGAACGCTCGATCAGGTTGATGATCGCCGCCGGATAGAACCCGAAGACGATGATGAGCACGGCGAGCGGATAGAGCGTCAGCCGCTCGCGCCAGTTCACGTCCGGCAGCTCGCGGTACTTGTCGTTGAGCGGCCCCAGCATCATGCGCTGGATGGCCCACAGGTAGTACGCCGCGGTGATGATCACCGCCGTGGCGCTGATGATGGTGAGCGTCATGTACACGGGCAGCGAGCCGAGGAACACGGTGAACTCGCTGACGAACCCGCACAGGCCAGGCAACCCGAGCGAGGCGAAGAACGCCAGGCCCAGCAGGCCCGCGTACTCCGGCACCTGCTGCGCCAGCCCGCCGAATCCCTCGATGTTGCGGTGGTGGGCCCGGTCGTAGATGACGCCGACGATGAGGAAGAGCATCGGGCTGATCAGCCCGTGCGTCCACAGGTTCAAGACCGCGCCGTCGATGCCCTGCTGGGTGAAGCTGCTCATCCCGAGCAGGCAGAAGCCCATGTGCGAGACGGAGGAGTACGCGATCATCCGTTTGAGGTCCTTCTGCGCCAGGCAGACGAACGCCGCGTAAACGATGTTGATGGTGCCGAAGACCGCCATCGCGGTCGCCGCCCACTTGGTCGCCTGCGGGAGGGCCCCGTAGTTGACGCGCAGGATGCCGTAGATGCCCATCTTCAAGAGGACGCCGGCGAGGATGACGGAGATGGGAGTGGGCGCCTCGACATGCGCGTCGGGGAGCCAGGTGTGGAAGGGGAACATCGGGATCTTCACCGCGAAGCCGATGAACAAGGCCACCCACGCGACGCGCATGAAGTCGAGGCCCATCACCGCGGGCGCGCTACCATATCCGCCCGCGCGGCCCCATTCGGCCATCTTGAGCAGGTCGAAGGTGTGCATCATCTGCCCGTCGACCGGCACCGTCGGCCCGTTGAAGTACAGGCCGATGATGGCGAGCAGCATGAGCACCGAGCCAGCCAGGGTATAGAGGAAGAACTTGATCGCCGCGTACTCCTTGCGCGCGCCGCCCCAGATGCCGATGAGGAAATACATCGGCAAGAGCATCACTTCCCAGAAGACGTAGAAGAGGAACAGGTCGAGCGAGACGAACACGCCGGTCATGCCCGTCTGCAGGAGCAGCAGCAAGGCCATGTAGCCGGGCACGGCGCGCTGGGTGAAGTGGTGCTCGTCGAGGTGGGTGTGGCCAGGCCACCAAGGCATGGAGGCGATGGTGGCGATGAAGCTGATCAGGGCGGTGAGGATGACCAGCGTGATCGAGATGCCGTCGACGCCGACGAAGTAGCGGATGTTGTAGGCGGGAATCCAGCGCGCATGCTGGACGAACTGCACGCCCGCGCGCGACGGATCGAAGGCCTTCCACAGGAAGGCGGCCATCACCAGCACGGCCGCGCTCGCCACCAGGGCGATCACGCGCGAGGCCTGATCGGCGGCCGTCTTGCCCAGCGCGCCCGCGCTGCGCAGCCCGACGACGAGGAGGATGAGGACCCCTCCCGCGAGGGGCGTGAAGGTCATCCAGGTGAGCAGCATGCTGGTGGTCGGATGGTCCATGGCGCTCCCGATCAGCGGATCACGTACTGGATGATGACGAAGGCGATGGCGCCGGCGAGCGCGCCGAACAGGTACGCCTGGATGCGGCCGGTCTGCAGGCGCCGCAGCGTGGCGCCGCCGTGCAGGAAGCCGTCGGCGAGCAGGTTCACCGCGCCGTCGACGACCTTCTGGTCGAAGGCGGCATCGGCGTAGGCGACGCCCCGCCCGATGGTCGCCATGAGGTTCACGATCCCGTCGATCACGTACTGGTCGAACAAGTAGAGCGCCCGGCTGAAGAGCACCGAGATGCGCACCACCGTGGCGTCGTACAGCTCGTCCACATAGTACTTGTTGAAGACGACGCCCCAGGCGCGCGGGAAGGCCGCCTTGAGGCGCTCGGGGACCGTGCTCCTCGCATCCAGGTAGAGAGCGCGGGCGCCGGCCCAGCCGACGACGGCGATGCCGATCCCGATCAGCTGGAAGAGCAGCTCGGTCGAGTGCGAGGCCTCGCGGAACGGTACCTTCTCCGCGGCGGGCAGGCTGGGCGCGAGGAATGCCTCCAGCAGGGGCTCGTGTCCGGACCAGAGCTTCGGCAGGCCGAAGAGGACGCCGCTCACCACCGCCGCGAAGGCGAGCGCGATCAGCACCCAGGTCATCGAGCGCGGCGACTCGTGCGGTAGCCCGCCGTGCTCGTGCGCTTCCGCCGCGTGCGCATCGTGCCCGTGCGGGTGCGGCACCGACGCCTCCAGCGCCTCGACGGCCGCCCCGTGCTCGTCGGGTGCGTGGAGCGCCGCCGCCGCATGAGCGTGGGAGGCGACCGCCTCGGGATCCTCCTGCGTCTCCTTGGGGGCGTGCCCATGGCCGCCGCGGTACTCGCCGGTGAAGGTCATGTAGTACGAGCGGAACATGTAGAAGGCGGTCCCCAGCGCGGCGACCGCTCCGATGAGGTAGATGGCGCGGCCCATCCAGGGCGCGGACAGGCCCTCCGCGGTCCATGCCTTCCAGAGGATCTCGTCCTTCGAGTAGAAGCCGGCGGCCCAGGGGAATCCCGCGATGGCCCAGCAGGCGGCGAGATAGGTCCAGCGCGTGATGGGCGTGTACTTCGCGAGGCCGCCCATCTTGCGCATGTCCTGCTCGTGGTGGCAGGCGAGGATCACCGAGCCCGACCCGAGGAAGAGGCAAGCCTTGAAGAAGGCGTGCGTCATGAGGTGGAAGATGCCGGCCCAGAAGGCGCCGACGCCCACGCCGATGAACATGAACCCGAGCTGCGAGACGGTGCTGTAGGCGAGCACCTTCTTGATGTCGTACTGGAAGAAGCCGATCGAGGCGGCGAAGATCGCCGTGAGCGCTCCGATGGTCGCGACCACCGTCATGGCCACGGGACTGAGCGCGAAGAGGAAATTGAGCCGGGCGACCATGTACACGCCCGCCGTGACCATGGTGGCGGCGTGGATCAGTGCGGACACCGGTGTCGGCCCGGCCATCGCGTCGGGGAGCCAGACATAGAGCGGGATCTGCGCGCTCTTGCCGGCCGCGCCGATGAACAGGCAGATGCCGATCAGGGCCAGCACCGGCAGGCCGAAGAGCGTCATCGCGCCGAGGCGGCCCGCCATGCCGCTCGACTCGTCGGCGATCTGGTTGCGCAGCTCGCGGAACTCGATGGTGGGGCCGAGCTGCACTCCGGCGGGCGAGACCCGCGGGTGCGCGAGCGGCGCGCCGAGCCTGGGCGAGCCGAGTCCAGCTTCCGGCACGTACCTGGACTGCGCGTTCCAGGTTCCCGACAGCGACCAGAAGAGGATGAAGAGGCCGATGACGAACCCGAAGTCGCCGAACCGGTTCACCACGAAGGCCTTGAGCGCGGCCTTGGCCTTCTCCAGATCGGTGTACCAGAAGCCGATCAGGCCGTAGCTGCACAGGCCCACGCCCTCCCAGCCGAAGAACATCACCGCGAAGTTGCTGCCCATCACCAGCAGCAGCATCGAGAAGACGAAGAGGTTCAGCCAGAGGAAGAACCGCCAGTAGGCGGGCTCGTCGGCCATGTACCCGACCGAGTAGATGTGGATGAGCGTCGCGACGTGGGTCACGATCAGCGTCATCACCATCCCGAGCGGGTCGAGGGCGAAGGAGAGGTCCACCTTCAAGGAGCCGCTCTGCCACATCGTCCAGAGGCGGTTCTCGAAGAATCGATCGTGGGCCGGGCGCGCGAACATCTTCCAGAAGGCGATCTCGGCCACGACGCACGAAGCGACCATCACGCCGATGGCGATGGCGTGGTTGGCACGCTTCCCGAAGCGCTTCTGCAACGAGGGCCCGAAGGCGGTGTTCAGGGCAGTGCCGAGCAGCGGGAAGAACGGGATCAGCCACAGCCACGAGACCGGGAACGCTTGTGCGACATCGGGCAAGGTCATGTCCTCACTGGCGCAACAGATCGGTCTCTTCCACGTCGATGGTGCGGAAGGTCTGGTAGATGGCGAGCACGATGGCGAGGCCCACCGCGGCCTCCGCCGCCGCCAGGACGATCACGAAGATGCTGAAGACCTGGCCGGTGAGGCGGCCCGGCCCTTCGACGAAATGATTGAAGGCGATGAAGTTCACGTTCGCGGCGTTCAGGATCAGCTCCACGCCCATCAGGATGCCGACGGCGTTGCGCCGCGTGACCACCGTGACCATTCCCAGGGAGAAGAGGATTGCGCCGACGATGAGGAAGTGGGGTAGCCCGATGGAGCTCATAGCGCCACGTCCGAGGTCTCCTTGATCTCCTTGCGCGCGATCACCACCGCGCCGATCAAGGCCGCGAGCAGCACCACCGAGGCGATCTCGAACGGGAGGAGGTAATCGGTGAGGAAGGCGATGCCCAGGCGGCTCGCGGTCGGCTCCCACGAGCGCTCCGCGACCACCTTCCAGGGCGCCATGATCGCCGTGTACGCGAGCGTGGCGACGGTCACCAGCGCGAGCGCGATTCCCGCCGGGAAGCCTACGTGCGTGTTGGTCAGCTTGGGGTCCTCGCCGATCTGCTTGGTGAGCATGATGGCGAAGAGGATCAGCACGAGGACGCCGCCCACGTAGACCAGCACCTGGACGACGGCGGGGAAATCGGCGCCGAGGAAGACGTAGAGGCCGGCCGCGCCGAGCAGCGCGAAGAGCAGGCTCCAGGCGCTATAGATGATGTTGCGCGAGAACGCGCAGCCTCCCGCGCCGCCGCAGGTCATCACCGCGAACAGGTAGAAGACGGCGTCGGCCAGCTTGACGTAGGGAATGACCCGGTTGGCGGCATCGACGACGAACGGGCCGGCCACGCCGCCGACCAGATACCCGAGGAGGAAGAGCACGCCGAACAGGGCGGCGGAGAAGAGGAACAGCCACGGTCCCCATCCCAGCGGCAAGCGACGGAAAGCGAACCCGTTGAGCCCGAAGACGAACGCCGTCACGGCCAGGTAGAGGGCGAGGAGAGCGATGGGGCCCAGCGGCTGTCCCGAGAGGAGTCGCGCGCCGAGCACGCCGACGCCCACCATCAGCCCGGCCAGCATCATCCCGACGCGGAGCAGCCCTTCGGCGATCGTCCGCCGCGGCTCGCGCACGCGGGGCGCGGATCGGCGCGGGTCAGAGGGTCTGATCTCCGGAACGTCGGCCAAGTTGGGACCCCTCGCGCGGGCGGACTCTACTTCGCAGGAGGCTTGGTGCCTAGCATGATCTTGAAGAGCTACCGCTCATCGTAGCGGCCCGCGGTCGCCGGGTTCCGGGGTCGCCGGCGGCGGCGCTTCCGCGTCCGTGCCTGGAGCGGGCACCTCGGCCGGCGGCGGGGCCTCGGCGGCGGGCGCCTTCGCCTCGGCCGGCGGCGGTGCCTCGGCCGCGGGCGCCTTCGTCTCCGCGGGCGGCGGTGCCTCGGCGGCGGGCGCCTTCGCGTCCGCGGGCGGCGGTGCCTCGGCGGCGGGCGCCTCGGGCACCTTGCCGCTCTTCAGCGAGACGAGGATGGTCTCCAGCATCGCCTTCGAGTCGGCGCCGCCGGGGGCGCACTTCTCCGGGCTGAAGTCCTTCCCGGACGCGAGCCCCTCGGAGTAGCCCTTGCAGTCCGCGTAGCCGCAGTCGCCGCAGTCGGTGCCGGCCATGGCCTCCTCGAACACCTTGGCCAGCTTGGGCTTGTCCTCCTTCACCTGCAGCGCCTTGGCGGCGAGTTGGCGGCCCATCGCGGTCGGGTCGAGCCCCGCCGGCTTGGGCTTGCCGTGCGCCGCGCCACTGTCTCCCTCGAGCTGTTCCTTGCTCGGGAAAGGCGGAGGCGGAGCGTCCCAGGCGGCGATCAGGGCGCGGGTGATCTCACCGAGGGCCCTGCGCGGGAACGCGTCGGAACCCTTGGGCGGCTTGTACGGGACCGCCGGCACCAGCGGGTCGGGCACGAAGCGCAGCGTGAGGTTGTTGAAGTGCTGGACGGCGCCCTCGAACTCGCGCGTGTGCTGGATGGCGCCGGTGGGGCAGGGTTCGACGCAGAGCCCGCAGTACATGCACTTGCCGATGTCGATGTCGAACCGCTCCATGCGGAGCTTGGGCGTGATCTTCCCGTCGCCCTTCAAGATGTCGATGTTGATGACGGCGATGGGACAGGCGCGCTCGCACGCCTGGCACGCCGTGCAGATGTCCATGTCGACTTCGAGGAACCCGCGGTAGCGCGGCGGGATGGTGTCCCGCACCGGCACCGGCACCCGGTCCGGGTACTGGGTGGTGATCGGCTTGCGGAACATGTAGCTGAGCGTGACGCTCATGCCTTCCCAGAAGCTCTTCGCCGTGTCGCGCACGTTCTTCACGTACGCGCCGATCGCTCCCGGAGTTTGGCGTTGCGTCGTGACGTTCTCGGCCACTCGGGTTCCCCTACCAGTTGGAAGTGAAGTCGAACTTGTCGCCCGTGTCGTGGATGTTCCGCGCGACGCGATTGATGAAGAAGGCCGCCGGCAAGACCCCGGCCGCCAGGAACATGATCCAGTGCGTGACCGTGCCGACCGCCGGAGCGGCGCGGACGACGAGCATCCACCCGGCCACGAAGATCACCGCGGCGAAGCTCACCGGCACCAGGTACTTCCAGCACATGTTCATCATCTGATCGACGCGGATGCGCGGGAGCGTCCAGCGCAGCCACATGACCACGAACACCCAGAAGAGCGTCTTCCCGGCGAAGATCGCGAGCGAGAGCAGCTCGAACGCGACCGCCCGTCCGCCGGTCATCGCGTCGAGCTGCGCGGCGGAGACTCCCGGGATCTGCCAGCCGCCCAGGAACATCGTGCTGGCCAGCGCGCTCATCACCCACATGTTCCCCCACTCCACGAGGAAGAAGTAGGAGAAGCGCATGCCGCTGTACTCGGTGTTGTAGCCGCTGACCAGCTCGCTCTCCGCCTCGGGCAGGTCGAAGGGCGTGCGGTTGCCCTCGGCGAGCGCGCTGATGAAGTAGATGAAGAAGGCGGCGAAGGTGGCCGGGTTGTCGAAGACGAACCACTGCCAGGGCCACCCGCCCTGGGCGCGGATGATGCCCTGCGTGGAGAGCGTGCCCGCGAGCAGCACCGGGATCATCAGCGCCATGCCCGCCGGGATCTCG
>Ga0209802_1003464_pt1 | contig 10583 bp, 9 predicted proteins | sample GraSoiAngelo_129_FD_185886 | JGI IMG/M metagenome (GOLD analysis project Ga0209802, IMG submission 185886) | Grasslands soil microbial communities from the Angelo Coastal Reserve, California, USA - 14_0927_12_40cm (SPAdes) (version 2) | ecosystem: Environmental > Terrestrial > Soil > Grasslands ... | reverse complement strand
TCTCGCGGACCTTGGCCTGGTTCGACCGCTACTTGAAGAGCGCCAAGTAAAAGACGCCCTACTTCTTTATCATCGGTCGAGCCTTGCGCCATATTTCCCTTGTGAATGGGAGGAGAATTGCACGGAGCAAGAATTCTTGCGCTCGTTCTGTTTGGATTGATTTTGTGCGGGCCTGGCGCATACGCACAGTCGGGTCCTCAGGGCGGTGGCCGTGAACTGGCGCTATGGACGGGCGGAGGGCACGGCATAAACGGCAGCACCTCGGACACGGGTGTATGGAACGTTGGGGGGCGCTACGGATGGGTTCTGACGAACCCAGCCGGGCCGCGTTTTCTACGCGGCAGGTTCGAGTACGCCGTGGACGTTGTCCCAATCTTCTGGGTGATTCAACGCACAGGGATAGCGTACGGGTTCGGCCTGAATCCATTTGAACTGAAATGGAACTTCGAGACACATCGCAAAGCAGCGCCTTACCTCAGCATCAGCGGCGGCACCCTGTTTACGAACGGGCAGGTCCCGGCCGGAACGTCCCGCGTAAACTTCACGTCGAGCGGCGGGCTGGGCATCTATATCCTGCGTGGTAAGCACAACTGGAGTATCGAAGTTCTCTTTATGCATATTTCCAACGCGGGACTTTCGGCTCCGAACCCGGGAATCAACACGGTTCAAGCGCGCATCGGCCTAGGACGGTTCAGCCCGCCGAAGTAATCAAGCGCGGTCTCGTGTCCTCAGCACCTGTGGAGCCATGGAATCGCCGGCGATGCGGACATACCAGGTCGACGGCGGAAAGATGTTCATCACCATGTCCGCAATCAATACGCCGACGATGATTGCAGAAACGCACCAGTTGCCGCTTATTCGTAGACGCTCTTGGCCTCTTCGGGCTTGGGCAGATCGAAGTGATGATTCGCCTCGCATGTCGGAGTTTGCAACGCTCCGGGCAGCCATTTTTTTACTTCGCGGCTTTTCTTCCCGCGGCGAGGTGGCAGAGGTCAGCAACGGCATAGGTGACGCCGGCGAAGAAGGTGACGCGGGGGAGATGCCCGTAGACGGCGAGGTAGGCGCCGGCGTCGAGCACCAGACGCGGTGAAACATTGTAGGTGGGCGCGCCGAGGAGAATCAGAGTCGCGGGCGTCGCTCCATTTGTTTTACTGAAACCTGCAATCTCCGCGGTGAGACCCCATCGCTGCTTCTCGCCCAAGGGGTGCGACCAGGACAGCGAAGTGAAGTAATTCCGATCAAAGCCGCCCACACCGGGCCGCCTGCGTAACTGCACACCTTCGTTGAAGTCAAAATGATGTTTTCCAAAATCCTTGCTTACGAGCAATTGCACGGACTGGCCAAAGTCGCCTGCACCTAGATTATTCGCGGCGGTGGGCAGGGTTGCCGTGTAGAGCAGAGAAAGTGTCGGCACCTGTTTTCTTTGGGAAACGAATCGCCATTTGAAGCCGGCAGCAGAATCGCCTGTGCCGGCGATGCCGCTGTTGCGCTCGATGGGATTGTTGGCGAAACGCAGCTCGAGATTCTTAAAAAGGCCGAACTTCAGCAGCCCGTTGATATTCTGATGGCCTTGAGCCGCTTCGAGGCCGTATTCGATCTCGAATACGCCGCGCTGGACGGCTTCGGCCGTTGTCGCGAACGTGGGACGGTTGGGAACGGCGGCGATTTCGTCTTGAGATTGCGGCTGCGCCTGGTTCGATTGCGACATCTGAGCGGGCAGCGAGCAGGGTCCCAGGCTGAAGAAAAGCAAGAACAGGCCTGCAAGTGAAACTCTTCCGGCCCGCCACTTTTCCCCAGCGAGAATCACGTCAGCAGCTTAGCAAGGTCTGTCAAAGCTTTCGACCACGCGGTGCATCGCTCGATGCCTACGCACAAACGCCTCCTGCCGGGCACCACGGCCGAGGTCAACGGCGTCGCGGCGGGAAAAAGGCGCTTCGCATGAAAGCCGCGGGCCGCGCTGCCCGGAAACGTGGAAATCCTACGAGACAGTGTGGTTGCTCTTCAGGCCGCCCTTAGCCTCAGGCGTAAACAGAGAATTGGGTGGCTTGCAGGCCTCGAAAAAGAAAACCGGCAGGGCGCTCCAGGGACGCCCTGCCGGACAGAACCGTCAGATCTGTTGTGAGTTAGTTCATAGAAGTGGCGGTTCTGGATTTGGCGGGTTGCGCGGCGCAGCCGGAGTGTCGGGTTGCGCGGGCGGCGGCGTGGTCGTCGTGGAAGAGACGGGCGTCATGGTAGCCGCCAAGTCGGAGTTGCGGTACTTCGGCGCGCTGACGTAGCCGTGCACGACATTTCTTTCGATCTTATTGATCACGATCTGCACCGGCTGCGGGTCGTCCACGCGATGGATCCAGACCGGTTCATACAGGTTCACATGCTTCTTGCTGAGTTGGTTGTCGTCCACAACCAGAGCCAGGTCGTAGTTCTTGTGTTTCCAGTCGGTCCGGCGCAAGGAGAGCATGAGCGGGCCGAAGCGCTGGAACTCCTTCGACCTGACCAAGTCAAATTCAAAGAAGTTGCGTTCGCCGCGCTTCTGCAGAACGACAAGATCTTCGTGGGTCCTGGCGATTGAGCCGTTCAACTCGTCGCGGGTTGAGGACAGGCTGCCTTCCAGGTCTGTGCGCGTCTTTGCGACCTCGTCTTGGGTGTCCTTCAGTTGTTTTTGCTGGTCGTCCAGACGCGTCTGAAGCTGCTTGAGGCGTTTGTCGGCGCCAGGGCCGCGCTTCCCGGAGGCGTTCTTCGCGCCGGCGGGGCCCGCGCCATTTTGCGCGGCAGCGGCGGCCTGTTGAGCGGCAGTGATGTCATTCAGTTTGGTGGTCAAGGTGTCCACTTGGCCCCTGAGCTCGGCGATGGTCGTGCCCATCTGCTCCTCATGTGAGGAAAGCTGGCCAACCAGAGATTGCTGGTGGAAGCCGTAGCCCAAGGCAATGCCGGCTGCCGCCAGGGCCACCACGGCGAAAATCAACAGCCAACGGCTGGTGAGCCACGGCGTGGTCTCTCCTGATTCTTCGATTCCGAACTTCTCTCGATTCTCGTCCATAGCAACCCTCCCGAACGCCTTAGTCTTTGTGCGCCCGAAAAATGACGAAACGCGGCGCGCCGCGGTGCGTCGGTTGGCCGGGCCTTGCTTTGCCGGCGCGTGAACAACCGCGGGATTGGAAAATAATACCCCTTGTCCTCGCAGCAAGGCGGATGCCAGGACGCCCAGAACTCGAGTCAGGCGCGTAAGTCTTGGCCCAGCAACAGATAGTTGCGGTTGAGGGGAAAATGATCACTCGTGACTTAGTACTAGTCCTGGAAAATATTCCCCGGCGCACGGCGGGAATGCGGGCACCATGCTGACCGCTTCACTTTAGTAGGGAGCCAGCCGGTTCGCTGGCGAGGTAGCCTCCGGGCGGAGGTTCCGGCACTGGCGCACTTCACTCCGCAGGAAAACAATTAGGAGTTCGCGCGGGTGCGGGGGATAGTTCCCAAGCGTCGGCGCGCTGTGTTAGCATCCGAATTTTCGGGGGGCGCGGCGGCGATCCACTGGGGCGCTCCACCTTCTTTTCACGAACCATGCCTCGACCGTCCCCAAGCGTGGTCGTGGCGGCCAGGGGGAAGCCATGAAAGCTTATGCTACAAAGGACATCCGCAACGTTGGCATTGTAGGTCACGGCGGCACCGGAAAAACGCAACTGGTGTCGTCGTTACTGTTCACCGTGGGCGCAACGCAGCGCCTCGGAAAGGTTGCGGAGGGAAGTTCCACGACGGATTGGGACGAAGAAGAAATCGGCCGAAAGATGTCCATCCAGACCGGCCTCGCCTACGCCGAATGGGCGCCTCCCGGGCGGGGCGACAAAGTCAAAATCAACCTCATCGACCTGCCCGGCTCGATCACCTTCATCAACGAAACGAAAGCCTCGCTGGTGGCCGCCGACGCCGCGCTCATCGTGATTGACGCGCACTCGGGCGCGCAGGTGACCACGGAACGCGTGTGGGACTATTGCACGGAATTCGATATCCCGCGCGCGTTTGTGCTGAATTGGATGGACCGCGAACTCTCGAGCTTCAGGCGCTCGATGGAGTCGCTCCACGATGTCTTCGGCCGCTCCGCCGTAGCCGTCCAATTGCCAATCGGCGAAGAGAAAGATTTCCACGGCGTGGTGGACCTGGTGGCCATGAAAGCGAACCTGTATAAGCCGGGCGGCGACGGCAAACCTTCGATCGAAGAGATTCCCGCCGATCTGGCCGCCGCCGCACAGGAAGCGCATGAAAAGCTCGTGGAGATGGTCGCCGAAGGCGACGACGCGCTGATGGAGGAGTTTTTCGAGAAGGGGACACTGCCGGTCGAAGATCTGGTACCGGGGCTGCGCAGAGCCGCGCTTGAAAAACGCATTGTGCCCGTGCTGATGACTTCGGCGCTGCTCAATATCGGCAGCGCGAGCCTGCTGTCGTTCGTAGCCGATGTTTTCCCGCATCCCGGCGAGCGCGTCGCGGCGGGCACAACGCAGGCCGGCGGGAAGGGCGACCGCGCCGAGCGCAAAGTGGACGACGCGCAGCCGCTCTCCCTCTTCGTTTTCAAGACGCTCGCCGATCCCTTCGCGGGGCGCATCACGTACTACAAGGTGATGAGCGGCGTCCTGAAAAACGATGCGACGCTGACGAATCTCAACCACTCGGCGCCGGAGCGCTTCCAGCACATCCAAGTGGTGCAGGGCAAGCAGCTTTCCGGAAACAACCACGGGCGAGACGCTCGGGGACAAGGCGGCCACGATTTTCTACAAGCCCGCGCCCATTCCCGAGCCATCGATCACATTTGCGATCGAGCCGAAGACGCGCGCCGACGAAGATCGCATCGGGGTGGCCATCCACAAAATTCTGGAAGAGGACGCGGCCTTGCGCTTTTCCCGCGACGCGCAGACCAAGGAATTTCTCCTGGCGGGCTCCGGCCAGCAGCATATCGAAGTAGTTGTGGCGAAGCTCCACAAACGCTATCACGTGGACCTGACGCTCAAGCCGCCGAAGGTGCCCTATCGTGAGACGATTCGCGGCAAAGCCGACGCGGAAGGCAAGCACAAGAAGCAGACCGGCGGGCACGGCCAGTTCGGCGTCTGCCGCGTCAAGATGGAGCCTATCGAGCGCGGCAAAGGCATCGAGTTTGTGGACGATATCTTTGGCGGCTCCATCCCACATAACTGGATCCCATCGGTCGAGAGAGGCATTCGCGACGCCGCCGCACGCGGCTACCTCGCCGGCTTTCCCGTCGTGGATTTCCGCGCCGTGCTCTACGACGGCAAATATCACGACGTCGATTCCTCGGACATCGCTTTCAAAATCGCCGGTGCCCTCGCGTTCAAGGAGGGGATGAAACAGGCCAAGCCGGCTCTCCTGGAACCGATCATGGATGTGGAGGTGTATGCGCCGGACCAGTATTCGGGCGATCTGATGGGCGACCTCAGTTCGCGGCGCGGGCGCATCAGCGGGAGCGAGGCGCGCGGGCACAACGTCATCATCAAGGCGCAGGTGCCGCTGGCGGAAATGCTGAGCTATGCGACCGACCTGACGTCAAAAACGCAGGGCCGCGCGAGCTACTCGATGGAGTTTTCGCGCTACGACTTCGTGCCCGGCGAAATCGCGGAAAAAGTGATTGCCGCGCACAAGCCGCACGCCCCGGCGGAGGAAGAAGAGGCGTAGTCTCCCCGCGCGCGGCAGATCCTTCGATGGTTCACGGCAGCCGAGGGAGAAACATGCCTGTTTCCCGAGCGTGGGCCTCAAATCCCGTCCCAAACTCCTTCGCCAGCCATCGCTCTTCTTTCCGCGCCTTGGCGTAGAAGGCAACGAGCGTAATTCCGAGCGCTACCAACCCCCGGACTCTTCCCATCACCAGCGCCGTGCCGGCCATGGCCACCAGAATTCCCGTATAAATCGGATGCCGGATGTGCCGGTATGGCCCGCTGCGAACCAATTCGTGTCCCGCTTTCAATGTAACCATGCTGCTCCAGTTTTCTCCCAGGTGCCAGCGCGCCCAGATCGCCAGCGCCACGCCCGCCGCCGTCAGCGCCAGACCTGTTCCCGCCATCGCAGGCGTATTCTCCAGGAATCGTCTATCCAGCCAGCCGTACGGGATGCCGCTCGAAAACAACAGAATGTACGCGGTAGCAAGAGGGAGTCTGTGCCAGAGTATCCCGTACCACGGTTCACGCTGCTTAATGGTTTTCAGCTTTCGCGCGGATATGAGCCAGTAGAGTGCAAACACCAACCAAAGGAATTCCGCGACGTTGAAAGGTGAAGCGGCTTGCATGCACGTGTCCTCCCGGTACAGCGTAAAGCATTCGAGGGGCGCCAATTTGGATGTTTGTGATTTGCGGCCAGACGGCGCAGAATCTTTGTCCATGAAGACACAACCTGCACGCGACACGAGCCGGAAAAATCACGGCCCGCAGACCACGGCCATCCACGGCGGGGAGCCAAAGCGACACGGCGTCAATGCGCCCGTTGGCACGCCCGTCACGCGCACGTCCACCTTCACGTTCTCGAACACCGAGGAAATGAAACAGTGGGCGGAGGGGAAAAGCAAAGCGTATATCTACACGCGCTACGGCAATCCGACACTTACCGTTGCCGAAGAAAAAATTGCCGCGCTCGAAGGGGCGGAGGCGGCGGTGGTGACGGCGTCGGGCATGGCGGCGATCTCCAGCGCGCTGCTGGGCGCGTTGAAGGCCGAAGATGAGCTGATCTCAACCGCGCAGCTCTACGGCGGCACCTACCGACTGATGCGCGACGTTTTCCCGGACATGGGGATCAAGGTGCATCACGTGGAGGCGGATCTCGCTGGAATCGAAAAGCTCGTGACGCGGAAAACGAAAGTGTTGTATGTGGAAACGCCGACGAACCCGACGCTGCGGCTGGTGGATCTCAACAAAGCCATCGCCTTCGCGAAAAACCACAATCTGATTTCGATTGTCGACAACACGTTTGCCACACCCGTGCTCCAGCAGCCCCTCTCGATGGGTTACGACATGGTGGTGCACAGCGCGACCAAGTACCTGGGCGGCCATTCCGACCTGATCGCCGGCGCCGCGGCGGGAAGCAAGCACTGGATGGACCGCGTCCGGCACATGGTGATTTGTCTCGGCGGCTCGATGGATCCCGAAACGGCCTATCTGCTGATTCGCGGTATGAAGACGCTCGGCCTGCGGGTGAAGAAGCAGGGCGAAAATGCGATGGCGGTGGCTAAATTTCTCGAAAAACATCCAAAAGTGGAGCGGGTGCACTACCCCGGGCTTCCTTCGCACGCCGATCATGCCTTGGCGGAGCGCCAAATGCGCGGCTTCGGCTCGATGCTGGCGTTCGATGTGAAGGGCGGGCTGGACGCGGCGCGGCGGTTCTGTGACCACGTGCAATTATTTTTGTTGGCGGCGTCGCTCGGCGGCGTCGAATCGCTGGTTGTGCTGCCGATCTACACGTCGCATTACAACATGAGCAAGGAAGAGCTGCGGCGAGCGGGCGTCGCTCCCGGGACGGTGCGCGTCTCTGTGGGTCTGGAGGACGCCGACGACCTTATCGCGGACCTCGAGCAGGCGCTGGCTTAGTACTCTCGAAGGATCAGCGACACTCCACCGGGAAAACCCAACCGTCCTGGCACAAAGATTCGAGCCACATCTGCGCGGAATCAACCCGTGGGGCTGGGGATTGCCCACTCCTCTTTCTCCGGGAGCAGAGACTTGACGATATCTTCCAGTTCGTGCGCGCTGCGGACGTGCTGCGGATAATTATAGACCTTGATATCAAAAGCCAGCCCACGTTTGGTGCCGACATCGCGAAGTTCCTCCGCCAGCCGGACGGCGATGCGGTTGGCGTCCTTCGTCTCCGTCTCCGGAAGAACGAGAGCGAGCAGGTCCGCGGCGAGGCGATAGACGGAATCGGTGGGCCGCAGCTTTCGTGAGATCGCCTTGGCCGCGTCGCCCCACGCTTCCGTGGCTTCGTCCTGGTTCGGAGAGTTGCCGGCAGATTTTGAATTGATCAGGACAAGAGAGAGGGTTCGCTCCATGGTCAGGGCGCGGCGAAACTCCATGGTGAGCCGGTCCCAGAAGTGGTTCACGTCCGGCATCGTTTTCAGCAGGTCCACGTTGGCCTGGTGACGCAGCTCCAGATTGCGTTCAAGTTCTTCGAGGAGTTGCTGCTTTAGGCGCCGCACCATGCGCTGCCTGTCCAAAAGGTAAAACACGAAGAGCAGCGATAACACGCAAAAGCCGACGAACGCGATGCGCAACGTCCATTTGCTCGCCTCGACCGGATGCACGAAGACGAGCGGATACATGAGCACGGCAACGCCGCCCGCGAGAATAAAAACAAACACCGCGGAGAGAATCGACAGGTGGATCTCCCGCCGTTGCAGGTTTTCGAGGTCGGTGCGATTTAGCGCAGCCATCGTTCTATCCGCATGCGTCGGAAACGCCTTCTGACTCCAGGTTGCGCCGCACCTTCCGGCGCCTGATGCCATTTTCGCCTGCGGGGGACTGCCGAGAAGATTTGTCAATGGGGAATGTAGCGAGAATGTTACTCCGCTCAGAGCCTAGAGCCGGGATGCGTCAGCCGAAAATTGATTCGTAACCGGGGGCCGAACACCGTCGCACCCGTGCTCCGGACCACGGACCTCCTGCGCCAGCAAATGGGATTGGGCACCAGCGGCGATGAGACTTGAAATCATGCCGAGGGGACTCACATGGGCGATTGGACGAGCGGCAGGCGCCTCGCTCCCTGCCGTTCCATGTAGGGCCGCTTGCGCGGCTCGGCGGGCTACCGGATAATGACGCCAAACTGAGCATTCGATGCAAGAACCGGAGTCATCCCTGGCATGATCTGTTCCCAGTGCCAAACTGAGAATCCTCCCGGCGCAGTCCAATGCAGTCACTGTAGCAGTGTCCTTTCCAGCGCGGACGTCGAGGACACTCTAGTCGGCGAGGAGGATACATCCGCCCGAATGGTTTCCGGGAGGGCCAGGCAAGGACTTGCACCCGGGATGGAACTCGGGACTCGCTATCGCGTGGAAAAACTCCTCGGCCAAGGAGGCATGGGCCAGGTGTACAAGGCCTATGACAAAGAGTTGGGGCGCATCGTTGCTCTGAAGGTTCTCCGGCCGGAATTTGCGGCGGATCCAACCGCCAAGGAGCGTTTCAAACAAGAGCTGCTGCTTGCCAGCAAGGTTTCGCAGAAGAACATCCTGCGCATCCACGACCTCGGCGAAGCTGACGGCCTGAAATTCATCTCCATGGCCTTCATTGAAGGGGAGGACCTTCATCAAGTCCTCGAGCGCTGCGGGCGACTCCCAGTCGAGCGTGCGGTTTCTATCGTAGGCCAGCTCTGCGAGGCGCTGCGAGCCGCCCACACCGAGGGCGTCGTTCACCGTGACTTGAAGCCGCAGAACATCCTGATCGGCGCCGGCGACCACGTCTATGTTTCCGACTTTGGTCTTGCAAAATCCCTTGAGGCCAGCGTGACCGGCATGACCCACCCCGGCACAGTCCTGGGCACGCCGCGCTATATGGCGCCGGAACAAGTGGAAGGCGGGAAAGTTGACCATCGCACCGATCTCTACGCCGTGGGCCTGATTCTCCATGAGATGGTGACCGGCGAGGCGCCCTTCAGCGCCGATTCGGCCATGGGGGAGATGTTCCGCCGCGTCAAAGAGACGCCCAAAGACGCCAGAGTCGCGAATCCCGAGGTGCCGGAATACCTCGCCAAAGTGATCTTGCGATGTCTGGAGAAGGAACCCGATCACCGCTATCAGAGCGCCGAGGAGATTCTTTCTGACCTGCGTTTGGAAAAGGCTTCTTCCGCTGCTCAGTCACTCCGGGTCCCGTTGCCATCGTATGGCCGCAGAAGTTGGTTCATCATGAGCGGACTGGCGGCCGCGGTTGCACTAGCTCTGGGATTGCTTTTCCTGGGGATTCCCGGCCTGCGGGAACGATTGATGCGTGTCGTTGGGGACACAGCAGCCTCTCGCGGCGCAGCGAGTTCCGAGAAGGAAAAATTTGTTGCCATTCTGCCGTTTCGCGTGGTCGGTGAGGACACGTCGCTTGGTTATCTAGCGGACGGTCTGGTAGACGGACTTTCCGCCAAGCTTTTCGCAATGAAGGAGGTGCGACTGGCCTCCACGGCGGCAACGGAAAAGATCGATCCCCGGCAGCCCCAGGAAAAAATCGCGCGAGAACTGGGCATTACTTTACTGATTCGCGGAACCATTCAGGCAGGAGGAGGAAAGATCGATGTTGTCGTGAACCTCGACGACGTTGCGGGTCGCCGCCGCATCCTGTCTCAGGAGTTCTCCGGCGTGCGGCAGGATTTGCTCACCATGGAGGATCAGATCTACAACAAACTTTTGGACGCCCTGGCGCTGAAGCCCGGCGCCGGCGAACTGGCTCACGGCGCACTTCATCCCACGGAAAACGTCGAAGCCTATGACCTCTATCTGCGCGGGCGCAATGCCATTCACGGTGGGTGGAACCCAAAGAACGTCCAAACGGCACTCGAAGATTACGAGCAAGCACTCCAGAAAGATCCCACTTTTGCGCTGGCCTATACCGGTCTGGCTGACGCCTACC
>Ga0209802_1003456_pt1 | contig 10595 bp, 9 predicted proteins | sample GraSoiAngelo_129_FD_185886 | JGI IMG/M metagenome (GOLD analysis project Ga0209802, IMG submission 185886) | Grasslands soil microbial communities from the Angelo Coastal Reserve, California, USA - 14_0927_12_40cm (SPAdes) (version 2) | ecosystem: Environmental > Terrestrial > Soil > Grasslands ... | reverse complement strand
CCAAAAGTGCATGAAGAACAGCCGTGGCTCTTCGTCCAGCATGTGATTGTGAACGGCCGTGACCTCGATCCCATGCGCGCGCAGCGCGCGCAGCACCGGATTCACTTCAGCTCCCCGCAGCACGAAATCGCCGGTGATCGCCGCCGTGCCGGCGCCCGTCGGCTGAAAATTCAGCGCGGTCGCGATGCCCATCGCTGGGGGAATGACTAGACCCTCGTCGCGGATCGTGTCGGGCCGCGCCACGCTCACCTGATAGACGCCGCCGTTCATCTTGCCGGAGTGGCCGAGTGCTTGCGTGATGCGCGTGGTGTCGATCGCTAGTGGGCTGGCGGCGGGGGCCGTCGCGCCAGCAGGCGGCGGAGTCTGCGTCACACCGACGGCCGCGCGGACCGCTTGGGCCAGTTTGACGGCATCCCCGGCACCGTGGATGTGCATGTAGTAAACGCGCGGGGTCTCGTGCAGCACGTGATGGTGGAGCCCCGTCACCTCGATGCCGCCCTGGGCGAGCTTGGCCATCACAGGCTCGATCTCGTCGTCCCGCAGCACAAGGTCGCCCATCACGATGGCGCCGGCGCCCGTCGCCTTGAACGCCACCCACGACCCCAGCGCCAACGCGGGCTTGAGCTGGGTCCGGTCGACCACGACGGTCAGGTCGCTTCGCGGCAATCCGAACTTGTACACGTCGCCGGGTTGCATCGCCCCCGTGCGGCCCATCGCGTGTTCTACCGCCGTCCAATTCACCTGCACAGGCGGCGCGCCCGCCGCGGCAACGTGCTCGGTCCCCTCTTGCTCCCGCCGTTCGCGACCGCCACAGCCGAGGGCGGCGAGCGCCACCGCCGCGAGCACGAGCGGCCCAATCGTTCGGTCCATGACTCCTCCCTTGTCGTCAGACGGCCCGCGTTGCGCCACCACTCCACCCGCCGTATGTTCGATGATACACTTGTTATAGTCAACCGGGTGGCGCCTCGGTGAGCGATACCGCAAGCGGACGTTGGCTCCTGCTGTTTCACCACATCCCGCCGAAGCCCGACTACTTCCGGGTGAAGGTGTGGCGCAGGCTGCAACGCATCGGCGCCGTACCCGTCAAGAACACCGTCTGGGTCCTCCCCTACAGCGATCAGGCGGTCGAGGACTTCCGCTGGCTGCTCCAGGAGATCGCGGACGGCGGGGGCGAAGGGTCGGTCTGCCGCGGAGACTTCGTGGACGGCCTCGGCGACCGTGACGTCGCGGCGCTGTTCCGCCAGGCTCGTGGGGCCGACTACGCGGGCGTGGTGCGCGACGCGAAGTCTCTCGCGCGGGCCCCGGCACCCGGCGAGGTGGCGCGCCTCGACCGGCGGCTCGGCGAGGTCGCGGCGATCGATTACTTCCGCGCGCCGGGCCGATCGGCCGCGGAGCAGGCCGTGGGGCGGCTCGCGGCGCGGGCACGGGGGCGTGAGCGGCCGAGCGCGCGCGCTCCGGGGCAGCCGGGGGAGGGGCGTGGGCGGCTGCGGGGACGGACCTGGGTGACGCGGCGCGGTGTTTTCGTGGACCGGATCGCGAGCGCCTGGCTGATCAAGCGGTTCATCGACCCCGCGGCACGCTTCAAGTTCGTCGCCCCAGAGGGCTACGTGCCCCGCAGGGGCGAGCGGCGCTTCGACATGTTCGAGGCCGAGTACACGCACGAAGCAGACCGCTGCACCTTCGAGACGCTGGTGCGGCGCTTCCGGTTGCGTGATCCCGCGCTTCGTGCCATCGGCGAGATCGTCCACGACATCGATTGCAAAGATGCGGCGTTCGGGCGCGCGGAAACAGCGGGGGTCGAACAGCTGCTCGCGGGCATCGCGCGGCAGTCCGCCGCCGATGCCACGCGACTGCGGCGCGGAGCGGACGTGTTCGACAACCTGTACCAGTCGTTCGCCGCCGCCCCGCGCCGCTCACGGCTGCGGCGCCAGCCGTGAGCCCGACGTCGAACCGGGCGTTCGTCCTCTACTTCCTAAGGCTCGGCACGCTGGGGTTCGGCGGGCCGATCGCGCTCGCGGGTCACATGCAGCGCGATCTGGTGGACGAACGCGGCTGGATCTCTCAAGAAGACTACAAACAGGGGCTCGCGCTGGCACAGCTCGCCCCGGGTCCGCTCGCGGCCCAGCTCGCGATGTATCTCGGGTGGGTGCGCGGCCGGGCGCTCGGCGCGACGCTTGTGGGGATTGCGTTCGTCGCGCCTTCGTTTCTCATGGTGCTTGCGCTGGCGGCGCTGTACGTCCGGTTCGGCGGGCTCGCCTGGATGCAGGCCCTGTTCTACGGCATCGGGGCGGCGGTCATCGCCATCATCGCGCGCAGCGCAACCAAGCTCGTCGCCGTGACGCTCGGGCGCGACCGTCTCCTCTGGGGCCTCTTCGCCGTGAGCCTCGTCGTCACCACCTGGACGGCGTCGGAGATCGTGTGGCTGTTCCTGGCATCGGGCTTCGTCCCCGTGCTAGCCCGCCTCCGCACGCGCCCGGCATTACCCTCCCGGGCGCGCCTCGTGGCGCCCTGGCCGACGTGGCTGGTCACGGGACTCAGTGGCGTGGCGTCCCTCGGCGTGCTCTGGAAGGTCTTCTGGTACTTCGCCGCCGCAGGGTTGTTTGTATTCGGGAGCGGACTCGCCATCGTGCCGTTTCTGCATGGCGGCGTGGTGGAGCAATATCACTGGCTCACGGAGCGGCAGTTCCTCGATGCCGTGGCGGTCTCGATGATCACGCCCGGCCCCGTCGTGATCACGGTGGCATTCATCGGGTATCTCGTGGCGGGTCCAGTGGGCGCCATGGTCGCCGCATTCGGAGTTTTCGCGCCTGTGTACCTGGTTGTCGTGCTTGCCGCCCCGCACTACCGCCGCGTGGCCGGGAGTCCCGCGATCAAGGCATTCGTGAACGGCGTGACGGCGGCGGCGACGGGCGCGATTGCCGGCGCGGTCCTCGTTCTCGGGAGGCGTGCCCTGGTCGATGGGCCAACCGTGCTGGTCTGCGCGGTGACGCTCGCGCTCGTCCTCCGGTTCAAGCGCATCCCAGAGCCGCTGCTAATCGCGGCGGCCGGCATCGTGGGACTGCTGGTGAAGGGCGCGCTGGTTGTTCATTAGCCGATTCGGCTCCTTCGTCGTCGCGTGCGCGCTCGGGCCGGGTGTCCTGCGGGCCCGGGCGCAGCAGGCTCCCGACGCGCGCGTCATCCAGGCGACGACCACGCTGCGCCTCGACGGCGTGCCGGACGAGCCGGCCTGGCTCACCGCCGACTCCATCACCGACTTCACGCAGAAAGAGCCGGCCGAGGGACGCCCCGCGACTGAACGGACGGTGGTGCGCCTGCTTGCGACGCCGGGCGGTTTGTGGGTGGGCGTGTGGGCGTACGACGCCGTTCCTGCGGCGATCCGCCACACGGCGCTGCGGCGCGACAGTGACTTCGAATCGGACGACGCGTTTACGCTCCTGCTCGACCCGCTGCGCGATCGCCGCACGGGGTTCCTGTTCGCCGTGAACCCGAACGACGCGCAGCTGATCGACTTCGAGACGACGAACACCGACTGGAACGGCGTGTGGGACGCGCGCGCGCGCATCACGCCGCTCGGCTGGACCGCCGAGCTGTTCATTCCCTGGCAGACCCTCCGCTACCACCCGAACACCGACGTATGGGGCGTCAACTTCCGCCGGCTGATCCGGCGGAACAACGAAGAGGTGCTGTGGCGCGCGTGGCGCCGCACGGAAGGGATCCTGTTTCTGCCGCACGAGGGCGCCGTGGCCGGGTTCAGCGGACTGCCGCGCCGGGCGATCGCGGAGCTGCGGCCCTACGGCGCCGTCACGGGACAGGCGCGGGCCCTGCAGTATCCCCCCGACGGGAATGACAGCTTGCTCAGCCTCGGCTCGGCCGGTCTCAAAGCCGGCGTCGATGCCAAGCTCGCCCCCGCGCCGACCCTCACGCTCGACCTCACGGCCAACACCGATTTCGCGCAGGTCGAAGCGGACGACCAGGTGATCAATCTGACCCGGTTTCCGTTGTTCTTCCCGGAGAAGCGTCACTTTTTCCTCGAGTCGAGCGGCATTTTCAAATACGGCCTGATCGACCACGCCACGCTGTTCTACAGCCGGCGGATCGGCCTCGACACGCTCGGCAACCCCATCTCGCTCACCGCGGGCGCGCGACTCACCGGACGCCTCGGCCGCGACCAGGTTGGCCTGCTCGCGGTGCGTACGGGTGATCCGGAGAACGCGGTAGATCTCGTAGCAAGGGTGAAGCAAGACGTGTTCTCGCGCGGCTACATCGGGGGCGTGTTCACGAGCCAGTCCGGGCCGGGCGTGAGCGGGGGAGCCCGGCTGGCGGGGGGTGCGGATCTCAGCGTCCCGCTATTCGTGCACGGCCAGAATCTCGTGCTCGCGGCCTGGGCGGCCGGATCCAAAGACAGCGGCCCGAGTCCGACCGCGACCGCGTGGCGGATCTACGTCGATTACCCGAACGACGTCATGGACAACTTCTTGAGCCTCATGCGGGTGGAGCCCGGGTTCGATCCCGCCCTCGGCTTCGTTCTGGAGACCGACGTCGTCCGGCATACGGGGCACTTCGACGTCTTCCCGCGCCCGCACGTCCTCGGGATTCGGCAGCTCGAGTTCAGCTTCCTGTCGTGGGAGGGGGTCACGCACCTCGACGGCTCGCCGTCTCATTCGTTGTACGAAGTGACGCCGCTGGGCGCGATCTTCGAGACCGGAGACGAGTTCCTCGTGAACCTCAAGCGCCTGCAGGACGCGCCGTCCGTTCCGTTCGTGATCTTCCGAGGCGACACGATCGATCCCGGTGACTATCACTTCAACCGCGCCGAGATCCAGTTCGCGAGCTCTCCCGGCCGCCCCGTGAGCACGAGCCTCACGGCCAGCGCCGGCGACTTCTACTCGGGTACTTCCACAGAGCTCGATGCGACCCTCACCGTCCGCACCGCGCCGCACGTGATCGCGGAGGTCGATTACTCGCAGTTGGCGGCACGTCTGGCGACCGCCCGGTTCACGGCGCGTACGGCACGACTCCGGCTCGACGTGGCGGCCACCCCGCAGCTGGGCAGCACGTTCTTCGTTCAGTGGGACGACGAGTCGGACCGGCTCACCGTCAATGCCCGGCTGCACTGGATCCCCAGTCCCGGAAGCGACGTGTACCTCGTGTGGAACAGCGCCTGGCCGACCGGGCTCGCCGACGGGGTGCCGTGGAGTCGGCCCGCACGGGGCGTGCTGCTGGGGAAGGTGGTCTACTACTTCCGGCTTTGAGCTAAGACCGCGCCGGCTCCATCTCCACCCGGATGGCGCGCCACTTTCCCTGACGGAACCGCAGCACGCTGAGCGCGCAGCGCGTCATGTGGCCCAGCAGGATGGCCGTCCAAATGTCGGCGGGATGCAACTCCCGCGTCGCCTGGATCAGCGCGCACAGGCCGAGCGGGACGACGATCTGGGACGCGATCGAGATGTAGAGCGGCGAGCGGGTGTCGCCGGTGCCCTGGAGTCCCCCCGTGTACGTGAGCGCGACGGTGACGAACAATCCCGACACACTGAGGAAGCTGAGCAGCTGCACCCCGAGGCCGAGGACGACCGGGTCGGTCATGCCGAACAGCCCGAGCAGGGCGCGCGGGATCGTGAGGAACAGCACGCCGATCGCCGCCGCGAGGCCGAGGCCGAGCCCCGCCGCGACGTGCACGCCGTGCACCGCGCGCTCGGGGCGGCGCGCCCCCAAGTTTTGGCCCGCGACGGTGGCGGCGGCGCTCATCAACCCCACCGATGTCCAGGTGATGAACGAGAACAGCTCGCTGTAGCCCACGGCGAAGGCGGCCTGGGCCTCGGCGCTCTGCGGCAGCGAGCCGATGAAGCGGAGCAGCAGCACGCCCGCGACGTTCATCGCGATCCCTTGGACGCCGGTCGGGAGGCCGAAGCGGAACAGCGTCCGGATGATGCTCCAGTCGGGCCGCCAATCCATGCCGCGGTGCCACACGACCGGCAGCCTTCTCGAGAGCAACAGGTACACCGCGGTGCCGCTCATCCCGAGGCCGGCGACCGTGGTGCCGACTGCGGCGCCGGCGGTGCCCAGGCGGGGCAGGGGCCCGACGCCCGTGATGAACGCCACGTTGCACACGATGTTCAGGACGGTGAGGAGGACGCCAAGGCGCAGCGGCGTGCGCGCGTCGCCGGCCGCCCGCAGCGCCCCGCTCACCATGAAGAAGAGCAACATCCCGATGCTGCCCACGAACATGATGCGCAGGAACGGCAACGCCTGGGCGCGCACGGCGGGCGCGGCGTTCACGACGCCGAGCAAGGATGGAGCGAGCACCCAGCCCAGCGGCGCCAGCAGCAAGCCCCACAGTGCCAAGGATGCGAGGAACGCCTGGTAGACGGTCCGATTCACCTTCTCGCGCTCGTTAGCACCCGCGAACCGCGCCACCAGCACTCCCATCCCGCTGAACACCGACATGACGAATGCGATGACGACGATGAAGATCTGGATCGCGACGCCGATCGCGGCGTTGCCGGCGTACCCCACGAAGTGACCCACCAGGGCGTGATCGACCATGCCCTGGAGCCCGCCGATGAGGTTCTGCAGCATCGTGGGCCAAGCCAGCATCCAGACGGCGCGGGGGATCAGCCCCTCGACGATGGAGCGGTCCAGGGGCTTGGACGCGTGGGTCACGTCCCCCGCTTCGCGTCCAGGCTCCACGGCCCCGCCCCGGCGGCCGAGATATAGAGCCAGATGAAGCAGCAGATCGCGGGGAGGGCACCGTTGTTGGCGATGGGCCAGAAGCCGTGGGGCGCGAAGAACTGGAAGTAGGCCACCGCCATCTCACCGGACAGCAGAAAGGCGACCGGGCGCGTGAAGAGTCCGAGCAGCAGGAGGGCCCCGCCCACCGTCTCGAGGACGCCGGCGATCCAAAACTCGGACAGTGGTGTGGCGGTGGCGCCGTTGGGGGGCATCCCGATCGGGAACGCGAACAGCTTCAGGGTGCCGGCCTGAAAGAAGATGAACGCGGTGATGATGCGGAGCACGCTCAGCAGCCGCGGGGCCCAACTCGACCACTTCGCGACGACGTTCGGAGCAGTCATGGGTGCGTTTCCTCGGGAAGGTAGGGTCGCGCGTCGGCGGCCTTGAGGGAGCGCTCGTGTAGACGGGAATCTCCCAGGCGCACGGCGCACGCGGCGAATGCGTCGGTGGCGCCGCGCCACCGCAGCTCGTCCACGTCGCGGAACAGGGGGGCGTCCGTCCGGAGCGTTGCCAGACTCTTGAACAGCAGCGCCAGGTCGCGGCTCTCCCCCAGCACGGCAGGTGGGAAGTCCTCGATGACGCCGTGGCGGTTCAGGAGCCGGGCCGCGGTGACCGCCCCGATCCCTGGAATGCCCGGATAGCCGTCCGCCGCGTCGCCCACGAGCGCGAGGAAGTCGGGAATCAGGCCGGGCTCGACGCCGAACTTGTCACGCACGGCCGCCGCGTTGCGGATCGTCTTGCCCTTGCGGTCGACCTGCACCACCCGATCGCCCCGCACGGACTGCGCCAGGTCTTTGTCGGGCGTCCAGATGCAGACTTGCTCGACCCGGTCGTCCTGGGAGGCGAGGAGCGCCGCGGAGGCGAGCGCGTCGTCGGCCTCGAGCTCGGTCATGGGCCATACGGTCACCCCCATGGCGGCGAGCGCGTCTTCGAGCGGGTGGAACTGCGCCAGCAGCGCGGGCTCGATGCCGTCTCCGGTCTTGTAGTCGGGCCAGAGCTCGTTGCGGAACGACTCGATGACGTGATCGGTCGCCACGCCGAGGTGCGTGGCGTCTTGCTCGATCATCTCCAGCACGGAATGCAGCACGCCGACGACGGCGCCGAAGCGCTCGTCCTCGCCTTGGTGGAAGCGACGCCGGCCGTAGAATTGGCGGAACAGCTCGTAGGTGCCGTCGATGAGGTGAACGATCATCGCCCGGGCCCGCACGCGGCGGCGCGCGCGCGCAGCAGGTCGCGCTCGCGCGCGTTGCGCGTGAGCGACGCCGCCCGCTCGAACTCGGCGCGCGCCTCGTCCCAGCGGCCGAGCTTGGCGAGGAAATCGCCCCGCACGGTTGGCAGCAGGTGGTAGCTCGCGAGGGCGGGCTCGGCCGTCAGCGCATCGACGATCTCGAGACCCGCGGCCGGACCGAATGCCATGGTGTACGCCACCGCGCGATTCACCTCCACGACGGGGGATTGCGTGAGCTGGGCGAGCGCATCGTACAGCGCCGTGATGCGGGTCCATTCCGTCTCCTCCGGCGTCCGCGCGCGCGCGTGGCAGGCGGCGATCGCGGCCTGGAGCGCGTACGGCCCGAGTGCGCCGCCCAGCCGCTCCGCGCGCTCCAGCGCGGCGAGACCGCGACGGATGAGCAGCTGATCCCAGCGCGCCCGGTCTTGATCGGCCAGCAGGACCGGCTCGCCTCCCGGCCCGACGCGCGCGCGCAGGCGCGACGCCTGGATCTCGAGCAACGCCACGAGGCCGTGGACCTCGGGCTCCGCGGGCACGAGCTCGGCCAGAATCCGGCCGAGCCGGAGCGCTTCGTCGCACAGGCCCGGCCGCACCCACTCGTCGCCCGCGGTCGCGGAATAGCCCTCGTTGAAGACGAGATAAATGACCTCGAGCACCGACGCCAGGCGCGCGGTGAGCTCGACCCCGCGGGGGACCTCGAACGGTACGCGCGCCTCGCGCAGGGTCCGCTTGGCCCGGACGATGCGCTGCGCGATGGTTGGCTCCGGCACCAGAAACGCCCGCGCGATCTCGTCGGTGGTGAGCCCTCCGAGCAGCCGCAGCGTGAGCGCCACCCGCGCCTCGGTCGAGAGCACCGGATGGCAGGCGATGAACATGAGGCGAAGCAGGTCGTCGCCGATGTGATCGTCGATTGTGGCGTCGAGATCCGCGAGGCCCTCATCCCGCCCGGCCTCGAGCTCGTGCCCGAGCTGCTCGTGCTTGCGGTCGAGCATCTTGCCCCGCCGCAGCTGGTCGATCGCCCGATGCTTCGCGGCGGCCATCAGCCACGCGCCCGGGTTGTCCGGCACGCCCGACTCGGGCCAGCGCTCGAGCGCCGCGACGAGCGCGTCATGCGCCAGGTCCTCCGCCACACCCACGTCGCCCACCATCCGCGTGAGGGCGGCGATCAGCTTCGCCGACTCGATCCGCCAGACGGCGTCGATCGCGCTGTGGGTATCGGACGGCTGCACCTAATCCGCCGGCAAGTCCGCGATGTGAATGACCGGCCGGACCTCGATCGTGCCACGGCGGGCCATGGGAATGCGCGCGGCGATGGCGATCGCCTCGTCGAGATCCGTCGCATCGATCAGGAAGTAGCCGCCCAGCTGCTCCTTGGTCTCCGCGAACGGACCGTCAGTCACCACCCGCTTGCCCTCGCGCACCCGGACGCTGGTGGCCGTCGCGGTGGGCTCGAGCGGGGCGGCGGCGCGATATTGACCCGCGGCACTGAGCTGGTGGGCCAGCTGCGTCGACTCGCGGTAACACCGCTCGCGCTCGGTCTCGTCCAGGGCGTGCTCGTCCAGGTAGATGAGCAGCATGTATCTCACAACGCGTGTCTCCGTTCCCGCCAGCCTAGCCGCCGGCGATCGCCCCAATCACGAGAAAGGGCTCCGCCCCCGACGCGACCGCGTCGGGGAGCGGGGCATCGGGCGGTTCGTGGGTCAGGTCCCGCTCGCACGCGAAGAATCGCAGGAACGGCCGCCGTTGCTCGGTGACGTGATCGCGGATCGTCCCGCGGAGCATGGGATAACGGGCCTCGAGCGCGTCGAGCACCGCGCCCCGAGTGACCGGGCCCCCCCCCGGAACGTCCAGTGTCACCTCGCCTTTGACCTGCGCCAGCGTCCGCAGGTGCGGCGGGAGCACCACCCGAATCATGCGAGCGTCTGGACCTCGACCGACAGCACCGCCGGAAGGTCTCGCACGATGGGCGCCCAGCTGTCGCCGCCGTCCGTCGACCCGTAGACCTGACCGCCCGTGGTCCCGAAGTACACGCCGCACGAATCGAGTGCATCTACGGCCATCGCGTCGCGCAGTACGTTCACGTAGCAATCGCGCTGTGGCAGCCCCTTCGTGAGCGCTTCCCACTCATTGCCGCCGCTGCGGCTGCGGTACACACGCAGCTTCCCGTCGGGCGGATAGTGCTCCGAGTCGCTCTTGATCGGCACGACGTAGATGGTCTCCGGCTCGTGCGCATGCACGTCAATGACAAAGCCGAAGTCGGTCGGCAGGTTCCCGCTCACCTCGCGCCACGAGTCGCCGCCGTCGTCCGAGCGCAGTACGTCCCAGTGCTTCTGCATGAACAGCACGTTGGGGCGGGAGGAGTGCCGCGCGATGCGGTGCACGCAGTGACCGACCTCGGCGTTGGGGTCCGGGATGTATTGCGAGTGCAGGCCGCGGTTGATCGGCTTCCAGGTCTTGCCGGCGTCGTCGGTGCGAAAGGCGCCCGCGGCCGAGATGGCGACGTAGATCCGCTTCGGGTTGCTCGGATCGAGCAGGATGGTGTGGAGGCACATCCCGCCGGCGCCGGGCTGCCACTTGGGCCCCGTGCCGTGACCGCGCAGCCCGGCGAGCTCCTGCCACGTCTTGCCGCCGTCGCTCG
>Ga0209802_1003440_pt1 | contig 10625 bp, 14 predicted proteins | sample GraSoiAngelo_129_FD_185886 | JGI IMG/M metagenome (GOLD analysis project Ga0209802, IMG submission 185886) | Grasslands soil microbial communities from the Angelo Coastal Reserve, California, USA - 14_0927_12_40cm (SPAdes) (version 2) | ecosystem: Environmental > Terrestrial > Soil > Grasslands ... | reverse complement strand
CAAAGAGGGCAACCCCCAGCTGGCGCTCCGCATATTCGTGAGCGGTGGCGGCTGTTCGGGCATGCAGTACGGCATGGCTTTCGACGACATGCGGCGTCCCCAAGACATCACCATCGACCAGGACGGGGTCCAGATCGTGATCGACGACTTCAGCGCCCCCTACATCCGGGGCAGCGAGATCGACTACGTGGACAGCCTCATGGGGGCCGGCTTCACGGTCCACAACCCGAACGCGGTGCACTCGTGCTCGTGCGGCCATTCTTTCGACACCGGCGACGACGCCTCCGGCGCCCAAGCCTGCGGCTGCGGCCACTAACCAGCGTTCTCGCCGCCGGGCTCGCGAATACGTCCTTCTGACACTGGGCGTCCTCACGCCCCTCGGCATACTCGCCGTCAACGCGTCCGCCTTCGTCATGATGCACCTCGACGCATTTCGGATCGTCATCGCCGGCCTCGCCTTATTGAGCGGACTGGTTCTCAACGGGCTCACCGCCTGGTGGCTGCTCAGGCTCGCCAGCCTTCATGCCCCGCCCCTGTTTCGTGAGTACCGCACGTGGGCGATCGGGGCCGCGGTGCTCATCGTCGCCCTGACGGCCGCCGGCGGCGGCTACCTCACCTACCTCGGCATGCGCGACCCACGCCATCTGCCCGATTCGCTTTCGATGATCGTCGCGGCCTTCATGCTCCTGCTGCCGTTCGCGGTCTCGTTCGCCGGCCGACGTATGGCCGGGCTCGGTGGAATCATCCCGGTGGATGAACCCTCCGGAAAAGAAAGGAGCCCCTCGCGGCGAGGGGCTCATTTGGGTCGAACTAACTAGGTCCGAAGACCCTTACATCATGTCGCCCATGCCGCCGCCCGGCATGCCGCCGCCGCCGCCACGCTTCTCCTCGGGAACCTCGGTCACCATCGCCTCGGTGGTGAGCACCATCGCAGCGATCGACGCGGCGTTCTGCAGCGCAGAGCGCGTGACCTTGGCCGGGTCCACGATGCCGGCCGCGAACATATCGACGAACTTGTCGTTGAGGGCGTCGTAGCCGTAGCCCGGCTTGCCCTTGCGGACTTCCTCGACGATGACTGAGCCTTCCTTGCCGGCGTTTGCGCCGATCTGGCGAAGCGGCTCCTCGAGCGCCTTGCGGACGATGTTGACGCCAGTCGCCTGGTCGTCCTTGAGGCCGAGCCCGCCGTCGAGCTTCTTCTGCGCGTTCAGCAGCACGGTGCCACCGCCCGCGACGATCCCCTCTTCCACCGCGGCCTTGGTCGCGCTCAGCGCGTCCTCGATGCGGTGCTTCTTCTCCTTCTGCTCCACCTCGGTGGGAGCCCCGACCTTGATCACGGCGACGCCGCCGGCGAGCTTCGCGAGCCGCTCCTGCAGCTTCTCCTTGTCGAAGTCGGAGGTGGTCTCCTCGACCTGAGCCTTGATGGACTTGATGCGAGCCTGGATGGCCTCGGCCTTGCCCGCGCCCTCCACGATCGTGGTGTCGTCCTTGGTGACGGTGACCCGGCGAGCCTTGCCCAGCTGCTCGACCTTGGTCTGGTCGAGCTTGAGGCCGAGGTCTTCGCTGATGACCTGGCCGCCGGTAAGGATGGCCATGTCTTCGAGCATTGCCTTGCGGCGGTCACCGAAACCTGGCGCCTTGACGGCGACTGCGGTGAAGGTACCGCGCAGCTTGTTGACGATGAGCGTCGCGAGCGCCTCGCCCTCGACGTCCTCGGCAACGATCAGCAGAGGCTTGCCCTGCTGGACCACCCGCTCCAGCACGGGCAGCAGGTCCTGGATCGCGGAGATCTTGCGGTCCGTGATCAGAACGAACGGCTCCTCGAGGACCGCTTCCATGCGGTCGGGGTTGGTGACCATGTACGCGGCCACGTAGCCGCGGTCGAACTGCATGCCTTCGACCACCTCGAGCTCGGTGGCGATCGCCTGGTTGTCCTCGACGGTGATGACACCGTCCTTGCCGACCTTGTCCATCGCGTCGGCGATGAGGTTGCCGATCTGCTCGTCCTGGCTGGAGATCGACGCCACGTGGGCGACGTCCTCGTGGCCCTTGACTGGCACGGAAAGCCTCTTGATCTCATCGACCACAGCGTCGACAGCCTTCTGGATGCCGATCTTGAGCTGCATCGGGTTGGCGCCGGCGGTGACGTTGCGGAAGCCTTCGCCGATCATGGTCTGAGCGAGAAGGGTCGCCGTGGTGGTGCCGTCACCGGCTACGTCGTTGGTCTTCGTCGCCACCTCGCGCAGCAGCTGCGCGCCGGTGTTCTCCATCGCGTCCTTGAGCTCGATCTCGCGCACGATCGTGACGCCGTCATTGGTCACGGTCGGGGCGCCGAACTTCTTCTCGAGGACGACGTTGCGGCCCTTGGGCCCGAGCGTGATGCGCACGGACTGGGCCACGATGTCGATGCCCTTCTTCAGGGCCTGCCTTGCATCTACGTCGAACGTGACTTGTTTTGCCATATACCTTTCCCTCTTGCCTTAATTACTTCTTCGCGGCCTTCTCGGCCTTGCCGTTGGATCCGACGATCGCGAGCACGTCCTTCTCGGAGACGATCAGGTACTCGATTTCGTCGACCTTGAATTCGTTGCCGGCGTACTTGGCGTAAAGCACCTTGTCGCCGACCTTGAGCTCCATCGGCACCTTGGTGCCGTTGTCCAGGATCCTTCCGGTCCCCACTGCCTCGACGATGCCCTCCTGGGGCTTCTCCTTGGCGGTGTCCGGAAGCACGATCCCGCTCTTGGTCCTCTCTTCCTTTTCCACCGGCTTGACCACCACGCGGTCGCCGAGCGGCTTTAGATTCATGTGCACCCCTCCATAGCTGAATTTGATCTTGTTGGCACTCCCCGGATCCGAGCGCTTAGCACTCAGGGGGGTAGAGTGCTAATTGTACTACCCGCCGGGCGCCGGGGGTTAAACCTGGCTCGAGTCGGCGGCTTCGATCAGGTCCCTGGCCTGGTCCGCCTGGATGTCTGGGACCATGATCCGGGCCTCGGTGAAGTTCATTGCCGCCGAGTAGGCATGGTCGCCGAAGACCTCAACGCGGATGCCGTTGGCTTCGAGCACGGCTGCGACCAGGTCGGCCTTGAGCCGCTCGCCTCGAAAGACCACCTCCCAGCCCTTGACGCCCATCAATCCCATCCTAACGAGGGGTCGACGGTGATCGGCTGGGGCTTGCCTCCATAGAAACCGGCGGCCGCGATCATGGCGGCGTTGTCGGTGCAGAGCTCGAGAGGGGGCATCGTCAGCCGCGCGCGATCGCCGACCACCTCGGCTGCGCGACGCCGCAGCAGGGTGTTGGCGGCGACTCCACCGGCCACGACGACCTCGGCGACCGGTGACTTCGTGAGAGCTTCGTTGAGCTTCTCTAGAAGCGATTCCACCACCGACCGCTCGAACGCCGCTGCCAGATCTGCCTTTTCCTGCTCGCCGGCCTCCGCGCCCAGGTCACGCAGGCGGTAGAGCAGGGCCGTCTTCAGCCCGCTGAAGCTGAACTCCAGGCCTGGCAGCGATGGCTTCGGCAGCGGCTGCCGGCGCGGGTCGCCCGTCCTCGCCAGACGGTCGAGCGCGGGCCCGCCAGGGTAGCCGAGGCCGAGCATTCGCGCCGCCTTGTCGAAGGCCTCCCCCGCCGCGTCGTCGCGAGTCCGGCCGATGACCTCGAACCTGCCGTGCTCGGGCATGCGCACCAGGTCCGAATGCGCGCCGCTGACGACCAGCCCAAGAAGCGGGGGTTCCAGGTCGGGGCGCGTCAGCATCGCCGCGTAGATGTGGCCCCAGAGGTGGTTGACTCCAGTCAACGGTTTCTCCCACGCAGTGGCGAGACCGTCGCCCACTCCTACGCCCACCAGCAAGCAGCCCACCAGGCCGGGGCCTCGCGTCACCGCGACGAGGTCGATGTCCGAAGGCTGGACGCCCGCCTTCTCGAGCGCGAGGTCGAGCAGGTGGGGCAGCCGTTCGAGGTGGTCTCGCGCGGCCAGCTCCGGGACGACGCCGCCGTATTCCTGGTGCAGGTCGGCCTGGGAGTGGATGACGTTGCTGAGCACCCGGCGACCGCCCGCCACGACAGCGACCGAAGTTTCGTCGCAGCTGGTCTCGATCCCCAGGGTGAGCGAGCCTACTGGTCGCCCTTGGTCAAAAGATCGCGGCGCAGGCCCCTGACTTCGGAGTCGATGCGCTCCAGGTTGGTCTCATACGCGCGGCGGAATCGAGGCGAGTGGATGGAGTCCGACCACATCACGATCGCGTCCTCGCCGTTGTCCGTGTAGTAACCCTTGCGCCGCCCGATCACCTTGAAGCTGAAGGCCTCGTACATGTGCATAGCGTTTTCGTTGGATGCGCGCACCTCGAGCGTCACCCATTTCGCGCCCATGTCGTAGGCGGCCTGGATGAGACCCGCGAAGATGATGCGGCCGTAGCCGCGGTGATGAAGCTCGCGGCGGACGCCGATCGTCGTCACGTGCGCCTCGTCGTACATGCGCCACATGCCGCCGTAGCCGACGATGGTGGGGTCGAGCTCAGACGCGATTCGCGCGGCCGGCGCCTCCAGGATCCCCTCTTGCCGCAGCACGACGTAGTGGGCGCTGGAGCGCGAGGCCAGCTCCCGGTAGTACGCGTTGCGCGGCCATGGCGTGGCGAAGATCTCGCGTTCGATCTCTTGCACGGTCGCGATGTCCGGCTCGCGCATCAACTCCAGCGCCAGCTGCTGGCGAATCTGAACCATCACTGTGCCTTCACGGCGAATGACTGCATGTATTCGAGTTTAAGACTCCCGTAGGGCACATCGCGAGCGGTTTTCAGCACCCCCGCGGCCGCCGCCCCGAAGGATTCCAGCTCGTTTTCGGCCTTGAAGTGCAGCCCCGCTCCTTCCAAGGCGGCCTGAGTCTGCGGTCGCAGCCAGCCGACGACCGGCCAATCTCGTGGGAGCTCATCGGGCTCTGCCAGTCCCGGCCGGCCTGCAGGTTCCAGGTAATACACGCGCCCGCGGCCGGCCTCCGAGACGGCAAGCACCGGCGCGTGGCTGCGCGCCGCCTGCAACCCGAGCGTCGGCAGGGGCACGATCGGGATTCGCAGACCCATCGCGATCCCGAGGCCGAACGACACGCCCGTGCGCAGCCCTGTGAACGAGCCCGGACCGGTCGCCACGGCGACTTTGGTGAGGTTGTGTGCGGTCGCCATGGAGCGCATTCGGTCGACCAGCTCGCGACTTCGCGCCGGCAGGAACAACTCCTGCGCGACCCCGCCGTCCAGAATCGCCAACGCGTTTACCGCCGACGACGTGTCAATGACGAAGATCACGCTTCGTCCTGATCAACCGACGGTCACCGCCCAGGTGCTCGATTTCGATGAGGGCGGCGTCTGGGACTTCAATGCGGTCGCCCCATTCGACCACGACCGCCCCGTCGTCCGCGAGCTCATCGAGGCCGACGTCGGCGAGCTCGGTGCCGTTTTCGATTCGATAGAGATCGACGTGAGCAAGCTGCAGCCGGCCCGGATATATGCGCACGAGCTGGAACGTTGGGCTGGCCACCGCCGCCGACGAGCCGGTGCCGCGTGCCATCCCACGCACAAATGTCGTCTTCCCCGCTCCGAGCTCACCCTTCAAAAGGACGAGGTCGCCTTTGCGAAGGCGGCGACCCAGCTCCTCCCCGATGGCCTCGGTCTCCTCGGGAGCCGAGGTCTCACGCAAAGTGGTCGTAGCCGGTGGCATCGAGCTGCATCGGCGCGCCGTCGGCGCCAAGCACCTGGATGGACGAGTCGTCGGTGAGATACCCGAACGGCCGCAGGCCTGCGCCGCGGAGAACATCTTCAGGGCCGACGCAGACAAGCTCTGCCTCCTCGCCGCTGGTCAGCGCCTCCTCGAGCGTCGCTGCTTTCGCGACCGGAACCTCGGCGGTGCGGATGACGCAGCCCGCGCCCGAAAAGGCGACGAACTTGTCCATCTCGCGCAGGAGGCCGTCGGAGATGTCGCCGCAGCAGAGTCCGGCAGCATTCAACCGGCGACCTTCTTCGAACAGCGGCTGCAGGCGAAGCGCGCGGCGCTCGCGAAGGGCGACGGCGGCGGCGCCAAGGGGGCCGGTGACCGCGACGGACCACCCAGGCTGGACGTCGCTCCGGGCCAACGGTCGGGAATCAGCTCGTCCCACGACCGTGACCGACAGCACCGCCGGCCCCTCGATGGAGCTCATGTCTCCGCCGACGATGCTCAGGCTCACGCTTTCCGCCAGCGTGTGCATGCCTCTGTACAAGCCGTCCAGGTCGTCGACTTCCCACGTTCGTGGAAGGGCGATCGAGGTCAGCGCCCAAGATGGCGTGGCGCCTTTGGCGGCGAGATCGCCAAGCGCGAGGGCCATGGACCGCCATCCGGCGTCTTCCGCGCTCATCCAGCCCAGGTCGAAGTGAACGCCCTCGACGAACATGTCGCAGCTGGCGACGGTGAATCCGTTCGCATCTTCCAGGACCGCGGCGTCGTCCTTGCCCGACTGAGCCGCAAGGAACGGCCTGAGACGTTCGAGCAAGCCGAACTCTCCGAGCCCTTCGACCTTCACTAGGCCATGAGCATGGCACGCAGGCGACGCGCGGCCATTTCGGGGTCCGGCGAGTCCGCCACGGCCCGAATCACGCAGGCGCGGCGCAAGCCCAGCCCGGTGAGCTGCGCGACGTTCGACTCCTCGATGCCGCCGATCGCGAAGACGGGCACATGAACCGCCCGGGTCACCGCGACGACGCCGGCCAGGCCGATGACTCTCTTCTCGCTCTTGACTGGCGTGGAGAAAGCCGCGCCGCAGCCGATGTAGTCAGCGCTCGCCTCCTCCGCCTCGGTGGCTGCGTCCGCGTGCGACGCAGAGGCTCCGATCAGGAAGCCTTCGGGGGCGAGGCGGCGCGCCGAAGCGATGCTCAGGTCGTCCGGGCCGAGGTGTGCTCCGTCCGCGCCGGCGATAAGGGCGATGTCGACATGGTCGTTGATTATCAGCGGCACACCGGCGGCGGAAGTCAGCTCACGTAGCCTGCGGGCAAGGTCCAGCAGCTCGCCCCTGGGCAGCGTCTTGTGGCGGAGCTGGATGACGTCCGCGCCCCCTCGCACGACGGCCCGCGCCAGCTCGACCACCTCGTCCGGGGCGCGATCGGGGGTGACGACGTAGAGGTGCGCGTTCTGCAGGCGCTGGTGAATGTCTACGCCGGCGCTCCACTGACGACCGTGGTCGCAAGGGCCGGGTGCTGCCAGCGCCACAGGACGATGAGCCCCGCGACGCCGAACGGCAGCCCGACCAAGCTCACCACCCAAAGGACGCACGTGATCATCGCGAGCACCGCGCCCCAGTCGTGCTTCTGAACGAGACCCGCGACCGCGAGCCCCTGTACGACCCAGAGTGGAATCGACAGGAAGAACGCCAGCGAGAGGATCCAGTACCAGCCGCTCGCCGGCTGGGATGGGCTGATCTGGAGCAGCAGGTTCACGAGGTGGAAATAGAGAAACCAGAGCCACACCAGCACCAACGCCGTGCCGACCGCACAAAGACCCACGACGTAAGTCGGCGCGGAGGGATGATCTTTGTTGAACGTTGAGTCAACTCCCGGATCCCAACGGCGGTGCATGACCCACCAGGTGAGGATCGCGAACGGAATTCCAATGATCGTGAACACCCAGAAGCCCGACGCGATGGTCGCGACTGCGCGGCCCCAATGACGCCGCATGTAGAGCCCGACCAGCGCGGTCACCTGCATTCCGAGCATGGCCACCGCCGCCAGCGAGGTGACCGCGTTGAGGGTGATGTTCTCGAGCGGGTAGTTGCCGTACTGGGTGTTGATCAAGCCCAATGTGTTGATCGCGGACCAGGTCAGCGCGAGGAGGGTGGCCACGATGAAACTGCCGAGGAGCCACCAGGGCGCTCGCGACGCGAGCGACAGCGGTGCCGGCGGGGCGACGGCCACTTAGGCGAGGATCTGTCGGAGTTTCTCTCGGAGGGCTTCGGGGGCTTTGTCCTGCTCGCAGCAGACCTTGACGAGGCGCTTGAGGCTGGCCTGGAACTCGTAGTTGTCGGTGCACGGAGGACAGCCCTCCAGGTGCAGCTGCAACTCGAGCATCTCCGTGTCGGTCAGCTCACGGTCGAGGTAGCGGTCCAGCTTGTCTGTACAGTCGCTGCAATTCATTCTTGGGGCACCTCCCTGGTGCCGTTGGCGTGGACGATACCGGATTCGACGGCATAGTCATAGAGCGATTTCTGAAGCTGCTGGCGGGCCCGGTGCAGCCGGGACATGACCGTCCCGATGGGAACGCCCAGCGTCTGCGCGGCATCTTTGTACGAGAAGCCTTCGACGTCGACCAGCAGCACCACCTCGCGGTGCAGTGGCGGCAGCTGCTCGACCGCCTTCACGACCTCAGACGCCGCAAGCTTGTCGAGCACGTCCGCCTCCGGCCTTGCGCCTTCATCCTTGAGCTTGTCGTAGAGGACGAACTCACCGACGTCGTCGAGGCTCACGTCTTCCTTCCGGGAGCCCTTGAAGCGGTCCCAGAAGAGATTGCGCATGATCGCGAAGAGCCAGGCCTTCATGTTCGTGCCCTGCTGGTAGCTGTGTTGGTAGCGCAACGCGCGCAAATACGCCTCCTGAACCAGGTCTTGTGCCGAATCGGGGTCGCGCGTCAATCGGAGCGCACCCCGGTACAGCGTGTCTAGGTGTGACAGTGCCTCTTCCGCGAAGGCAGTTTGTGCGGGACTTTCCGCCATCAGTACTGCCAGTTTAGATACACCTGCCTTGCTCAACCTGGAATCAGGCGCCGCCAGGGCCTATTCCGAGTAGCGCCTCTTGACACGGGGACCGATGGCGGTCAGCACCTCGTAGGAGATCGTGCCCGACCACTCCGCCACTTCCTCCGCGGTGATCCGATCGTCCCCTTCGGCGCCGATGATGGTGACGGCGTCGCCCACCTCCACGCCCTCCACGCCGGTCACGTCAACGGTGATCGCATCCATGCTCACCGCCCCGATGAGCGGCGCGCGCCGCCCGCGCACGAGCACGTGGCCGCCATTGCCGCGGGCCCGGAACACGCCGTCGGCGTAGCCGATGGCCACCGTCGCGACTCGGGTTCGGGCAGACGCTGCCCACGTGGCCCCGTAGCCGACGGTGTCCCCTGCCGACACCGTCTTGAGGTGCGTCACAACCGAGCGAAGCGCGAGCGCAGGCTCCGTGCCAGGCCATTCGCATCCGTACAGGGCGATGCCGGCGCGCACAGCGTCCAGCGCCATCTCCGGGTAGCGGAGCGCGGCGGCCGAGTTGCTTGCGTGCCGCAGGCCGGGATCGAGACCAAGGGAGCCCAGCACTTCGACGAACTGGTCGAACTGAGCCCGCGTCATCACCTCGTCCGTTCCCGCCGACGCGAAATGCGTCCACGTACCGGCGAGCCGGAGGCCCGCCGACTCGTCGATCAGCCTGGCCAGCGCCGGCGCCTCATCAGGCGCCGCGCCGAAGCGACCCATGCCGGTGTCGATCTTCATGTGCACGGGGACGACCTCGTCGCTGTCGCCCAGAGCGCGCGCAAATCCGGCGCTGGAGACGCCGATGCTGAACCCGCTTGCGGCGGCCGCGGCCGCCTGCTCGGGGACGAGCCCACCCATGACGAGGATCCGCTCCGCATGCGCCAGGCCTGTGAGCTCACGTGCTTCCTCCAGCGTGGCAACGGCCAGCCAGGTCGCGCCGCCGCCGAGTGCCGCACGCGCGACAGGCACCGCGCCATGACCGTATCCGTTCGCCTTCACGACAGCCATCAAGCGCGTGCCCTTGGGCAGGTGCGTGAGGATGCGGGCCGCGTTGGCGCGCACCGCGCGGAGGTCGATTTCCGCCCAGCGAAGTTGCGTCGTGCTAGAGACCGCCCTGGCGGAGAACGTGCATGACCGGCGGGAGCTCTGTCAGCAGGTCGCTGGCCAGCAGCCCGGCGTCGCCGAGGCGATGCGAGATTCGGCGGCCGGCCGCTGCGTGGATGTAGACGCCGGTGACTGCGGCGGTGTACGGATCCGAGCCCTGCGCGATGAGGGCGCCGATGACGCCCGACAGCACGTCGCCGGTGCCACCTGTGGCTAGCGCCGGCACCTCATGGGGATCTTCGCTCAGCCGGCCGTCGGGATGCGCCACCAGCGTGTGCGCGCCCTTGAGGACGATGATCGCCCCCCATTCCTTGGCTGCCTTGCGAGCCGCCCCGGCACGATCGGCCTGAACCGCTTCGATGGTCTTCCCCAGCAGCCGCGCCATCTCGCCGGGATGAGGCGTCAGCACCCGATTCTTGGTCAGGCGGGTCTTCTTGCGAGCCGAGTCGGCGAGGGCGTTCAGCGCATCGGCGTCCAGCACCAGCGGGCATTCGGCGTGCACCGCGAGGTCGAGGATCAAACGCCATGTCGAGCGGTCGCGGCCGAGCCCCGGTCCGATGACCCCGGCCTCGGCGGTGGACATCTGGCGGAGCACCGAGTCGTAGGCCGCGTGGCCGACGGCGCCCGGCGCCACCTCGGGCACCGGCGTGGCCATCACCTCAGTGCATTTGGCGGCGAGGATTGGATAGATGGAGTCGGCGACCAGGAGTCTCACCAGCCCGGCGCCGGTGCGGGCGGCGCCTGTTGCCGCCAGGTAGGCGGCGCCTGTGA
>Ga0209802_1003439_pt1 | contig 10626 bp, 10 predicted proteins | sample GraSoiAngelo_129_FD_185886 | JGI IMG/M metagenome (GOLD analysis project Ga0209802, IMG submission 185886) | Grasslands soil microbial communities from the Angelo Coastal Reserve, California, USA - 14_0927_12_40cm (SPAdes) (version 2) | ecosystem: Environmental > Terrestrial > Soil > Grasslands ... | reverse complement strand
GGCGGCGCTCACGGTAAACGGCCCCTCGCTCCCCACGGCGACGGAGTCATTGGCCTGGAAGTAGGTGCTGGCCGACGTCACTGACAGCGTGGTCGAGGCCGACAAGGCGTTGGCGGAAAGGGCGGACTGCGCGCGGCGGATCAGTTCGCCCTGCTTGTGCGCTGAGGACAGCGCGGACACCGTCACCGGGGTACCGGTTCCGCACGAACCGGAGAAACTGCTTGCTGTCACCTGCTCGTAGGAAGTCACGCTGACCAGCACGATTGGTTTGCCTGATGCCAGCGGTGAAGTGTCGTCCACGCAGATTGTCGTCGCCGCTGCGGCCGCATCCGCGCTCAGCACGGTTGCCTTGACAAGGCCGAGGCTATTTCCGCTGCTGCATGGCGGAGAGGCACAGCTGCCGACCACGAAGTCACGGGCCTGGCGGATTTCCGCCACGATCCGGCCCGCGGCCAGCCGCGGCTGCTGTTGAACCTCCATCTGGCCTTCCATGCCGGCCCACTGCCGCGTCAACGTTGTGATCAGCGCATAGAACGCGATGATCACCAGCGACAAGACGACCATCGCGATAACCATTTCGATCAATGTGAAGCCAGCTTCGTTTCGCCGATTGGCGTTCATTGTGACACCCTCAGCGTGTACGCTGTGAAGCTCTTTTGTGCGTATGGCTCCGACCAGGTGACCGTCACCTGGATTTGCGTTAAGTTCGCAGTCGACGGCGCGGGCGAGCAGAAAGGAGATAGATCACACCTGGTGACCGTAGTCACGCGTGTATAACGCCCACTTGCCGAGCTGTTGCCGAGCTCGTCGAGCGTTTCGGTGCCCGCCAGCGTTGACAGGTACGAGTACGCCGTGGCCTGCGCGGCTTCGATCTTCTGCTGCGCCAGCAGCGCCCCGGCGGTGACGTTCCGCCCGAGCAGCCCGCGGCCGGAGGCGGTCATATAAAATCCGGTGACCACCATCGCGCCGATCGCAAAGATCGCGGCTGCGATCACAACCTCGGCAAGGGCAAACCCGTGTGCCTGTTTCAGGGACATGTCGTGACCTCCTGATCCGTGGTGCGCCCCGTCCCGGCCAGCACGTCCACTTTCATTTTCGTGCTGACGCCGGCTGAGACACAGAAGGTCCCACTCTGCACGGGCGCCCCTGTCGCCGCGAACTCCGCCGTATCGCCTGTGAACGTACTCGTCACGGTGAGGCTGGAGGGGAGGAGAAACGACTTTGAGACGCTGCTATCGCTGCTCTTCACGATCGTATAACTGGACGTCGAACTCGAGGCGTACACTAGTTTAAACTTTTGGCCCTGCGTCATCGCAAACTGCTGCGTCAGCCGGAGATCTCCCACCAGTTGCCGCGCGCCTTGAAGCATGTCGCGGCGGGACGAGTATTTTTGCATCGAGGAGAGGCTGATGACAGTAAGTATCCCCATGATGGCCACAGCCAGGATGATCTCGATGAATGAAAACCCTTCGTCTGTCCTCATCTGCTTCACGCGACACCCTCCGCGCGCAGCCCTAGTCCTCCGGCCGCGCCCATCACGCTCCAGAACACCGGTGCGACGCTGACCACGCTGAACTGCCATTGCACGTCCACCCAGTATCCCGCCATCGCTGCCAGACAGGCGGCGGCGAGCGCCCACTGTGAACCGGAGGCACCCAAACCCGCTTTCCCGGCGCGTGCTGCTGATATCAACACCCACCAGAATGCCGAAACCCCGAGCACTCCTATCGACATCGCCATGTCAAGCGTCTCGTTGTGGGCCTTGTCGATTCTCGGAGGCCCGAACAGCATTTCCCCGAACAATCGCGTCCGTTCAGCATCCCACGCCTGCGGAAACACGAGCGCGAATGTCTCCGGTCCGTATCCAAAGACCGGACGTTTTGCGAGCAGCGGAAGCGTGAGGCGCCAGAAATACAACCGCCATTGGAAGCCGCGTTGCGGATCCCCAGGTTCGATCGTGGTGAGCGCGCGCTGGGCGGCGGACCATTCGGCTCGTGAGATGGCGACCGGACTGCGGGGAGCAAAGAACAGCCCCGCCAGTACAACGACCAGCACCCCCGCACCCACCAACCGGCGGTTCATAGTAGAGGTATCTGTGCCGGCGCTGGGCCGGAGAAGTCTTTGAATGCCGGCCCCCAAGCGCAGGGCGCCAAACACCCCCACCGCCACGACCAGCCCCAGCCAGGCGGCCCGGCTGTATGTGCACAATGCAGCCAGCACCGCCACGGTCAACGCGACCAACGAGAGCACCGCCACGACAGTGCGGCGGGCGGTCAGCAGGGCGGCCGCAGCAAGCGGCGCAATCAGCACCATATAGGCGCCGAGAAAATTTGGATTCCCACTGGTGGAAAACGGCCGCCACCAGTCGACTCGTACCGAGTCACGCACGATGAGCTCGAAGCCGAAGTACTGCGCGATACCGTATAGCCCGGTCAGTGTTCCCCCGGCCAGCACGGCTGTCAGCCAGATGGTGAGCCCGCCGCGCGCCACGACCACCAGCGTGCCGGCGGACAGGACCGCGTAGGCGATGAGCGACAGCAGGCCCTCGTGTCGGCGCGGTGCTCCTACCACACTCCACAGGGGATTCACAGAAACGGCAGTGGCCAGCGCCGCTGCCATGACAAATGCGATCAGTGGAGCGAGCAGGCCCGTCCTTCTCAAAACGGACACCCCACGCGAGGCCACCAGACCGGCCAGGATGACCGGAGCGAGGATAGTCAGTGCGCGGGCTTTCCCCCCGTAGTAGGTATCGTCCAGGTTGGTTAGATCGATGAGCAAGGGAACGACTGCGACGGCGAGCGCCGTCGTCCAGGTCAGCAGCTTCGACCCGCTCTGCTGGAGGTCCCGGCTATGAAGATCGAGAGTGACGGTCCCGACATCCACGAATGCATCCCCCTAGACCTATATGGGTAGGGGCGGCCCAGAGGCCGCCCCTACCTCGTATCCTCGGCCTCACGCGTTACGGCGTGACCGTGATCGTTGTGTTGTCGGCCGGACTCTCGTGCACGGTGCCGCTCGACGTATTAATCAGCAGCACGTAAGGGTTGGTCACTAAGGCCGTGTTCGGGATCTTAATAGCGACATACGCGTTGCCGCCCGCCTGGTTGGCGGCGCATGGCGAGGTACCAGGTGCAGCAGCAACCGTCACAGTGGCGGCTGCCCCGCAGCCCATGGTCACGCTCTGCCAGTTCCAGGCACCGCTGTTCTGCGGCAAAGTCCAATTCACTCCCGAGGCGAGCGTGCACTGGCTCTCGTCGAACGATTTCTCAATCAGACACGCCCAAGTGAGCGACTTCCACTCGGAGGTGAGTGCTCGCGCCTCTGCAATGTAGGCGCGCGTGCGTGCCCCTGAATACAACGGCAGCGCAATCGCCAGCAGGAGGCCAATGATGGCCACCACGATCGCGATCTCAATCAGGGTAAAGCCCTTGGGGCTCTTCAAGAACCCTCTCAACCGTGCCATAAACATCGTCCGTTCCTCCTTTTGGAATGTAGAGCGAGTAAGATCGTTTCCCGTTTCAATCGTTCCCGCTGCGGCGGCGGGCCAGACCCTGGTTCCGCCTCCGTCCTGTCACGTTCTCGGCATGTTCCCGCCCCCTGGTGCAGTAGCAATTCGTGTGCCAGCCGCTGCGGGCGGCCCACAACGCAAGGCCTCACCCTCTTTGGCTCTGTACCCCCCTAGAGGGAGCAACACCCGTGCCTCCTGGGCAGGCGGAGCATGGGACCTTCGGGAGGGCCTGGGACGAAAGGACTATGCTTAGCGGGGGAGTTTAGCGATCAGGGTCCAGATCGGCATCAGCACTGCCAGCGCTACTAGGGCGACCAGGCCACCAACGCCGACGATGAGGATAGGTTCCACGATCGAGGCAAAACGCTTCACCGTATTGTCCACTTCGCGCTCGTAGAACTCGGCCACTCTGTCGAAGATCGCATCCACGGTTCCGCTTTCTTCCCCTACCCGCACCATCTGCGCGACCATTGGGGGGATGAGACGGTTTCGCTGGAGCGACTGCGACATGGATTCCCCTTGCTGCATCCGCTCGCGCGCCGCAAGGACAGCATCGCCCACAACACGATTCCCCAGGGCCCCAGACACGACGCCCAGCCCCTCGAGCATCGGGCCGCCGCTGCGGATGAGCACGGCCATGGCACGGCCGAAACGGGACAACGCCAGCTTCGAGACCAGCGGCCCCACGATCGGTATCTTCAGCACCACGGTATCCATGATCCGCTGGCCGGTCTCGCTGCTCCGGGTGACAACCGCGGCCATCCCCAGACCAACGGCCAGCAGGATGCCGGCCCACCAGAAATGCCTGACGATGTTGCTGGTGCGAATCACGAGGATGGTGATGAGCGGAAGCTGGACTTTGAAGGAGGCGAAAATGGTGATGAAGACAGGCACGACGAAGGCGATGGCGCCTACCGCCACCAGGGTGGTGAAGGCGCCGACGACGACCGGATAGGTGGCGGCGGTTTTCACGCGCTGTGTGAGATCTAACTCCCGCTCCAGGTAGTCAGCGAGGTAGTTCATCGAGGTGTCTAGGACACCGCTGACTTCCCCGGCCCGGATGGTGTTCACATAGAAAGGGAAGAACGCCTCAGGATACCTGGCAATCTCGTCGGAGAGACTGCCTCCCCGTTCGATCCCCTGACGGACGCGCGCGATGACCTGCCGCAGGCGGCGGTTGGTTACCTGTTCGCCCAGGATCCGCAGCGCCGATATGATGGGAAGGCCGGCGGCCACCATCGTCGACAGCTGGCGCGTGGTAACGACCAGGTCCTTCCGATTCACCCGAAAATATCCGCCGAGCCGACGCGGTCGTTCTTTATCCTTTTCGTCGCGCGTGGTGAGGGAGGTGACCAGGAAACCCCGAGACTGAAACGACGCGACCGCGGCCCGCTCGCTGTCAGCCTCGAGAACTCCGGTTTCCATCCGCCCGAGCCCATCGAAGGCCCGGTACGCGTATTTGGGCATCGTCACACCCCACACAGTCTACCCAGTCTGCCCAGTCTTCTCAGTCTGCCCAGTCTACAAACTTGGCCGCTGAAGTGCGCAGGACACTGTGAAGACTGTGGAGACTGAGTAGACTGTGGAGACTCCTTTATAGTCTATGCCCCTCAGCGCGCGTATAAGGCCCGCAGGGAGAACTCGGCGGCAATTCCCCCCTCCGTCCCGGTGAGCGCCAATCGGTCAACCACCACCAGGCGCGGTGAGTCGTCCAGCCCCTGGACCAGCGCCTGGATCTGGGGATATCTACCCCTGACCCGCACCTGGAGGGGGAGGGATGCCACCGGGCCCGATGTCCCGCTCGGCGCTCCGGCCGCCGGAGGGGACTCGAGAAAGGAGATCTGTTCCACCGTGACTCCGCTAGTGGCGATGGCGAGATCGAGGCGCGCCAGCAGGCCCGGCAAGTCAGGATCCCGGGGGATGCGCGTCAGCAGTGACTCTGCGTCCAGTTTTGCCGCCGCGTACTGCCGGACGACTTGGTCGCGCTGCTGAATCAGCATCAGCGCCCGGGCGAGTTCGACCTGCTTTCGCCGCGCCTCGGTCCTGGCCGCGGTCCACCCGCGCACCTGGGGGAAGAACACCACCAGCGTCAAGACGATGGCGATGGTGAGGCCCAGACCTATTTGCAGCAGCAGTCGCGCCCGCGCCCGCCGGGGGCTCACGGGCTCGTCCCTTTCAGGCGCGCGGTGATCTGGAATTGGGTAATGGAGCGCTCGCTCACTTGGACCTGCTGGAGATTCTGCACCTTCACCTGCTCGAGCCGCGGGGATTGCTGCAGGCCGCTCACGAACTGGCCAACAGAACCCAAGTGCAGGGCATTGCCCGCCATCGTGAGGGTGCCGGCTTCAATGGTCAGCGTCGCCAGCCAGGTGTCCTGGGGGATGACCTGGCTGATCTCGATCATCAACGGAGAGAGTTGCAGCTGACCGCGGCCTGCCGCCCCGACCAGCGCCTGCCGGCGTTGCGCCAGATCATTAATCTCCGCCTGCAACTGGCTCACCTGGGTCACGGTCGGCCGAAGGGGTGTCAGCCGGCTCTCGTAGTCGCGCGTGATCTCCAGGGCGCGGCGTGCGTCATTCACGATCAAGACGTACAGGACGGCGGCGCCGACAATGGCCAGGAGTGGAATCAAAAGGAGGGCCCGCCGCCGGCTCGCCACCTCCTGCTGGCGAAGCACCGCTGCCGGGACGAGGCTGAGTCTGGTGCGCATTCCTATGCAATCATCCGCAACGCCAGTCCTGTGGCGACCGCCAGTTGTGGAGCGAGTGCCTGGGCAGCCAGTAGTTGCTCGCCTGGCTGCATGCCGTCTAGGGGATTGCCGATGGTCACGGGCAGCCCAAGCTCGCTGGTCAGGTGCCGATCCAGATGCCGGAGCAGCGCGCCACCGCCGCAAAGGATCATGTCGCTGATCGTGCCGCCGGAGAACTGTGCGCGGAAGTAGTCCAGCGAGCGCCGCACCTGCAAGACGACCTCGCTGAGCGCCTCGACCATCTCTGCTGCGTACGCCCCTTCAGCTCGATCAGGCGGCCACTCTTCCCACCCCAGGCCGTAGCGTCGCTTGGCCTCCTCCGCGGCCTCCTCGTCGACTTTCAGCAGCTTGCCGATGGCCTGCGTTACCGCGTCGTTGCCAACCAGAATGGTCCGGGTAAATTGTGGGACGCCGTCCTGAACTACCGCGACGTCCGTCATCGAGGCGCCAAGATTCACCAGCACGTGGGTGCCGCTCCCCACACTCCGTGCCAGGCCACGCGTCATCGCTAGCGCGGCGACCTCGATCGCCTCCACCATCAGCCGGGCGGACTCCAGCGTCTGAATATACGTGAGGACCAGCGCTTCGGGCGCCGCCGCCAGGAGGACCTCCAGTTGACGCCTCTCGTCCATGGTCACCTGGCCCACGGTTTGCACGTCGATCACCGCCTCATCGACGGGAAACGGCAGGTGTCGCTCTGCCTCCCAGCGGATCGCCCGCTTCACCTCATCCTCGGGAATTGGAGGAAAGCGCAAGACTCGGGCCAGCACATTTTGGCCGGTCACAGCGACGGTGCCGCGGCGGGCGCCGATCCGAGCGGTGCGCAGGAGCCCGCGCAGGGCCTGGGCCACCGCCTGAGGGTCGGAGATAACCCCGCCGTCCACTGACCCGCGTGGCGTCGGCGCAACCCCCCAGCGCTGAAGTTCGACTCCCTTGCCGGTCCCGCGGACTTGAGCGACTTTGATGGCGTGCTTGCCGATGTCGATCCCGACGGTCGACCCGCCGGCGGGCAGGAGGCTTCGAAGCGCCGTCATCGCAGACCTCTTCCGCCCCGGCAAATGGTGTCCAGGATCGCAGCGCGCCGAAGACCCCGGCCCGTGCTGAGAGCTGCCGGGTGAGGCGCGTCTCCTGTAAACATTGGTAGGGTCTATTCGCGCCGTCCGTGGAAAATTCCCCCGGAGGACTATGAAGACAGGGAAGACTGGGCGGACTCTTGAAGTGTGAGCACGATGGCCCGGGACCGCCGGGATGAACTGCTGGAGCTTGCCCACGCCGCCCTCTCCCTCCGCTGGCTGGCTCTCGCCGCCCTCATCGCGCTCGGCACGCTGACCTCGGCGTCGGTCCGTACGCCGCCGGCGTTCTACGTCGTGATTCTTCTCTACACGCTGGGTCTGTCGCTGTATGCCTGGCGGTACGCCGATCGCGCACTGAATGCGGCGCGGGCCGGCGTCGTCTTTGACACGGCGGCAATCGGTGTCGGGATGCAGGTGACGACGGACCCCCAGGTGTTCTTCTACTTTGGATTCGTCACCGCCGCTGTCGCGGGCTTGCTGATGGCCCGGGTAGGCACCGCGGCGATCGCGGCCATCATCGGTCTCCTGGAGTTTCCCCGGCTGCCGGGGTCGCTGTTTGGTCCGAACCTGTACATCGCCTGGGGCGTGGCCGCGCTGGCGCTCCAGGCCACCGGGCAGGCCGCGGCCGTAGCCGCGAGTCATTTGCGCCGGCGCGGTGAGTTCCTCGACCTGCTGGCATCCTTGGGACGCGCCGGCGGTGGTACGTCGCCGCCAGCAGAAGCCGCGGCGCACGCGCTGACGGAGATCATAGGCTTCCTGGCCGCCGACAGCGGATCGCTGATGCTGCTCGATCCGCAAGACGAGCGATTGGAGATGTTTGCCGCTCATCGCCTCGATGACGCCTACCTGCGGGTTCGACTGCAGTTGGGTGAGAGCATTGCCGGGTGGGTGGTCCGGGCCGGGCAGCCGGTCCTCTTGACCCCGGGTGCCTCCGCCCCGTTTCCCCTGCAGCGGAACGATGTCGGGTCCTCGATGTGTCTGCCGGTCTCATCCGGCGGCCGATCGCTGGGTGTCTTGAATATCAACCGCGCGCCTAACCGGCCGTGGTTCTCGCCGGACGATCTGGCCACCGCGGAGCTGGCGGGCCATTCCGTGATCGATATTCTGCTCCGCGCGCAGCATGAGCGCGCCATTGCGGCGACACTTATGAACGTAACCTCGGGCTTCATCGGCGTCAGCCGGGCGTTGCTGCGAGACCCGGCGGTGCTGTGGCCGGTCTTGCTGGATCAGACGCGCTCGATCACCGGTGCCCAGTTCGCCGTCCTGGCGCTGGAGCGACAGGATACGGGGACCCTCGATGTCGTCGCCTCGCGCGGCATCGGCGGTCAGGCGGCGCTGTCGTTTCTGCCGGGGCTGCTGGCCGCCAGTACCGACGGCCGCCTGCACGTCGCGGGTGATCACCCGCCCGCCGGCGTGGAGAGCGGTGCCGGCAACCCCGGACCGGTTGTGGCCTGCGTGCCGCTTCGGCTCGAAACTCGAAAGATCGGTGCCATCGGTCTGGGGTTGCCCGGCGGAGCCCTCGTCTCCCCGCGGCAATTGGACGCCGTGGCGACCCTGGTGGCCGGGGCCGTGCATACGGCCCGGACCGCGAACCGCCTGGCCGACATCGGCGTGCTCGAGGAGCGGCGCCGCATCGCACGGGAGATGCACGACGGGCTGGCGCAGACCCTCGCCGATGCGATGCTGCAGACCGACCTCTCGGCGATGACCGCGCAGGGGAACCCGGCAGAGGTGGGAGGCGACCTCAAGGAACTGCGCACACTCCTGGAACGCGGCATGCGCGAACTGCGTGAATTCATGAGTGAGCTTCGCCGCGAGCCGGCAGACCGCGGGAAGTTTTCAGTTGCCTTGGAGGAGCTCGGCCGCGAGTTCCAGCGACGCGACGAGATCCCCACCGCGGTGGTGGTGACGGGCGACCCGGCGCGCCTCCCCTCCGCCGCGAAATACGCGATTCTGGCGATCGTGCGGCAGGCGCTCACCAACGTACGCACTCACGCCAGGGCGACCTCCGTCACGATCCGGGCCGAGGTCGTGGGCGAGACGTGCACGACCAGCGTTACCGACAATGGCGTGGGATTTGACCTGGCGGCGTTTCGCGCGCAGCCGCCGGGACCACAGCACCTGGGCCTGATCTCGATGGAAGAGCGGGCCGCCCTGGTGGGTGGGCAGCTTGAGATCAACACCGGTCCGGGGCACGGCACGACCATTACGGTACGGATTCCCCTCGGGAGGTAAGCAAATCTAGTAGACTGGGGAGACTGTGAAGACTGGGGAGACCGGGAAGACTGGGATTCGGGTTTTGTTGGCCGATGACCATGCGCTGTTCCGCCAGGGCGTGCGCCGGCTTCTGGAGCAGGCCGGCGACATCGAGGTCGTCGGCGAAGCCGGATCCGGCGAGCAGACGGTCCAGCTGGTAGAACACCTGGTGCCCGACATCGTGCTCCTGGACGTGGCGATGCCCACCGTCTCGGGGATCGATGCGGCCCGGATGATTAAGGCCAGTAGCCCGCGCGCCGGGATCATCATGCTGACAGTGCATGCTGACGAGGAGTTCCTCTTTGAAGCGCTCAAAGCTGGGGCGATGGGGTATCTTCTCAAAGACTGCGCCCCAGACGAGCTGATCCGTGCCATCCGGGTCGTGCATGGCGGTGAGGGGCTCCTGGCCCCGACCATGGCTGCGAAGGTGATGCGAGAATTTGCGCGGACGCGGGAGACCAGGGATCTCGCTGCGGTACAGCTCCCCCTGACGCAGCGGGAGATGGAAATTCTTCAATGCGTCACCAGTGGTCTGGCCAACAAGGAGATTGCGAACCGCCTGTCCATCAGCGAGCGGACGGTCAAGAATCACCTCAGTAATATCATGGAGAAGCTACACGTGAACAGCCGCACTCAAGCCGCTGTCTATGCGCTGCGACGGGGGTTGGTGCCCCCGGAAACGCGCTAAACTGCGTCTCCTTGGTCTTCTTGGTCTACTTGGTCTACTTGGTCTACAAACTAGATACCATCCAAGCTTGCAGACTAAGTAGACCAAGAAGACTAAGTAGACTAAGTAGACGTATTGTGGGTGTGGTACCTTAAGCCCATTGTTTCAGGCGAGCGCGCGTCCGTACACTGAAGCGTGTCCCAGAGTGAGCCGGTCGTCAGAAAGATCCGTGTGCTGCTGGTAGACGACAACGCCAGCTACCGTGAGCGCATGGCCAGGCTATTGCAGACGCAGGCAGATCTGGAAGTCATCGGGCAGGCGGCAGAGGGTAAAGAAGCGCTGGCCCGGGCGCGCGCGCTGCAGCCCGACGTGA
>Ga0209802_1003438_pt1 | contig 10626 bp, 10 predicted proteins | sample GraSoiAngelo_129_FD_185886 | JGI IMG/M metagenome (GOLD analysis project Ga0209802, IMG submission 185886) | Grasslands soil microbial communities from the Angelo Coastal Reserve, California, USA - 14_0927_12_40cm (SPAdes) (version 2) | ecosystem: Environmental > Terrestrial > Soil > Grasslands ... | reverse complement strand
TAGCTACAGCCGGTTGGCGAATCCGAATTGGCCCCGCCCGTTCGAAATTTATCCGGCCATTGCCAAGTCCACCGCCATGACGCTGATTCTTCTGGCCAGCAGCTTGACCATGGTGCTGGGGGTCGCGGCTGCTCACAAGAACCAACGCGCCAAGACAGTTCGCTGGCTGCTCCTGACCGCCCTGGGCGGAGTCGCTTTCACGGTTCTGCATTTGACCGAATGGTTCAATCTCTTCCGTGAAGGTTATACGCCCTGGAGCACTCCGCAGGGCGTGCCGCTGTTTGGCGCCACGTTCTTCGGCATCACCGGCCTGCACATGACTCACGTAAGCATCGGCGTGATCTACCTGGTCATCATGTCCATCGGATATGGAAAGGGAAAATTCACTTCCGATGACGTGGAAGTGAACGGGCTTTATTGGCACTTCGTCGACTTGGTGTGGATGTTCGTCTTTCCCATGATCTACCTGGTCATCATGTCCATCGGATATGGAAAGGGAAAATTCACTTCCGATGACGTGGAAGTGAACGGGCTTTATTGGCACTTCGTTGACTTGGTGTGGATGTTCGTCTTTCCCATGATTTACCTGATGTCGGTAAGTCTCACGGGCTAAATTCCAGCGAGGAGCGCATGAGCGCACACGGAAGCAGTTCGGAAGTCCACGCCGTCGGAAGCACGCGGCTATTCGTGATGGTGTGGGTGTGGCTGGCGGTAATCACGTTTATCGAGGTGTTCCTGGCTTACGAGCGATTGCGTCCCGATCTGATGCTCACGCTTCTCGTGATTCTATCTCTCGTGAAGTCGGCGCTCATCGTTTCCTATTTCATGCATTTGAAATATGAGAAGATAGGCTTGGCGCTGCTGCTGATTCCCGCAGCCATATTCTGCATCTGCATGATCATCATTTTCTTCATGCCCGATGGCGCGCGGGTTTTGCAGATGCGCTCAACACCGTGACGTTCTTGAGGGGTGGCGAAAACATGAAGTTCCCGTACAGATCGGCTGTTGCCATCGCAATCGCGGCGCTTGGCGTCGCTCCCGGCGCATGGGCGCAGGGCTGCGTCCTCTGTTACACCTCTCTGGCGTCCAGCGGCCCCACGGCGATGCACGCCTTCCAGATGGCGATGTTTGCTCTTTTGATTCCGGCGCTGTTGCTGTTTCTTGGTGTGTTTCTGCTGATTTTCCGCCGCGCCCGGACAAAGTCCCCGGCCCGCGCTATCCAGAGGAATCGGATTTGGCGCTGGCGCCTTTCTCCCTCCAGCGCCAAGCCTGTGGAAGGCCGCGCTTAGCTGCGAAGCGCGCTTCAAAGCACTTCGATCACCGAATCCGCTACGCGATCTATCTGCTCGTTTGTCATTTCCGGATAAAGTGGCAGCGACAACACTTCGTGAGCCGCGCGTTCGGCCACAGGCAATTGTCCGGCCTTTCCACCGAGCGAAGCATAGGCAGGCTGAAGATGCAGCGGGAGCGGATAGAAAATCGAAGAGGCGATTTCTCGTGAAGCGAGATGCCTCGCCACATGGTCTCGCCTTGCCGCCGGATTCCCTCTCTGGCCGGCGATTTGTACCGTGTACAGATAATAGCTGTGCACGGAGTCTGGCTTATCGACGGGCGTTCTGATCCCGTCCACCTTGGCGAACCGCTGGTTATATCGCGCGGCATGGGCCCGGCGGGCAGCAATCCAACGGTCGAGGTAGCGCGCCTTCACGCGCAGCACGGCTGCCTGGATGTCGTCGAGACGGCTGTTCCAACCTGGCTCCGCGCCAAGGTAACGGCCAGTTTGGCCGTGGTTCCGGAGTCTCGCCAGGCGTTCGGCAATCTCTTCACCGTCAGTAAAGACCATCCCCGCATCGCCGAATGCGCCCAGATTTTTGCTGGGGTAGAAGCTCGTCGCCGCGCAGGCGCCGAATGATCCTAGCTTTTTTCCGTTGAGACTTGCTCCCAGCGACTGCGCGTTGTCTTCGATGATCACAATTCCATGCCGCGAGGCGAGTTCCAGCAAGGGTTCCATTTCGGCCGCGCAGCCATAGAGGTGCACCACGATGATGCAGCTGGTCCGCGGTGTGGCAAGGGACCGGACCGATTGGGGATCAATGTTCAGTGTCTTGGGATCGCTCTCGGCAAAGACGGGCCGCGCCCCAGCCGCGATTACGGCGCCTGCCGTGGCCAAAAATGTGAAGGCCGGCAGGATCACTTCATCGCCGGGTTTGACGCCGCAGGCACGCAGGCTCAGCGCCAAGGCGTCCGTTCCCGATGCGACGCCTACCGCAAACCGGCGCCCGCAATACTGGGCCATTTCTCGTTCGAAGGCCTCCAGTTGCGGTCCGAGGACAAAGGTTTGTGTAGCGAGAACTTCGTCGATGGCACGACGGACCTCTTTTTCGATGGTCGCAAACTGCGCCCGAAGATCGACCATCGGAATCGCTCCCATGCCCGTGCCGGCGGCTGTCTTTGTGTTCGCTTGCGAGTTGAATCTCAATGCGGCGTTCAGCGCAGACGGCCGGGGGGATCGGCAGGGGCGGGGATCAGTGGGTGGGCCGGCGGTGGAGCGTTGCTGGGCGAAATCTTGGAGGGCGCGGGCTGCGGAATGCCAACCCCTTTATTGAGGTCCAGGTGCTCTTTGGCGCAGCGAGGACAATAGCCCTTGCCGGTATCTTCGTCGCGCAGGCTGGCCAGTTCGTAACACCCGTGGATACAGTCGCAGTAGCCAGTCGCCGATGCGGTCTTGATGGGAACCAGTGCCATGGGCGTACAGTCCTCCGAAGGAGAAAAATACCACATTTCAACAGGGGTTTGCGCAAGCAGGCCGGTCAAACCAGCACGGCGCAAGTGGCCAGACGGAAATTCTGCTGCGCGCTTTCGCGCAATTCCAGCCAGATGGATTCAGGAAGAGAGAGAAAGACCTCCACCACGTTTGGATCGAACTGCGTGCCGCTGCAGCGTTTCACCTCCCGGCGGGCATGGTCGACGCCCAAGGCTTTGCGGTAAGGGCGGTCGGATAACATGGCGTCCACGGCATCGGCGACCGCGAAAATCCTCGCGCCCAGCGGAATCTCATCTCCCCGCAGGCCTCTCGGATAGCCCGAGCCGTCATAAAATTCCTGGTGAGAGAGCACGATTTCAGCGGCCTCCCGCAGAAAGGGAATGCGCAGCAGCATCTTGTAGCCGATTTCGCAATGAGTGCGCATGACCCCGCGCTCCTCGTCATCGAGCGGCCCCGGCTTTTGAAGGATACGGTCCGGAATGGCCATCTTCCCGATGTCGTGCAGGAAGGCGGCGCGGGCAATCTGCGGAAGCGTTTCCAGGGGAAGGTTCATCGCCTTGGCCATGGCCATGGTGAACGCGGTTACGCGTTTGCAGTGGCCCACGGTTTCGGAGTCCTTCAAGTCCAGCGCTCCGCCCAAGGCCTCGAGCGTTGCATCATAGGACTGCTCGAGCTCGCTGAGGGCGTTTTTCAGCTCGCTCGTGCGCTGCCCTACCAACTGCTCCAGATTTCGCTGGTAATTGCGATTTTCGACCAGCAGGCGGCGATGTTCCAGCGCTCGACGCACGCTGAGAAAAAGCTGGTCCTTCTCGAACGGTTTCAAGATGTAATCGTAGGCGCCGCAGCGAATCGACTCGAGTGCGGTGGACACGTCGTGCATGGCCGTGACCATGATCATGGGGAGCTCCGGATCATGAGAGCGCAGCCACGAAAGCAGTTGCAGGCCATCCATTTCCGGCATCAGCATGTCGCTGAGGACCAAGTCGGTGGAATTTTGCTTCAGGTGCTCAACGGCCAGCCGACCATTCCCCACTGCAGAGCACGCATATCCCTGGCTCTGGAGCATGGTCGAGACGACCTCGCGTATCGCCTCTTCGTCATCCACGATAAGGACTAGGCCTTTACTCACTTCCGGGACCCCCTGGAGAGCCGGGACGGATGCATCAGCCATTATAGGAAGCACACCAACGGTTGCTCCACTGCTGTTCCGTCATCGGTGCCGAAATTGCTAAGTGCGTGTATACACAACTCATAACGATTGCGCACAGTTTTTGCGGGCATTCAGGCGAATGGCGGCCGCTAAGGGTATACTAGTGTCGTCCGGTCGCATTTCCTTGATCTAGCCTTTAGGGAAGAAGGCTAACTTCGCTTAACTTATCTCCAACACTTATGGAGAAGAGACAAAAGTTCATCGTGGCCCTGTGCCTGATTGCCCTGGCAACCCTGCCTTGCCGGGCACAACAGGAGAACCAACCGGGCGGGCAGCCTCAAGCTTCGGGCAGTTCCGATGCGGAGTTCCTGCAGGCCGCCGACGAAGTCCTGGCGGAAATGAGCCGGCTGCTCTCGCTTCCGGTTCGGGAGCCGCTGAAAAAAAGCGTACGCTCGCGTGAGGGGATCCGGCAGTTTTTGATCCGCCAGATGCGCGAAGACAAAGATGATGCCAAGCGCAATGCGGACCAGAGAGCCCTGGAGGCGCTGGGCCTGATTCCCAAGGGTTATCCGCTGGATCAGAAGTTGCTCGCACTGCTCACCGAACAGATCGCCGGACTTTATGATCCCAAAGAGCGCGAATTTTTCATCGCCGACTGGACCCAACCAGCCGAACAGCGCGTGATCATGGCGCATGAATTGACGCACGCCCTCCAGGACCAAAATTTTCACGTGGAAAAGTGGGAGGATGAAGTTAAGACCAATGATGACGCGCAGCTCGCGCGAGAATCCGTGCTCGAAGGTTCGGCCACCATTGCAATGTACGATTACCTCTTGCGCAAAACGGGCAAGACTACGCGAGACATCACCGATTTCGATCCCAGCCTGCTGATCGGCGACCCGAACGATAGCCCGGAGTTTGCGCAGGCTCCTGCGGTCATACAGGACGAAATGAGTTTCCCCTATCTTTCCGGCGCGACTTTTGTCCAGCGGACGCTCAAGCACTGGAACGACTGGCCCGATCTGCACCGATTATTTGAAAATCCGCCCGTTTCAACGCAGCAAATTCTGCACCCCGATCTTTACTTCCGGGGCGTTATGCCCGTTCAAGTCGATCTCACCCCGATTACCAAGGCCGTTCCGCACGGCTGGAAGAAGCTCGATGAAAATGTCATGGGCGAATTCGCGATTAGCGAAATCCTGAAGCAATTCCTTGGCAAAGAGCAGGCACGTCAAATTGCGCCTTCCTGGACCGGCGATCGCTATGCCATTTATCAGCGCGAGTCCGGGACGCAAACGCTTCTGCTGATGCGCCTGAAACTTGCGGACGAATCCGCGGCCACGCGCTTTTTTGGCGCTTACCGCAATTTGCTCGAGAAAAAGGACGAGAAGCGCACGGCAACTTCCCGGCGGCAGAACTTTTTCTCCTTCAACACGCCTGACGGTGGCGTTTTCCTGCGCTGCTATGGCGACGAATGCCTGATTGCAGAGGGCACAACCCCAGAAGTGTTCGAGGCGATGACTCGGGCCATCCATTGGCCGGCGGCGCCTCCGGCCGTTCCGGAGTCTGATAAACCGGGTATCACCGTGAAGCTGCGAATCGTGTTGCCCGTGAACCCGGCGGCCTTCCGAAACCACGCTTCGCCGCAAACGCCACAAAATTCGTTCGAGGCTCTGGTCCCCTGACGTCAAAGCAATGAGTTGGCACGATGACTCGGCGCGATGAGCTGGCTCATGAAATGCTTTGACCTGACTCGCGTGCCCGAACCCGAGGTGATGGACGATTCGAGCGAAGTGCAGGCCTATTCCTCCGCAGCGACGGACGCCTACCTCAGCAGGATTGACGACACCTTCGTGGAACATGCGCTTCGCCTGATTGGCTGCGTCGCTGGCTGCGCTCTTGATATTGGCTGCGGACCGGGTCAGATTCTGATGAAGCTCTCTGGGCGATTGCCGCAATGGAAACTTCTTGGCATCGATCGCTCGCCCACCATGATCGGCCGCGCCAGAGAAAGTCGAGATTCGCGTATGCAGTCTGGCGCGAGTCGTGGCATGCCCTCTGCTGCCCGAAGAGTCCACTTTCTCGTGGGCGACGCCAGCTCCTTGCCGTTTCGCGATTCCAGCTTCGAGCTCGTCCTGTGCAACTCGGTGCTGCACCACATCGGGGATCCTTCTCGCCTATTTGCCGAGATTCGTCGCGTCGCCAAACGCGGCGCCGCGATCCTGCTGCGCGACCTGCGCCGGCCATCGCGAATTCGCTTTCCGTTTCATGTGCGCTGGTATGGACGCCACTACCAAGGACTGATGTATAAGCTTTACCGCGACTCCGTGCGCGCCGCCTACACGCGCGAAGAGCTCTCCGCAATGTTGCACACAGCCGGTATTTCCGGCGCTCGGCTGTTTACGCATGGCTCCACTCACCTGGGAATCGAGCGCCACGCGGGTTCGGCGAACTGAACTCGCTTCACCTCGTCTGAGAGCGCCGCCTCTCTCGGAGCTCGCGCTTAGAAAATCTTGCAAGCTCCTGCCGCGCTTGCCCCACGATTGCGCTCGGCAGACCCATCTCCAGAGCGCATTCGCAGTAGCGGCGAGCCTGGGCGTGGTGGCTGCGTCTGCCGAAAAAGCGCGAGATGCCGTACAACTCAAGTGCCTGATGTTCTTTGTCCGGCGCAGCGTCGGCGTCCAGGGAAAGGATCTGCAAAATGCGGCCTGCAACCGCAGCCAGGCCTCTCAGGTCCATGCGATTGTGGCGAAAGACGCCTTCCAGCCGATGGGCCCTCCCGCACAGGTAATCAAAATAAATTCGGGGAATCAGCGCGCCGTCAATGTCTTCGCGTCGCGACCAGCCCAGCGATGCGGCGCCCAGCACGCGCTCCTCGAGATGACCGAGCTTGACGCTGCCGATTTGCAATTTCCAGATTTCTCGCGCGGGATGGAGAAAATCGAGATGTGCGTTGAGAATGGGAACTGGGATGGTCCGCGTCATCTGAAACCGGCTAACCAGCAATGGCCAGTCGAAGCTCTTTCCGTTGAACGTAACCAAAACAGGGCGCTTCCGGAGTCTGCGGGCAAGTTCGAGCAAAATGGAATATTCCTCGGCGGCATCGCGCATGAAGAGCTGTTCGATTTGGATCCCGCCCGAATCCCACCATGCCAGTCCGATCAAAAATGCAACATTTCCTGCGCCCCCTATAAATCCGGTCGCTTCGGTATCGAGAAAGAGCCATTTCGCGGGATCGGGTGCATGACGTGCGCGGAACTTCTTGCATGCGGCTCGGGGCCGGAGCAGAAGCTCCACTGTGCGCGCGTCCGGTTCGTACACGGCGGGAGTTGCATACCACTGTCGCGCCGCGACGTATTGCCCAAAACGATTTCGCCCGATCTGCGCACCCAAGGCGGGCCAAGCAGGGACAGCGTCTTGTAGCAAAGTATCCGCCAAAGATTCGCGACGCCGTACGGAGGAAAGCCGAGGTTGGGGAGATGCCATTTTCAGCCGAGCAGCGGCGGGCGATATCTTCGCCTGGTATTCGCCTCGAACGATAACACGCCTGGGCGAGCGACGGCAATGCCTTTAAAGAAAAAGTGATCTAGTAGTGGAAGCGATAGCGCAGCTCCGCGTAGACCTCCCGCGGATGGTTGAAGTGAAACCCACCGAACGTATTGCTATTGTCGATGAGCAGATGACTATTCGTGACATTTAATGCGTTCACGGAGGCCGAGAAGCGTTCTCCGAGCGATTTGCCCAAAGCCAGATCGACTGTCGTGTGGCCGGGAAGATAATCCGGCGGGGCGGCGCCATTATGAAATCCCGATCCGTAATAGACGTTCCCCGAGAAGAACATCCTCCAGGGGAGCGTCACATCGAAGCCGACATTCAACGTGTTTCGCTGGTCATGATCGAGCGGCGAATAATCGGGCTGAAAAGAGAAATTAGTCAGCCCGCCGGTGATCGCTCCCTTGAATTCCGCGATTTGGTTTGAATACGCCAGATGCACCTGGCCGCGGCGCCACAGCCGAGGAGACCGCAGTGTTAACTCCCAGCCGCGGATCAAGGCGTCCTGAGTCGTAAGGGGAAAGAAGATATTGGTCGAGACTGCGTTGCCTGCGAAGTCGTAGTTCACGTTGCCATGATCCAAAAAATTGTGGCTTTGCGTATGAAAGGTGTCGATGTCCGCCGCCCATCCCTTATACGGGATGGCCACCCCGAACTGATATTCCGTATCCCGCTCGCCCATCAGCGGAACGAATTGCTGCGGGTTTAGAAGATCGCTCGGCGTATTCACCAATCCAAGGAGCGGACCGCCAACCGTGATCAGAGGGGGCGGCTGATAGAACTGGCCGTAGAATCCGCGGAAGACCCAATCGATGCGCGGAATGCGGACCGCCACTCCCGTACGAGGGCTGGTTGGATTTTCCGTGACGCTCGGGCCAGAGAAGTGTGTCTGGCGGACGCCCCCGCTCAGGGTCAGCCAGGGCGTCACCGCGAACTTGTCCTGCACAAATAATGCCTCCATGTTCCCCGGCACGATCTCCCGGTCGGAGAGGGGTAAATTGGCCCCGTCATTAAAGAGCACACCGAAAAATTGGTTATCGTGCTGCCAGAAGCCGTAGAGACCGCCTTCGATGCTGTTCCGAGCGATCGTGAAGCTAAGGGTCGTCTGTGCGCCCACATAATTTGAGGCCCGATGATCGGTGATCGCGTTGGGAAAATCATTGGGAGAGCTGTCGTAATTCGCGCTGTTGAAGTGGTAGAAGGGCGAAACGGTGAGCAGCCCGCTATGGCTCAGCGTGTGAACCCAGGAGAAATTCAAGTAGCCGTCGGCCTCGTGCTGCCCATCCATTTGGATTACGCCATTGGCCACATCAAGGGGAGAAATCGGCATCTGGTAATAATCCCGGCGCAGAGATCCCACCACACGTAACTGGTCCTTCGGATCTGTGTTAAAGATCAGCGAGCCGAATCCGCCGTAGCCATTATCCGCGTCGTGAATAATCCGGGCCACCGGCGTTTCCAGCCCCAGATCGCTGCGATTTCCGTTCACGCTTCCGTAGTAGGCGAGCCGCTGGCTATGCCCGCCGCAATTGATTTGGTCGTTCGTTTGATAGAAATTTCCGGCGCTGAGAATCACATCGCATTCACGGTCGCGTTCGAAGCCGGTGCGGGGGACGGCATTGAATACCCCATATGTACGATCGCCATAGTCAGCATCGTAACTGCCGCGTTGCACCTCCACGTAGTCAAGATCCTTTGGATCCACCTGGGGTCCTACATTGCTGGCGATATTCGTATTCGGAACAGGTACGCCATCAATCAGCCAACTGTACTGATGTCCGCCGCGGATGTGGAGCATGTCATGAACCATGTACGATCCGGGGACGTAGTCCGTGATGAGGGCCAGGCTGTTGGTTCGGTCGGCGCCCGGCGTGAGCTGAATATCCTGGCGGCTCAGCGTGGTTGTGGGCGTCACGCTATCGGTGGGGGCGCTGATCGCTTCTCCCGTGACGACGGTTCTCTGGGTCACGCTGGCCAGGGCCAGCTCGAAATGAACCACCGGGCTGCTGTCGGACCTCACAGCTAGTGCCTGCTCCTGTTGCTGGAAGCCCTGTAGCGTCACCGTGACCGTATAGTTGCCGATGGGCACGGCGCTGAATTCAAATTCTCCGCTCTCATTTGTTTTTTGGGTTTGCACCCAGTCGGAATCCTGGGCCTTCAACGCGACGGTGGCACCCGGAATGGGCAGGTGCTGAGAATCGTGAACCACGCCTCGGACGGTACCGAAAATCGTGGCTTGAAGCGCGGCCAATTCCATCAAACAGAAAATGACTACAACGAGTCTCATCGTGCGCATAGGCCCCCTTTTAATAGCCGGCGCGCCCCTCGTCACGAGAGGCGAATAGGGAATGAGTTGTGGGGTCTGGCTTCGCTACGCGGTTAACGGCAAACGCGGCGGAGGGGAATCAACGCGGCGTTCCGCGTTGGGGGACGAATTTGGCAGGAAAGCCATGGCCGGCTCGCTCCGATCATCGTCATGCAACATCATGGGAGCGAGCAGCACAAAAACGATTGCGGCCGTATAATGGGCGGCCGCTTGCACCGGGCAAGGCTTCAACTCGGCCGAGCCATTTTTATCCATATCGCAGTTGGCTGCATGAGTTTCGGCGGCATGCATGGGGCACATGATTCCATTGCAGCAATCGAGCCCCTGCGAGGCGGCATCGGACTTGTTCGGTACGATCGTCGCCGCGAGCGCCAAGATTCCGACCACTGCGATAAGCTTTCGCATCGGACCCTTTGGATAACAGCCGCCTCGCTATGCTAATCCTTTTGGGGAATTCGATGCAATCTGTCGCGCCATTAGCGCATTACCCGCCCGCAGACTTGACAGTCACGAGGTCTACCGATATACAAAATCCATGGCTCAATCTTTTCTTGTTTTCGACTTCGGTTCTGACGAGGAATTAGCACAGCAGGCGCGCCACCGCGTGGATGGCTGGAAGCAGGGTTTCCGGCTGGATAAAAAGCTCTTGCTGAAATTCGACCGCAGCGAGCCGCCTCAAGGCGAAGAGAAAGCTGAAGGCGAGGGGAAGGCTGAAGGCGAGGGGAAAGCGAGCGGAAAATCCCGCCGCAATAAGCCGGCCGAAACCTCCGCAAGAGAAAGCATCCAGTTAATCATTCGCCTCGATTTTTCAGACCACGAGCGGCTCTCTCATCA